>ERZ835762.465-NODE-465-length-45112-cov-7.159132_pt1 | contig 45112 bp, 30 predicted proteins | sample MGYA00519687_ERZ835762 | MGnify/ENA primary metagenome ERZ835762 (study PRJEB31850, sample SAMEA3708783) | human gut metagenome | biome: human gut; feature: human-associated habitat; material: faeces | place: China | collected 2014 ... | reverse complement strand
GGGCGCGCTACGCCGAGGCGATGCTCGCGGGCGCCACGCTGCGAGACGCCGCCGCGTGCGGCGTCTCGCTCAAGACCAGCTTCTCGATGCGCCACCGCCTCTGCGAGGTGATGGTGTCGATGCTGCCGGCCTTCGAGGCGGGCCCGGGCTGCCCGGTGGAGGCCGACGAGACGCTCGTGCCCGACTCGCTTTCGGGCAACCACTCGAGGTCGGCGGGTTTTCCATGCCCCCGCCCCGCACGCCGGCGCGGGGGCGACGGGGCCGCTGCCGGCGTGAGCTCGGACAAGGTCAGCGTGCTCACCATGGTCAACGCGAGGGGCGACGCGATGGCCGTGGCGGCCCGCCGCGGCAAGATGGGGGTCGCCGACGCCCGGCGCGCCATGGCGGGCTGCGCGCTGGAGGGGGCGGTGGTCTCCACCGACCGCCAGCGCGGCTATGTGCGCGCCCTGGCCGAGATGGGCGTGGCGGCCCACGAGAGGTTCGCCTCCTCCGGCCCGCGCGCCCCGCTCAACCGCGTCAACGCCCTGCACTCCGCGCTCAAAGCGTTCCTCGCCCGCTTCAGGGGCGTGTCCACCAGGCGCCTTCCCAACTACCTCGCGTGGCTCTGCTGGGCGCGCGAGGCGCGCTGGGGCGGGGACATACCGGACGAGCTGGCGCGGGCTCTGACGGCAGCCGTACCCGTTCCACCCGGAGATTTCCATGTCATAGGCGGGTTAACACAGCCTCGTCCGAAAAGATCGTAGCATTTATGACAGAGAGACTGCTGAATTTTACACTCATTTCGTCCAATAGCTCCATGGCTATGGAACACGCCGCGTACGTCTTGCCACTCCCCACTCCCCCTGTGAAAATCAGAGACCTCCCCGCCCTCACAGCTTCGATGTGCTCCGGAAAACAGCCCTTTGCGTCTTGATAGCGTTTTGGGATTCCCGAGCGCTTAATCTTCTCAGAACGACGTTTACGCTGTTCGCGTTCCTCAAGCTCACGATTGCGCTTTTCAATCTTTTCACGATGCAGGCGGGCGCCCTCACAGACGATATGAGAAAGCCATTGGGCGAAGAGCCTCCCCGCGGCATACGGGCTCGCGGGCTGGGCGGGAACAATGGTGTTGTATCGTCACCCTGCGGTGCCGCCGTACCGCACGTATGGGAGGAGGCTCCCCATGACCTATGTTACCCCCATCGGGCTGGACGTACGCGCCAGATCGGTGTCGGCGTGCGCCTTCGACCCGTTCACGGGGGAGGTCGCGCAGAGGGCCTTCGGGACCGACGCCGCCGAGATCGCCGGGTGGATCTCGGGCTTCGAGGAGCCGAAGGCGGTCTACGGGAGCGGGCCGACGGGCTTCGCGCCGTGCCGCGAGCTGCGCTCGCGCATCTCTGCGACTGCCTCTCCGGCACCAATGTTCGCTTGCTCGTCGTAGGCGGTGCAGGTTCTCTCTATGTCAGCCCCAAGCACACCTTGGCCGTCTCCGACACTCCGGACTTCCCCGACACCTTTAAGCCTCTCGCAGCCGCCATGGCCAAGGCATTGGGCAAGCTTCGCGAACGCAGTAACGTCAAATGGACCTACATTAGCCCCGCCGGAGACTTCCGGGCAGAGGGCGAGCGTACCGGGCCTTACATCTTGGGAGGCGAAGAGCTGACCCTGGCCGATGCTGGTGAATCGGTCATCAGCTATGCCGACTATGCCATCGCCATGATCGACGAGATCGAGATGGGCAATCACCTTCAGCAGCGCGTCAGCACTGAACGCAAGCAACATAACATCGTAAAATGCTCATCGAAGAGCAGGATTGCGCCGCCCCTCGACACAGCGAGTCTTACGCGGTGAAGCTAACAATTGATGCGCAGCGAAACATGAGCGCTGGCGAAGATCGTTCCACGCCGCCCCGTCCGTGACAAATCTATAACGTTAAGAAGAATGGTCTGCTGAAGGCCACCGCGAGCGTCCTCCCGCTCATACGCCAATCCCCCTCTTGCTATGACTATGTGATATTATGGCATTACAATGAGATTCCATAGTTAGGAGGAGATCATGGCCCTCATCCAGACCACAGTTGATGACGATGTGAAGGCGCGCGCAGATGCGGTGTTTTCCAGAAGCGGGCTGACATCCGCCATGGCAATGCGCGTCATGATCACCCAAGTTGCCAATTCCGGCATCAGCCCTTTCGATGGGCTGTTCAGCACCCCTGCATCACGCATATATTCAAGCGATATCAGGACTGCCATGCTTCGCGAAGAAGCCATTGAGGCAGGGCTTATTCCAGACGACTCATTCGATGCAACGGAAATGCCTCAAGAAATCCTCGATATGCTAGGAGTCACCGAAGATCAGGTTTCAATATGAGTTGGAAGGTGCGAGCAAGCGCAGCGTTCTGGGCTACCGTACGCCCCTTTAAGATGGCATATCCCGAGCGAGAGTACCTCGCAATCATCAAAACCATCCGCGAGGCGATAACCGAACTCGAGCAGTATGGATGCGTGCGGGAAACAGGATGGCCCGAACATCGACTCGCCGAGAGCCCCTTCGATGACGGAAACCATTTCGAGTTCCACATACACGATGACGATGTGCTCGTTGTCTACTTCAAAAGGACGTCAAACCGAACCATCAGGATGGTTGGAGTTTATTCGCATTCGACTATCCCGTCGAACTGATAACTCCTTCTTCATGCTGGCCAAAGACGGACAAAATCTTTGGCCAGCCCAGATCATCACCATACACACCCAGGCGCGGAGGACGACGGAACATGCGGCTTGTGCCGTCGTCCTCCTTTTTGCTATACAGCGCTGACAAGGTAATAGCGAGCCGCATGCGGTATTAATGCAAAAAAGCTCGGAGGCTATTAGACCTCCGAGTTGCACTTTCTTGGTCGCGGGGGCAGGATTTGAACCTACGACCTCCGGGTTATGAGCCCGGCGAGCTACCAGACTGCTCCACCCCGCAATGTCTGGACGCACCGTGTGCGCAAGAAAGTATATTACGCAGGATTCTCATCCAAAGCAAGAGAAATCTTGCAAGAGTTAAAACCTGTGAGTGGTCTTTACATTTCCTTCATATATGCCTTAAATTGCTTAAATGTGTCAGGTTCTGTCCTGTTTACAAGCCATATCGTGCCGCGCCACGCTATTATCGATAATGTTGCTCAAGAAAAGCAACATTAGTAACCATCCATCTGGAGGCCGACCTTGTCTCAACAGACGTCACAGAGCAACCAGCAAACAAGCCGTCAGGAGCTGCTTCTTAAGCTCGCCGAGCTTCAGCGCGCCATTCAAAAGTGGCATAACGCGCTGCGGCGCCAAACCGGCGATATCGCGGCCAATCCCATCACGGGCCAAGGGCGCGTGCTGTCCGTTTTGGCGGAGAGCGGCGACATGCCACAGCGCGACATGAGCTCGCGCCTGGGCATCACGCCGCAATCGCTTGGCGAGATGCTGGTCAAGCTCGAGCGTGCCGGATACATTACGCGCGAAGCCACGGGCACCGGCGCCCACACGCTTTCCGTCTCCATAACAGACGCGGGCCGAGAGCGCGTCGACAAGCATGGCGACGTTAACTACTTTGATGATTTTTCGGACGAGGAGATCCAGCAGTTCGCCGATTTTGTCGATCGCGCCATCGAGGACCTTAACCGGAAGGGCGAGGAGCTCAAGGCGGCTAACGACGCCGCCGGCAACGCCAAGTAGCGGCTGCAACGGGCGGCCGCCGCGCTGAGGGGCGGAACGCTTTAGCCAAATGCTCTCGCGTCCGGAAATCCTCCACTCAGCGGTTCATCGTCCACACACGCTCATCGTCCACATACTTGATAAAAAAGCGCCGGCCGCGCTCCCCCACGGGGATCTGCGTGACCGGCGCTTTAGGTAATGACGCTTTAAGTGCTGGCGCCTTGGATGCTAGCGCTGGCTGTCTTTGCGGTCCTCGAGCGCCTGCTTGAGGGCTTCGATGTCTTCGCTGGTGCGCTTGGATTTACGCCACAGCGCCAGAACAAAGATGAACAAGACCAGCCAAATGCCAATATAGGCGGCCAGCACGTAGGGGGCGGCGGGTAGTACGGTCGAGTAGACCTCGGACAAGATGGAATCCATGGCTAGTCCTCCAAAGATGTGGAATGGGCGGGGCTGGCGGTCGCGGACGCCGAGTCATGGGCCGCGGCAGTCGAGCCGGAAGGCGCGGCGGGAGCTGCGGGCGAGGCGTCGGCTACAGCGGGGGCAACAGAGCTGGCGGCGGCGCGCAGGCGCGCCAGGGCATCGTCCGCGGCAACGCGGGTAGAACGGGCGTCCATTTCTTCCAGCTGTTCTTTAAGCTCGTCCACCACAAGCGCATCCGTATGGACGCGCAGCGCGTAGCGGTACAGGGCGAACCCGATCATGAGCATGCCAAACAGGCCCAGCAAAAACGGAATGAGCATCATGGGCGGCAGGCCGCTGTCCGTGCGGAACACCACAGGGTGAATCGACGAGGGCACCATGCGCGTGATGAGGAACGAGATGGGCGCATCGATGAACGCCACAATGCCAAAGACCGCGCAGAAGCGGGCGCGGCGCTCCGGATCCTCGATGGCGTTGCGCAGAATAAAGTAGCCAATAACCAGCAGCATCAAAATGAAGTACGTGGTAAGGCGCGGCTCCCACACCCACCATACGCCCCACTCAAAGCGGGTCCACAGATCACCGGAGACCATGGTGGCGATGATGAACACCAGCGTGACCTGCGCCGCGGTCTGCGAGCGAAGGTCGTATTTGCGGTCCTTGGTCATCAAGAACCTCACGCCGTAATACGCCACAAAGAACATGATCGCAAACGACGCGATCGCCACCGGCACGTGCAAATAGAAGATCTTTTGGCTCAGCAACAGCTTGGTGGTGACAACCTGCCCCGCGATCACGGTGGGCTCGGACAGAACCGCGCCCTGCACCAGCGGCGCCAGGGTAAAGGTCCATGCGACGTCGACCGCGGTGAGCAGCGCACCAAGTATCAGCAGTATTGGGACGAGCCTATCTGCCTTTGATTGCAACGTTCTCTCCCCTCTCACGTATCTCTCCCCTCTCATATATATAAGAACGTTCCCTATGGTAGCCGATTCGTCCTGCGTTGCGATACCGAAACGTGTCGAGCGTTTCGAAGACCCGCTTTGCAGGCGGCATGCCGGGTCGCAGTCGCGCCGGGTTGCACCCGCACGTCAATCCCTGTTCGCAAGGGCGCTTAAAAGGCTAATGTTGCTACAATATTCCTAATTGCACGCTGCTTTTACTTGCCTTGAGCTTGCCACATTTAGGAGTACCGTATGAAGCAATTCACCCACATCCGCCTCCTTGCGACCGCCGCGCTCGCCCTGAGCATTGGCCTGGCGCCGCTCTCCGCGCGCGCGGACAACGGGGGCACCGGCGCGGCAGCCGCAGCCCCCTCAACCGCTGCCTCAGCCGCTGCAGGCCAGGCATCCACCTCGCCCGAGACCGACGGCGTCATCGTTACGCTGACAAACACAGCGGAACGCGAACTGCAGTCCCTGGGCGACGGGCGCGCAAACGGCGACATCTCCATGCTCGACTCCTCGTCCACATTCCAAGAGCTTGACCAAGCAGGCCTGGACGTGACCCAGCAGATCACCACCGCCGACGGCGACATCGCCCTTGAAGTGCAGCCAGAGCAGGGAGTCTCTGACCAGGAGGCACTTGAAGACGCCCTTGAGCTGGACAGCGTTGAATCCGCCCAGCTCAACTACGTGTACAACCTCATCGAGCCCGTGATCGACGAGCCGTTGGCCTCTGCCGCAAGCACCGGCGCCGCCCGCGCCGCGACGTCCGCCGGCGAGGTGTCCACCCTGGCCGTCGACCAAATGCCCAACGATCCCTGGGCCAAGAACTCTAATCCGGATGAGGACCCCAACCAGTACTACCTGTACTCGTCCCACTTTGTCGAGGCGTGGAACATGGCCAAGGCGGACGCCGATGTCACCGTCGCCGTGCTTGACTCCGGCGTGATGCTGAACCATGACGACCTCAAGGCGAACGTCCTAACCTCGCTTGCATGGGACTCTTACTACAACAAGGCCCTTACCGGTGACGGCGACAACGTGGGCCACGGCACGCACGTCGCGGGCATCATCGCCGCGACCGCCAACAACTCCATCGGCATCGCCGGCGGCTCGTACAACGCGAACATCCTGCCCGTCAAGGTCTTTAGCGACGACGCCTCGCCCAAGTCCAACACCACCGCGATCATCTCCGCGTACCAGTACATCATGACGCTGGTGAGCTCCGGCGCCGTTGACAACCTGCACGTTATCAATATGAGCCTGGGCTACTACGGCAGCGACATCAACGACCGCCTGCTTGAGGAAACCATCCGCACCGCCCGCAACGACTACCGCATCGCCACCGTGTGCGCCGCCGGCAACGGCAACAAGGTCGACACCGCCTATACCGAGAACATCTACCCCGCGGACTTTGAGGAGTGCATCGCCGTTACCGCCCTCACCCCCACCGGCTCCAACGTGGCGTTCTCGGACTACAACAAGGCCAAGGACATCTCCGCCCCCGGCGCCTCCATCTGGTCCACTTACCTGCGCGATACCACCATCGGCAACGTCAAGTTTGGCAAATACAACCGCATGACCGGCACCTCCATGGCGTCGCCCATGGTCTCGGCCGCCGCCGCGCTGATGTTTGCCCAGAACCCGGACGCCACCGTTGACCAGGTATGCCAGGCCCTCTACGCCACCGCCGAGCCCGTGGTGGACGCCGAAAACGACCGCAGCGAGCTGAGCGGCAGCCACGGCGCCCTCAACGTCGCGGCCGCCCTGGTCGAGCTGCAAAATATCATCGACGCTTCCCAGTTCCCCGACGTCAAGCCGGGCGACTGGTTCTACGACGCCGTGCTCGACATCACCCGCCGCGGCATCATGAACGGCTACGACGACGGCACCGGCACCTTTGGTCCCAACAACGACCTCCTGCGCGAGCAGGCCGCCGCCGTGTTCTACAACTACCTGGGCAAGAGCGACACCTCTGCACCCCGCGCCCCTCACAAAGACGTCCTGGACGACTGGTACACCGTCGGCGTCAACTGGGCGTATGACAAGGGTTACATCAATGGTTTCTCGGACGAGGTCTTTGGCGTTGGCCAACCCCTTACGCGCGAGCAACTGTGCTGCATCTTCGCCAACATCCTCGCTTCTGAGGACGAGGTGGAAAACGTCGACATGACCAAGTTCGAGGCCATGCCCGATGCGGACAAGACCAGCTCGTGGGCGCGCAAGTCCGTCGCCTGGTGCATCAACAAAGAGCTTATCAACGGCGTCGACGTCGATGGCGAGCGCCAGATTCAACCAGACGTCAACTGCTCGCGCGGCATGATGGCCGCCCTGCTCTCGAGCGCGATCAAGTTTGGCCTGATCTAGCACGCACTTCGGACCCCGCGCCCGGACCACGCGCCCGGACCACGCGCCCGGACCACGCGTTCAAGCCACGCGGAACATAGCTTCACGTAAGAAGGAGGGGCCTCGCACCCCTCCTTCTCTGCTATTCGCCCCTTCTCGCGTCCGCGCGCACTCCCAGTATGGGCTCATCGTCGGCCGCACGCGGGCCACTGCTGAAAACGGGCTCCAGTTGGACTTGGCGTTCTGCTGAAAACGGGCTCCAGTTTACCTCCGACGCTAAAAATGACCTCCAGTTGAACTTGGCGCCGCCGGGGGCATGGTGCTCCAGGCCCCTATCCAGCGCTTTTCCTCACGACCCCTCGGGGCCTTCCGAGCCCAAGTCCAACTGGACCGCATTTTCAGCATCGTCAAGTCCAACTGGACCCAAAAAGTAGATGACGGATGCAAACGGAGCCTGTTTTCAGCAGAGACCCCAAGTCAAACCGGAGGCCAAAAACAGCGCGCGGGCAAAACCGCAGACGGGACCGCGCCAAAACGCAAGTAAAACCACGCGGCAAGCCCCACCAAGCCGCACGGACCCGGCCACCGCCCTTAAAAAACCGGGCAACCCCCAGCGCAACTCGCAGCACTCGCGCCCCTACCAGCGCTTGATAGATTCCTGTAATACTTTTGAAAGACAGCGTTCCACTTTTCTTCTTCCGGCCCCCTACCCACCCACTTGCATGCGCTACGGTATGTGCATGGATATTTGTGTAAGCGACATAACGGAACTTGAATGCCTTCGCGCCCTCGCCGCGCCAGGAGCAGCCGGGTCTGTCCAATCAAAGGAGACTCAGCTGTCCATACCCGCTGGCAACACGTACGGACCCACGGCAATCAAGCGAATCAAGAGCTGCGGTGCCACATCGCCCCGCCTGCATATCGTTCTTCCAAAGGATGCAAAGCGGCCGCATATCAAAAACATCGTGTTCCATCGATACGTCGAACCCAAAGGGGTTGAGCAATTCATCGATTTCGGTGCGGGCGTTGCAGGGCTTTCCATAGAGCACTTTTACGTCTCCATATGCAGCAGGCTTACGTTCATCCAACGATTGCAATTGGGGTTTGAGCTTTGCGGCTGGTACGCCATTGTTCCAAATCCAGAATATGAGGACGAGGTACAGCAGGGAAAAACGGCCTTCAAGACCGTCGCAGCACCTAGATCTCCGCTGACCACGGTCGAAAAGCTCACCAACTTTGCCCAGGCAAACCGTCACATCCGCGGGGCGGGCATCGCGCTCAAGGCACTCCGGTACGTCGCTGACAACGCCCGATCTCCCGAGGAGGCAAAGATGGCAATCGTCATGCGCCTCCCCTATCGCTTGGGAGGATACAATCGAGGCCCCCTACACATGGATTACCTTGTAGACGGAACAAGCGGCCTGCGCCGTTGCGACGTGTACCTTGAGATTGGAAAAGTAGACGTTGAATATGGCAGCACGCTCCACCACGCCTCCGCAAAAGCGATGCAGGAAGACTCCCGACGAACCAACGAGCTCGAGGCCCTTGGCGTCAGCGTGGTCAACATCACAAGCAAAGAGCTGAGAGACCCCAAGCTCTTCCATATCGCGATGATGCGCTTGGCACGGATCCAAGGGCGCCCCATTCATATCCAAATCGATGATTTCGAAGCGCGCCGGACCAGCCTGTGGAACGCCCTCTTCCCTAAGCCTCCGGCAGCCAAAGCGGCGGACGAGAACTCTACGGACGAGAACTCTACGGACGAGAAGCCCTCTAATGAGAGTGCGGATGCCTCGGAAACAGAAGAGGCCCAGGACGAGAAGCGCTAGAAAAAACGGCGCCGCCCGAAAGGGACAACGCCGTATCAAACCAAGCACAACAGAGCGCCAACCGTACCAACAGTCCTCGCGCCCGCACGCCCGCAGCACCCGCAATGCCCTTACGCGTCCAACGCGAACTCGTACAGGCCCCAAGCCGCCGCGATCATGATCACGTCGTACGCCGCGGCCATGCCGCACGAGCTCCAAAACGTCCCAAACGTGCCCTCGACCCCCATAAACGCCACGGTAGTCGCAGAGACACACGCATAGAGCAACGGAAATGCCACGGGGATGAACAGAATCGCCAGCAGCACGTCGCGCCCGCGCGTATCGATGGTCATGGTCGAGAGCAGCGTACCCACGCCGGCCACGCCCACCGTGCCCACCAGCAGCGGCAGCACAATCATGGGCGTGCTCGCCGCCAGCTGCGCACCGGACAAGAAGAACAAAAAGAACAGCGGAATCACAACCATCTCGACCGCCACCAAAAACAGCAGGTTGCTGGTAGCCTTGGCCAAAAACACCACCGCGCGGTCCACGGGCGCCAGCAAAATGCCCTCCAGGCAGCCCGATTCCGTCTCATGGCTAAAGCTGCGATTCAGCCCCAGCAAGCTGGTGAAGATGATGAGCGCCCACAGCAGGCCCCCGGCAAAGGAGACCACCTGCAGCTTATCGCCCACCTGCGCCAGCGCCGCGCCGTAAATGGTCAGCACCAGCAGCGCGTAGACCACCATGGACGTAAGCATCTCGCGCGTGCGCAGCTCCTGCCTCACGTCTTTCATGAGCAGGGCCTTGTATTGGACAAACTTGCTTTGCGCCTGCTTTTTCTGGACGAGTTTTTTCTGCACGCGCGCCATCACGCCACCCCCACGCCAACAGTCGCCAGATACAGGTCGCGAAACGCCGCGGCATCGACCTGCGCGCGCTCGGCGCACACCACCACCTGACCGCGGGCCAAGATGAGCGCATGGGTGCACATCTGGTAGCCCTTCTGCAGGTCATGGCTCACCATCACAAAGGTGCGCCCGTCGCGAACGCGGTCGATAAGCTGGTCGAACAGCTCCGCGGCATGCGGGTCCAAGCCAGAATAGGGCTCGTCCAAAAGCACAAGGTCGGGATCGTTCACCAGCGCACGGGCGATGGACAGCCTCTGCTGCATGCCGCGCGAAAAAGTGCGCACGGGATCGTTGCGGCGATGGTCCAGCTCAACCAAGCGCAGCAGCTCGTCGATTCGCGCACGGTCCGGCCCGCCCGGGTACAGCGAGCTGAAGAACTCCAGGTTCTCCCGCGCGGTCAAATCCCCGTACAGCATGGACTTGTGCGAGATCAGCCCCACGCGCGAGCGCAGCGCATCCGGCTCCTCCAAAGCGTCGACTCCCAGCATGGTGAGCGATCCCCGCGTTGGCCGGGAGAGCAGCGCCAGCATGCGCAGCAGCGTGGTCTTGCCCGCGCCGTTGGGGCCAAAGATCGACAAGAACGCCCCCGCAGGCAGCTGCAAATCAACGCCGTCCAGGCCGCGACGCGACCCAAACTGCTTCACTAGCCCGCGCGCATCGATCGCCAGCTCGCTAGCCACGGCGCTTCGCTCCCTTCGTGTTTTTGGACGAGGACCGGCCGCGGCCCGCCTTGCCCGCCGCGCGCCCGGCACCCTCAGCGGCAGCGCGTTCATCCGCAGCCAGCAGCGGCGTGGCACGGCGCGGGGCGAACGCCAGGATAATGCCCACAATAGAGATGCCCGCGCCAATCCAGTTGAGCATGATCAACGGGTTGATCTTCACGTTGATGGAAAGCGTGCCGTCCGCGTTAAGGCCCTGGAATGCCACAAACAGGTCTTCCAGCGGAAAGCTCAGCACGCCGGCGTGCAGGGTCTGCTGGCCGGAGTTGATGGCGCTCACTTCCATGGAGGGCGCAAGTGTACCCAGCTCGCGGCCGGTCGCGGCATAGGTCACAGAGAGCTGCACTTCCTTAAACATGTCGGACGCGGAATCCGTGTACTCGCGCGTGCCCGTCACGGTGAGCACGTAGGAGCCCACCTGGCCGCCCTGGCCCTGGTCCGCGGACAGATTAAGCGTCTGCTCCTGCACGTACATGGAAGATCCCACCAGGCCAACCAGCACAACCGCGACGCCCAGATGGGTCAGGTACCCGCCGGCCTGCGCGGGCGAGTGGCGGAACAGCTGGGCCAGCGCCACAACAGGGTTCTCGCCCTTGTTGCGCATGCGGGCGGAGACGCCGCGCGCCAGAAGGTAGGCGCTACTGGCAAACAGCAGCGACGCCGTGGCAAACGCGAGCACGGTGAGGGCGAAGTAGTACACCTTGGGACCCTGCTCGGTCAGCGCGGTGGCGGCAGCACCGCCCGCGGCGACGATGGCGTCGTACTCGGGGACAAACTTAGTGACGAACAAGAACATCAACCCCGCGAACACCACCGCGCCCGCGATTGCAGGCACGCGCATGTTGCGAGCGAAGGCGGCGCCATCGGTCTTGCGCCAGCCAAGCATGGGGCACACGGCCATAAGCAGGCAGAACAGCGTTCCCACCGGACGAGCCACCGCGTTGAAGGCGCCCGCCGCGATCACGCTGCCGCCCAGGGGCATCCACGTGGGCAGCGCGCTGGAGACCGTGAGGTAGGCCACCAGCACGGCGGATACGCACATCACCAGGTTGGTGATGTAGTACGAGCCGTTCTTGGAGAGCAGCGACTCGATCTCATCGTCCTCCACAATCTGGCCGTGGCGATAGAGGATGCCGATAAGAAACGCCATGCCCGCCGCGACCATGATGGCGAGGAAGAAATACGTGGAGACGGGGTCCTCCGCAAAGGCGTGAACGGACTGCACCAGACCGGAACGGGTGATGAAGGTGCCCAGAACAACAAAGATGAACGTGATGGTGGCGCTGAACATGCTCCAGCGCTTGAAGCAGCCGCGCTTGCGGTACAGGGTGAAGCTGTGGATCATGGCCACGCCGGTGAGCCAGCTCATAAGGCTCGCGTTCTCCACGGCGTCCCACGCCCAGAAGCCGCCCCAACCCAGCACCACGTAGGCCCACACGGCGCCCAGCGCCATGCCAATGGTGAGGAAGATGAAGCTGAACACGGCGATGCGGTCGCACAGCTCGACCCAGCGTGCGGACATGTCGCCGCAAATAAGGGCCGCCATGGCGTAGGCGAACGGCAGGGTCATGCCGGCGTAGCCGATAAAGGTCGCGGGCGGATGCAAGATCATGGCCCAATGCATCAGCAGCGGGTTCATGCCGCCGATGGCACCGGCAAGGGTGCCGTCGGCGTTGAGGAACTCCGGCGCGGTCGCCATAAAGGGATTGTTGGAATCGGAGAACACCAGGGTCGCCGCGAACAGCGCCACGATGATCTGCGCCACGCCCAGGGCGGCGTTGGAGAGGTCGTCCGTCACGCGCATGCGGCACCATGCGACCGCGCTGGTAAAGACGGAGATGAGCCAGGTCCACAGCAGAAGCGATCCCTGGCGACCCGCCCACACGGCGGATACCTCGTACAGGGGCTTGAGCGCGCTATCCGTATTGGGATAGTTGCTCACCACGTACGCCAGGCTAAAGTTACTGGTCACAAAGCACACCAAGATGATGAGAATGCACAGCGTGAGGGCGATGGTGGTACCAAACACCATAAGGTAGCCGGCGTTGATCAGCGACTCGCGGCGGCCGCTCTCAAGCCCGCGAGCCTTGGTGGCGCCAATCAGCACCGCAGCGCTTAGCAGAGCCAGCACCATCGCAAAGACTTGCAGCCCGTTGCCAAGGGTTGGAATCATACGCATATCTCCTTTGGGATTGCCAATACGTTGGCGTGCGCGCAAGCGTGCACGTAGATGCGCCCCGCTCGCACACGCGATACGGGGCGCCAAAACGGTATGGGGCGGCGTTACGCCTTGATGGACGAGTCGATGGACGGCTGCTCGGTCGCAACAAAGACGCCGTCGGAATCCAGGTGGCCGGAGATCACCAGGGCGGTGCCGTCGGTGATGACCTCGTCCAGGCCGCCGTCGTACGCAACCTTTAGGGTCTCGCCCTGAGACTCGATGGTGAAACGGAAGTCCGCCTGAGCGTCGTTGATCTCGCCGGTAACGTAGCCGCACACCTTGGTGTCCTTGAACATCATGGAATCCTGCTGGTCAAGCAGTCCCTTGACGGTCAACGAACCCTCGGCGCTCTCATACTTGGACGGGCACTTGGTCACCATCTCGGACGCCTCGAGGGTCTTGCCGTCCACGGTACCGGTGCAGATGGCCACCACGCCGGCGCCAAAGGTCGCGGGCAGGGCGCCGTCGTATTGAACGGTAAGCGCCTGCTCGGAATCGGCCGCGTCAACGCCCTCGGGCGCGATCTTGAACACCGCGGCGGAACCCTCGCTGGTCAGCGAATCGGCCACTACGGCGCCGGAGACCTGGACCTTCTTGCCGTCATAGTTGCCGCCCAGCACGTCGGCGATAGAAAGCGAGCTGGCAGAGCCACCCGACCCGGCGATCGCAACGATCACCAGCATGGCAATGACCACAATGCCGCCAACCACCACAAGGCGACGCTTTGCAGACTTGTTCATATTGTCTCTCCACATGCAGTTATCTGGCAGTATATGCAATGTCTCAGTATACAATGAGCGCTGCAAGTCACGTTATCACACGCTCGTGATTCACGGTCACGGGCATAGCTTAGCCACAGGTTGGAGACACATATGCTGCTCGCAATCGACATGGGAAACACGCAGACCGCCCTGGGCCTTTTTGACCAAGACCAGCTGCTCCAATCTTGGCGCATGCCCACGGACCGCACCTTTACTAAGGACGAGATCCTCGTCCGCCTGCTGGGCTACTTCCAGATGAGCGGCCTCGCGCTTTCTTGCGTGGACACCATCTGCTTTGCCGGCGTGGTGCCGCAGCTCACGCGCGAGTGGCGCGCCGTGGCCACCCAGCTGGGCGTGCGCATGATCCAGGTTGGCCCGGACACGCAGATGGTCACCAAGGTAGACGCCCCCAACCCCGCAGAGGTGGGCGCCGACCGCATCGCCAACGCCGTGGCGGCGGAGGCCCTCTACGGCGCGCCCGCTATTGTGGTGGACTTTGGCACCGCCACCAACGTGGACGTGGTTGACCCGCGCGGCTACTACATCGGCGGCGCCATCGCTCCCGGCATCCGCATCTCCATGGACGCCCTCACCGCGCGCGCGGCGAAACTCTCCAGCATCTCGCTCGAGGCCCCGCAGCGCACCATTGGCCGCAACACCGTCGAGGCGGTTCGCAGCGGCACCGTGGTAGGGGCCGCCGCCATGGCAGAAGGCCTGGTCGCGCGTATTAAAGATGAGCTGGGCGAACCGGGTGCCCACGTTATCGCCACCGGGGGCCTCGCCGGGCTGGTCGCGGCCTGCACCAACGTGTTCGATGTGATCGACCAGCAACTCACGCTCAAGGGCATCTGCGAGATCTGCCGCAGGCTGCAGGCATAACCCTCCCCTTGCGCGGTTCTGACGGATAATTGCATCAATTCCGAGTTTTCCTTTGTACACCAGAATGGTGGGTTAGCCATTGCCTGCGGAAATGGCATCCAAAAATCCTGGCTACTCGCCTAAATCTAAAATCGATGCAATTATCCGTAAGAACCGCATGCGCCCCCCATCTACCACGCATCCAGCAAGGCATATCAGCATGAAAAGGCCCAGTGCGGTGCTCATTTCCGCCCGGGACTCGACCAGTTCAAGGTTATTCTGCACAGGCCAGGCGCAAGCATGAACCCAAAAATCGAAGGCATCGATAACGTGGACCAGAAGCCAATCCCCGGTACACGGCGAATAAGCGCCAAGCTGGGCGAGCAGCACATCAAGGACCGCCTCATCGAATATGGGGAGCTAAGCACGCAGCAACTGCAGGATCTCACCGGCATGAACGTCAACCAAGTGCGCAACCGCATTCGAAACCTCATCGATATGGGCGAGGTGCTGCCCACGTCATCGGCGAGCAGCAGAAACAGAAGGTACAAGATCACCGGCTAAAAAACCGCAGGGGCGGCTTTCACGCTGCGCCCACCGGGTCTCCAGCCCGCACAGCCGCCAGCCCGCAGCTTGAAGCAGCAGCTCACATTCGGATTTTGGTACCCAAATCATTCGGATTTTGGAATTGGAATCATTCGGATTTTGGTACACCAAACATTCGGATTCTGGAATGTGGGTATATCTACCTTGTATAATGTTTGGCAAAGCACGGACGCGAAAGGCAGCGCATGGCCACTTCTCAAACGCATCGAACAACATGCCCCGCAGCATATCAACCCCGCATTGTCGACACCCAAATAGAGGCATATCTCAACCTGTTTGGAGCCGTTGAGGTGTCGGGCACCAAATGGTGCGGCAAAACATGGTCGTCCCTAGCCCATGGCTCGTCGGTGCTCTACGTGGATCGCGGGTCAAACCTGCAGATCGCCTCTGCCGACCCGTCCTATGTGCTCGCCGGCGACCGCCCCCACGTCATCGATGAATGGCAGCGTGTGCCCGTAATCTGGGACACCGTGCGCCATGCGGTCGATGACCTTGGCGGAGAAAAGGGCGCTTGGATTCTCACGGGTTCATCAACCCCGCGCGACATGTCAAAAGCACACAGCGGTGCGGGGCGCATCGGTCGCGTTCGCATGCATCCCATGACGCTTGCAGAAACCGGCGAATCCAACGCAAAGGTCAGTTTGGCAGGCCTGTTCGAGGACGAGTTCACGCCGTGCGCGTGTGACTCCGGCATTGAGGACCTTGCTCGCGTGGCCGTTCGCGGAGGCTGGCCAGAAGAACGTCTGCAGACCGCGGCCAATGCGCAGATAGTTGTTCGCGAATACCTGGAATCCGTATTCACGCAAAGTGTTCCCCAGCTTGGCGGCAATGAGGAGCTCACGCGCCGCGCCGCCGCCTCCATCGCGCGCAATGTAGGACAATCAACCAAAGTGGACACGCTTGTCCGCGACGTTTACGCATATGAATCCGAGGACATGGCAACGGAAGGCGATCGTAAGGCGGTGTCCCAATGCGTCGACGTCCTCCGCAGCACGTACCTTATCGATGAGGTCCCCGGCTGGGTGCCGGCGTCGCGCTCCCCCAAGCGCATGCGCGTCAAACCCAAGCGCTACTTTGCCGACCCCTCGCTCGCCGCGGCACTGCTGGGCCTCTCTCCGGACGCGCTGCTGCAAGACTGGCAAACGTTTGGCCTGGTCTTCGAGAATCTTGTCATGCGCGACTTGGACGTCTACGCACGCGCGCTTGACTACGCGGCCTCAAACCCCGTGCGCTATTACCATGATGATTCCGGCCTCGAAGCCGATGCGATTGTAGAGCGCGCAGATGGACGATGGGCCGCGTTCGAAATCAAGGTGAGTCTTGAAAAGGCGGATCAAGCAGCCGCCAACCTCATAAGGCTGTCCAACAAAGTTTGCGGCAATGATAAGTCGCAGGTACGCAAGCCATCGTTCCTCGCAGTGATTACGGGCATGGGCGAGGTGGCTTATCGCCGCAGTGACGGCGTCTACGTCATCCCCATCCGCGCACTAGGCGTATAGCCCAACGCTACACGGCTCGAATGATCACGGCCTCGCAGGGCAGCTCCTTCTCGGAGCCGTCGGCCGCCGTCACGCACGCGCGACCCCAAATATCCAGGCCGGAGAACGCGCCGATCGCCATGGGCAGCCCGTTGGGAGACAGCGCGGCAACCTGGTGGCCCAGCAGCGGCACCATGTCAAAGTAGTCGGAAAGCACAGGAGCCATGGGACCGGGGCTGGGGCGGGTCGCCAGCATCTGCGCCCACTGGTCCACCTTGGCTTCAACGGCGGCGGCAAGGGCGCGGCGCAACTCCTCGCGCGCGGGCAACGCAGCACCGCAACGCGCAGCCGCCCCCTCGAGCACGGGCATGTCGACCGTCACGGTCACGCTCGCAGCCGGCCCGTTTTCGCCCGCATGGGCATGCACGCCCACCTTTCCCATAAACAGGTCAAAGTCAAAGGACGAGGTATCCGCGCTCATGGCCTCGCGCGGCTTGGCGCCACCCGGCACCGCGGGATGCTCGCGGCGCGCCACCAGGTCCGCAGGCCAGCCAATGCCCACCTGCTCGCCCAGGCCCAGCTGGCGCAGACACTCGACCACACCCATGGCGCACACCTGCGGCAGGGCGATAAACTCCATCATCTTCACCTTGGGCGTAAGCTCAAGCTCGCAGCACAGCTGGTCGACCTCGGCCACAGCACACCAACCTTTCCGGAGGGCTATCCCCGTCCAACAAATCAGGGCGACCCGAACCCGTCGAGCCGCCCTGCATCAACACATCGAGCCGGCGTCCGCAACGGCGCCCGAGGCGCCACGGCACCCGCGCCGCCCGCGCCGCCACGTCACCCGCAGCAGCACCCGCGACGCCTACAACGATCCCAGCTCGCCCACCACGTGGCCAACGCGGTCCTCGGGCTCCTTCACGTCCACGCCCTCGTAGCGGAAGAAGCGCGCAGGGTCATGCATAAGGTCCTCGAGCGGCACCAGCACAAAGTCGCGCTCGCCAAGGTACGGGTGGGGCAGACGCAGCTTGTCGCCGCCGTGCACCTCGCCGTCCATCCACAGCAGGTCCAAATCGATGATGCGTGGACCGTTGGGGCGGGCGCTCTTGGTACGGTTGCGTCCCATGGTGTTCTCGATCTTCATCAGCTCGTCCAGCAAGATCAGCGGGGCCAGCTCGGTCTTGATCTCAATCACCGCGTTGGCGAACGGGTCCTGGCGGTTCTCGTAGGCAGGCTCGCTCTCGTAAATGCGCGAGCAGCTGCTAACGCAGGTCATGGGGATCTCCGCGATCAGAGCCTTGGCTGCGCGAATGTTCTCCGCGCGCTTGCCCAGGTTGGAACCCAGGGCCACAAAGGCACGACGGGGCTGCGGTCGGGCGATGGCCCAAAAGCCGTTCAGGAACTGCGAGAAGCCGCGCACGTCATGCACGCGGACAATGTTGGCGCCTAGCTGGATGGCGCCCAGGCACACGCCGTAGGTAGCGGCGTCGCGCTCGTGCACGTCGCCCACGCCGGAGACCGCGCCAACAAAGCGCTTGCGGCTCACGGCGCACAGCAACGGATAGCCCAGCGAGGCCAGCTTGGCGGTCTCGCGCTGGATAACAATGTCCTCGTTCGCGTCCTTGCCAAAACCCGCGCCGGGGTCGATGCAGATGCGCTCGCGGGCCACGCCGGCGTGAACCAGCGCGCGGGCCTGGTCAGAAAGGAAGCCCATAACGCGGCGCATAATGGGCGCGGAATCCGGCAGGGTGAAGCGGCGCAGCTGCGAGGTCGACCCCGTGGCGGCATCGCGGCGGGCGCTGCGGGCCATGATGGCGGCGAGCTCGTCGTTAGCGGGCACGGCGCGGGCCTCTTCCTCGGCGGCCTTGGCAGCGGCTTCGGCCTCGGCGGCCTTCTTCTCAGCCTCGGCGGCCGCCAGCGCGGCGGCCTTGGCAGCAGCCTCCTGCTCGGCGGCCTCGCTGCCATTGGGCAAGTCGCCAAACGGAAGCTGTGGTTGCACCAAGCCGCCCAGCTTCAAGCCGGGACGACGCCCCTTCGCGGCCTTAGCCGCCTTTGCCGCGGCCTCAGCCTCAGCAGCGGCAGCGGCGGCGCGGGCCTTCTCGGCCACAAACGCGGCGGCGCTGGTGTCCAGCTGCACCGCGGTATGCCTCTTGGGGGTCTCCTCCGTGGGCTCGCCCGCGTGCATGATGATCACGCCGCAGTTGCTGCCCTTAACAAACTCCACCATCTTGGGATCGGTAAAGCCCGTGACGTCGTTCACAATAGAAGCGCCCACGCGCACCGCGGCCTTAGCCACGTCCACGTGACGCGTGTCGATCGATACGATGGCGCCCTTCTGCGCCAGCGCGCGCACCACCGGCAGCACGCGACGAGCCTCCTCGTCCGCACTCACCGGAGTAAAGCCCGGACGCGTGGACTCTCCGCCAACATCGATGATGTCGGCGCCCTCGTCCAGCATCTGCAGGCCGTATGCAATGGCGGCGTCGGCGTCAAAGTGCTCGCCGCCGTCGCTAAAACTATCGGGCGTGACGTTGAGAACACCCATGATGCGGGGTCGATCGAACTTGAGCTCGAACTTACCGCAACGCCATGTCTTCGAATCGTTTGCCATGAGTACCCTTTCGTGCGCGTACAGCTCCCCCTATTGTATCCAGACTGAGCGGGTTTGGCGGCACATGTCTGCGGGGTGCACCAGTAATGCACGGGCGGTTCGCGTGGGGTGGGTTTTGGACGAGTATTTGGACGAGGAGGGGCTGACGTACGGTCGGGGCCCCACCGGACTTATCACGGGATGCGTTCGGCCCTGGCGGGCCTCAGAGCATCCCTTAGATAAGCCGGTGGGTGCCCCGGCCTGCTGCAAGCTCTTCTTGGTCAAAGCGCGCGAAAGCCCACCGCCCATGCAACGGGGCCGGCACCTGCAGCGGCACCGGCCCCGTGTGGCGGTCAATTGTTTAGCGGCCAATCAACATGCCAGCTTTGCCCGGCCCAGGCGGTCTTGCTGGTCCGGCTGGCCCGCCTTACCCGCGGCGCCCTTCCGCCGCTTACACGTACATCAGGTTGATGAAGCGCATGAGGACGGTGGCGACCTCGGCACGCGCGGCGCCGTCGGTCGGGTTGAGCTCGCCGGTCACGTCGTCGCCGGTGAACAGGCCCTCGGCGACGGCCCAGGACATGGCGTCCTTGGCGAAGCCGGAGACCTCGGATGCGTCCGGGAAGTCGATCTCGGCGCGAGCCGACACGTCCATGCCCAGGTGCTCGGCGTAGCGCATGAGGAAGACGGCCACCTGCTCGCGGGTGACGTCCTCGCCGCCCTGGAACTGCTTGGACCCGTCGGGCATGTCGACGCCGGAGAGGATGCCCTCCTCCAGCGCCCAGGCCGCCGCGTCGGCGTAGAAGGCGCCCTCGGGGACGTCGGGCAGCGTCACGTCGCTCGCGGCCTCGGGATTGAGCTCCAAGTTGTGGAGCATGGCCACTAGCATGCCGCGGGAGGTCTTGTCGTAGCCCTGGAACTGCTTGGAGCCGTCTGGCATGTCCACGCCGTTCACGATGCCGCGCGCGGTGGCGAAGTCGACCACGTCGCCGGCGAACCAGTCGGCGTCCTTCACGTCGGGCATGTCCTTGGAGTTGTCGACGACCTTGATGGTGACGTCGCCGGAAGCCTCGAAGACCACGTTGCCGTCCTTATCGACCGAGCACTTCGGGATCACGGTCTCGTTGCCCTCGGCGTCCACGGCGAACACGACGATTCCGTAGTTCGGCTCGTCGCCCTCGCCCTTCGCCACGGGCACCGTCACCTGCACGGGCTTCTCCGCCGTGACGGCCGCGGGCACCTTCACCTCGACCGCGGGGGCCTTCTCCGCGTCCGCCGCGGGCTCGGCGCCGGCGATCGGGAGCTCCACCTTGCCGGACTCGGCGTCCTGCTTGGAGACCGTCACCTCGGTGGAGGTGACGTTGCCGTTCTCGTCCTTGGTCACCACGGACTCGGTGCCGGTCGCGGTCTCGTGGGTGATGGTCTGCGAGCCGTCGGGCTTGGTCACCGTCGTGGTGGTGGAGCCGTCCTGGTTGTGCTCGACCTCGGTCTTGTCGGAGGTGGATCCGCCACCGGAAGGCGGAGTGGGCGGCACGTACGCGGAGACGGTATACATGCCGTTGGAGCTGGAAACTACATAACCATCAGCAACATATTCTTCCGGAGTGCTCGAGAACGTTCCCCCCATAACATCAAACGCTGCGCTCGTATTGACATTGAAGAGGATCGAAGCACGAGCTGGCTCAGAAACGGTATCCTTCACGGTAAACGTACCGCCCTTGATAACCGTTGCGGATGCTCCAGTCAAAGCGATACCCCTGTTGTTATCGCCTTCCATAACCATTGAAAAGGAGCCGGAGATCTCGCCGATCTTGCCACCGTTATACAGACCGGTTCGCCAATATCCAGTCGCCATGCCTTCGACGTTGTACACGCCGCTGCCCAGCGCCTTGAACTGACCTCCGGTCAGTTCACCGATCTCACCATTATTTTGGATTACGTTGTTTCCGCCCTGCCAGTGGTTGACCGTGTTGTCCATTGTGAACGTTCCGCCGGAAATGGCACCGATCTTTGATCCGGGCTCGTTCTTGATGACGTTCGCCGCGTTGAGGTACTCGCCGCCCGAAATGACCCCGATTTCAGCCTTAACCGGCTCTTCCCCTCCGTTGCGAATCAAGCTTCCGATCGCGCCCAGGTGCTCCACCGCGCCATCGCCCGAATGGAAATTGCCCCCGGAAATCTCCTCGATCTTGCCCTGGTTCTCGATGAGATAGTAAGAACCGTAGATGCCAGCAGAATCGGTCTCGGTGCTGCGCTCGAAAGTACCACTGGATATTTCCTTAACAATACCAGTGGGTCCATTAAAGAGCGCCGCCTTACCTTTTGTCACGCAGTCAACAACGCCAGTCTTCCCCGCAGATGAATCCGCAATCGAAAGGGTGCCATTATTGGTAATGGTGTGGCTGCTCTTGCTAGTAATCTTATGGCCTGCGAGATCAAGCGCAACGGTCTTGCCCTCGGCAATAACGACATCTTCCTGAAGGTCAGAGATTAGAGTAACGGTCATGCTGTCGGAAGATTTAATCGCCTCAGAAATAGACGCGTATCTCTCTCCGCCCGCCTCTACGCAATAGACAATAACATCGGCATCAGGATTTGCCTTTTGAGCCGCCTCAGCCGACTTGTAATACACGGTCGAACCATCTTTTTCTACAGATGCGCCAGCCTTTTTAGCAGCGTCCCCTTGTGCCATAACCTGGGCAACGCCATCATCGCCCACGAGCATTGCAAAGCCAGCGCCAAGGTATTCAACGGAAAGCTCCGAGCTGTAGCTTCCTCCCGTAATGTTGTATTTACGATCCGGGGCGGTCTCATTTGGTTTAGTAAAGTATCGAACCGCCAAGTTATTAGCACTCTTAAACTCGCCAGAGGAAATATCAATCTCAATCGCACGGTCGTTATAACCGCTTTGCATATAAACCGCATCACCGGTCAGAACAAGATTTTTATTAGGATTACCGTCATAGTACTCATCCGGAACGACCTTGGCGCCCGTTGCGTTAATCACGGTGTCACCTACAATGCTTATTTTTCCGCCCTTGGAAATAATTCCCGTTCCAGCGTTAATGGTTGTGCCGTCAAGGGTGAGGGTTCCGGACTTTGGCGGCCAATACGCTCCCAAGGAGTCCACGGCGTTGATGACACAATTCCTTAGAGTAACGTTATTGTTAGAATTGTTGCCCTGAACACCGATGGCCTGGTCTTTTGTTGTTAGCTTCACGCCCTCAAACGTCACATTGACGTTATCATACCCCGCATTAGCAGCTTTATTGTGATACACATAGAGACCGTAGCCGCCAGGGTTAGCGTTCGCAATCGTGCCATCGCAAATCTTCAGCGTCACATCGCTGGCTTGAATAGACACTGTGTCAAGACTGTCAAGGGTGATCGTGTGCTTGTTGAGGTCGATAGTAACGTTGGTCCCTTGCTCCGTGACCAGAATATGTGGATTAGAGGCATCGCTTGTAACCTCCGCGGCGGTAAGGTCGGACTCGACCTCTACCGTTCCACCATGCTTGGCAGCTGAGATCGCTTCGGCCAGCGTATTGAATGCTACGCCGTCTACCGTTGCGACCCTCTTTTCATTAGCGGAATGTTCTTGCACGCCACCCTGCTGAAGGGGCACGTCGACCGCAAGGGCAACGGATGGAGCCAGCGCGGCGCTGCCAGCAAGGACAGTAACCAAGCCCGCACTAACGGCAAGACGCGCCGTACGCATATTGTAGATTCCCATATTTCCTCCCACTTTGCAGAAATGACATCCATGCAAACATATTTTTAGGATACCCCCCCCCCATAACACTTTGTCAATCGATAAGATGCCTTCTATCTGCATTTTTATGCCAGTCATGCAGGGGTCATGCAGGGGATGCTTGTCTTTGGCGCCCCTCTTCGCCCCAGATGCCGCCTTCTTATGAAAACGGCCGCCTTCCATGGTGGAAAGCGGCCTGAAAACAAGCTCAATGTGTGTCTGCTGGCGCAGTCTCGCGCGACGGCACTACGCCTGCTGCAGCGCTTGGGCTCCCAGCGCGATAGCGCCAAGCACGCCCTGGTTGCCCTCGCAGGCGGGCGGGACGATGTAGGAGTCGATATCGTCCAGCTCCGGCGTGGAGATGTAACCATTGTTGAGCTGGAGCACCTTGGCGCGCACGCGGCCCATCAGCTTGGGGGCGTGATCCGGCACGCCGCCGCCCAGGATGATGCGCTGGGGCGACGCCACGTACAGGTAGTTGAGAATGCCCTGGGCAATGTAGGTGCCTTCAAGCTCAAGGAAGCCCTCATCGTCCGCCATATCAGACGCGCGCTCCACGCCGTAGCGCTTCACCACGGCAGGACCGGCGGCAAGGCCCTCAAAGCAGCTATTGTGCGTGGGGCAGACGCATTCAAAGTCCTGGTCGCCGGCAACGCGCGGCAAGGTGATGTGACCGGCCTCCGGGTGCAGCATGCCGTGGATCAGCTGGCCGCCCGCGTAGATGCCGGCGCCAATGCCCGTGCCCACGGTGATGTACATGGCCGAATCCAGTCCCTTGGCGGCGCCGTACATGACCTCGCCCAAGCACGCTCCGTTGACATCCGTGTCGTACCCGCAGGGCACGTTGAGGCCGCGGCTCATGGCGCCCAAAAAGTCGTAGTTACGCCAGGCCAGCTTGGGCGTTTGCAGAATATGGCCGTATGTGGACGAGGACGGGTTGACGCCCGTGGGGCCAAACGCGGCGATGCCCAGGGCGGCGATGCCCTTATTGGCGAACCACTCGATCATGGCAGGCACGGTCTGCGCCGGATCCTGCGTGGGAATGCTCGCGCGCTCCGTTATGGTTCCATCGGCGTAACCGCAGGCCAGCACCATCTTGGTGCCTCCGGCCTCGATCGCGCCTATGAGCGGGCGGTCGGCAGCGGGCGCGGCCTGGTCGACAGCGGGCTCGGAGCTCTGTAGGGCGGTTGGCTGGTTCATGGTTGACCCCTTTCGCAAAGCGCAGCATCTAATTCTCGGATGGATACTCGCCCAAAAATACTCCATCAGCACGCAATTGAGCTCGCAGGGCGCTCGTATCCAAACTGTTTGCATGCTCCCCATTTGAAGCCGCCTGCGCTGCAGCCGTGCCCGCCGCTTGCCCCATCGCCATAACAATCGGCGTAACGCGAATCGCAGCACACGCCTCATGCGTAGCGCTTACGCATCGGCCGGCAACGATCAAATTTGGAACCTCACGAGTTACCAGGCATCGATACGGAACTGAATACCAGCTCCCGCTCTTGAGGAACCGATGATTCGTCTCCTCACCATCAGGCGAATGAACATCAATTGGGTAGCCGCCCATGGCAATTGCATCTTCAAACATCGTGTTATTCAAAAGATCGTCAGCGGTCAACTTGTACACGCCGTCAATTTTTCTGCTCTCGCGGACGCCGATGTTGGGACCGGTCGACACAATATGACTCTCGGAAAAACCTGGGATGTGCTTCTTTAAGAAGGCGTATATCTCCCACGCCTGCCGCCTGCCCTCGACCTCCGCATAGGTAAGATCAATCGGGTCAATCGCAGAGCGATGTATGATTCGAGACATATTGACGATGTACTCGCCCAAGGTGTTGGTCTCGAAGCACAGAACCATATCGCGATCAATACTCAGCTCCCCAGCACCGCGTGCCGCCTTGACTATAGAGTAAGCACCTTGGATACCGGAGCGTTTGATAATCTGCAGATCATCAAACGGAATAGACGGAAGCATGTCGCTACGATTGCTCTTAACGAAATCCATCAGCCTGTCTCGATCGACATTCCCCACTCGAAGGTTCATAGTCATTGGCTGTGCGAGATGGTCAGACTCCCTCCCATAGCATGAAGGCACGCCTGCACTGGTTGCGACGTCGGCATCTGCGCTACAGTCAACCACCACTTTTGCCTGAACACGCATAAAGCCTTTTTTGCTCAACAAGCGTAGCGACGCAATCTCTCCGCCTTCGCATGAATCTGCTTCGCAATCAACGAACACGGTATGGTAAAGCAAGGTAACGCCAGCATCTAAAGCCATAGATTCAAGCACATACTTCATCCCTTCAGGATTGAATGGAGTAACGCTGCTTGCATATCCCACAAAATCTGCCATATGACCCGGCGAGGCACCCAGGGCACATAAACGTTGGACTATTTCCTCTGGAATGCCACGCACCACCTGCGTGTCTCCAGCATGATAAGTCATCTGAGGCCCAACGCCGGCCGCCGTAAGGGCTCCTCCCAAATAGCCGTTTTGCTCAACCAACAGCACGGTTGCCCCGCTGCGCGCCGCGGCTATTGCCGCCACAGAGCCTGCAGGCCCACCGCCCACTACAACGACATCGTATTCGTTAACGACGCTCACGGGCAGATCCCTCCTTGCAAGAAGATCTATTGTTCACCAAATCAAAATACGTACGTGCAAAAGCATGCGCACCAATTTCTGACAAAGCATGAATTCCCGTGCGCCCCAGAGACAAACTCCCGATACGCAACATCGGAACTTGATAGATACGGCTTGTTAGGCCCAATCCATTACATTCGAGGTAGTGAAAGTACTCGTGGCTAAGAATGAGATTGCAGGCGTTCTCATATTCAAGAGAGTTCTCCTCCGCCCAAAGACGAATAGACTTCTCATATAGAGTCACCCGGTTTTTCCCTGACAAATAATCGCTGAAATACCGCTGCTTTCCCACCACGTAATCAACGTTCCGAGTCTCAACGCTCACACCACGGTCTTCAAAGATGCTTCGAAAATCATTGGATCCCATTGTTTTTTGATACTCGTCGCACGCCGCAAGCTCGCCTATGCTCCAAGCCTGCTCAACAATGCCCCTTCTCTCCTTTGGAGGAATTTTTACATAACATGGATCGGCCTTGAGCTCGCGCAATGCCAAGCTCTTGCCCGGAAATGGGAACTTTGATTTGGACATCTTATGCCTATTCGACTCGTTTTGTACCTACAAGAATCACTCGTTCATCCGCCCCGCAGCTTGATAGCTCTACCGAGCCCAAGCCCTCAATCTGCTCTGGTGTAGGCAACCCGGAAAGATCGATAATGCGTGTTCCGAGAACGATGTAAACATTTGGCAGGTTTGTGCCGCCGTCGTTGTAAATAGTCAGCTCATCGAGCAACCAAGAAAGCGATTTTTTCCATGTGGCCACCGTCTCCTCGCAAACCAGAGCGTTTGTCTTCTGGAGTCGAATAACACCTTCAGAATCAACAAGCCTAACTTGCGAGGTGCTCTTTTTCACCAAGCCAAACAGCCGCTTCTCCACGCGCTCGTGCCGCACGGCCATCATCTGCTCGGCTCTAGCAACAATGGACAGCTCGCTCACCGGAACGTTTAGATTATCGGCAACGATTGAGAGCCTCTCGTCTTCCGTCAGTCGCTTCTGAAGACGGTCTTTGCTGCGCATCTCCGTAGTGCCAACAGCAATTGCCCTTACAACATTTCTCTGCGTGTCAACTTCGACGCTAACCTCGATGGAGTCCGGTGCGGCGCCAGAAGCGATCGCCTTTAACTCTGCTTCACGTCGCACGGCAATGATATCGTCCTGGGTTGGGTCAGAAACGCTACGCTCGACCATATCTCGAACCATAGCCAGCGCAACACCGATAGTGGAAATAACGGCACCGTTCTTAGCGATATGCTGAGAATGCCCCATGGTTTCCGCCAGGTGGGGAACCACACTTGCAGCTCCTCCGCCACCGCCGACAAAAACCGTCGTACGCGTGTCCATTTTATAGTCTTTCATAAGTTGAGAGGCCACACGTGCGTTCTTCTCGGCAGCGAAATCCAGTACCTTGCGCGCCGCTTCTTCCACCGTGCAGCCCATATTATCTGCCAAAGGCTTCCATGCTAACTTAGCAGCTTCTACATTTCCGTAAGCATAGTCTTCAGGACGAACGTAACCCGCGATATTTGCCGCGCCCGCCATAGTCAACGATACTCGGAGCCCCCCATCGCACTCGATGCAAGCGTATTCGGGGTCTCCCTCCATCGGCCTCACAGCTACCAAACGGGGATTCACTATCTTGCTCGGATCCGTATACACTTCGTAATCCAGATTGGCAATATGCGCGCTACGCGGACCAGTGCTCACCGCCTTTCCGTTCTCGATTTGGACCATCGAACCGCCGCCGATTCCCACCGTGCGCACATCGAGACTGTTGAGGTACGTCTTATGGCCACCCACCTCAGCGTATTGAATCATCACCTTGCCGTCTTTAACACAAGAGATGTCTGTAGAGGTTCCACCAACCTCAAAAAACAGGCCGTCTGTCAGTTTCTCGTACATAAGGGCTCCTGCAACACCCGCTGCAGGTCCACTAAGAATTGTCAAAATAGGACGGCTGCGCACCTCATCAACAGTCATAACGCCGCCATCACAACGCATGACCATCAAGGGACTCTCAATATGGGCGCCCTTAATGCTCTCCTCAGTCATGTTTGCGGCTTCAAGCATCTTCGGCATAATGGAAGCATTGACAACCGCCGTACGCGTCCTGATTTTTAGTCCATACAACTTGGAAATATCGTTTGTTGCGGTTCCCGGCACCCCGCGACGGCGACAAGCTTCGACAACTTCGTTCTCGTTTGCAGGATCATCAACCGAAAAGGCCTCAGCGGCAACGAAGCTCGTGCAGCCATCTTTCTGTAAGGCATCAAGTGCGCTGTCAATTTGTGTACTCAAATCGGAGCCGTTTGTATCGATATACTCGTTACCAGTGGGCAAGAATTTACCCTGAGCAAGCTCAATCTTGCCCATGTCCGTATCGCTCTTGCTCTTTGCCCCCTGAAGACCGCTGCCCAACGTGACGATTCCGACCTTGGCAACATCGCCCTCAAGCAAAGCATTGGTCGCCTGGGTGGTGCCGTGGGCAATAAATACAACATCTTCGGGCTTGATACTACACTCATCCATAACGCGATGAAGGGCTTGAACGATGCCGGCAGCAACTCCCTCCGCCGCTTTATGCGTTGTGGGCACCTTTACTGAGCCCACCAGCTCAAATGTCTCGTTGTCAATTGCAACCGCGTCTGTAAATGTGCCACCCACATCGATACCAATGCGAACCTTCATAACTCCTCCTAATTCACATTCCGATGACGAAGACTGTTTTTTCTTGCGCCGGCGACGGACATTATTCTCAAAGGCAATGCCCCTCGCCGGCGCGGCAGGAAACAACCCTGCCGCGCCCGCGGATTTACTTTGACGGAACGTCTTAACGACTAGTAGTACACAACAGCAGAGACGATGACACCAATGATGGAAATGGCCCACAGATACGGGAGGAGGCGCTTCGTGATCGAATTGACATCGACCTCGACAAAGTTGGCCGTCCAAACATTCTGGGTGTTTGTGGGGTCGCCGCATCCCTGGATGCGCTCAGCCGACAGGAATGCACCCATAACAGCAAGCGGATTAATGGTTCCAAGGCCGCTAATCAACGCAGCGATGCCACTACCAAGTCCAAACAAATTCATGGGACCGCGGTAAAGTGAAAGAGGAGCAAGCAGCGAGAAGAAAATAATGAAGCCGATCTTGCCAGACGGAATAATGGCCTCAAGGAACGGATTGAGCACCGCCGTCACCATCGGATGGCTAACCGCAAGGAACAGGATTCCGATGCCGACCATCAGGATAATCGCGGGGCCGCTGTCGGTGATTCCATCGTAGCAAGTCTTGACAAGCAGGTTCATAGATTTCTGGAAGCCCGTGGACGTCCAAACGAGAATCCAAATGATGCCCGCCATAAAAGCCGGGCAAACCGGACACTTGAAAACTGCAACCAAGATGATAGAGATCAACGGGGAGCACATCGCCATAGCGCCACGTACGCCACCGATCTGGGTACCACTCTTTGCAGGCTCAACCGGAGCAGAGAATGCGAACTTAACACCATTGCGCTTGAACTCAACAAAGATCAGGACAAGCGTGGCCACTGCCGTCGCCACAAGCATATAGGTCTCAAATCCCTTGATGACCTCAACATCAACCGAGAAAATCGATGCAAAAGTGTTCCAGTTGGCAATGTTAAACGTAAGACCCGTTGTAAATGCCATAAGGAAGATGCATGCGGCACTCATCGCGGGAACGCCAACGGACACCAAAATCGGCAGCACGATAGAGCCAACCATGATGATGGAGCCGAGACCGGAAAGGGTTGTAAACAGAACAGCGCATGCAACAGCCATAACAAGAGTGATGATCAAAGGGCGGTCGCCGCCAAGCTCGGCGCTCTTCTTAATGATTGTCTCGGTAACACCAGTCTTATTCATCAACTGGCCCAACCATGCGCCGAAGATAACAGCCATAATTGCGCTGCCCATTCGAACCGTGCCCGCTTCAAGCACAGATGCAAGCCAGCCTATCGCCACTCCATCTTCGTCTACCCCCACTGCAGGAACACCCGCAATGATGCAGATTACCACCGCCATAAGCGGAAGCGCTACCAAAGTCGGCAGCTTTTTGGTCATCATCAACGCAGCGATGATGACGAATGCCACGATAATCAGGGATCCCTGTACCATGCCATCCTCCTTTCTCTGCCTCACAAGAGGCAGGTTGACCCTTACGTTCCCACGAACACCGGCATGCTTGCGGAATGCAGCTGGTGAGCGTTACCACGTTTAGAGGGCAAGCCCAAACGGCCCGCTTAGATATTTATTTGGATCTTGGTTAATAATCTGAGCAGATAATCTGAACAAGCATCATTCTAAAAGAAGCGTTGCTCGTCGTATGTCGGCAGCGCACGTTTTGGATACATCGGAAGGAGCAAGCTGTCGTCCTCGCAACCACTCCAGCCACGGAGATTCCGGGCCAAAAACGGCTGTCAGTACATGTTCAATTCCTTGGACAAACCTGTCCGTCATAATTTCATCGGGGCCAAAAATCAACATGCGATCCAAGGAAAAAAGAGAACACAGGGACACAACCGCGCGCGATACGCAAGCAATTCGATCTTCTTCGCCAAGCGACAGCAAGAACTCGATGCATCCGCCCTCATACTCATCCGATTTGTCGCAATATGCCTCGCCACACACCATCGGTGTAATATCAGCCGTAGCACCACCCTTTAGCGATACGAGCGCATCGTCTGCCTTGACGCTAACGACAACTTCAGAACCAATAGAAATAACGGCGGCATTCGACACGTCCCGATCAGCTTCATCTAGAACCTGACTAATGGTATAGCCTTGCGAGTGCTCTTCCTTGATTGGAATCTTATACTGCGTGAACAGGGCATCTTTCAGAGAAATCGTTGCATCCTGAATACCGGTGGAATACATCACCATGCAATCTTCGGTACGAATGCCCTCTTGGTATAGCAGCCCCATGCCGAGCAAGTCACCCACCATGGAGGAGTTTTCAAGCGCGCGGTCCACGGCATTGCACACCGCCACGAGCAGCGCGTTGCCCTCGAGTGAATCGCGCGAAATGGTCTCAGAATGCACGGGTTCAAGCATGAGGTCGAAAAGCGTCAGAAGAACGCTGCGACGGCCAACCTCCAAGGTCGCAATCACTCCAAGATTGCGATTAACCGACAATTCCGTCCTGCTACGCCCTGCCGTAAGAGCCTTGTTACCCGTCTCAATAAGCAAGCCATCCTCTAGCAAACTTGATACAAGACCAGTCACTGTGCTCGGAGACAAGCCAGCAGCTTTAGATATCTCGATTCGAGACAAGGGGCCGTGATTGAGAACGACGTCGACAACCTTTCGCCGATTCGCTGTTTTGAGGTCCTTAAGGCGCATTCCCAATCACCCCTTACTACCTTTTTACGAAGTTCGAAATAAGCAAGTTAAGTATATCTCCACCAAGTTGAATTATAGGATCGCCCCTCCTATCAATCGGCCCAGCGGTTGTTTTACTTTCGCGAACGTTAACCAGTCGTTAATCCACCTGCACCACTTTGCTTGGACGATATTCCGCCAAATCAACCTTCTCTCCCAAAGCGACAGCGCAAGCGCGACCTGCCGCATCGCCCAAATCGATAAGCGTGGGCTGAATGCGTATGCTGGCTTGCACCAAAAACGTAGTCGAGATACAACGACCAATGGTCATCAGGTTTAATACGTAATCATTAACAAGGCATCGATATGGTATTTCGTAATACTCCCCCTTGTTGAACTTATCCATGTGGACAAGGCCGTCGGTAGCCGAATGGACATCGATGTACCAGTCTGCCCTTGCAACGGCGTCATCGAACCTCGCTCGACCGATATAGTCGTTTTCCGTAAGCGTGTATTTGCCCTTTATACGATAGGACTCTCTAACACCAAGAGCCGATGCAGACCGAATCAAATACGAATCCTCGAATCCCGGCATATACCGCTTTAAGAATCTTACGAGCCGATCAATCATCCTATGCGCTTCAGTCACTTCCACGGACCGCATCTTTGGATCGGTATTGTCCTTGAGCTCTGCAAGGTGCGGACAATTGAAGGACATGCAACCGGGTTGACCGGGAATCGAGAAGCACTGATAGTAAACGAGGTCCCGCTCTTTCAATACGCCGTCCTCTACGCCTTTTCGAAAAAGAGGCTCGAGCTTAAAAGACTTCCCTGCAACCATAGCCGATTCCCAAAAAGGACCTTCGACCAAAGGAGAAAAATGGTCATCGATGCTCAGACAGTAATCACGATACTTCTCGACATCAATGCCGCCCATTTCGAATCTGAGGGAGGACATCTGGTCGTTTCCTTGATCATCACCGTGGGCAACGGGAACTCCAGACATCCTTGAAAGCCATGCATCACCAGAAGCATCGACAAATTGCTCCGCCTCCACCGCCACGAAGCCACCCGATGTTAGGACTATGACCGCAATAATACGATTACGGTCTACGATGCAATCAACAACCGTCGCATCGTAGAGAATCTCACCACCCGATTCCAGATACAGCTCTTCCAAAGCCCTGGATTTACTTTCAGGCGTCGACCAAACATACTCCGACATTTGTTTGCTGCGAGTAGGCACGCCATAAGATATCAAGCGCTTCTCTATTAAATGGAAATTCTCATCATGAGGAACAAACGACTCCATCATGGGGGTCACCAGGGCGCCAACAGCAGCTCCGCCAAGATATAGGCTCTTCTCAATAATTAAAGTGGAGTTACCCCCACGAGCACAGCTAATTCCCGCCGAAGAACCAGCAGTGCCACCACCAACAATGACGGTGTCATAGCGACCGTAGGACGAGACCTCTCGCCCAGCATAATTGTATGTTTGCATCTTAAGACCTTTCCTTTTATAGGATTAAGCCCATAGATGCATTCCGCAAGCCTCTCGATAATACACCAGCGATGGATGCAGCCCACTAAGAAAAACTGCGTCAGAATAAAGCCACTTTTTTACTTGATGCCAGCTGCCTCTGTTAACACCCAACCGCCGGCAGATGCCAGGCTAAAGTGCGACCACCGCAACGGTATCATTCAACCTGTATGCGACCCCTGCAATAGGATGGTCGTTACCATGAACTAATTCTCCCGCACCCGGCGCCCCGGTGCCCGGGCAAGCGTTATGGCCGGGGTCGCCTGCGCGCCCCTTGCAGCAACGCCGCGACGGCTACGCCTCAATATACACGGTCGCGAACTTGCAGTGTCCCAGCGGCTTGAGCGCGACCTCGCAACCGTTGACCTCCACGTCACCAGATCGCTGCTCGCGCAGGTTGCACAGGTAGGCCTGCTTGACGGGTAACCCCCATCACGCTCTCTGCTGTTTTTGACCTCCAGTTGGACTTGGCGCTCTGCTGAAATCAGCCTTCGTTTGCATCGCGTTGCTACTTTCGAGCTCCAGTTGGACTTGGCGCTGCTACTTTTAGCCTCCAGTTGGACTTTTCCTTTGCCGCACGAAGATGCGCCCCGAAGATACAGCTGGTAGATAGCCCGGCGCATCCAAGGGCCTTCTTGCGCAACTCCAACTGAAGCTCATTTTTAGCAATCGAGTCAAACTGGACGCGATTTTTAGCAGAACTCCAAGTCCAACTGGAGGGCATTTTCAGCAATTGAAGTCCGCGCGGCGCGGGACGTGCCTGTTAACACCCAACCGCTGGCAGATGCCAGGCAAAAGTGCGGCCACCGCAACGGTATCATTCAACCTGTATGCAACCCCTGCAATAGGATGGTCGATACCATGAACAAACTCTCCCGCACCTGGCGCCCCGGCGCCCGGGCAAGCGTTATGGCCGGACTCGCCTGCGCGTCCCTGGTGTGCTCGCTGGCCATACCGCCCGCCCTGGTCGCCATGGCGCAAACCATGTCGTCAACGTCTTCGCCGGCGTCTTCGCAGGCAGCAGCCGCGGACGCAGCAGGCCAAAGCACCACAGCGCCCAGCACGCCCGGCGTAGACGGCACCGCTGACAGCACTGGCAGCGACGCAACCTCCAGCAACTCCACGGGCAGCTCAGACTCCGACAACACCGCAGCCCCCGCGGATCCAACGGACCCCACCGCCCCAGGCACCGCCACGGACAGTACCACCGGCAGCACCGCGGGCAACGCAACCGCCCCCGCAACCCCGGATAACATCACAACCCAAGACGCCCCCGCAAAAGAGACGCCCGCAGAAGAGACCCCCGCGCCGGACAACGACCGCGCCGCCCTGGACGCCCTCGCCGCCCAGCACGCCGCAGCCGTGGCCGATGGCACCTACGCCATCGCGTCTTCCGCGTCGCAGGCAGCCAACCAACGCGGCGTCCTCGATGTCCAGGGAGCATCCGCGGCAGGCGGCGCGACCATTCAGCTCTACGCCAGCAACGGTACGGGAGCCCAGCGCTGGCGCGTCACGCACGACGACGCCGGCTACGTCACCTTCATCAACGTCGCGTCCGGCCTGGCGCTCGACGTGCAGTGGGGCAACTCCGCCGCGGGAACCCCGGTGCAGCAGTACGCCCCCAACGGCAGCTGGTCGCAAAAGTGGATCGTGATTTCTTTGGACGATGCTTCTGCGAGCACGGACGCCGCAGCCGGCACCGCGGCGTTCCCAACGCGTTGCATCATTGTCTCCGCCCTGGCGCCCAACATCGCTCTTGACCTGCGTGGAGGCTCAATCGCAAGTACCACCCCGGTGCAGATTTGGGACTCCAACCACAGCGCGGCGCAAGCCTTTACCTTTATCGACGCCTCGCCCGCAGCACCCGCCGCGGTGGAAGACGGCGCCCTGCCCCAGGGCTGGTTAAGCCTCAAGCCGCAGTGCGCCCCCGCAAGCGGCGTGGACATCTACAACGCGTCGCGCAGCAACAACGCCAACGCGCAGCTGTGGAGCGCCAACGGCACCTTTGCCCAGCTGTTCACCTTTAAGTACTGCAACGGCTACTACCTAATAGTCAACGCCGCCAGCGGCAAGGCGCTCGACGTCGAGATGGCAGACGTTGTTCCCGGCACCAACGTGCAGCAGTACCAGGCAAGCGAAGTCAACCCCGCGCAGCTGTGGGCGCCCGTAGCCAATGCGGACGGCAGCTACACCTTTATCAATAAGGCCACGGGGCTGGCGCTCAACATCGATGGCGCGGCATCCTACAACGGCGCCAACGTCAACGCCTACACCCCCAACGGCAGCGCGGCCCAGCGCTTTACCCTTGCCAAGCAGACCAACCTTTTGGCAGAGGGCGTCTACACCCTGGGCGCAAGCGCGGCCGCCAACAGCGTGCTCGAGGTCTCGGGCGCAAGCCAGGCGGCCGGAGCCTCCGTGCAGGCCTACGCATCCAACGGCACCCTGGCCCAACGCTGGCGCATCGCGCTTGTTCCGGGAGCGGAGAACACCTACACCATCCAGAACCTGGGATCGGCCAAGTTCCTTACCGCGGACTCCGCCAACACGGTGAGCCAGCGCACCGCATCGGGTTCCGCGTCGGGCGCTACGTCGAGTACAGCAACGGGCGCCGGAGCTGCGGCGGGCGCCGGAGCTGCGGCGAGCACCACAACAGGCACGGGCACCGCGGACCCCACGCAGCAGTGGACCCCCGTCATCACCGCGCACGGCATCGCGTTCGAGTCCGTCGCCCACCCCGGCCGCGTGCTCGACCTCACCGGGGGCAGCACCGCCAACGGCACCCGCCTGCAGCTGTGGCAGGCAAACAACAGCCCCGCGCAAGCCTTCGCGCTCGCGTCCACCACGGACGCCCTGCCCAGCGGCACCTACACCTTTACCGTCGCAAACACCAACCTGGCCATCGACGTGGCAAACGCATCCCATGCCAACGGAGCCAACGTGCAGGTGTTCCAGTCCAACAACTCCGGCGCGCAGAAGTGGAACGTCACCCGCAACGCAGACGGAACCTACACCATAGTCAACGCCGCCAGCGGCAAGGCGCTCGACGTTGCGGGCGGGTCGGCATACTCCGGCGCCAACGTGCAGCAGTACCAGCCCAACGGCAGCGCCGCCCAGCGCTGGAACATCACGTTCGACGCCGGCGGCTTTAAGATCGCCAGCGTGGCGGGCGCGGGCGGTGCCTACGTGCTCGACGTCTCCGGCGGCATCTCTCCCAACGGAAGCGCCGCAAACGGCGGAAACCTGCAGGTATACCAGTCCAACAACTCCGCCGCCCAGCGCTTTACCCTGCAGCCTACCACCTACGTGCCGCCCATGCCCCCTACGCAGCTGTCCATGTACACGCGCGCGCAGGGACGCTTTAGCGCCACCAACCGACTCATCATGGTAGACACCACCAACTGCCGCGTTGGCATCTTCTCCGGCGGCATGGGGTACTGGAACATGGACGCCTACTGGACCTGCAGCACCGGCAAGCCCAGCACGCCCACCGTCATCGGCGAGTTCACCGTCACGGGCAAGGGCTATTCCTTTGGCGAGAACCACGGCTATAGCTGCTATTACTACACCCAGTTCTACGGCGACTACCTTATCCATTCCATCCAGTACTACGCCAACAGCTTCCGTGTAATGGACGGACGCCTGGGCGTTCACGTCTCCAACGGATGCGTGCGCATGAGCATCGACCAGGCCAAGTGGATCTACGACAACATTCCCTACGGCACCAAGGTGGTCACGTACCGGTAGCGCGACCACGTATCGGCAGCCCGGTCATCCGCGGCTCCGCCGCATCCGCCTAGCACCAGCCGCACAACGCGTACCCAAAGCAATGAGAGGGCAGCCCCGTTCAAGTAAGGGCCGCCCTCTTTTTTTGGACGAGGAACGGCTGAATAGGACCGCCCCCATATGCGTATTTGGTCAACATTGACCGATATCTCGCGGGCGAGGGTCCGTTCATCGCCCCTCGCCCTATCCGTTACGTCAGTCGCAGCAGCTTAAGAGGCGCTGCCATGGCTTCCAGCGCACAATCGCCGGCGCACAGAGCCCTAGCTCATGTAGCGCATCAAAATCGCGACCAGCTCGGCACGCGCGGAGCCGTCAATGGGATTGAGCTCGCCAGTGGTGTCGTCGCCCAAGATCAGGCCCTCGGAAACTGCCCAGGACAGCGCATCGAGCGCCCAGTCGTTCGCGGAACCGGCATCGGGGAACTCAAGGTCGCCGCGGCCGGTGACGTCCTTGCCCTGGAACGCGGCGAAGCGCATAAGGATGACCGCGAGCTGCTCACGCGTCACGGGGTCATCGGGACCAAAGTAGGTACCGTCGCCGTAACCCTCGACAATGCCGTTCTCTGCCGCCCAAGCCACCACGCGGGCATGCCAGTCGGAATCGGACACATCTGCGAATCCGGAGCTCTTGTACTTATCCTCGTCAACGCCCGCTATGCGCGCGAGCACGGCAACAACCTGAGCGCGAGTTGCCTTGCCGTAGGGGCGAATGGTCCCGTCGTCGTCAAAGCCCTTCAGGTACCCATTCTCGATTGCCCAGTCCATGGAGTCGTGATACCACTCGTCGGCGTCAAAGTCCGGGAACTTATGAGAGATGCAGAGGTCGCCGCCGTCGCAACCAAACACCGCCGAAATCTCGACGTCGCCGTCGGGCATAGTGAACGTAAAGGTGCCGTCCTCATTCTCGGTCAGCTCGATGGCCTTGCCAGCGCCGTCAGTCGCCTTGAGCTCGCGAAGCTCCTGACCGGCATCGGGGGTTACAGTCAGCGTGACCTTGTCGCCCTTCTCTGCGGACGCGGGCTTGGCAGCGATCTTGCCACCCTCTACCACAGGGATCTCGACGTCATTCTTTGTTGGAGGAGTAATCACCGGGGGCACGTAGGTGTAGACCCACTTAGCCGTAAGCTCAATATCTGCTCCTGGGGCATAGGGGTTAGTTGCCTTAACACCATTGGATGTGTACCAGCCATCAAAGTGGTACCAACCGTCATTCTCCAAAGTGGGAAGCAGGATCTCAGCACCGTTCAATACGACCGTCTTAGTCACGTTACCGGAGTGATCCGTATATTTAAGCGTGACCTTATAAGTTGTCGCAGTCGGGTCCTTTTCTACCATGGAAATGCTGTCGTCACTACCTGCGGCGTCAATGGCATCATCAACGCTCTGATAGTAAGATACCTGGCCATTCCCATTCCTGACGACAGCCTTCACACTCTCGTCAAGATACTTGTCATCCAACTCAGATGAGAACTTTCCACCGGATACCGTCGCGCTTGCCGCGCCTCCAGCCTCTACGTCAAACAGCTTATTACCCTTTGAAGAAACCTCTCCGCCAGAAATCTTCACAACGGAGTTGTCTTCCAGCTCGAAGGCTTCTTGCGAGCTCTCGCTCGCGATCTTTCCGCCGGATACCGTTACGACAGCATTCTCCTCAGCACTAATTGCGGATCCTTGTTTAGAGATTATCGTGCCACCCTCTATGACAGCGGAAGCGTCATCTGCAACCGTAACGCCAGTAACGTTCCAGCCGTCCGCGGTTATCGTTCCACCCTTGACAAGCAAGGACGAAGACCTGTTGCCCGCTTGAAGTTGAATGCATGCGCCGTCTGAAGCCACTATCTCTGCGCTTCCATCGATCACCACGTTTGCGCCGCTATAAATCTGAATAGCGCCCGACATCCCGCCATGATGCTCAATCTTTCCGCCTGTCATATTGAACGAAATGGCGTCCTCGGTGAAGCTGCTAACAAAAATGCCCGTACGACCATTCGAAGTAATCTCGCCGCCGGTCATATTAACAACAACGTTCTTATTGCCACGAACTCCAATTACATTGTCACCAGCAGAATTAATCTTGCCACCATTGATAGCCAGGGTAACGTTTTCAGAAGAGGTATAGATATCAATAGCGCCCATACCGGAATCAATAGCCCCTCCGTCGACAATGAACGTCGAATTGCTGAAGAGCTGCACGGCATATTGGTTTACCGCGTGTATTTTTCCCGTTGACCCCGAATCTTTAACTGTCAGGGATCCTCCGTCACGCACCACAAACATGTGGAAATTCATGACATTGCAATTCGCCGTCACGGTGAACCCATTAAGGTCCAACGTCACCGGCTTGGTAATAACAATATCCACCCTATCGTCATAGGCGATGCTGCCACCCAGAGCAACCTCGCCGCCAGCCTCAAGCGCGGCCTCCAGCTCCTCGATGGTGTCTACAACGCCATCGTCAACGACAGGGGCATCAACGCCACTGCCAGTGTCTACTGAGTCACCCCCCCTCAACAAAATCGGCCCACATAGGAGCCGGCGCGCCAAGCGAAAGCACGCCAACAACCAACAGTGCCCATAGCGTCCTACATAACCGCATCGTCGTTCTCCTCTCCTATCAAAGCCGGAGACCGGATTGCGCCTCCGGGCCAATTACCCTAAACGTATCATATGGTACCACAATTTCAATACCATTCGCGCGAGAGGACGGCCAGCGCAGGCAGACGGCGCGCCCCACTGCCCAATCGGCCCCATACGTCAAATCCCCCACCACACCAGAAACCACCCATACCAAATAACAGAGCCCCTACACATCCGTATCGCTCTTTTTTGGACGATAAGCCCTTAAAGCGAGACCCCCCTCGCGCCGCAATCAGCCCTTCCAAGCAAACGCAGCCCAAAGATCTGCAGGTCAGAAACACCGTAAAACGCCGCTACCTGCACTCGTCTCGATAACTGGCGATTATCTGTTCCTTTGGAAGGAGAAGACGTATGACAGCTTGCGTCAACAAGAAGAGCAAGAGGGTAGCCGCGGTCGTCACCGCCTCCCTCGTGGGCGCGCTCTCCATCGGCGCCCCCGCGGTCGCGCTCGCCGCGAACGGCGGCATCGAGATGCTCGCTACCGAGTGGTACACCAAGGCGACTATCACCAAGGCAGAGAACGGCAAGGGCGCCGTCGTTTCCGGCGACCTCTCCAAGGCCGAGCTCAAGCCCGCAACCTGGCTCGTACCGACCCAGGTCGCGAACGCCAACGGCGACCTCACCGATATCAACGATGACGACTACGTCATCCGCTACTACACCCAGGCTGCTGGCGGCGACGTTGTCGCGTCGACCGATGCCAAGGTCGATACCGGCAAGTCGGAGCCCAAGGCTTACTTCACCAGCAACAAGACCGGCACCTTCTACGTCTCCGTCGCCAAGAAGAACGACGCCGGAACGGGCATCGTCTCCAACAACGAGACCCCGCGTGTCGCCTTCAAGATCGTCGCAGAGGACGAGAAGAGCACCCTCGACGGCGCCTACATCTACTACGGCAGCGACGCCAAAATCAAGGACATCGTCTATGCTGGCGATAATGCCAATAAGCTCACCGTTTCGGGCCTTAAGGTCGCTAATGCTGAGGGCAAGCAGCTCTCCTCTGCTAGCGCCACTGTTTATGGAAACGATGGCAAGCAGGTCATGGGCGACCTCGCCGTCGGCAGCTACACCGCCAAGGTGACCAACGGATCCGACGAGGCGACCATCGCCTTCGCGGTATCCGCCCTCGACCTCTCCAAGGCCAGCCTCTCCATCGCCGACGCCGCCAAGGACAGCGGCGTGACCATCGCCGACGACCTCAAGATCAACGGCAAGGAGAACACCGACCTCACCGACGAGCTCACCTTCGTAGTCAAGAACTCCAAGGGCACCTACGTCGACGGCTCTGCTGCGATCACTACCCCCGGCACCTACACCGTGACCGTTTCCGCAAAGGCCGCCGACGATAAGGACATCGTCAACTCCGGCACCTTCACCTTCAACGTTCTCGACAAGTGCACCGTCATCGATAGCAACGTTGAGTACGACGGCAAGCCCGCCAGCTCCCTCGTGTTCGACCTGGCCAAGGGCGAGGCGTTCGACGCCGCCAAGGTCACCGTCAAGATCGGCACGACCGTCTACAAGGCAGACCAGCTCGAGCTCTCCTTCACCGATTCCGAGGGCAACGCAGTGACCGCCGAGGACGTCGCCAAGGCCGGCACCTCCGAGAAGTTCACCATGCAGGTCCGCATCAAGCCCGTCACCGACTGGGCCACCGGCGAGACCACCGGCGGCAGCACCTCCACCGGCATCTCTATCAGCATCAAGGGCGCCGAGGTCAGCAAGGACGAGAACCTCGCCTTCTACCTGAACGGCAAGATCTCCGGCGACGAGGGCTCCGTGGCGTACGACGGCACCGACGCGCTGAAGAAGCTCTCCGTCTCCGTCAAGGCCGGCGGCAAGACCTACGAGCAGGGCAAGGACTTCACCCTCGAGGTTAAGAACAGCAAGAAGGAGGTCGTCGAGACCGCCGTCAAGGTCGACGACTACACCGTCGAGGTCAAGCCGATCACCTTCACCTTCACCGGCAGCTCCAAGAGCTCCTTCACGCTCCACGTCGCCAAGGCCGTTCTCACCAATGGCAGCACTCAAAATCTCAAGGACTTCGTTGACGCCAACGACGGCGCCGCCTTCGACGCCGACAAGGACGCCTCCCTGTACTACACCGGCGAGGCCGTCTCCGTTCCTGGCGCCGAGTACGACGCGGACGAGAAGGCCGACGACAACGTCTCCTTCAAGGCGATCGACTCCGCCCTGTATACGGTGAGTTCCATCTCCTTTGATGCGGATGACGAGACCGTCGCTTCCGGCACCGCGGTCAAGGAGCTGAAGGACGAGGGCTACTACAAGGTCACCATCGCCCTCACCGAGGAGGCCGCCGAGTGCTACACCCTGACCGACGCGGACTTCATCGTCCAGGTCAAGAAGAAGGACAATTTCGCCGACGTGCTGCCCTCCAAGTGGTACGCCCAGAGCGTCTACGCCGCTAAGGTCAATAAGTACGTCAACGGCCTCGCCGGTTCCGACGTCTTCATGCCCGAGGCCAACATCAGCCGCGCCGACGCCGTCTGCATCCTGTTCAACATGGCGAACGGCACCGTGGGCTCCGACGACTTCCAGGTGAACGAGGACAAGAGCTACATCACCGGCTTCAACGATGTCGACGGCCACGCCTACTACGCCAAGGCCATCGCCTGGGCAAAGGCCTCCGGCGTAGCCAACGGATCCAACGGCTCCTTCCGTCCGAACGACAGCATCACCCGCGAGGAGTTCGCGGCGCTGCTGTGCAACTTCGCCAAGGCCAAGGGCGAGAACGTCACGGTCGACTCCGACGCCGTCCTGGCGGGCGCGACCGACTTCTCCGCATGGGCCAAGGACGTCGTCGCCTGGGCCAAGGACAACAAGGTCATGGGCAACGGCGGCTTCATCAACGGCACCGGCGCCATTACCCGCGCCGAGGTCGCCTCGATGGCCGTCAACTACCAGCCCAAGAAGCTTGGCTAATCGCGATATCGCGACGACTCCTTCCGATAGGTAGCTTTACCGCCCCCTCCCTCGGGAGGGGGCTTGCGGGAGGGCTCTCCATAGCAGAGCCTCCCTGCAAGCCTTAAGGCAAATGCAAGCTGTCGCTCAAGGCTCGATGCGCCGAGGGCCCCTGCGGAGTTCCGCGGGGGCCCTCGGCGTTTACGTAGATCAGAATTATTAGAAGTGCTCAGGCTACGTGGGCCGCAGTTATCTTTTTAAGCATGTGGCGTCCTTTTTATCCGTCCAGCCCGAAGGAATGGTCGACGCGCCAATAGGAGTCGCTTATTGAATCAAGGATTTAAGAAGCGCTTTCTGTTTCGCATCGTGCGCAATTGGGCGGACAATCGTCTACCCCGAACACGAGAAGGGCCCCCGGACGTTGCCGGGGGCCCTTCTCGCATCGAGCCTTGAGCGACAGCTTGCTATTTGCCTTAAGGCCTGAGGACGCGCTCTCAGGACAAGAGCCCGTCCTCAGGCCCCTCCCTAAAGCGAGAGGGACCTGTCTAGCTACCTATTCGATCCGACTGGAGGAATAGTTCTAGGCGAGATCGCCGGGCATGTAGTTGACAGCCATGGAAGCGGTCTCGGCGCGGCTGATCATGCCGTTGCCGTTGATGAAGCCGCCGTTGCCCATGATGCCGTTCTCGACGGCCCAGGCGACGTTGGACTCGGCCCAGTCGGAGACGGTGTTGGCGTCGGCGAAGGCGCCCAGGACTTTGTCGGCGTTCTCGACGGTCACGTCGTCGCCGAGGCTCTTGGCGAAGTTGGCCAGCATGGAGGCGAACTCCTCGCGGGTGATCTGCTTCAGCGGGTTGAAGGTGCCGTCGCCGTAGCCGTTGACGACTCCCGCCTGCTTGGCCCACTGGATGGCGAGAGCGTAGTACTCGTGCGCGTCCACATCGGAGAAGCCGGTTTCGTATCCGCCGGTCTCGTCCTTGCGGCCCTCGAACTCGGTCTCCCCACCGGCCATGTTGAACAGGATGCAGGTGACGTCGGCACGGGTGATGGTCGCCTTGGGGGCGAACATCTCGGTGCCGCGCAGGCCGTTCACGTAGCCGAGAACCTTCGCGCGGTTGACGGGCTCTGCGTACCACTCCTCGTCGGCGACATCCGCGAATCCGGTCGCCATGTCCTTCGCAACCTCAACCGGAATCGAGGTAAGGGAGAAGGTGTAGTTCTTGAGGTTGTTAGCGGGATTCACCTCGACGGAGTACTCGCCCTTGTCCTTGAGGCCTTCGACGACCTTGCCGTCCTTCTTGTAGGTGAGGGTGTAGGAGCCGTCGGGAAGGGCGACGAACTCGTCCTCGCCGTCGTCGTCGATGTCGGCCATGTAACCAGCGGTCAGACCGTCGATCTTGGAACCGGTGTAGGGGACGTTGGTGTTGGAAACGAGCTTCAACGTGCCGTCGCCCTGCTTCTCATAGGAATAGAAGGTCTTGAAGGGGGCCGAGGTGGTGTCGAAGACGGGCGTGACGGAGAGGTTCTTAACGACAACGGTGAGCTCGTTGGAAGAGCTTACCTCGTAGGAGTCGCTCTCGATCGAGACGGTGTAGTTGTCAGCGTCGACGATCTCGGTAACGGCCTTGTTCTCGCCGTTCTTGACGACGACCTTGTAGTCCTCGCCGGCCTTGAGCGCGTTGCCCTTGGAGTCCTTGACGGTGATGCCGATGCGGGACAGGAAGTCCTTGCCATCGTAGGTCTGGGTGAGGGTTCCGTTCTTGACGGCGCCGTCGAAGGTGAAGATGACGTCAGCCTTGCCGATCGTGCCCTGCTTGACGGTGACGTTGAGGGTGATGGTTGAGCGGTTGACGGCATACTCGAGCTTGGAGGAGACGGCCTCGATGGCTACGGTGTAGGTGCCCTTCTTGGAGAGGTCGCTGACGACATTGCCGTCCGCGTTCTTGATGACGATGGAGATCTGGTCAGAGGCGAGGTCGATAGCGTCGCCGTCGACATCGTTGTAGGATCCGGCGATCTTGCTGAGGTCGAAGCCCTTGAGATTCCAAGTGGTGAAATCATCTTTGGCGTTAGAGCCGTCGACGACAACGTTCAAGCCATTGGAGAGGGCCTTGCCGTTGTAGGTCCAAGAAGCGGTAGCCGCGTTGTTGACCAGGCGGTTGAAGGTGAGGGAGGCGACGCCCTCGACGTTCTCAGACAGCTTCTTGCCCGCCTCGTTGTCGGCGAGGGAGAGCTCGTAGGTGTAGGTGCCGGTAACGCCCTGCTGGTAGATGGAATGGCTCTTCAGCGTAAGCGCGTATGCATTGCCAGAAGTGAACTGGCCGCCCTTGGCGGTCATCACATCGGCGGCGGAAGGCGCGGCAGCGGAAACAGAACGGTCGGCGATATAGAGGCCCTGCTTGGAGAGGTCCATCTTGGAGACGGTGACGTCGCACTCGAAGGCCTGGCCGTCATACTTGGTGCCCGCGGTGTTGGCGACGATATGGTACTCGCCCGCGGCCATCACGGAAGAGCTGCTGACGGCGTTCCAGTCGGAGCCCTTCTTGTAAACGGAGAACGGAACCTGGGTGGACTTGCCAGCGATAGCGATCTTGAGGTCGCTCCACTTGGTCGCGCCGTCATAGGAGAAGTCGGTGACGGTGTACTCGCCGGTCTTCTCGTCCTGGGCGGCCAGCTCGGCGCCCTCGAGGGAGTCGGAGACGATGGAGAACTTCAGGGTCGGGACGTCAGCGGTGTTGCCCTTGGCGGTCTCAACGTAGCCATCGGCGCCCATATCGGCGCTGTACTTGACGATTGCAACGTAGTCCCCAACATTCTTGGGCATGGTAGTGCCGAGCCACTGATACTTCACGCCGTCGATGGTGAGGCACTCGGAAGCGGCGGTGGTGGCGGGGACCTTCTTAAAGAAGATGGTGCTTTTGCTAGGGGTGCTGCTGACGGCAACATCCTCGGTATCGCTGCCGGCGGGCTTCACCTTGGTGATCTCGATGGTGCTGCTGGTAACATCGGAAACAGCGATCTTGACGTCGGCGTTGCCGGCGACGGTCTTGGTGCCGATCTTGTACTCGGAAACAACGCCCTGGTTGTAGGCCTCGGCTGCGGTTGCGGCGAGCATCTCGATGCCGCCGTTCGCGGCGAGCGCGACCGCGGGGGCGCCGATGG
>ERZ835762.454-NODE-454-length-45945-cov-10.453541_pt1 | contig 45945 bp, 41 predicted proteins | sample MGYA00519687_ERZ835762 | MGnify/ENA primary metagenome ERZ835762 (study PRJEB31850, sample SAMEA3708783) | human gut metagenome | biome: human gut; feature: human-associated habitat; material: faeces | place: China | collected 2014 ... | reverse complement strand
CTTCACTAACCATGACAAAATCATGATTAAGAAGTCACTTAGAGCATATATCACCGGCAGCCAGCTTGTATTTTTTATACTGACGGACTGCAAAGTGATTCGGCTTTTTCTTTTCCAGGGCTTCAAACATCAGATCCACCGGGTTCTGGAACTCCTCATCATCTTCCCGCACCTCCATTGCGTTCAGGAACTCAATCAGGGTGGAGAAATTCTGTTCCTCAACCGGAGCTTCATAGTGGATATATCCGATCAAGGCACAGTAGAGCAGCGTTTCCGCCTTCGTCCAGAACTCATCACCGGCTTTTCCATCACCCTTTGTGTTGGCAATCAGCGTTGTCACCAGTTTCAGAATGTCTTTTTCTGAATGGATATAGGCAAATGGGTTATAGTGCATCGACTTCTGAAAGTTGATGGTGTTGAAAATCTTGATGGTGTAGCCATGCTTCAAAAGGGCGTTGCCGCACTCAATCACGATGCTGCCTTTCGGGTCAGTGACCACATAGGAACTGTGCATCTGGAGAAGGTTTGGCTTCAACCAAAAGCGAGTTTTACCGGAACCCGAACCGCCGATAATCAGAACATTCTTATTTCGGGCATTGGCAGGATTCTTCGGGCGATTGCTCATCATCAGCCGCTCCGTTTTCGTCAGGATCACATTGTCCTCGAACTTTGGTGCAATAAACGGCTCAATATCTTTTGCCGTTCCCCAACGAGCAGAACCGTACTCAACATTGTGTCGGTACTTCTTTGCGTTTTTGCCTTTTAGATAGACAGCCAGCCGAAGTCCTGCGCCGCAGAGAATACCAATCAGCAAATCCAACGGGTGAAAGCTGGGAAACGGATTGTTCAGGGCTATCGGAAGGGCATGAAAAAAGCTGAGGATTTTCGCAGATGAATCTGCCCCCTCAGCCAATCTCCATGCTTCTCCTAAATTCGTAGCGAACAACCCTACCAGAAAATACGGTAAATTCAGAATCAGGAGCTTTTTCATTTTTCTCTTATCCATCACAGATCACGCTCCTGTTTCTTCTCTCGAACCTTCTTCGGAATCGCTGCGACAATTTCCTTGAACTTCTTCAGCTGCGCCAGAACGCTCGGCTTTTCATTCTTGGTTAATGCCCTTGCCTGATGTTCCTTGCAGATTGCATCCAAAGCATCTGCATCTTTAGAACGGACAAAAACAAGAAACCGGGGAGGATCAACGGACTTATCTTTTCTTACGGCAAAGTCCACGCCATACTTCTTGGCGAGCTTTTCAAAATCACGGATACTCTCTTTGTCGATCTCAACATTCGTAGCACCCTGATTCTGTCCCAAAAGCTGTTTCACGGATTGCTTTCCATGAACGGCAGGGTCTCGTGCCTTTTTCATCTTCACTTTTTCCCGGTGCTGCAAATACTTGCGGATACCGGCAATGATAGTGCGCCCCGTCAGCTTGGTTGTGCTGATCGCCAGGTTTACTGTTCTGTTTTCAACTTCTTCCTGCATGATTCATCACCTCCTGCAAGCAGTAGAGTGAACAGATTATCGTGCCATATCTCTGTGGTCGTAATACAGATTGCCCTTGGCAACTGCGGCATGGCTGATAATCTTGATATTGCCAGCTTTCTGGTTATCCAGAGCCTTCTGATAACCCACATCGCTCAAATACAGGCGATTTCTTTCGCCTTTCCAACCGACAGGCGATTCATCGGTCAGCACATCGAAAATAATCATGTGCTTGGTGGCGTCATCAAATCGTGCCAAGTCCATATAGGTATGTCCCTGGTACTCCTTGGCACCATCCTGAATCCGCTTTCGCTCCATCAGCTCTCCAATCGTCGAATTTCTTTGCATAAGAACCTCCTTACAGAACATCTCGGTCAGGGTTACTTTTGTGGGGAACCGAATCAGCTTTGACAGGTGCATCTTCTTTCTTCACCATGTCATCCGGCAGGGGAAGCGCCATAATGCTGCGCCCCATGCGTACAAAAGTCTCAGGCTGATGAAAGTGTTCCTCAAACTGCTTCATCAGTTCCGGGGACAGAGAACAAAAATCATCCTCGCCCAATCCCACAACCAGAAAATCACCGGCGATAATGTCATAAATATCGCCGTCATCATCACGCAGCGCACGGTTCAGTTCTTTGCCTACGAGTTTACCTTCGTCGTGCATCACCAGTGCAACCGGCTCATTGAACGGATAAGTTGCCTCAATATCGCCACCTACGGCTTTCTGCAAATCCTCCAGCTCACAGCCGATCTGCACAGCCTGCGGATACATGAACGGCTTTACCAGCAACACATTCATGGTATCTGCCTGTTCTTTCTGAACCTCCCGTTCCTCGGTCGTGCCGAACGCAACACCGGTAAAGTTTTCGGAGTCCAGAATGTACTCCGAATTGTAATAAGCGGCTCTAACCTGTTCCTCTGCCGCATCGTGAGATTCTGCTTGCACCGTAACCGTTTTCTCCAAGGTTTCGGTGATCTTCACATCGTATTCTTTCAAGTTTCGATACCTCCGTTTCTTTGGAAATAAGAAAAGCGACCATCCATGAACCTGTTACAGTTCATAAATAGTCGCATCCACATCGGCTAAAAGCTCGAACAAGCAAATATCGTCCAGTTCGCAAATCAGGGAACCCATGTCGAAGAAAATATCGTCCTCGCATTCCACCGTAGTAACCACGCTGCGGTGTTCGTTAAGACAAATGGCTTCTTCCTTGTCCATCGTGATCGTAGACATACAGGACACCACATAGAATGTCATATCTTCTGCTAACCACAGCTCCTTGCTCTGAATCGTGCGAACTTTTTCATCGCCGCTCATATCTTCTACATAGGACAGAAGCCGCACGGCTCTGCTGTTCAGAAGTACCTTTCCCTGATAGTCGATACCCTCACCAGCAGAGGACAATACTCGATACTCGCTAATCATCTCGGCATTTTTCTGAAACGACTTTGCCAGAAGCGCAGGAGAAATATCATCGAACTCCTCACTGTAGTTTACGAGCATATCTACCATATAATCAGGATCGCAAAGGTCGTAGAGTTCTTCCAAAGCGCCCTGAATGTTTTTGGGTGTAAACATTTTTTACCTTACCTTTCCATTGATTTTTCTCTTTTTTTCTGCCATTGCTCCAAAAGCTGAATGATTTTATCCTCCATCTGCTTGTTGGTATAGGACTTCGGGAAGTATTTTCGCAACGAATCCGTTTTGAAGGTTACTCTGTCCAGCTCTCCCTTCTTGATTTCATTCATAATCTCGCACATCGCATCCAGCGTACACTCGCCCTCCTGTGCGAGCTTTTTAATTCGCTGTGCTTGCGAAAGGGAAGGAGCTGCTTGAGCATAATCCATTGCAGAAAGAAAATCCTTCTGTTCTTCACTTGCCAGATAGGAAAGCTCCACCGCAGGATTGAATTTGATCTGACCCGTATCTACCATATCCAGCAGTTCCGGAATCAGTTCGGTCAGACGGATATAACGGTGTACCTGATTTCTGCTTTCTCCTGCCTCCTGACCGACTATATCCATTGCCTGCAACTTCATCCCAACTTGGGATGAAGTTAAATCGGTGCGTTGACCTTGATGTTTAATCGCATCCAGCTTCATCTTATAAGCAAATGCTCTTTCACTCGGCAGGATACTCTCCCTCTGCAAATTCGCATCAACCATCAAAATAATGGCTGCATCATCGTCCAGGTCACGAACAATCGCAGGCATGGTTTCCTTACCCGCAAGCTCCGATGCCCGGTGCCGCCTGTGACCAGAAACGATTTCATAACCACCGTCGGGGTCAGGACGGACAATCGCAGGAGTGAGAACTCCGAAATCTCGGACGCTCTCTGCCGTTTTCATCATTTCTTCATCATCAACCACACGGAAGGGGTGTCCCTCAAAGGGGTGTAGCTCAGAAAGCGGAATTTCCTGCACACGCTCCTGCTGGGCTTCAGCTCTGGATTGATCGGTGGAGAAAATATCATCGTACCCCTTCAAGCTGATGTTTGCGCCTTTTTTCTGCATTGTTTAACACCTCCTTCGTCAGAATTTTATAGGCTTCGGCAACTTTGCCTTTGGGATCATGCTTGAAGATACTGGTTCCCTCTGCGCTGATTTCCTCTGCACGGACAGAGCGGGGAATGTCGGTCTTGTAAACCTTCAGCTTTCCGCCGTAGCTCTCCCGAATCAGATTGCTGATGTCTTTGGAGTAGTTGGTGCGGCTGTCCACCATCGTCAGAAGAATCCCTTCAATCCTCAGTTTCGGGTTGATTTGCCTCTTGACCTTGTTGATGGTTCCAAGCAGCTGTTCCAGACCCTTTGCAGGAAGGTATGCTGCCTGAACCGGTATCAGCACATTGTCGGCAGCTGCCAACGCATTGACGGTCAGCATACCCAAAGACGGCATACAGTCAAGAAGAATGTAATCATAATTCTGTTTGACTGTATCCAGGTATTGCCGGAGAATGGTTTCCCGGCTCATGGCATTGACCAGTGCTACCTCCATACCTGAGAGTTCGATGTTGGACGGCACCAAATCAACGCCCTCCGGATGATGAAGAATCCCTTCATCGGGAGTAATAGGGTTTTCCATCATAATCTTTCCCATCAGATCGGAAAGTGTCGGAGACAGATCATCCGGGCAGGGATTGCCCAAACTGACCGTCAGGGAAGCCTGGGGATCGGTGTCTACCAGAAGCACCTTTTTTCCTTCAAGAGCCAAGCCAACGCCCAGATTCTCGGTGGTGGTGGTCTTTCCAGTGCCTCCTTTCTGATTGACCACCGCAATGATGGTTGCTTTTTTCGACATTTATCGTCACTCTCCTTCCTCTCGCTTCATTTTCAATTTCTTAAATCCTCCTTCCAAATATCCGTGTGACATATCGTGCCGAACAAGAGCATCGTAGTAGGTGTCTATTGTCGTCGGCGCATTGTATATCGTAGTCAGCATATACTGACGGATATTTCTAATCTTTGTGGTGTTCTCCTTGAAGCAGTCCATAACATATCGAATGTGTTCGGCATTCAGTTTCATAAACCGACTGCGGACAATTTCTGCCGGACGCTCCTCTGCACCAATGCGAATCAACGGTCGCTTCGTGCAAACTGTTTCAACGATCAACTCCAGAATGTTATCCAGCATTTCGGAATCGTAAGGGTAATCCTTCTTCAACAAATCCATACTGAGCTGATCCGAGAAATAATCAAAGTATTCTTGATACCGGTCATTCTCGTCCATCATTCCACCATTTCCGGAAGGAAAGATAGAATCAGTATCACTAAATTCAGTATTTTTAATATCAGTATTATTACATTGTGATTTCGGAAGTTCTTGAGTTGTGATTTCCATTGTTCCAGAATTGTGATTTTCACAATTCAAGAGTTGTGAATCCACAGCAGAGATAAAGTTCTTCACATAGATCAGGTTGGGCTTTCCCAAACCCTGGCGCTTACGTTCAATCAATCCTGCTTTCTTCTCAAGTTCACTGAGCAGCTTGATAGCCTTTTGTTCAGCACAGTTCAGAGCCATCTTCGCTTCGTCGATTGTAAAAATGATATACACTCTACCGTTTTTATCTATCCAACCATTCTTGGCAGACAGGCTCATGCGGTCAAGCAAAATGCCATACAGCATCTTGGCATCGGCAGAAATATTCCAGAACCTCTCGTTCGTGAACAACACCTTCGGAACTCGATAGAATGTGAATAGATCGGATTGCTGACCGTAAAAATAATCAAAACTCACACGGCTTCACCACCTTCTTTCTGCGGAAAACTTTCTGTTGTCAGCGGAATGCTGCGGAAAGTCGTATCCGTCTTTTCGTAAGGACATCGGGCAAAATAGTAGAAGCGGTATTCCTGTTCATACACATCCATATCAACGAAGCCCCACTTCACGCATAACCTTCTTCGTACACCAACCAATGCACGGGTGATCTCGCCCATAGGGACAGCCATCACATTCCGACTTGGGTTTCGGCGGCAAAGAGATTAAGTAGTAGCAATTATTTCTACCCAGACGGCAGCCCTTTCTGCCATTCGTCCAGAAGTAGCAGTAATGACAGTCGCTCGGCTTGTCTGCGGTATAAACAGGCTTGCTCAAATAAAACACCTCCAATCTCTTGTATTTGCCCATGGGTTTGGGCATAAAAAAAGAGCGCCTATCCATCCCCAATGCGGGGCAAATAGACGCTCTATGTACATAACGATATTTAATTTTATCTGCTATAACTGCATGGTATTCAAAACATCCGCCTTTTTTGATTAGCTGGATTTTTGGCACGATTTTGGGGCTGATTAGCAGGAAGGGCATTTTCATTAGCAAGAACAGCCCGTTTTCTGCTAAAAATTAGCTGGCGATTTTGTCTTATAACAACCGTTCGATTCTGGAGGGGTTGTCAAAAATCAAATTTTGGAGTAGAATTTTATCTCATACAGTGAAAGAGCTTTTTCGTAGCTTTTTATATAAGAAAAGCCGAAAACCCTTGAAAACAAAGGCTTTCGGCGTTGTTCACTGGCGTCCATAAGAGGATTTGAACCTCCGACCCCACGCTTAGGAGGCGTGTGCTCTATCCAGCTGAGCTATATGGACGTGTCTGATATATGATTATAGCCCGATCAAAATCGAACTGCAATCCCTTATTTAGTTTTTTTGAGGTGACCGTTGTAACGCAACCTTAGGAGACGCTTGTTATATCCATTTAACTATGGGAACAAATGCCGTATTTTCGGGCTTTTTCAGCCTTTTCGGTCACGGCAACCAACTTTATGAACTCAATCACTTTCGTGATGAATCATCTGATTTCTTATTTCGACATTTCTATATGCCATTGTTCAAATCGGACTCTTTGTTACCACCTTTTTAAGTTCCACGGCTTTAACTATGGTTACTTCTTAGACGGCATGTGCTCTATCCAACTGAGCTACTGGGACATGTAGTCTTTGAAAAACTACGATATATATCTTACCAAACAGACGTTGGAAAGTCAAGGAGGGGTAAAAAATTACCGCACGATTTGCTGAGATCGTGCGGTAAGAGTTTTTTCTGGTGATGGCAGAAAATTTAAATATAAATGTATGAAGAAGAAATTTTTTTATCTAAAACAGATTACTCTGTGAAGATCTGAATCCACTGGCGGCCCCACTCGGAGCTGTTGTCGCTGTAGTATCCAAAGCCCATCTTCTGAGCGTCTGGATTTAAAATGTTTGCGCGGTGTCCTTCGGAATTCATCCAGTCGTTAACGACCTCTTCCGGAGTTACCTGTCCCCATGCTGCGTTCTCGCCTGTAGCTTCATCCGTTACATTGAAGTCATCGAGGACTGTAAAGCAGCTTGTTCCATCTGGACGTGTATGGGAAGTAACGGTTGCGATCTCAACGGCACGCTGCTGAGCAGCTGCGTTTAATTTCTCATCACCAAGAACGACTGGGCTAAGGCCGTTGTTGGCACGCTGTACGTTTACGAGATCAAGTACTTCCTGTGCGAATTCTGCTCTATCTGTTGCTGCCGGGGCTGTAAAAAGAACGTCCCAGTAATCGCCATACTCACCACCGTTGTAGTGACCAACGCCAACTGTCTTAGCGTCTTCGCTCATGACTTCTTCTCGAAGAAGTCATACTGCATCATGTTATCAAGAGCTTCCTTCGGTGTTGCCTGACCTGCGCTGTAGCACTCACCAACAAAATTATCTGCGATATTGTTGTCATCGAGAACTGTGAATTCGCGGCGGCCATCCGGACGCTGGTAGGAAAACTTCTCTGTGAGCACTTCTGCTCTTGTCTCTGCTGCATTGTCAAGAGTGCTATTTAAAGAAACCGGCTGAAGACCATTTGCTGCACGCTTCTGGTTGATCAGAGCTACGAACTCATCATCATAGGAAGCTGCTGCTGCGGTCATAGACGGAGCAAATGTGCTGATTGCAAAAGCTGCAACAAACATTGCAAGCTTTAAAACGATACCTTTTTTCATAAAAAAACTCCTCATTGATTCATGAAAAAAATCCAAACAAGAAGAGTATTGTAAAGGCACCTAAAGCGCATTTTACAATACTCTTCAAAGTGCAACTGGCTGCCATTTTACAGGCCCTATAGCTTTGCGTCACAGCCTTTCGACTGCTTTGCCGGTTTATGAATTTTTTACAATCCTCTTCAAGGATTCTTTTTAATTTTCGGTTTGTAATTTTAAGAGGCAGTTCAAGAGGTTTCCTGAGGCCTCGGGTAAAAATAAAAGAGTGTTGTTTTTGTATAGCAAAACAACACTCTTGATGAATCATCGTAAGTCGCAACTGGCTATCATTTTACCATATGTCGCCATTTTGTCAATATCTGACATGAAAAAACATCCACAAAAAAGCTCCCACCCTGCAGGATCTCTCCCGCACGGTGGAAGCCATCTGTTCTGATCTGAAATTTACTTCTCTTCCGCCCCGTCCGATCTGCGTTTCCACAGGATCAATGCGAGGAGAAGAACACCGGAACCAACGCTCAACATGATCCAGAGGACTCTGTGCGTGGTGTCACCGGTTGCCGGGTTTCCGGCAGAGAGTTTTCTTGTGTTCTGTGCGTCAGCTACAGAACTTGCCTCCGGGAATTCCGGGTTTGGCGGAGTAATCTTTGTGTTCTCAGCCGGTGAAACAGCGCTCGGCGCGTTGACCGGTGTCGGAGAGCCGTTAGAGTTACCGTCTGGTTTACGCGGTGGTCTAGGACTCGGATCATAATTGTCATCACTGCCGCTTCCGCCGGAGCTCGGTCTGCTATATTTGTTCGCAAATACGATCTCGCTGGCCTTGCTGCCGTCTGCGCTTCCTGTGCTGGCAACGATCTCCGCATGAAGCGTATTGTCCTCGCTTCTTAAAATCTGAACCGTCACAGCATAGGTACGGCTGTCATAAGTGAGATTCAACCGATTATCCGTAATCTGCGTAATGCGGTAGATGTAGTTGCCCGGGCGCTTGTAAGTGATCGGGCCGAATTCCACTGTTCCGGTTTCTGCAGCATTCACGGTGACCTCAGTCACCTCCGGAAGCGGCGCATTGTTTTCCGCCTCGATCTTGAACTTATAGTCCAGTGACGGCGGGTTCTTTCCATCTATCTGTACCTTCACCGGAAGGTTTACAGTACAGCTGAACTCTTCCGCAAATGCCGCAAACGGAATCATGATCGTCATCAGCAATGCAAGAAGAAATATCATTCCAGGTAATCGTCTGCTTTTCTTCATACTCATCTGTTTTTCCATATCGCCACCCCCCCTTTCCATAAAGGAGCGGGCCGCCCACCAGGAGACGCTTCTTGCAATGCAGAAGGCACAGTACCAGCAGTTAAGCCGTCACATCGAGAGCGTCCGACAGGCGAGACATGATCTCCGCCAGCACCTGAATGTGATCGACCACTATTTAAACAGCGGGAAGACGGAGGAGCTGAAGGCGTACATTGCACAGTACCGTCAGATGCTCCCGCCGGATACGTTCTGTACCTGGTGCGAGAATTACGCGGTAAATACGATGGTCAACTATTATGTCGATGAGGCGAGGAAATCCGGTGTCGATATTTCCGTCAGCATGGCAGTCCCGCAGAAGCTTTCCATGAATGAGGCAGAGTTCTGCTCGGTCCTCGGGAATCTTCTCGAAAATGCCCTAGATGCCTGCCGGGAATATACCGACAGCAACCCGTTTATCCGGCTCCGCGCGAAGGAGGAGAACAGCCACCTTGCCCTGACGGTCGATAATTCCTGCTCCTCCGCCCCGGTGGAGGAAAACGGACGTTTTCTCTCGACGAAGCATGACGGGTTTGGAACCGGAACCGCCTCGGTCCGCTCGATCGCGGAACATTATCACGGGGTCGTCACGTTCCGGTATGCGGACCAATGTTTTTTCGCCTCCGTGTTCCTCTGATCTGTGATTTGTGAGTTTTGGCTGATGTTTCAATTCAGGAACCGTGTATAGTAATCTTTTGCCGGATATTCTTGGAAATCCCCCCACAGGGTTGTTTCATGAAGATATTTTAAAAGTCTAAAAAGGTCAGATTTCATCGAGGGTTATACATGCTATACATAAGCGTGTATAACCCTCGACTTTTTGTTCAAGTAGAGGTATAACGTCTATACAGTATAGGTATGCTATATCTATACGGAAGGGATGGAATTATGCCAGTAACTGAGAAAAAATATCCGGAATGGGTTCAAAAACATCGCGTAAAAGGGACTACCGTGAAAAAAAAGGGGGATTCTTATTATCTTTATAAAAGAACATCCCGGCGTGTAAAAGGAAAAAAATATCCGCAGCCAGTCGATACTTATATCGGCATTATTACTCCGGAGGGGGTAATACAAAGCAACAAAAGGAAGGTATCTTTAACAGATGCAGAAGTATGGGAATACGGGTTTTCAAAAGCTGTCTGGGAATTGTGCCCGGATGACTGGAAAAAACCCTTAGGGGATGATTGGGAAGATGTGCTCTCCATTATTCTTTTAAGGCAATCTCCAACTTCTTATATCCAGAAAAAACGAACGATGAAAAACGAATCAGATTTTCGTTATCAGTTTGCAGCTCAAATATCGTCCCTGTCCCGCAGAATATATATAAAATGGGGCGTGGGTCTGGAAGAACTGCGCAAGTTAGAGACCATCTATTTAGTATGTCTGGATAAAACGGAAATCATTTCAAAAGTGAATGAGGAACAGCAGGAACTTCTGGAGAAAATACAGGTGGCTCTGGAAATGTGCTGAAAAACCATTTCTGACAGAAAAACTGATTCATTATTTCAGGCAGATCCCGGATTATCGATGCGACAGAGAGAAAAGCCACGATCTGGCAGAAATGCTGGTATGTGTCACAATCGGATTTCTTTGTGGCAGGACAACGATCCGCAGGAGTCTTAACTGGTGCAAGAACAACCTGGAATGGCTGCGGAAACATATGGAATTGAAATACGGGATCGCCTCGCCTTCCACGATTAGTCGGATGCTGAGCGGAATTGATGAGGAATTAGCCTTGTGTGCTTTTATGGAATGGATTGGAGAGATCGTGGACTCGAAGAATACCCATCTTGCGATTGACGGGAAAGCACTCTGCGGCGCAACGGAAAAGACAAAATGTGCGGCAACTCCAATGATTTTGAATGTAGTGGAAACTGTCCGGGGATTGCTGCCTGCACAGCTTCCTGTAGATTCAAAGACGAATGAGATTGCGATGATTCCTGAATTATTGAATCTTCTGGATATCAGTGGAAGTATCATAACGATTGATGCGATTGGAACGCAGACCGCAATCATGGAACAGATCCATGAACAGGAAGGACATTTTGTGCTTACCGTAAAGAAAAACCAACCAGAGGCTTATGAGGAGATCCATACGTTCATGGACAAACTGGAAGCGGAAGCTGCTAAAAAGAAAAAAGGCGAAATTCCAGAACCTGTAATGCGGGAGAAGGGGCCGGAAAGGATATTCCGTGTACCGCACTGATATCAGACCTTATTCTTACCGCAGAGGAACTGGGCAGCATAAAAAGAATGCACTGGTCAATAGAGAACCGGCTCCATCATGTGTTGGACGACACATTCAGGGAAGATCGCTCACCTGCCAAAAAATCCCGAAATAATCTGGCGCTCATCAGAAAATATGCATATAACATCCTGCGCCTGGCAATGCACGAGACAGGTATCACAAATATAATGACAGAGATGATGGACTGTTTTTGTGACAATGCAGATTTGCGGGAACAGTATGTGTTTAAAGGCATAGCCGGTCTGTATTGACTATGTATAAAGAATACCTCTGAAAAAAGGTACTGTAAAGGAGATAGGGATAATTTGCGCTTTTTTTCAGAGTAAGCAAGTATACCAATGCACTTCAGCGGTGTATGTAGCATGATCGAGACTGCTGAAAGCAGGAATCGTTGGCACATGGTCTTCATGAAACAACCCTGATCCCCCCATTATCCGGTTGAAGTTTTATCCTTTGAAAGTTATAATAAAACCATCTATATATAAATATATGAAACAACACACTTGCAAAAGGGGACCATACATATGACATTAAGAGAATGCTACGAAATGATGTGCGGCGATTATGAGGGAGTTACCGGGAGACTCGTTTCGGAGAGTCTTGTCAGGAAGTTCGCGTTGAAATTTTTAAATGATCCGAGTTTTGGGCAGCTGCAGGCCGCGATTGAGAGCGGTGACGGCGCGGAGGCGTTCCGCGCATCCCACACTTTGAAGGGGATCTGCCTGAACCTCGGATTTACTGCTTTATTTGATGCCAGCTCCGATCTGACCGAAAAGCTCCGCGGAAACAATACTCTGGACGATGAGAGCAAATCACTTTTCGCACGCGTCCATGAGGAATATGACCGCACGATCCAGGCGATTGAAAAGCTCGATCCGCAGTAGGCAATGACGGCGGATCGGAAGTAACCGGCTACAAATTTACATTGGGGATAGAATATGGAAAAGATTGCGTTTCAGCTCGCGTGGCTGGGGGAACACAAGGTATTGATATTTCTGTTTTTTTGCAGAATTGCTGGTCGCGGCGTGCCTGCTGATCGTTTTTCTTCATCTGCGTCTGTCCTGGCGCAGGTTAAATTTTAACAAGTCTGACGACAAGGGGAGTCTTAACGGGTTTGACCTCGTGGATGACCCCTGTTTTCTTCTCCGCTCTTCGGACCTTTTTCCACTCTATGTGACAAAGGATTTTGAACGGCAGTTCGGTCTTACGAAGGAACATTTTAAGAACGACGTTCTCTGCCTTGCCCCGAAGCTTCCTGAGGAACAGGCAAAGCGGCTTCGGAAAGAATATAACGCGTGGGACGGAAAACATCCGATCCTGATGGATATCGAACCGCTCGGGATGGATGCCTGCTACCGCCTTTCTGTGACAAGGAAAGACGGGATAGACCTGTTCCACTTCCGGGATATCACGGAGGAAAAGAGACAGCTTGATGAGATGCGGGCAGATCTCGAGGCCGCCGAGAACGTAAGCCAGTCGAAATCCGCTTACCTCTCAGAGATGTCCCATGAGATCCGTACTCCGTTAAACGGAATTATCGGTATGCTGAACCTGGCGCACCGCCAGCTTCACGGGCACAGCACCGAGGACTATATCGTGAAGGCAGAGCAGCTTTCCGAGTTCCTTCTGACCGTTATCAACGAAGTTCTCGATATGTCCCGGATTGAGGTCGGTAAGATCGAGCTTGAAAATAAGCCATTCGACCTCTACCACCTGGCAGACCAGATCCGGAACCTGTTTAAGAAGACAATTGAGGAAAAGGGAATCACCTATATCGTGGAAATGAAGGACGTGGACGTCCGCTATGTGGTCGGCGATGAGGAGCGGATCTCCCAGATCCTCGTAAACCTCCTCTCCAACGCCTCGAAGTTCACGGAAAAAGGCGAGATCCGCGTGACATTCCGCCAGATGATGCGGAATAAAGACAGCGTGGAATTCCTGTTCCGGGTCCATGATACCGGAAAGGGAATGGATCCGAAGTTCATCAAGCGGATCTTCCACCCATTCGAGCAGGAGAACGCCGGAATCACAAAACAGTACGGCGGTTCCGGTCTCGGTATGGCGATCACAGACAAGCTGATCCAGCTGATGGGCGGCTCGATCTTAGTTGATTCCTACGGAAGGGATAACCCGGAAGATTCCGGCTATCAGATGCCGGAGGACGGAAATATCGAGACGGATCTTAAAAACGCCAGCAATCTTCTGGTCAGTCCGGAGACTTCTGATATGCCGTCTGGCGGGAATCTGCCGCAGGGAGTTGGGAAGTCGGCGGCGGTGATCGCCGGAACATCCAATAACAGCTCTGACCAATCCGTGATCAAGCTTCCTTCCGGCAGCGGAGCCTTTTCCGAAAACGGGACCTCCGGGTGGGATGATTCCAATGACGACGATGCTTCCGGCTCAGGAGCTTCGGGACGTTATCCGGGTGGAAATACCTCCGGCGGCGGTGGCGGTGGCGGCGGTGGAGATACAAATAGCGGCTGAACGACTCCTGTGGTCGATCCTGATTATCCGAATGCAGGTGATAAACCGGCTCTACCCGATCTGCCTCCTGATATAAATTACCCGGCTTTTCCATCAGACGGCATCACTACAGACAGTACCGAGCATGTTTCTCTTACCTTCATTCCGTCTTCCGTCTTTAACTCCGGTGAGACACTGTACAATGGCGCAGTTCTCACTGACTGGAAGATCCTCTGTTCCCTGTATGTATTCGTGGATGTCAATGACGAAAACAATAATATAGTCTCCCGACATCGTCTTTCAGACTATAATGAGAATTTCCGGATCGGCGAATTTCCATCTGTGGCAGATGGGAATTTCACTGTAAATTTTTACTTTCGCCAAAATGCAGATAGCGACTGGATCGAATTTTCATGTCCGATCACCGTTAATTACGCGAAATTTATTGTCCTCGATGATAATGGGACTGTTCTTGGCGAGTCATTTGCCGAAAAGGCCGGGGATGGCATCTGCTTTTTTAATCAGATGCAGCAGTATTATCTTGATCACAAGGATGAATGGGGCAGCCCCGATACCCTGAATTCCATCTTCCCCGGCTGGTCCCTGGCTGAAGGCGGCGAACCGCTTGGGAACTGGTTTACTCCGGCAGGACCGGGGCGTTATGTCTTTTATCCGTTGGACCGTGTTCCTGTCCCGGACGGCCTTACCGTCTCTGCCTCCGCAGGCTGGGATCCGACCCATGATAATAACTGCTATGCCGCTTTTCTGCAGCGGCTGTCTTCCGCGCCGGAGGGACTTGATGTCCTTGCGATATCCCGGCGCGTTACGCGGAAGGTTACTTTTTAAGCAGCCGCGCTATCGAGGCCGCGGGCGGCAGGGATGTACAGCTCACCTCCTCCGATGCCCACGCGTGGGTAGAGGTCTACATGGACGGCATGGGCTGGATCCCGGTGGATGTGACACCCGGATTCTACTATGATACCTACGCGCTCTTACAGATGGCACAGGTTCCCGGTGATATCCAGAGGACAGCGGCTCTGGAGGACAGCGGCGAGGAAGTGGATGCCCCGGATTCCCTGCACGCCGGAAAACGTCCGGACTCCGAGGTCATCGACCAGTTAAAGACCGCCGTAAACATCCTGTGGGGCATCCTGCTGGTCGTTCTCCTTTTCAAGGGAATCGGCATCGTCCTCCTGGAATTCCGCCATCTGATCACGGAGCGGCGGCTTTTAGGCATTCTGGAACTGCGGCGAGACGGAAGCGCGGCTCTCCAGGATCCTTCTGGATTACGAGCCGGGACTTTACACCCGTGTGAATGAGCTGATGGAGAAATACTATTACGGTGGTGAGGTCCTGAAGGAATATGAGCTGCGGCTCCTATACCGGTTCCTGACGATGATCCGGTCCAGCCGTAAGAATCTGACGCTTCTGGAACACTTCCGGATGCGGTATGATCTGTAACGCACCGCAAAAACGCCCCAGAGCAGCTTTCCCGGCTGCCCTGGGGCGTTTCTTTATATATTCTCCTGTCCTTCCTTCTCGCCGTACCAGCGATCTTTTCCTTCTGATTTTGCCTGGTAGAGACAGGCATCCGCCCGTTTTAAGAGGGCGTAATAGTCTCTGCCGTCCCGCGGCGCAATGGCGATCCCGACACTGCCGGAGATCCTTGTACTGTTTCTTCCTTCTACGGTAATGTTCTGGATCCCCGCGAGGATCTTTTCCGCGGTCTCCCTGGCGCGGTCCTGCTCCGTCTTTACAAATACGACAAACTCGTCCCCGCCGACACGGCCCACGAGATTCTCCGGGCCCGCCACGTCCTTTAAAACGTCCGCCACCTGGCGAAGGACCTCATCCCCGGCCAGATGACCCATGGTATCGTTGATCTGTTTGAAATTGTCGAGATCCACGAAACAAAACGCGTAATTGTCATCCGTATCCGTCAGCTTCTCGCTGATGGCATCAAAGGTCGCCTGGAAGTTGCAGATCTTCGTGAGTGGGTCTGTCTGGGCTTTTAAGAGCAGCTCCTCCATCCTCTGGCTCTTCTTCTGCTCCTCGAGATAGACGTTCGTCACGTCTGTCCTGGAGAACAGGATCATCTGGCATTCTTTATCGTAATAGCGGTAGTCCAGGCGCTTTCTCTTGTAGCCTCCGTGCTCCATAATCCCGCAGGTGAAGCTGTGGACCTCGTTGTGTTCCAGGACCTCCTGGATCCGGGATATCTGCATCTCACGCATCACCATCTCCTGATCTTCCTCCACCACATATTTCCTCACGTATTCGATCTTGGATCCTTCGTAATCATTGCATATCACCGGAGGAAGCGGGGTTCCCGCCCGGCTGCTGAACATCTGGTAGCTGTTATGCTTCGCGTCCAGATAAATAAAATAATCGCAGGTCGATGATACATACTGATTCGCGATGGACCACATAAAGTATTCCTGTCCGGCCTTGCGCAGCAGGATATAAACCTTTTCCTGACTGTCGTTTCCCGGCGCGAACGCCAGCACCGTAACATGGTTATCCGGCAGTTTCCCGTTCATCGTCGAAAAGTTGTTGGAGAACAGACCTTTGCCCTTTTCGCATTCATTTCTCAGATGCCGCAGGCAAAAGTTGTCTCTCATCCTCTCGTGATCCGACGGTTGGATCTTATTTTTCATGTATTTCTCTAACTGGCTGTCCCAGATACATTCTTTTCCGCGGTCTGAAGGATCCGTGATGCTGTGGAGGATTGTCGCTTTTCCCGTCTTCAGGTCAACTTTGATGATCTCCTGATATAATTCCTGGATAGATTCATAAATTTCCTGGGCTATATTCATTGGAATACCCCCCCCGATAATTTTTTAACAAAGTTGTTTTTTTCACACTTGCCACCTGCCCTGCTCCGGCTGGATCTGCTTCTCAGTATCCGGCCAGGTACTTTTTTACTCCATCATCAGCGGATTTAACTGCATGTTGGCAATATCCATGTTTTCCTGCGCATCCGCGTCCCTTACGAAGTCCTCCGTGCTCGTAACGCTGATCTTCCGGCGGATCTCATCCTGGATATCCAGCATACACTCTAAAATCAATGGGTTGAAGTTCCCGCATTCTCCGTTTAAGATCATCTGGATCGCTACCTCATGCGGATATGCTTTTTTGTAGACACGCTCGCTGACCAGGGCATCGTAGACGTCCGCCACGGATACGACTTGGGCGGAGATCGGGATCTCGTCTCTCTTCAAGCCATCCGGATAACCCTTTCCGTCCCAGCGCTCATGGTGCCATCTGCAGATCTCGTAAGCAAGCTGTACAAGGCGCTCACTGTGGTACAGATCGATCTTTCCGATCATGGTCGCACCAATGGTCGTGTGGGTCTTCATGATCTCAAATTCCTCTTTTGTTAATTTACCAGGTTTGTTTAATATCTTCTCATCGATATTGATCTTTCCGATGTCATGGAGCGCCGACGCCGTAGCGATCAGACCGATCTCCTGCCAGGAAAGATGGTATTTGTTTTTCTTTTTGATCAGCTGCTCTAAAAGCAGTCTCGATACGATATTCAGGTGAATGACATGTGGTCCGCTCTCGCTGTTTCGGAATTCAACAATCTGGCTTAAAATACCGATCATAATACGGTTGCTGCGCTCTTTTTCCCGGATCTGGGATGTTACAAGGCGGAGCTGGCGGCGCTGTTTGGAGTACAGCTTGATCGTATTTAACACGCGCTGGTATACGACTCTCGCGTCAAATGGTCTCCTGATATAGTCGCTGACGCCGAATCCGTAAGCTTCACTGATATATTTCCCGGAGTCCTCGCTGGAGATCATGATGACCGGAATATCCTCCAGCAGGCGTCTCTCATTCATCACCGTCAGGACCTGGAATCCATCCATCTTCGGCATCACAAGGTCCAGCATCACAAGGGCGATACCTGTTCCATACTGCTCCAGCATCTTTAAGGCAGCTTCGCCGTTTTCTGCCTCCAGGATCTCATAATCCCGTTTCAGGATCTCTGTCAGGAGCTCGCGGTTCATATCGGAATCGTCGACGATGAGGATCTTCGGCTTGATGGTCTGTGTCCTTAAATATTCCTGCATCGTCTCGTCCAGATACTCGGTCTTTTCCTCCGTGATAACCATGTTTTTCTGGTCTTTCGCGAAATACATCAGGCGGTCGGCCCTGAGAACTGCCTCCTCGATACTCTCGCCGTCGCGGGTGATCACACCTCCGATGCTGACAGAAAGGCGGAGATTTCCGTAATCCGCAATAGCGGTATCGTGGATCTTTTCCTGGATCATTTTTAATTTTTCGTTGAAGCTGTCCTTGCTGATTTTCGGCAGGATCAGGAGGAATTCGTCTCCGCCGTACCGGATCAGGCTGTCCGTCTTCCGGATATTCTGTCGGATCACGTTGACCATCATCTCAATGGCATGGTCACCCGCCCGGTGTCCATATGTATCGTTAATGACCTTCAGATAGTCCATATCGATCACAGCGACTCCCGCTGTGTTGGTCTTATTTTTTATCTCATCCTCAAAATAACGGCGGTTGTAGACTCCTGTGAGGGCATCCATGTAGACCATATGGTTATATTTCATCAGGCTTCCTATGAGCTTTTTGCATCCGTCCTCATCGATAAAGTTCTGGCTGTCCTGCTTCTGCAGCATCTCCATCACATACGGCTCGCCGTCGATCTCCACGTATCTCGCCGTCACCTGGTACATCTCTCTGCCGAGAAATTCCAGCTTTGATGTTTGGCCATGCTCTTCCATCATTCTCTGGCTGATGCAGTTTCTGCATGGTTCATTCTTCTGCCAGAAAGCAAAACATTCGCAGGGAGGGGCTGTCTCCATCTTGTCCAGGCCTTCCATCGCTCCCGTTTTTCCATTCAGATCCATCACCGTATACCCACGCACAAGGCGGACGATCGGGAAGATCTGCCGGAACACTTCCATCTTCTTTTCGGCCTCTTCTCTGGTCATAATATCGTAATCTTCCATATAAACTACAGTTCCTCCCCTGTTCTATGGATTCCGGTTTAATAAAAAAGCATTTTCCTCTGTCTCTATATCTTCGAGATCGCAGGAAACTGCATGTCAGTCTTTGTTTTTTTGGTAAATTCAAGCTGATTCGAATGAGATAATCTGTTTTTATTATACCCCCATGATTCTGTTTGTTGTCTATACTTTTTATCGCTTTTGATCCATCGGTCCCGCCTTGTAAGGTACCAGATTTAAGGTACCCTGCATCCAGATCTGTCCTTTAAAACGGCGGCCCGGCTGCGGTTCTCCTAAGAGGTCCCTGCTGTTGATGCAGACCATGAATTCCAGGTCATGGCTCTCGATCTTCATGCGATAAATCTCTTCTTTTGTATAAATATTTCGGATTTTCTCAACTTCTTTGATTTCTCCGATAATGGAATACTGGTCGCACTCCACTCCGCAGGGCATGAAGCAGGAGTCGATAATGGAGTAGAGATCTTCCTTCATGGCTCTTCTGGAGATCTGGGAATAGAGGTCAATATCCTCGATGGTCAGGGTCTCCATGGCGTCCTCGTCCCCGTTTTTTGCGGCCTCGATCAGGCTGCTGCGTTCTTTTGCGGAAACTTTTGCCTTCTGGATCTGTTTCTGGCTTTTCTTGATTGGAAGAAGGACCTTTCCGCCGATGGACATGCCAGAAAAGCAGACCGATCCGATTCTGGAGTGGTGCTCTTTATCCAGCATTTTCTCCCGGAAATCCAGGAAATTCTGGATGTAGAAGATCAGCGTGATGCCAACTCTATTCTCATCCACCATGCCGGAGTAGGTCTCTTTCTCCGTGTGTCTCTGGACGGAGCACTCCTCCGTGGAGCCGACGACATTGCTCTCCAGGTACGGGAAGTAGTATTCCCGCTCGAAATTCCCCTCTTCGTTCAGCTCTCCGACGATCGAGATTCCAAGTCCCGGGGCGACTTCCGCGCGCATTTCGCACACGTTGCTCTCCTCATCGACCTGGACGCACTTCGTTATCGACGGCTGCCGTTCCAGCAGATCCAGAAGCTTTTCGATATCCTTTTTCTTTGTATACATGCTGAAACCAGCTGCACGTAAAAATTTATGCATATGGATCAATAATCTCCTTTATCCTCGCCGTTGAAATCATCCGGCATCGCATCAAAATCCTCGATGTTGTCTGTCTCGATCTCAATCTCTTCCACATCGTATGCATCCGCATACTGCTTTACACGTTCTTCTTCATCCTCGCGGCGCTCTGCCTGACGTTTTCTCAGTTCTTTCATGCGCTCGCTCTTCTTACGCTCGCTGCTCGGAACCTCGATATCCTGCTCTCCAGAGCCGCCTTTTAACTCTTTTTTCCTGCCGTTTTCGGCCTTTTCCTTTATTGCAAGGCGCTCATCCATAGTCGGGCGCTTTACATAGCCCAGGGCCTGCTCCAGCGCTTCCTGCTCTTCTCCGCCGAGGAGAACTTCTGTCGCACCTTCCTCTACCTCTTTTAAGTAAATGTAGCAGCCCTCACGGCTGTGAACAACATCCAGTACGAAACCACTGTTGTTGTTGTCCAACATTGCAATAACAAAGCTTAAGTTGCCGCCCATGCCCTTGAACGCGTTATACTTGACGTATCCGAATTTCTGGAATGAGGACTTGATCTGCTTGGACAGCTGTTTCATTGCATCCTTGCTGGCCCGGTCTTTCGCCTGCAGCTCCTCCATCTCATCCATCATGTCCATGATCGTATCTTCCAGTGTCTCCGCGTCTTTTCCGCGCATGAAGATATCGTATCTGCGGTATAGTTTATTGAGCTTCACAATACAAATGATCACCACGATCAATAATACCAATGACAGGATTGAAAATCCGATGATCAGTGCCATTGGATCGATGGGAAGATTGTATAACATACTGTTTTCCATATTTTATTTTCTGTCCTTCCGTATGTGTCTGTGCGTTTCGTGATTTTAGTTCAATTTTTTCCTGTTCGTCAGCTTCCTTTTCATTTAGCTTTCATCTTGGGCAAATGCCTGCTTTCTGCTTTTTGCTAAATTTCAGAAAACCCTAAATACAGTCGGCTTTTTCAGCATTTTCTTTCCAAAAATCCCATCAGCGAAGCTGATCTGGAATGGATTTTTGCGTGTAACTATGAAGATACTGAATAGTTACGCTGGATTATTGATTGGTTATGCCCTCAAGGATTCCATGAGCTCGATCAAGCGCTCTAACTCTTCCTGGGAGTAATACTCGATCTCGATTCTTCCTTTATTTTTGTCTTTCTGGTTGATGACAACCTTCGTGCCCATGATGGACTTTAATTTGTCCTCCACCTGGCGGTAGATCAGATCGATATCCGGTCCTTTTTCCGGCTTCTTTTCCTTCGGCGGGCGGTTCATCATCTTCACAAGCTTTTCCACGTCGCGGACGCTTAATTTTTCCTCGTTGATCTTCACCGCAACCTGGTACTGGCGTTCGCCTTCCTCAAGACCAAGAAGCGCTCTCGCATGTCCACTGGAGATCTTTCCGTCTGCCAGCATATCCTGTACACGGACATCAAGCTTCAGAAGACGCATGCTGTTTGTGATCGTTGCGCGGTTCTTGGATACGCGGTTCGCAATCTCTTCCTGTGTGAGATGGAACTCCTGGATCAGCTGCTGGAACGCCTGTGCTTCCTCGATCGGATTCAGATCCGCACGCTGGACGTTCTCGATCAGCGCGATCTCCATCGTCTGCTGCTTATCATACTCGCGGATCAGCACCGGGACATCCGTGATCCCCGCAAGCTTTGCGGCGCGCCAACGGCGCTCACCGGCGATGATCTCGTAGTGATTGCCCTTTTTCTGGACGATCAACGGCTGTAAAATTCCATACTGCCTGATAGAGTCCGCCAGCTCCTGAAGACTTTCTTCGTCGAAATTCTTTCGCGGCTGCTCACTGTTCGGCTCGATCAGGTTAAGCTTTAGTGTCTGCTCTACCGGTTTTTCTACGATCTTTTCAACGGGTTTTTCTACCACTTTTTCAACGATCTTCTCAACCGGTTTCTCAACGATTTTCTCGACGATCTTTTCGACCGGTTTCTCAACGATCTTCTCAACCACTTTTTCTACGACAACCGGCTCAGAATTACCGGCATTCCGGGAATTATTCTTTTTAGCTGCGTCAGTGCTTACAGCCGTATTTCCTGCTTTCTTTGCTGCTTTTCCGCTGTCACTCTCTGCCCCGGTTCCATTTTTTTCTGTATTTTTAGCAGTTCCCTGATTTGCCATCAGGTGCTCTTTTCTCTCACTTCTGCTTACTTTTTCCGCAGCGTTCTCTTTCGTAGCTGTAACTTCTTCCCCGAAGAACGCGCCTAAACCTTTACCTAAACCACGCTTCGCCATTATAATTCCTCTCCTCTGCTGATGACTTCCGCTGCTAAAAGTCTGTAGCTCTCTGCCCCTGATGACCGGCTGTCATAGAGATTAATCGGCATCCCGTAGCTCGGTGCTTCTGCCAGTCTGACGTTTCTCGGAATAATTGTCTTGTAAATATTTTCATTCAGATGCTCTTTTACGTTCTCTACAACTTCCAGGGACAGATTAGTTCTGGAATCATACATCGTAAACACAACGCCCTCTACTTCCAGTGCCGGATTCAGCTTTTTCTGAACAAGATTTACTGTTTTTAACACCTGGCTTAATCCTTCCAGTGCGTAATATTCACATTGGATCGGGACAAGTACCGTATTTGCCGCGGTCAGCGCATTGATCGTAAGAAGGTTCAGGGACGGTGGGCAGTCGATGATGATAAAATCATATTTTCCATCCAGCAGTTCCAGATTTTTCTTGAGGATGCTCTCCTTTTCTTCCATATCAAGAAGCTCGATCTCTGCTCCCGCCAGATCAACATCCGACGGCATCACATCCAGTCGCTCCTGGATGCTGGGATTAACGCACTCTTCCACGGTGCACTCCCCCATCAGCAGTTCGTATACAGTATTGTCAATATTTCCTTTTTCCAATCCAAGCCCGCTTGTCGTGTTTCCCTGCGGATCAAAGTCAACCGTCAACACTCTCTGCCCTGCTTCAGCCAGGCAGGCCGACAAATTAATAGCTGTCGTCGTCTTTCCGACACCGCCTTTTTGATTTGTAATTGCAATAATACGTCCCATACCTCTATCCTTTCCGCAGGTCAGCTCTACTCTTTTTATCGTGTATCTCTCTCGATTCAGCCCAGATTTACCATAAAATCCGGTTTTTTCACGGGCTTTTCTCTATTTTTCTTCTACTATTTACTATCAAAACATTAGCGAAACTTAGTATAACACAATTTTTCCTATTTTCCTATTGATTTACCCTATAAAATTAAAAATGTTTCACGTGAAACATTTTTGTAAATCCTATAAGCCATATTTTCCGAGTTCCATGTGGCAAGTGTTTCACATGAAACACTATACTCTCTTCTCGATTTTTCTTCTTGTGGTTCATTGATGTTTCACGTGAAACATTATGATTTTTATCGTTATCTTTTCACTATACCCTTTTCCCTTTATTTGGTCTTTTCTTTTGGCGTTTCTTTTTGGTCCTTCTTTTGGTCCTTCTTTTGGTTCTTCTTTTGGTCTTCCTTTGGTCTTCCTTTAGCGTTTCTTTTGGTCTTTCTTCTGACCTTTCTTTTTCCTTTCTATGTGTTCTGTTTTGCTCCCCGCAAATGTTTCACGTGAAACATTCATATTTATCGCTATTCGCCTTTCGCAAACGGTAACGCATATTCTTCAGAAACATTTCACACTTTCGCCTGTTGTATCTCTCTATCAATTATATTATAATATAATCAGGGTTTACCTTAGAGAAAAGTGATAAAACTACTTCTCTTCTCTCACAGTATTCCCACTATATTTCTATACCCTATCATCTAATTTCGAGGTGAATTTATGAAAGCAAAAAACAAAATCATCACTGCCGTTCTCCTGTCTGCCGGCGCGGCTGTCGGAACTGCGCTGATCAATAAATACATCAAAATGTCTGCCGTTGCAAGGAATCTTCTTACCCAGCCGGAACCACGTTGCTATCGTTGGAGACTCGGCAATATCTACTATACAAAAACAGGAACCGGAAAGCCGCTTCTTCTCGTTCACGACCTGACACATGCGTCCAGCGGCTGCGAGTGGGATTCCCTGATTCCGCTTTTAAAAGAATACTACACGGTTTACACCATCGACCTTTTAGGCTGTGGCCGTTCCGAAAAGCCAAACCTTACTTACACGAATTTTCTCTATGTGCAGCTGTTAAATGATTTCGTAAAATCCGAGATCGGCCGCCGCACAAATATTGTCGCCACCGGTGCGTCCGCTCCGATCGTGACAATGGCCTGTGGATACAATCCGGATCTCTTTGAGCAGATGATGTTCATCAACCCGGATTCTCTCCTCTCCTGCAGCCATATTCCGGGAAAATCCGCAAAATGTTATAAGTTTATCCTTGATCTCCCGATCATTGGAACACTTCTCTACAATTTTGCATCCGCAAGAAGTATAATTTCCAAGACCTTCTCCGAGAGTTACTTCTATAACCCGTACGATGTGAATCCGCATAACATCGACAAATACCACGAGTCTGCCCACCTTGGCGACTCCCCGAAATCTGTCTACGCCAGCGTCCAGTGTAACTACACAAAATGTAATATTACAAAGACTCTGGAAAAGATTGACAACAGCATCTACATTCTCGGCGGTGAAGCCGAACCGGACATCGACCTGACGATCAAAGAATACACTAAATGCAACCCGGCAATCGAGTCCAGCACCATTGTCAACACCCGGCATCTACCTCAGCTCGAAAACCCAGAGGAAGTCAGCGCAACCGTGCAGATGTTCTTCAACTAGTTTCACACAACCATATTTCAATGTTTCACGTGAAACATTCCTATTAACTACAAAAAGGCGCCGTTGCTTCTCTTCTGGCAGCGACGCCTGATTTATTTCAATTGCTTTCCAACAGCTTATCTATTTCTGCTCTGTTATCAATCTACCGATGTTCCATCGCAAGTGTTTCACGTGAAACATCGTGACATTTTTATCTCCTTCATGGCAAAAAAGAACCCCATTATCCTAATTTATAAAGATAATGAAGTTCTCAATTTTTCTTTAAATTTTACTTTTTTTACTTTAACGGTTCCTTCCCCGGAAGTCCCGCTTTTCTCGGATATTTCTTCGCTGTGATCGCCATCTTCTTTACCGGAACAAAGGTGCGTTCCACGTCCGTCTCCGGAAGAACCTTTACGATAATATCCTTCATCTCTCCGCCAAGCTTCTTCACAGCAGATCTCGCCTGGGCAATCTCCTCGTCAGCTTTTCCGGATTTATACGGGATAAAATATCCGCCCTTTTTCACAAACGGGATACAGTACTCGGAAAGGGTGGACATATTTGCCACCGCCCGGGATACGCAGATGTCGTACTGTTCCCGGTATTTCGCATCGCGTCCGTAGTCCTCGGCACGTCCATGGACAGCCGTAATATCCGTAAGTCCCAGTGCCTCTATCACCTCATTTAAGAATCCCACTCTCTTATTTAAAGAATCAAGCAGTGTGACCTTCAGTCCCGGAAACGCAATCTTTAACGGAATTCCCGGAAATCCTGCACCCGTACCCACATCGATACAGCTGTATTCTGCGGATCCGTCAAGCTTTAACCCAAGCTCCGGCGCAGCCAAAACAAGCAGAAGGCTGTCCACAAAATGCTTCGTGATCACATCGGAAAGCTCTGTGATCGCCGTGAGGTTCATCACCTTATTCTTCTCGATCAGCATCTCATAATATTTAAAAAACTGCTCTTTCTGCTGATCCGAAAGCTCGATTCCAAGATCCCCGCAGCCCTGATCCAATAATTTTACAAATTCATCTGTCATCAAATTATTTCCTTCCCATCTGCTCTAAATGCACCATCAGGACAGAGATATCTGCCGGTGAAACGCCGGAAATTCTCGATGCCTGTCCGATATTCTCCGGCTTATAGAGATTCAGCTTCTGGACAGCCTCTCTTCTTAAACTGTTTACCGTTGTATAGTCGAGATCCGCCGGGATTTTTCTTCCCTCAAGCTTTTTAAACTGTGCCACCTGCTGCTTCTGTCTGCGGATATATCCGTCATATTTCAGATTTATGTCAACCTGCTCCCGCACATCCGCCGGAAGCTCCGGCCTCTTTTCATCTAACTCCGCCAGCATCCCATAATTTAATTCTGGTCTCTTAATGAGCTCCGCCAGTGTACTTCCGGACTTTAACGCCGTACTTCCATGAGTCTCCAGGAACGTCTGAACCTTCTCGTTCGCACCGATATTCGTCTTCTCGAGACGTGCGATCTCCGCCTCAATGGCCTTTTCTTTCCAAAGTACATACTCGTACTGTTCATCGGATACAAGACCGATCTCATGTCCGATCCCGCGAAGTCTGAGATCCGCATTGTCCTGACGCAGGAGCAGACGGTACTCCGCTCTCGATGTCATCATGCGGTACGGCTCATGATTTTCCTTTGTCACAAGATCATCGATAAGGACCCCGATATACGCCTGGGAACGATCAAGAACCACCGCGTTCTTCTCCTGAAGCTTTCTCGCCGCGTTCACACCGGCCATAAAGCCCTGAACGGCTGCCTCCTCATATCCGGAGCTTCCGTTAAACTGGCCGCCGGAGAACAGTCCGTCAATACTTTTAAACTCCAAGGACGCCTTTAACTGTCTCGGATTGATGCAATCATACTCAATTGCATATGCATTTCGAACAATTTTGACATTTTCCAGTCCCGGAACTGTCCGATACATGGCATACTGAACATCCTCTGGCAGGGAACTGGACATACCACCGAGGTACATCTCATTCGTGTAGAGTCCCTCCGGCTCCACAAACACCTGATGACGCTCCTTATCCGGGAATTTTACGACCTTATCCTCGATGGACGGGCAGTATCTCGGACCGGTTCCCTCGATGGCACCGGAGAATAATGGGGAACGTTCCAGGTTGTTCCGGATGATCTCATGGGTCTTCTCATTCGTATACGTCAGCCAGCAGGAGATCTGTTCCTTCTGTATCGACTCCGGATCCGTAGAAAATGAGAACGGAACGACCCGCTTATCTCCAAACTGCTCTTCCATTTTGGAGAAATCGATACTTCTCTTATCCGCTCTCGCCGGTGTTCCCGTCTTAAAACGGTACATTTCGATTCCGTTCGCCTTTAAGGAATCTGTCAGATGGTTCGCCGCCTGCAGACCATTCGGTCCCGTCGGGTTGCTCACATCGCCGTAAATACATCTTGCACGGAGATAAACACCTGTAGCAAGAACCACCTCACGGCACCTATAGACCGCGCCGGAGTAGGTTTTTACACCCACGATCCGCTTTTTCACCGGATAACTGCTCTCCTGCTGCCCCTCATGCTCCCTCTTAAAGGTTCCGTACTCGCCCGGGATTTCCTCCGTGAGGATCTCAGCAATCTCCGCCTGTCGGATCGTCAGATGATCCGTGTTCTCCAGGACGCGGCGCATGGATCTCGTGTACTCCTGCTTGTCCGCCTGAGCACGCAGGGAGTGGACCGCAGGTCCCTTGGATTCATTCAACATCTTCGACTGGATAAACGTTTTATCAATATTTTTGCCCATCTCACCGCCGAGGGCATCCAGCTCACGGACAAGATGTCCCTTGGAACTTCCTCCGACGTTCGGGTTGCATGGCATCAGGGCAATGCTGTCCACGCTGACCGTAAACATGATCGTCTCAAACCCAAGTCTCGCTGCCGCAAGCGCCGCCTCGCATCCCGCATGGCCCGCGCCGACAACTACAATATCATATGTCTCCTCTACTACCGGCATTTTATTTCCTCTTTTCTTGTCAATTCCCTACTGTCTCTTCCATACTCCCAGCAGAATCTCCCATAAAAAACGTTCCGATCCGCCAATTTCTTTCCACCATAATCTTACTTACCCATACAGAACTTGCTGAATACCTCATTCACCAGGTCATCCTCCACAGACTCCCCGACAATAAGACCTAACTTCTCATAGGCATCCATCAGATCGATCGAATAAAAATCCTCCGGCATGCCGTTCTCTATACTGTTCTCCACCATGGACATGCTCTCGAAAGCGTCCTTTAAAGCCTTCACATGGCGCACATTCGTGATCATAACCTGGTCGTTGAAGTCGATCTCACCTTCATAGAATAAGGACTTTATCTCCTCTTCCAGGAGGTCGATTCCCGTCTCCTCCTTCGCGGAGATTCCGATCACCTTATGCCCGGACCGCTTCTCCACCTCATCCGCGGATACTACCGGCTCCAGGTCGCTCTTATTTAAGAGTACCACTGACTTCCGTTCCTTAATAAAGTCCATGATCTGATAGTCGTTCTCATCCAGCTTCCTCGATCCATCTACAACGTAGATGATGAGATCCGCCTTCTTCGCCTCTTCCATGGCCCGGGAAACGCCGATCTTCTCCACCACGTCCTCTGTATCCCGGATTCCCGCAGTGTCCACAACATTCAGGCTGATTCCCTGAAGATAGATATGTTCCTCAAGGATATCTCTCGTCGTTCCCGCCACATCCGTAACAATGGCGCGATCCTCGCCAACTAAAACATTCATCAGGGACGATTTTCCGGCATTCGGCTTTCCTAAAATAACAGTCTTTACGCCCTCAGAAACCACCCGTCCATTGGAGGAAGAACAGATCAGCTTCTCAAGCTTCTTCTTCACAGAAAGAACAACTTTAAGCAATTTTTCCCCGTATCCGTCAAGGGAAATATGTTCCGGATCGTCAAGCGCCGACTCGATAAAGGCAATCTCATAGATAATCTGTTCCCGGATCTCATGGATCTCCTTCGATACACTTCCCCGAAGCTGGCTCACAGAGGACTGCAGCGCATATTCATTTTTCGCGTTGATCACGTCGATGACCGCCTCCGCCTGGGAGAGGTCGATCCTGCCGTTTAAGAACGCCCGTTTCGTAAATTCACCCGGCTCTGCCAGTCTCGCCCCGGCCTTTAAGACTGTCTCCAGGATCCGTCTCGTGACCAGCATTCCGCCGTGACAATCGATCTCCACGGTATCTTCCGCTGTGTAGCTCCGTGGTCCTCGCATAAGCATCAAAAGGACCTCATCCACAGCCTCATCCCCGTCATAAACGTATCCGTAATGGATCGTATGGCTCTCCGCCTCAGAAAGCTTTTTCTTTCCAGGTTCCCGAAAGACCTTTTCCGCGACTTCAACCGCGTTCTCACCGCTGATCCTCACGATTCCGATTCCTGAATTTCCCATCGCCGTGGCGATCGCTGCAATCGTATCTGTATATTCCATAATCTCCATCCTGTCACTCACGCCTGCTGACTTAAAACATCAAGCTGAATGATCTTCTATTTTCTGGCTCCGCAAGTCCTGTAAACTCACGGAAATTCACACAATTAATCACCCTATCATAGCACAAAGGGGCTGCCATAGGCAACCCCCTCTATCACGATATCTGCAACTATTCAGCACCTTCCTGGTTACCTTTGTTTCCAGACAAAATCAGCCATGCGTTCCCGCACAGTGCGGCGCATGGCTGATCTGTGAATTATTATTCCTGACTGCTGCTGCGATAGCTGTTCTCAGAACCAGCGGTTCTTTCGCGTCTCTCGTATCTCGGTCTTCTCTCTCTGCGCTCTTCCTTCTTTAACGCGATCACAACATGGCGGAACGGCTCCTCACCTTCGCTCTTTGTGAATACGTATTTATCGTTCTGGAGTGCAGAGTGGATGATCCGTCTCTCATACGGATTCATCGGCTCTAAGGAAACCGGACGTCTTGTCCGCTTTACCTTGTAAGCGATATTCTTTGCGAGAGTCTCCAGTGTTTCTTTTCTTCTCTCTCTGTAATTTTCGGTATCCAGCTTGACTCTTAAGTAGTCCTCAGATTCCTTATTTACAACAAGGCTTACAAGATACTGAAGGGAATCGAGTGTCTGTCCTCTCTTGCCGATGAGAAGTCCCATCTCCTCGCCGGTCAGGTTGACATCCATCTCCTTTTCCTCTTCATTCATTTTCACTTCCACATCAACAGCAAGGCCCATTGCGTCGAAAACGGAATTCAGGAAATCTACGGCCTTATCGTCAACGGTCTCGATCTTCTTCGCGCGGATCACTGCCGGCTTGGAACCAAAGAGTCCGCCAAGAACTCCGGCACTTCCTTTTTCCACGACCTCGTACTGAATCCGATCACTGCTCACACCGAGCTGCAGGGATGCCTGTGTGATTGCATCTTCCACAGTTTTCGCAGTCACTGTAATCATTTCCATAACAGAACCCCCTTATTATTTTCGCTTGTCATGTGCCTCATTGTACTTCTGGACCATCGCTGCCTTGGAAGCGAGACTTCCCGGTTTCGCGTTGGTGTTGTAGTACTTGCTGGACTCCTCGATCTGTTTCGCGATCTTTTCCTTCTTAACTTCCTCAGCAGCTTTTTCCTTCTCCTCCTCAGCCTTGATAGCCTTTAAGGATGCGGTAGCGTTCTGAGTTACCTTAGCCGGCGGAAGTCCCTGTTTTGCACGTTTCTTATTTACCTTTTCCAGGTTCTTTGCGATCATATCGTCGATGTTTACCTTATCCATGTACGCGTTAACGATGAGCTGCTGGATAATTGTAACAACGCTGGTCGCGATCCAGTAGATACCAAGACCTGCCGGCATCGTGATACAGATGAACGCGGAGAATAACGGCATTGTCGTTGTCATAGTCTTCATGGACTGGGCCATCGGATTCTCTGCATCTGCGGATGTGGACGGCTGATTTCCGCTCATGAGCTTTGTGCTGAACCACTGGGATACTGCCGCAAGAACCGGGATGATCCATGCGAAGGACGGTACCCAGCCCGGCGCCTCTGCCATATTTAAACCGAGGAACGTGTTCATTCTCTCGACAACAGCAGCATTCTGGCCGATCACATCAGAGATTGCCGGGAACAGTGCCTGAAGCTCTCCCCACTGGGATGTGGAGAATTTATAGAGCATGTCTACAAGACGGTTTGCATTTGTGAAATCAAACTTGTCTAATTTTCCGCCGCAGGCGGTTGCGATATTTGTGATTTCCTGTAACTTCTGAGCATAGTCAGCCTGTCCCATCAACGGAGTTACAACGTTGTCGAAATAAACGCGGACAGACGGAACGTATGCCGGAATATTGTAGATGACACGGTACAGTGCAAGAAGGATCGGCATCTGGATCAACAGTGGAAGACATCCGCCTGTCATGCTTGTGCCGTACTTCTCGTAAACAGCCTGAATCTCCACGTTCTGACGCTGCATGGACTCCTGATCCGACTTTCCTTTATACTTCTTCTGGATCGCCTGGATCTCCGGATTCATGACAGACATGAGTTTTGTGGTTTTCTGCTGTTTGATCGTGAGCGGTATCATCAGTGTTTTCATTACGATCGTAAACAGAATGATGCACAGACCTACGTTGAACACGCCGAAGCTGCTCGTAAATCTGAAGAGGATGTCCATGACATAGCCAAGGACAGTCGCGATCGGTCCCAGAATGGAACCAGCCTTCGTCAAAACCATATCTTACCTCCTGGGTTTTTTACGGGACTGGATCATAACCGCCTTTTGCAAACGGGTGACATCTCAAAATCCGCCTGCAAGCAAGATAAGCACCTTTTATAGCGCCGTATTTTCTGATTGCTTCCATGGCGTACTGGGAGCAGGTAGGCGTATAAATACAGTGAGGGCCGATACAGGGAGAGATAAACTTCCTGTAAATCTTAATCAGACCAATCAGAACCCATTTCATAAACCACTCACTTCGATTCTTTTAAAATGTTATGAAGCCCGCATAAGTGCAGAAAAGCACTCTCAATCTTGTCGAAATTTTTGTCTTTTGCCGCAGCACGTGCGACAACAATGATGTCTTTTCCTTCTTCTAATATGTCCTTATTTAACCGGAAGCTTTCGCGGACAAGTCTCGCGAACCGATGCCTTACAACGCTGTTTCCGACCTTTTTGCTGGCGGAAATTCCGATTCTCGTGTCCTCCCATCCCGAATCCATCACGTACATGACCAGATATTTGTTTGCGTAGGACTTCCCTCCCCGGTAAACCGTCTGGAAATCCTGATTTTTCTTTAACGAATTGAACCTTTTCATTCAATACCTCTACAAAACTAAGTCGATAAAGCCATAAAAATCCCGCATAACAAAAAAGAGCATCCAAAAGTTTTCCTAAACTTCCGGATACTCTCTTGGTTCATTAAGCAGATAATCTAGCTCTACCTTTTGCTCTTCTGGCAGCTAAAACTTTTCTACCGCCTGCTGTTGCCATTCTCGCTCTGAAACCATGAACTCTTTTTCTCTGAGTGTTCTTCGGCTGAAATGTCATCTTCATAAACCCGGCACCTCCTCTTACTCTAAATTCAAGTACCTTCTCATGTACATATAAACTAAGACATATTGAAGCATCGTATCGATTATATAAAAATTGCCGCCCTTCGTCAAGACTAAATTTCAAAAAAATCCTTAAAACATGGGGATTTCTCCCATATAATTTTTCCTTTTTTCCGCCTTATATCCACATTCTGCTTTTGCATGGAACGTTACTTTTCGGTCTTTCAGTAATAAAAAAGGGGAACAGCGTTTTGCTATCCCCCATAAAATGTATGTATTGATTTTATGTCACTATATTTAGTATCTCTTCATTATATTATAGAAGCTGCCACACCACGCTTCTGAAAGGTATTCCTATATAACTGGCTCTTTCCGATCAGCCGTTATCTTTCATGATTTTAAACAGAACCTTCGTGATGGCCGTCGTAAGGATACCTGCGACGATCGCCTCCGGGATACCAAATCCCAGGATGATTCCCAGGATCACATCGTAGATGTGCTCCACTGCCTTGTTGGACGCAGCCGCGTAGCTCTGTCCGAAGAAGATATAAATTCCGTTCATGACAAGCAGTGTGTTTGTCATAGCTCCTGCGATACCAGCCACCCAGAGGGCAACGGTCTGGCTGCCTTTGATTCCGTGAGCTGCTTTCATGATCAGCTTATAAACAAAATAAGCAACGATGCCGATGCATACACGCGGCACGATGGCGATCACGGCGCTCCACATGTTTCCGCTGTATCCGCCGATCGTAACAAACGGGCTGAATACGAAGGAGGTCACTCCCGGGGCAATGGTCGCTTTTACAAGGCTGGTCACACCAAATACCAGTCCTAAGTAAGCGCCGTACTTCGGTCCAAGGATGATCGCTCCGATGATGACCGGGACGTGGATGATCGTTGCGTTCATAAAGCCTAACGGAATGTAACCGAGAAACGGTACGACCGACATGGCGATGATGATCGCAGTGAAGATCCCGGCGAGGGACATGTCCAGAACTTTCTTTTCAATTTTCATTTTTCTTTTTCCTCCTGCTACTGCTCTCTTGCGAGATACAATGCAATATAGTCACGTCTTGCATTATAGCGTGTCAGCGTGATGCCGTCAAATTCTTTCTCTAAAATTTTCCATTTATTTTTACTTTTTAATTTTACTTCCTACAATTTGTCGCCTTCTTTCTCCCGATCTCACCCTTTTTTCTCCCCTGCTGCCTTAATTTTTTTCGGTTTTTCATTTTTCCCTCATATACGCCCTCTCCAACGTCCAGTCCTCTAAAATCGTTCTTTCTTTCCCTTCTGATTTCGGTGTCTTTCTCCCGCGGACACAATTTATTGTATTTTTTCTGTCCGTTCCTGGCGCACATCTTGTTATGTGGCTATTCACATGTTTTCCACTCATAATTATCAACTTATCCCCAAATCGTGGATAAGTTGTGGATAAGTCACTGGAAAAGTTGTGGATTTTCACATTTGACATTGAAAATTATTCCGTTTTACGCTAGAATAAATTCAGAGTGGGTTTATATGCTTTTGTGGACAGGTTTCCGCCTTTTCCACAACTATGCACATCGTTATACACATGTTTAGGAGTATGAATATGCTGGAAGAAATCAAAGAGAAATGGGATGAGATCCTCTTAAATATAAAGGAAGAACACGATATTTCAGAGGTGTCCTACCGCACATGGCTGCTGCCGCTGATCCCGGATTCTGTGGATAAAGATATCCTCACGATCCTGGTGCCTGATTCCGCGTTTATCAGCTATGTGAAAAAGAAATATGAGTTCCTGTTGAAAATTACGATCGAAGAAATTACAGGATTTCAGTGCGAACTCGATTTCAAGTTAAAATCTGACGTGAAGGAACCGGAAAAAGAGAACCGTCTGATCAATGTAACCAACAATACGGTCAGTCAGCTTGCTCTCCAAAACGCGAACTTAAATCCGCGTTACACCTTCGATACCTTTGTCGTCGGAAAAAACAACAACCTTGCCCATGCCGCATCCCTTGCAGTTGCGGAATCCCCGGGCGAAATTTATAATCCGTTATTTATTTATGGAGGCGTGGGACTCGGGAAGACGCACTTAATGCATTCCGTCGCCCACTTCATCCTGAAAAATAACCCGAGCGCAAAGATTCTGTACGTGACATCCGAGAAATTTACAAACGAACTGATCGACGCGATCCGAAACAAAAACAACGTTTCCACCACGGAATTCCGTGAAAAATACAGAAACAATGACGTGCTTCTGATCGACGATATCCAGTTTATTATCGGAAAAGAAAGTACCCAGGAGGAATTTTTCCATACATTCAATGCCCTCTATGAGGCAAAAAAGCAGATCATTATTTCCTCCGACCGTCCTCCAAGAGAAATTGAAACTCTGGAAGACCGTCTCCGCTCCCGTTTCGAATGGGGACTCACCGTAGATATCCAGCCGCCGGATTATGAAACCCGGATGGCGATTCTCCGGAAAAAGGAAGAACTTGAAGGATACAACATCGATAACGAGATCATCAAATATATCGCTACCAATGTAAAATCCAACATCCGTGAACTGGAAGGCGCCCTCACAAAAATCGTTGCTTCCAGCAAATTAAATAATAAGGAAATCAATCTTGAACTTGCAGAGGAAGCATTAAAAGATCTGATCTCCCCGAACGCTGCCCGCGAAGTGACTCCGCAGCTTATTATTAATGTAGTTTCTGAGCATTTCGGCATCACACCCCTTGATCTCATCGGCCAGAAACGAAGTAAAGAACTCGTATTCCCGCGCCAGATCGTCATGTATCTCTGCGGCGATATGACGAGCGAGTCTCTCCAGAACATCGGAAAAGCTCTCGGCGGCCGTGATCATACAACGATCATTCACGGAACAAAAAAGATTGCCAGCGAATTAAAGACCGACGAGAATTTAAAGAACACGATCGATATTTTAAAGAAAAAAATCAACCCACAGTAAGCTTGTGGATTTTTTCGTGGAAATCCCGTTGAAAATTTGTGGATAAAATGAGGATGATTTTTCCCGATTTTTGTCTGTGGAAAACTCCCGGGTTATCCTTTTGGATTTGCAGAGTTACCCACAGTGGTTTTCACAGAAGTTTTTTCAGGGTTTCATTAGGGTTTTCCCCCTTATAAACAAATTCACACTCCCTACTACTGTTAAGACTAATATCTTTTATATATTTCTTTATTTGTGAACGTTTCTTAAGAAAGGAAGTTATCAACAACTATGAAACTGACATTCCAGAAAACCGCTCTCTTAAACGGTATCAATATTGTTCTCAAGGCAGTTCCATCAAAAACAACGATGCCTATTTTAGAGTGCATTCTGATCGACGCTTCTACTGATGAGATCAAGCTGACTGCCAACGATATGGAGCTCGGCATTGAGACAAAAGTTGAAGGTGATATCCTTGAAAAAGGTAAAATTGCACTGGATGCAAAGCTTTTTTCTGAAATCGCAAGAAAATTATCCGATTCAGATTCCCTTGTAACCATCGAATCTGATGAAAAATTCAATACTGTGATCACCTGTGAGAACTCTGTATTCAAAATTCAGGGCAAAGATGGAGAGGAATTCTCCTATCTTCCGTATATTGAGAGAAATAAAAACATCACACTCTCCCAGTTTTCCTTAAAAGAGGTGATCCGCCAGACGATCTTCTCCATCTCTGTCAACGACAGCAACAAGATGATGACAGGCGAACTTTTTGAGGTAAACGGTGATACACTCCGAGTCGTTTCTCTCGACGGACATCGTATGGCAATTCGTAAAATTGTATTAAAAGATGAATATGAAAGCACAAAAGTCATCGTTCCGGGAAAAACTCTGAACGAAATCAGTAAAATTCTCACCGGTGACAACGAAAAAGAGGTCCAGATCTTCTTCGGAGCGAACCATATTCTCTTCGAATTTGATGATACGATCGTAGTTTCCCGCCTGATCGAGGGCGAATATTTCAAAGTAGACCAGATGCTTTCCAGCGATTATGCCACAAAAGTGTCTCTGAATAAGAAAGATTTCCTGGACAGCATCGAGAGAGCTATCATTTTAATCCGCGAAAATGACAAAAAACCGATCATTCTGAACATTGAAGACTCAAAAATGAGCCTGAAATTAAATTCCAGCTTCGGTACCATGAACGCGGAGATCCTGATCCATAAAACAGGACAGGATCTGATGATCGGATTCAACCCGAAATTCTTAAGTGATGCGCTGCGGATCATTGATGATGAGGAAGTTACCCTCTATATGATGAATGCGAAATCTCCGTGTTTCATCAAAGATGAGGATGAGAGCTACATTTATCTGATCCTGCCGGTAAACTTTAACGCCGCTGCGATTTAAAATCAGATGAAATTTCCCCGAAGTTCCGGTAAAATCCGGGGTTTCGGGTCGATTTTTTCATATATCTGGAATAAAAAAGGAGAAAAATGGAAAGTATTCACTTAAAAGATGAGTTTATCAAGCTTGGACAGGCATTGAAACTTGCAGGTCTGGTCGGCTCCGGAGTGGACGCAAAGTTTGTAATTCAGGACGGGCTTGTAAAAGTAAATGGGGAAGTTGAGACCCAGCGAGGCAAAAAACTTTACCCGGGAGACACGGTTTCCTATGACGGAAAGACATTTAAGGTAGAAAATTAAAGGATTTTTTCATGTTTATAGAATCCATCGAGCTGTCAGATTACAGAAATTACAGTCATTTACATATTGATTTTCATAAAGGGACGAACGTTCTTTATGGAGATAATGCCCAGGGAAAGACAAATATCCTGGAGGCAGTCTATGTGTGCAGCACAACAAAATCGCATCGGGGCAGCAAAGATAAAGAAATTATCCGGTTCGGGGCGGACGAATCCCACATCAAAATGATGGTCCGGCGGGATGGAATTCCCTACCGGATCGATATGCATCTGAAGAAAAATAAGGCAAAAGGGGTCGCGGTGAACGGAGTTCCGATCAAAAAAGCCAGTGAACTTTTCGGAATCGTCAATGTGATCTTCTTTTCACCGGAAGATCTGAACATTATCAAGAACGGACCCGCCGAGCGGAGACGTTTCGTCGACCTGGAACTCTGCCAGCTAAACAGGCTGTATGTCTACAATCTGGCACAGTATAACAAAACGGTTATACAACGAAACAAACTATTAAAGGACATAGACTACAACACGTCCTTAAAAGAGACACTCCCCATGTGGAATGAGCAGCTCTTAAAGTACGGCACAGAACTTATAATTATGCGTTCTGAGTTTATAAAAGAGCTGAATCCCCTGATTGCGGAGATCCACGCGGGGCTCTCGGGCGGAAAGGAAACACTCTCTATCGCCTACGAGCCGAATGTGTCGCCGGAAAATTTCAGGGAGCAGCTTGCGAAGAACCAGTTTCAGGAGATCAGGCAGAGGCAGACTCTGACCGGTCCCCACCGCGATGACCTGAACTTCATCGTAAACGGAACGGATATCAGGCGGTTCGGGTCCCAGGGACAGCAGAGAACGGCAGCTCTTTCTTTAAAACTTGCGGAGATCGAGCTGGTGAAAAAGATCGTAAAGGATTATCCGGTGCTTCTTCTGGATGACGTCCTTTCTGAACTTGACAGCAAGAGACAGGAACATTTACTTTCAGAAATTACCCACATTCAGACCTTGATCACATGTACGGGACTGGATGAGTTTGTAAACAGCAAATTCCGGATGGACAAGATTTTTAAGATTGTTGAAGGAACGGTAGAGAGCGAAGACTAAAGGAGGAACTTCATGAGCGCAGAATATAATGCAGATCAAATCCAGATTCTGGAGGGACTTGAGGCTGTAAGAAAAAGACCGGGAATGTACATTGGAAGTACGTCTTCGAGGGGACTTCACCATCTGGTATATGAGATCGTAGACAACGCGGTGGATGAGGCCCTTGCGGGATACTGCGATACCATCGATGTACAGATCAATTCCGACAATTCCATCACCGTTGTCGATGACGGACGGGGAATTCCGGTCGATATCCAGAAAAAAGCGGGACTTCCTGCAGTCGAAGTCGTCTTTACGATCCTTCATGCCGGCGGTAAGTTCGGCGGTGGGGGATACAAGGTATCCGGCGGACTGCACGGTGTAGGAGCTTCTGTTGTAAATGCCTTATCCGAGTGGCTGGAGGTCGAGGTTTACCACGGAGGAAAGGTCTACAAGCAGCGCTATGAGCGAGGAAAGACCATGTACCCGTTAAAGATCGTGGGTGACTGCCCGACAGACAAACATGGCACAAAAGTAACATTCCTTCCGGACAAGACTATCTTTGAGGAGACCGTCTATGACTATGATACCTTAAAGATCCGTCTCCGCGAGACCGCGTTCCTCACAAAGAACTTAAAGATCATTCTGAGGGATGACCGCGAGGACAAGAAGGAAAAGGTATTCCACTACGAAGGTGGAATCAAGGAGTTCGTCACTTACTTAAACCGCAGCAATGTGCCGCTCTATGACACGGTCATCTACTGCGAGGGCAAGAAGGACAACGTGCTGGTGGAGGTTGCCATGCAGCACAACGATTCCTACACCGAAAATATTTACAGCTTTGTAAACAACATTAACACACCGGAAGGAGGAACCCACCTCACCGGTTTCAGAAATGCCCTGACAAAGACCTTCAATGACTACGGAAGAAAGAACAAGCTCCTTAAGGACAGCGAGCCGGCCCTCACCGGTGAAGACATCCGTGAGGGACTGACTGCTATCATCAGCGTCAAGATCGAGGAGCCACAGTTTGAGGGTCAGACAAAGCAGAAGCTTGGAAACAGCGAGGCGAGAGGTGCTGTTGACAGCGTGGTATCTGAGCAGCTCACCTATTTCCTCGAGCAGAATCCGTCCGTAGCAAAGACGATCATCGAGAAATCCGTTCTTGCCCAGCGTGCCCGCGCTGCTGCGAGAAAGGCAAGAGACTTAACAAGAAGAAAGACGGTCCTTGACGGCTTATCCTTACCTGGAAAGCTTGCGGACTGCTCCAGCAAGCACCCGGAGGAATGCGAGATCTACATCGTAGAGGGAGATTCCGCCGGCGGTTCCGCGAAGGACGCGAGAAATAAGAGCACCCAGGCAATCTTGCCGCTTAGAGGAAAGATTTTAAACGTGGAGAAGGCGAGACTCGACCGTATTTACGGAAACGCGGAGATCAAATCCATGATCACGGCCTTCGGAACGGGAATCCACGAGGATTTCGATATCTCGAAGCTCCGCTACCACAAGATCATCATTATGACCGATGCCGATGTGGACGGTGCCCATATCAGTACACTGCTTCTGACATTCATCTACCGGTTTATGCCGGAGCTTATCAAACAGGGCTATGTTTACCTGGCTCAGCCGCCGCTCTATAAGATCGAGAAGAACAAGCGGGTATGGTATGCGTACAGTGATGAGGAGCTAAACAATATCTTAAAAGAGATCGGACGTGACCAGAACAACAAGATCCAGCGTTACAAAGGTCTTGGTGAGATGGATGCGGAACAGCTCTGGGAGACAACAATGGATCCGGAGCACAGAGTCCTTTTACGTGTGACCATGAATGAGGAGATGACGTCGGAGATCGACCTCACCTTTACGACACTCATGGGAGATCAGGTAGAGCCGCGCCGTGAATTCATCGAACAGAACGCGAAGTACGGAACTCTTGACATTTAATGCGGCAGCAGGGCTATCCGGGAATCGGTAAGTTTACTGGATGGTCATGCGGCGCAGTTTACGCAGGTTTAAGGCGCAGCGCAGGCTGCATTGGAGGAAAGAATGGAACCGAATATTTTTGACAAAATTCATGAAATAGACTTAAAGAAGACCATGGAGAAGTCGTACATCGACTACGCCATGAGCGTTATCGCATCCCGAGCGCTCCCGGATGTCCGTGACGGATTAAAGCCGGTACAGAGACGTGTCCTCTACTCCATGGCGGAACTGAACAACGGTCCGGATAAGCCCCACAGAAAGAGTGCCCGTATCGTCGGCGATACCATGGGTAAATATCATCCGCATGGAGACAGCTCCATCTACGGTGCTTTAGTAAATATGGCACAGAGATGGTCCATGCGTTACATGCTCGTGGACGGCCACGGAAACTTTGGATCCATCGACGGTGACGGTGCCGCTGCCATGCGATACACCGAGGCGAGACTCAGCAAGATCTCTGTGGAGATGTTAGCGGACATCTATAAAGATACCGTTGACTTTATCCCGAACTTCGATGAGACGGAGAAGGAACCAACGGTACTTCCGTCCAGATTTCCGAACCTTCTCGTAAATGGCGGGACCGGTATCGCGGTCGGCATGGCCACAAATATCCCGCCCCACAACCTCCGCGAGGTCATCGCGGCTGTCGTAAAGATCATCGACAACCAGGTGGAAGAAGGAAGACAGACCTCCATGGAGGAGATCTTACAGATCATCAAAGGACCGGATTTCCCGACTGGAGCTGAGATCCTGGGAACGAGAGGAATCGAAGAAGCGTACCGCACAGGACGCGGGAAGATCAGAGTCCGCGCGGTGACAAACATCGAGACAGCTCCGAACGGAAAGAGCCATATCATCGTCACAGAGCTTCCGTACCTTGTCAACAAGGCGAGACTCATCGAGAAGATCGCGGAGCTCGTAAAGACGAAAAAGATTGACGGAATCACCGGAATCACCGATGAGTCCAACCGTGAGGGAATCCGCATCAACATCGAACTCAGGAGAGATGTGAACGCGAACGTCCTCTTAAACCAGCTCTTAAAGCATACACAGCTGCAGGATTCCTTCGGTGTGATCATGCTTGCACTGGTAAACAATGAGCCAAAGGTCCTCAATATCCTCCAGATGTTAGAGTACTATCTGGACCACCAGAAGGACGTTGTGACGAGAAGAACGAAGTACGACTTAAATAAGGCCGAGGAACGCGCCCACATCTTAGAGGGCTTATTAAAGGCCTTAGATCATATCGATGAGGTGATAAGGATCATTCGCGGCTCCGCAAATGTCGCGGAGGCGAAACGCGTCCTCATGGAGCGCTTTGAACTCACAGACCCGCAGGCACAGGCGATCGTGGACATGCGTCTGCGCGCTCTCACAGGTCTGGAACGCGAGAAGCTCGAGAACGAGTACAAAGAACTGGAGGCAAAAATCGCGGAATTGCGTGCAATCCTTGCAGATGAAAATAAATTATTAGGTGTGATCAAGAAAGAGATCCTTGTGATCTCCGAGAAATATGGTGACGACAGACGGACAAAGATCGGCTTTGACGATGATATGTCCGTGGAAGACCTGATCTCTGACGATGACACTGTAATTGCGATGACCAATCTTGGATACATCAAGAGAATGTCCGTGGACAATTTCAAGAGCCAGAATCGCGGCGGAAAGGGAATCAAGGGAATGCAGACCATCGATGAGGACTTCATCGAGGATCTTCTTATGACAACGAACCACCACTATATCATGTTCTTCACGAACACAGGACGATGCTACCGGATCAAGGCCTACGAGATCCCGGAGGCAGGAAGAACAGCCCGCGGAACGGCTATCGTGAACCTTTTACAGCTCCAGCCGGGCGAAAAGGTCACAGCGGCGATCCCGATGCGTGAGATCGATGATGACAAGTACCTCTTTATGGCCACAAAGGGCGGAATGGTGAAGAAGACCAGAATGTGCGAGTACAGCAACATGAGAAAGACAGGTCTTCAGGCAATCCTGCTCCGCGAGGGAGATGAACTGATCGAGGTAAAGGTGACAGACAATACCGAGGATATCTTCCTCGCGACAAAATTCGGTATGTCTATCCGCTTCAAAGAGACGGATGCGAGAATTACCGGCCGTGTTTCCTATGGCGTGATCGGAATGAAGCTCGGTGAGGGCGATGAAGTCATCGGAATGCAGATGGCAAGTCAGGGCGAGTATATGCTCGTTGCCTCCGAAAAGGGATACGGAAAGAGAACGAGAATCTCTGAATTTAAGCTGCAGCTTCGTGGCGGTAAGGGACTTCTCTGCTATAATGTAACAGAAAAGACAGGAAATCTTGTCGGAATGAAGCTGCTTGATGACGGAAGAGATATTATGCTGATCACTAATGAAGGAATTCTGATCCGTATGAGTGTTGACGATATCTCCATTATCGGCAGAAATACATCCGGCGTAAAACTGATGAGCATCGATGCAGACTCCAATGTCCGTGTTGCGTCCATTGCCAAAGTGCGGGAAAGCAGCCGTCAGGATGAGGAGAATGAAGACGTGGAAGCTCTGGAAAATCCGGAAGATGAGGAGAAAGAGACCACGGAGAAATAATGCACATGCATATGAAGAGTGGCTTTTAGCGTGTTCTTCATCCATAAAACAGGATTTCTGGCTCTGGAGTGATTTGGATACAGGAATCTGGGAATACCGGGTTCCTGTATTTTTACGCGGACAATGAGCGAAAGTCTATGCCTTGCATGAGACATTAGCGGTTGCCGCGATAATATGAGACAATAATTTTTAGGAGGATGCGGCAATGGGAATTACAAAGTCAGAGGCACTAAAGGCAGTAGACAGAGAGTGCGGACCGGTTTGTGAAGCCAGCGATAAGATCTGGGATCAGCCGGAGACGGCATTTCAGGAATTCCATTCCACGGACATACTGTGTGAACTTCTTGAAAAAGAGGGATTTAAGGTAGAGAGAAATCTTGCAGGGATCGCCACAGCGTTTTCAGGTACATACGGCTTTGGCAAGCCGGTAGTAGGTATTCTCGGTGAGTTTGATGCGCTGTCGGGACTTAGTCAGGAGTCTCAGAGTCTGAAAAAAATCGCAATGGAAGACGGCGCGCCGGGACATGGCTGTGGACACAACCTTCTCGGAACAGGTTCCGTTGCTGCTGCAGTTGCGGTAAAAGAGTATCTGGAGAAGAATCAGAAAGAGGGAACGGTTGTATTCTTTGGCTGTCCGGGCGAGGAAGGCGGATCCGGAAAGAGCTTTATGGCGAGAGATGGCGTGTTCGATCAGCTGGACTTTGCAGTGACATGGCATCCGGGTGATAAGAATATGGTTTCAGTGGGAAGTTCTCTGGCAAACTATCAGATCATCTATCGCTTCTATGGACAGGCATCCCATGCGGCGGCATGCCCGGAGCTCGGAAGAAGTGCTCTTGACGCTGTGGAACTTATGAATACAGGCGTCCAGTACCTGAGAGAACATATCATTCAGGAAGCGCGTATCCACTACGCGATCACCAACACAGGCGGGTACTCACCGAATGTTGTACAGCCATACAGTGAAGTTTTATACCTGATCCGTGCGCCGAAGAACAGTCAGGTAAAGGAAATCTATGAGCGTGTCAACGATATCGCGAGAGGCGCAGCCCTCATGACGGGAACAAAGATGGAGCTTCAGTTCGTAAAGGCATGTTCCAACCTCGTAGATAACACGGTCATGGAAGAGGTCATGCAGAAGAATCTTGAGGAGATCGAGAGAGAACCGTATACAGCGGAGGAGATCGAGTTCGCAGGAAAGATCGGCGAGACCTTTGGAGGAAACCATGTGGATATTCAGGATATTCTCGTGAGATACGAAAAATCCAGAAAGGCGGCCGTAGAGAAATTCCTGGCGCCACATGCGGATGATGTGATCAATGACTTTATCGTTCCGCTGATGGATACGGAAGAGTGCATGAAAGGTTCAACAGACGTCGGTGATGTGAGCTGGGTATGTCCGACAGCGCAGATCAATGCCGTGACAGAGGCAGCAGGAACCCCGGGACATTCCTGGCAGATGGTTTCCCAGGGCAAATCTTCCATCGCCCACAAGGGGATGCAGTTTGCCGGAAAAGTCATGGCGGGAACTGTCATTGATATGCTGGAGAAACCGGAACTCATTGAAGAGGCGAAAAAAGAGTTAAGAAGACGTGTCGGCACAGAGGGATATATTCCGCCGATTCCGGAGGAAATCCGTCCGATGGCGATCAATCCAAAAAAATAATCAGGAGGAAAATCGTCTATGAGGACCGTTCAGACGAGTGAAATCACAAAAAATATCCGGGAAATGTGTATTGAAGCGAACCATTTCCTTTCGGATGATATGAAAAAAGTATTTGATGAGAGCGTGGAGAAGGAAGAATCTCCTCTCGGAAAGCAGATTTTAAACCAGCTTCAGGAAAATCTTGAGATTGCCGGAAGAGACATGATCCCGATCTGTCAGGATACGGGCATGGCTGTCATTTTTATCAAGGTCGGACAGGAAGTACATATCGAAGGAGGAAATCTGACAGATGCCATCAATGAAGGTGTCCGTCAGGGATATGTGGATGGATATTTAAGAAAGTCTGTTGTCCGCGATCCCATCGATCGTGTGAATACAAAAGACAATACCCCGGCGATCATCCACTATGAGATCGTAGACGGAGACCGGGTGGATATTACCGTGGCACCGAAAGGATTCGGAAGTGAAAATATGAGCCGTGTGTTCATGCTAAAGCCGGCGGACGGTATTGAGGGAGTGAAGGAGAAGATCTTAGAGGCAGTCCGTGACGCAGGCCCGAATGCCTGTCCTCCGATGGTAGTAGGTGTTGGTATCGGGGGAACATTTGAAAAGTGCGCCTTGATGGCAAAGCATGCCCTGACGAGAAATCTGAACGAGGAATCTCCGGTTCCATATGTCAAAGAACTGGAGAAAGAAATGCTTGAAAAGATCAACGGTCTCGGAATCGGACCGGGGGGACTTGGTGGCCGTGTGACCGCTATGGCAGTCAATATTGAGACATATCCGACGCATATCGCGGGACTCCCGATGGCAGTAAATATCTGCTGTCATGTAAACCGCCATGCGCATCGTGTTATTTAAAATAAGAGGAGCGGGAGGAAAACATGGACAGACAGATCAGTGTACCAATTAAGAAAGAAGATGCAGTGTCTCTCCGGGCCGGTGACTACGTGACTCTTACGGGAACCATCTACACGGCGAGAGACGCGGCGCATAAGAGAATGCAGGAAGCGCTGGATGCTGGGGAAGCTTTGCCTATCGACATGAAGGGAAACGTTATTTATTATATGGGCCCATCCCCGGCAAGGAAGGGAAGACCTATCGGATCTGCCGGACCGACAACGGCGAGCCGAATGGATAAATATGCTCCGAAGCTTTTAGATCTCGGACTGGGTGCCATGATCGGAAAAGGCAAGAGAAGTCAGGCGGTGATCGATGCTATCATAAGAAACGGTTCCGTATATTTCGCGGCGATCGGCGGTGCAGGGGCATTATTATCCCAACGTATTAAAAAGTCAGAGATTGTTGCCTACGATGATCTGGGAACAGAGGCAATCCGGAAACTGGAAGTAGAAGACTTTCCGGTAGTTGTGGTGATCGACTCTCAGGGAAATAACCTGTATGAGACGGCAATCAAGGAATATCAGAAATAATATCAGATGAGAAAGCGGAGAACCGACAGCCGGAAAAGGAGTTGATTCCCCGCTTTTCTGGTATAAAAGTATAGAGAAAAATCATACTGTAAAAAGATGGTAAAAAAAGATGAAAAAAGTTGTTGACAAAAAGAACTATAGCTTGTATAATTAATCCTGCGTCTGGCGAGTTCGCCCGACAAACTTAATAAATGATAATTAGCTACGGTAATAAGGAGAAATACTCAAGAGGCCGAAGAGGCGCCCCTGCTAAGGGTGTAGGTCGGGAA
>ERZ835762.445-NODE-445-length-46869-cov-6.926496_pt1 | contig 46869 bp, 40 predicted proteins | sample MGYA00519687_ERZ835762 | MGnify/ENA primary metagenome ERZ835762 (study PRJEB31850, sample SAMEA3708783) | human gut metagenome | biome: human gut; feature: human-associated habitat; material: faeces | place: China | collected 2014 ... | reverse complement strand
TAAAATCCTGCGGGACTTATACTCCCGTACCGGTTCGATTCCGGTCTGCGGCATTAAGTAAAAAGTAGGAGAAACGTTGAATTTACAGCGTTTCTCTTATTTTTTTGTTTCAAAAAGTTTGAACACCTTTGAACACTTTATGATGAAATACCAAGATTCTGAAAAGCAAGCCTGTCATTCTTCCTCTTATTGACATTCCGCAAGTAATGCAATGTTGTAGCTGTTTCACTATGTCCCATTAAATAACTAAGAGTTGTAAGATTATTTCCGTCAAAAGCTGTTGAAGCATTGTAAAAGCGGATTTTATGACTGGAATGATAAGGAACACCGGCTTCTTTGCAATATTTCTTCAATCGACGGTTAAAGCTGTCTGTTGTCATAATCTCGCCGTTGGGTTCAAAGACATATATTCCATTTGGATTTAATTCCTTTGCTTTGTGAAGAATTTTAAGTGCTTCGTCTGTAAGGAACTGTTTACGGAATCCATGAGAAGTATTTCCTTTCATTTGATTTACTACTTTTACTTTTCGGCTTGAGAATGTTAAATCATCATTCAATGTACGTTCACAGGTCGCCTGTCTGTGAAGGTATACAAGCCTGTTATTGTAGTCAATATCTTCCCAACGGATAGCTTTTGTTTCTCCAACACGGATAAACAGATAGAAAGATAACTGTATTGCAAGAGAATATGGCTCTATGATACACCGAAGATAATTTAATAACTTATGCGTGTCATCACGGGAAAATACATTGTCACTTTGTACTTCTACTGGCTTATAGGTAAACTGTTTGAAATTCACATCAGAGACAGGATTATGTGATATAATTTCTTCTTCGATCGCATAACTCATGATTCCATTCAGAACAGAACGGGCATTACTGACTCGCTTGTGCGTGAACTGTCGGTCTTTTGTAGCTTCTCTGAAAAAGCGGATAAGCGTGATTGGTTTGATTTCGCCTATCTTCATTTTAACAAGTTCTGTATCTTTGAAAAATCTATTCCATTCAGATACATATTCTTGAATTGTTTTTGCTTTTACGGAAGTATAATCTCTTTTATACAAAAGCCATTCAGCATATAATTCTTCCAGTGTGACATTCTGACGGTTTTCAGCTTTCTGCTTTTCGATATAAAATCTGATGATTTCTTTTTCAAGGTTCTCTTTACTCTTCCTCTTAACAGGACGGCGTTTGTTAGGTTTGGTTTCATCGGGTAAATAAGTACGCCAGCTTTTTTCTGATTCCGAGTAATAAATTTCATATTTGTGATTCTTCAAGATTTTTTTATTTGCCATAATTTTAAAATCTTTGAAGACTTCATCTGTGGTCATGTTAGCACAGGTGGCTAACGTATTCAATAATGTTATATCTGAAAACGTAACGGGATTATCCATAAGATTCCCCCTTTACGCAAGGATTTTCTTTTTTAATTTTGATGTAGATAACACTGCTGTCCTTTAAGCATGAACCAGTAGATAAGAAAGCGTTGGTATCGTAAATTTGCCTTGTGTATTCTTTCTGAAAGACGATATTTTCTTTTTGTAAGTCATGTAAAATGTCTTCGGTCAGCATGACTTTTGTTTCGTGTGGAACTTTCAGATTTTGAGATTTAAAAAAGGCTTTTTTCTTATGTTCTTTCAAATCAAGGTCTTTTCCAAAATACTTGCTAAGATAACGACCTCTGTTTTCTTTGCTGTCTACATCAATGCGATTGATTTTAATAAATCCATGTGACCATAAATTCTGTAATTTTTCTTTTGCTATATACGGAAAATCAAAGAAAATAACATGATAATGGATTGCTCCACGCTTCTGTTTCTCCCACGTTGCAAGGTATTTTAATAACTGGGTTTTGGTATGGTACAAATAATAATTTAATCGCTGGATAAAATACTTAAATTCTCGGTTAGTTATCAGGATTTCCTGAATGTTTTCTTTAAATGTCAGCGTTACAAATTTTGTTCTGTTATCAAAGTTGCAGTCAACAATACGGGCAATATTCCAACGAGCCTGTTCGTAATGCTTCTGCTTGCGTTTTAAACTGTCATATTGCTTATGAGCTGACATTTCATCAAATTTTTTTCGGTTACTTGTGTCTGTTAAATCTGCCTTTTCTTTCGAGTGAATAAAAATAGGGTTTTCGTAAATATATACTTCTTTTGTAGTAGGAGTTTCAATGATTTTCGTATTGTATGCAAAACACTCTTTTGTTTTGCTCACGAATCTCACCTCATATCCCGATTTTTGTAATGAATGTTCCGATTGTTTTCGGAAGATGTTGTTTTATATATCAAGTATAGAGGTCAGCCAGTTCAGCACCTATGACGTTGTCCGGCACTGACTGGCTGACATAGTAGGGAAATTATTTCATTCCCACTTTTCTGATATTGGAAGCTTCTGCTTTGACAGAAAGACGTCCATTATAGAGACTAGCCCAAGTATGTAATCCATCAAATGAGACTGGAATCTGCCCTTTTTGTTCAAGTTCTTCGTTGGTAACAATCGCTGTGTTAGCTTTAATGCCTACTTTGACTTTCTCAAACTTTAATTTTGGAAGAAGAACTGTATAGTAGAATCCTAATTTTTCTTTTGTAGAAAAGTCTACCCAGTCAGAAACTTCTACTAACTGAAATTCCTCTTGCAGTTTGTCTGGATTTAAAATAAAGTCATTTCCTCTAATCATCGTTTCACCTCCTTATAGATATCTGATTATCAGATATTAAGATAATCTTATGATAAAACAAGCATTGCAGAATGTCAATAGAAAATATCTGAATATCCGATAAAAAGATTGACAGGGAAAATTTGATGAAATATAATGTGCTTATAAAGGAGGTTCGCTATGAATAAAATAAAAGAATTGCGGAAAGAAAAGAATATAACCGTTGCGGAACTTGCAAAAGAATTAGGCATTTCACAAAGTATGCTTACGAACTATGAAAATGGAAACGGAACGCCGAGAGATGAATCTATATGGGAAAAATTATCACAGATATTCGGCGTGAGTAAAAGCCACGTTATGGGATTAACTACGGATATTGAAACAGCAAATAAGACAAAACAGTTGAAAGTGGTTGTGGATACATCTCAGCCGATCTCAATACAACCGAAGAATCAGACAGACCTTGATGTATTGATAAAACTGGATTTGATAGACAGTGAAGACATGGAAGAAGTGTCAGAATTTCTTGATAAACTGTTGGCACAGGAGAAATATGAGGGACGGAGAGAATCAAACGTTAAATATGTCGTTGAGTAGAAAATGCTTCTCAGCCGACCACTTGCCCAGTCGACCCGCCGCCCTGTTAGGAACCGTCGCACTGGGCATCCTTGCGGAACGTTAGTTTGCGAAAATACGAACAAGGAAATACTGCAATAAGAGGTATGCCAAGAAAATATAAAAATCTTGCATACTTTTTTTGATTGAACATTTTGTGAAATGGAATTATACTGTGTATAATGTGAAACAGACAAATCGGGATTTGAAAGGATGATGATATGATGGATAAATTAAAAAAGAACATGGTTTTCTACCTACTGTTGCTGATAGATTTTTATATCGTTCCTTGGTTTATAAAAAACACAGGAAGTGCAATGATTGTTATGTTAGTAATTATTCCTCTAATATGTTTAATAACCTCTGTTTTTTATGGGATTAGGAATGGTTTTAACTTCTGGTATATTTTGATTGTAGCAATAATGTTTGCGCCATCTATATTTATATTTTATAACTCAAGTGCATGGGTTTATGTAGTTGGATATGCTGTTATTGCATTATTGGGAAATTTAATAGCATTGCCATTAGGAAAAAGATAACTTCAAGTTTGTATGCGACAAACATTTGAACACTTTTTGAACACCGCAACCGTGATGAAGTCTTCAAAGCCCCTTTCTATCAGTATTTGAGATTAAGAAAAACGGTTCGATTCCGGTCTGCGGCATTACTAAGAAGGCTTCAACCCTTTATAGATTGAGGGGTTGAAGCTTTTCTTTTCCCAAGAAATTGTAATTTCCTTGTATTATATGAATAAATGAGGTTTGCCGTCACTATTGGTAGTAGTGGCGGCATTTTTTCTTTCCCCTATTCTTCCAAAATCCCTCTTACAATAATCGCTCCATGAGACGGCACTTCCAAATGAAGAACTCCTCCTTTACATTCGTGTATCTTCTTCACCAGACTATACCCAAAATCTCCTGTTACCATCAACTGTTTAAATTTCTGTATCTTTGTTCTGGAAATTCCCAGCTCCCACACAGAAATCTCCATATTTTTTGTTTCATTGCCATTATTAATCACAACCATGATTTTTTCTTTTTCCGTAAATCTTCCATAAACAAGCTGTTGATAATCATTGGCAATAAATTTCAAAGAACCTTTTATCAAAGACGGATTTTCTTTGTGAATTCTTATCATGTCTTTGTGGAACTGAATAAGCTCCTTATCTTCTCTGCCCCAAGGATAAGTACGTCTGTTATCCGGATCGGTAAAACCACAGACTCCTGCCTCATCTCCATAATAAATAGTAGGAGCGCCCGGCCATGTCATCTGCATAACGACTGCTTCCCTGAGAACTGCTTTATTCACATTTCGCTCTGCCGCCTCACTGCCTAATTCTCTTACACGCCCCACTACATGGTTGGTTCTTGTAAGAAAACGAGAATGGTCGTGATTGGAAAGCTCATTCATAGCCGTATATAAGGACGGCGCATAGAAACTGGCTCCGTGATAATTCATAGCGCCGATAAAGCTGTCGCTGTTTCCCAGCATCCCTTCCCGATATTCATCACTGTGCTTTTCCATTCCTGTCAAAAACCACGTGATAGGCTCCATGAAGGCATCATAATTCATAACCGTATCCCACTGGTCTCCTGTAAGCCACGGTTTTGCATCTCCGTAATGCTCTGCCAGAATAATCGCATTGGGATTTGCCTCTTTTACGTTTCTTCTGAAATCTCTCCAGAACTGATGATTGTATTCCTCGCTATGTCCCAAATCCGCTGCCACATCAAGACGCCATCCATCCACATTATAAGGGGGGGACACCCATTTTCTGGCTACGTGCATAATGTATTCGTAAAGCTTTGGCGACTCCTCATAATTTAGCTTTGGAAGGGTATTGTGTCCCCACCAGCCGTCATATTCGTTGCTTTGGGCATCATGAAAGCGGAAAAAGCTTCGATACGGACTGTCTGTTGCCACATAAGCCCCTTTTTCGTAGCCGCTTTGGTTTTCATATATCCGCTCTCTGTCCAGCCACTTATTAAAAGAACCGCAATGATTAAACACGCCGTCTAAAATAACACGCATGCCCCTTTTATGAATTTCTTCTACCAACCTTGCAAAGAAGGCATTGCTGGCTTCCAGATTTTCCTTTGCAGTAACACGCTGAATGTATTTCGATGCGTGGGCATTTTCTTTATCCCAATCCTGCAAAGGCTCTCCGCCGTCATTTACGATTTTTCCATAATGAGGGTCAATATAATCATAATCCTGAATGTCATATTTATGATTGGAAGGAGATACAAAAATAGGGTTAAAATAGATAACATCAACGCCTAAATCTTGAAGATAATCCAGTTTATCCATAACTCCCTGCAAATCTCCGCCATAGAAATCTCTCACATCCATAGCTCTTGGCGGACAGTTCCAGTCGTCTATCTTCTGTACTTTTTCATCAATATAACAGTATTCGTTGCTTACTACATCATTGGAAGCATCTCCATTGCAAAAACGGTCCACAAAAATCTGGTACATTACCGCTCCCTTTGCCCATTCAGGGGTATGAAAGCCCGGCACTATTCCAAAGGAATAATGCTCGTCAATCTCTTTTGTAATACCCATTTTATTGTAATAGCATTGAATTTTTCCGGAAATAACTTCAAAAAAATAGCGGATGGACTGCGCTCCCAATTTAATATCTGCCCCGTAATAATCAAATCCATCCTTTGTACCTAATAATTTCATTCTCTGGCGAAGATTTCCCGCTACCAGATATACGAAATCCACATTATTGCTTTTTGTTCGAATTCTGATGTTTACTACATCTCCCGGTTCCGGCTCTGCCGGTGTTCTGTAATTTTCTGTCTCATCACTAAATACTGCACGTTTATTAAAAGCAGGCCGCATATTGGTCACATATTCCTGAATTCTTCTTGTATCTGCCAAGTGTTCGTAATCCATACTGCCATCCTCTCTATATTTATAACGGCTTATATTTGCCGAATTATTGTCTACTATTATTCTATCTTACCCCATAGAGATATACAACTGTTTTTTCTCTATTTTTGTATAGTAAAAACGCCAATCTTTCGATTGGCGTTTTTGGAGAAGGTATTTCTTCTTATGGGGTGTAGCAAAAACTATATAATGTATTGGGGGGTTTTTACAGTTATTATAATATCATGTAGCACACAAAAAGTGTGCACAATCTTCGATTTTTTTTACATACTTTTTTGAGTATTTTTAACATGACTGTTTTCTTTTCCCCCGAAAATCATTCAGTATTCTGCATAATCCCTTATGCAAACAAAGCTTCAAACTCGTTTTGGTTGATTTTTTCTTTCTCAATCAAAAGCTCCGCACACTTATGAAGTACGTCTTCATGCTCTGAAATAATTGTTTTCGCTTTTTCGTAAGCATCATCGATAATACGTTTTACTTCGCTGTCAATCAGCGCTGCTGTCTGCTCTGCATAATTTCTGGTATGCGCCAAGTCTCTGCCGATAAATACCTCATCGTCGTCGCTTCCATAGTTAATCATACCGACTTTGTCAGACATACCGTACTGTGTTACCATAGCCCTTGCCGTCTGTGTTGCCTGCTTAATATCCTGAGATGCTCCTGTTGTCACATCACCGAAAATCATTTCTTCCGCCACTCTGCCGCCAAGAGAAACTACAATATGCTCCAGCATTTTATTCTTGCTGTTGAACATTTCGTCTTTTCCCGGAAGGGGCATGGTATAGCCAGCTGCTCCCATTCCCGTAGGAATAATGGAAATCGTATGCACAGGCTCCATTTCCGGCAGAACGTGGAATAAAATTGCGTGCCCTGCTTCATGGTAAGCGGTAATTTTCTTTTCTTTATCAGAAATCACACGGCTTTTCTTCTCTGCACCAATGCCGGTTTTAATAAATGCCTGACGAACGTCTTTCTGATTGATGAAAAATCTGCCGTCCTTTGCTGTCAAAATTGCAGCTTCATTCATTAAATTCTCTAAATCAGCGCCTGTATAGCCTGCGGTTGTTCTCGCAATTTCCTCTAAATCTACGTCTTCCCCTAAAGGCTTCTTTGCCGCATGCACTTTCAGGATTTCCTCTCTGCCCTTTACGTCAGGTCTTCCCACTCCGACTTTTCTGTCAAAGCGTCCCGGACGAAGAATAGCCGGGTCTAAAATATCTACACGGTTTGTAGCGGACATAACAATAATGCCTTCATTGACACCAAATCCGTCCATCTCTACCAGAAGCTGGTTCAAGGTCTGTTCTCTTTCGTCATGACCGCCGCCCATGCCTGTGCCTCTGCGTCTTGCCACAGCATCGATTTCATCGATAAAGATAATACACGGTGCATTTTTCTTTGCTTCTTCAAATAAATCTCTCACACGGGAAGCGCCCACACCTACAAACATTTCAACAAAATCGGAACCGGAAATGGAAAAGAAAGGAACGCCTGCTTCTCCGGCTACTGCCTTTGCCAAAAGGGTTTTACCTGTTCCCGGAGGGCCTACAAGGAGTACACCTTTTGGAATTCTGGCGCCCACCTTTACATATTTCTGAGGCTCTTTTAAGAAATCTACGATTTCCTCCAGTTCTTCCTTTTCTTCATGCAAGCCTGCTACATCTTTAAACGTCACTTTTCGGTCTGTGTCCGTAGACATTTTTGCTCTGCTTTTCCCAAAATTCATCATTTTGGCATTGCTGCCTCCTGACATCTGACGGTTCATCATGCTGATTACAAAGAACAGCATAAATCCTGTCAGCAATAAGGGAATGAGTGAGGACATCCATGTATTGTCTCTTGGCACTTGCCCGACTCTTACATTGTGGACTCCGCCTTCCATAAGGATATCCTGTACTTCTTCTAAATTAAGAGCATAGAAATGTTCTTCCTTGCCATCTCTTAAGCGTATTGTCACCTCACCGGTGGGAACTTCCTCATTGGGCTGAATAAAAGCCTCTGTAATCTGCTCATCCTTTACTGCCTGCTGAAATTCTTCCATTGTATAGCTGGAATTCTGGGTTGTCTGGCGAATAATCACGCTTCCCACGCACAGCACTAACAGCAGGAGCAACAGTGGTGTTATCCAGCTTCTTGCCTGCTTATTCACGTTGTTGTTTCTCCTTTCCGGTTATGAAAGCTCAACCACACCAATATATGGAAGATTTCTATATTTCTGTGCATAATCCAGTCCGTATCCCACTACAAATTCGTCCGGAATATTAAAGCATACATAATCTACATCTACATTTTTTACTCTGCGTTCCGGTTTATCCAGCAGGGTACAAAGACGAAGGCTGTTTGGCTTTCTCTGTTTTAAGATTTCCAGAAGGTGGCTCAAGGTTCTTCCTGAGTCGATAATATCCTCTACAACCAGAACATCTTTTCCTTCTATTGTTTCATCTAAATCCTTTACAATACGAACTACTCCGCTTGAGCTTGTTTCGTCTCCATAGCTTGAAACAGACATAAAATCCATGGTAACCGGAACTGTAATTCGCTTTGCCAGTTCACATGTAAAGAACACGCCGCCCTTTAACACGCAGATTAAATGTACGGTCTTTCCTTCATAGTCTTTACTGATTTGTTCTCCGATTTCACGAATTTTTTTGCCCACTTCTTCTTCGCTTAATAATACACGAATTTTTTCACTCATTTTCCTCTACTCCTTTTACCTGTACTTTTAATATTTGTTTTGTCTGACTGGTAACTTTATAATTTTCACTGATACGATATCCCACAACCCACAGGATATGTGAGCCATCTGCCAAAAGAGTCAGCTTATCTCTCTCCTGTCTTGGGATTTTACAGTCAATCAGATAGTCCTTTAATTTTTTTCGCCCGCCTTTTTGATTTACCACAAGATAATCGCCCTGCAAACGGTGACGAACGCTGAGACTATTCCTTATTTTATCATAATCAAACCATTTCGTATATGTTTTTTCCGGAATTTGCTGTTTTTCATAAGGGAATGTCTCCCATTCCAGCGTATATATTCCGTTTTCTTCCTCTTTCCTGCTCTGAATATGAACATCTCCATACACCTGATTGGCTGTCAGCCCCCATGCAAGAGATACCGAAGCTCCTGTCCTTCCTTTAAAAAGCCTTCTCACTGCTTCTATATGTGTTGCAGTTATATTCTTTTTCCCCTTGGACGCCTGCTCCAAGACACGCATAATCAAATACGACTGCATAATTTCTTTTTCTGAAAAACATTCTTTTGCAATGCAGAAAGTATCTCCCGTCTTTTTTACATACTTTCTATAAAGTATATCTGTTTGCTCTTGAAGATATTCTTCTATTTTCCACATATTTTCTGCTGCTCTGCCGATACAGGAAACAGCCTGCGGATTAATTTCCTCCATGACGGGAATAATCTGATGACGGATTTTATTTCTTGTATACTCTGTTTCTTCGTTGGTGCTGTCAGTTACCCATGAAATCCCCTGCCCCTTTAAATATTTCTCAATCTCTGCCCGTTTCACAAACAACAAAGGGCGAATATAAGAGTCCTTCTCCCCTGACACAGGACGTATTCCCCCCAGTCCTGCCGCACCGCTTCCCCTCATAAGATTGTGCAGCACTGTTTCTGCGTTGTCGTTTTCATGATGAGCCAAAGCAATCATTTTTCTTCCCGATACCTTGATGTTCTTCATTGCTTTTTCAAAAGCTTCCCTTCGAACATTTCTCCCAGCTTCTTCCAATGAAAGCTTTTCTTCTTTTGCAATCTGCGGTACATCATAATGAAAAACCGTAAACGGAACTTCCAGCTTTTTGCACACTGCTTTTGAAAACTCCTCATCACGCACTGCCTCTTCCCCTCTGATGTGATGATTTACATGTACTGCATAGAGCTGAAATTCCTGCTGCTTTTTATATTCCTTCAAAAGCTTTAACAGACACACGGAGTCTGCCCCGCCTGAAAGTCCCACAATTACATGGCTGTTTTTTGGTATCATCTGATATTTTTCTATACAGAAAAACACTTTTTCTTCTGTTCTCATGGTTGTCTTTTAATTCCTCCATAATCCCGCTGCCAGCACAGTCATATCGTCCGTCGCACAATAGCCGCTGTATGTAAGCACTCTTTCCAAAATCCCTCGTCCCAGCTCCTGTGCTGCACTGGCATTAGTCTGTAAAATAATCTCTTTCATAATTTCTTCCGCTTGTCCCTCCGGCAAGGCATCCAGCACGCCGTCTGTGACCATAATCAGAAAATCCCCTTCATAAAGCTTTTTGGTAGAAGACTCAAAGTCAGCCTGCTGCACCAATCCAAGTGCAAGGCTGGTGGATGAAATCGCTTCTACCCAGTGGTCTCTCTTTATAAATGTGGTGGCTGCTCCGGCTTTTAAAAAATGGCACATTCCCGAATACAAATCCACCATAGAAATATCCACAGTAGAAAACCGTCCGTTTTTCGTCTTTAGATTTAAAACAGAGTTGACCATTCTGGCTGCTGTTTCCCCTGAAAATCCGGCCTCCACCAGCTGCTCTAAGGTATCTACAATACTCTCGCTTTCCTGACATGCCTCCAGACCTGAGCCCATGCCGTCTGAAAGACACATGAAAAACTGTCCGTTATCCTCTGTGGCACAGGTATAATTATCCCCTGAAATCGTTTCCTTATCCTTGGTGATTTTCACTGCTCCGTAAAGCATTTTAAAGTTCACCTCTTCTGCAAACCCCAAAACAGAAAATTCCCTGTTAATCAATGTTTTTCCCGACTCCTTAGGCGTCATACGGGTTTGGCACATTTTGGAAAGAACCGCTGCCGCTTCCCCTGCCGGTACACAGCCTTTCCCTTTTGCCCGAAGCTCTGCATAATATCGAAGCTTTCCGTCCGGCTGCTCTAAATACCATACATTCCGAACCTGTATGTGTCGTTTTTTCAGCCTTCTGGCAAATTCCTCACGGAATTGAACGTCTGCCTCTACCATGTCGAACAAATCCCGTGACAGCACCTTCATGAGCTCCGCCATCTCCCCCAGCTGCTCCGCTACTGCCACCCGATTTTCCAGAAGCTTATTATTCCATATCAAATTCTGTCGTTCTCTGTCCATCATCCTTTGTAATTCCTGCACCAGCTTTCCCTGACTTATGCAAACCCCTGTCAAATCAGCTTTTGCCTTTCTGAATTTTTCCTCGTCATCTTCCTCCATGATGCGCAGAAGGCTGTAAATTCTCTGATAGGACTGAACGGAATTCTGTTTCCAGCACACCTGATTGAAATGACATCTTTTGCACAGCCCTTCCTGTACTTCCTGTATCATCTCGTCAATCTCTGTGCTGGAAAGATAATCCTTCCTGTAAGGCATGCCGTAAAAACTGTTTGCCAGTTTCTGAAAGGATTCTGCGTAGCGCTGCATTTTTTCTTTTTGTGGGTGCTGTTCGTAAGCCAAAGTTGCCGCACTTTTTTTCATCTCTGAAAAAATAGTTTTTGCCATGTCACGTAATATAAGCAGTACGCTGATTACGAGCATGGCAATCATCCATTCCTGCATCTTCTTCCCTCCCTGAATAAGCAACCGCTATCAAAAGAGTATTATAGATGCTTTCTTCTTTAAACTTTGTCAAAAACAGTACCTAAAAATCAAAAACTTTCAGACAAAATTTGCAGTTTATTCCTGTTCCTTAAAGACAATCTCATTGTCCTTTACAAGTCCCAGCTTATCTCTTGCAACCTCCTCTGCATATTCGTCTGTTTCCATATATTCCTTCATATCGTCAATTTCTTTTGTGCGCTCTGTTTCTTCTGTCATTTTGTTATCCAGCTCCTCCAGCTTCTGCTGATACTGAGAAAGCTGTTTCTCCACAGAAATGCTTTGCGTCATCATGGCAATAAATAAAATTGCCACTACAAAGGTAATACTAAGCATCGCAATCCTGTTTTGAAGATTTCTTTTTTTTCTTCTCTTCATTTCTACACTCTCTAATATCCCTTACAATTTTCTGTTTACCTACAAAAAGTTTAACTCTATTCCATTGAAATTTCAACCTTTTTCTCCACTTTCTTATGGGTGCCAAAATTTTTTCCATAAGCCGTACAGCCAGATTAAGAAGCACCTTGCCGGGACCGGCTCGATAAGCCAAAGCCCCTGCTCCTATTGCAAGAAGGGCATAGCTTCGAATAACTCCGTTATTTTCCGTATAAATGACAAAAAACAAGAAAACACCTGTAAAACACCAATAAAAAATATCTTCCATGCCCATCCAGAAAGAGGTATGTACGATAATTTTCCTGATGATGCGAAGTACATCATAGCACACAGCCAGAAACACGCCTGCCAGAAAAGTACGGCAAAAAAAGAGAAGCTCCTGATACATATACTCGCTCATAAGCTACTGAAACAGCCTCTTTAAGACGCCTTCTCCTCCCTTTGCTTTTGTTGTTCCCTGGCTGTAAAGCAAGCTGTCTACCTTTCCTCCTATATCTACCTCCTGCTTTTCCAAATCCAGTCTGGTTACATGAAGCTCTTCTCCCTTTACGAGCAAAATCCCTGCTTCTGTCACAAGACTGATTTCTTTTTCATCAAAGGACTGCACATCTTTTACTCCTGTAATACTGCCTTCCCTGCGGTCTGTAAGCTGAAGCCTGTGAACTGCCTTATGCTGCTTTTCCTCCAAAATGACAATCCCCCACATATCTTCTTTATGAAAGATTATATGGGGGGATAAAAATAATTATTCCATTTCCTTACAGATACTTAAAAAGTTCGCTGGCTGCTTCCTTCTTTACTGTCTCCTGCACATCCAGTACCTCTACACGGACGTTTTTACTTCCGAATTGAATTTCCAGAATATCGCCTGCCTTTACCTGAGCAGAAGCTTTTGCCGGCTTATCGTTAATCAGAACACGCCCTGCATCACACGCCTCATTGGCTACGGTTCTTCTCTTAATCAGTCTGGACACCTTTAAATATTTGTCTAGTCTCATAGTTTTCTCCTATATACAAGATAAGGGAGATACCCAAAGGCATCTCCCTTTCTATGCTCTTACGCATTTACTAAATCTTTTAAAGCTTTTCCTGCTTTGAATTTTGGAGATTTAGATGCTGCGATTGTCATTGTTTCACCTGTCTGTGGGTTTCTTCCTTCTCTCGCTGCTCTTTCAGAAACTTCGAAAGTACCAAATCCAACTAACTGAACTTTTTCACCTTTCTGCATTTCTTCGGATACAACATCAATAAACGCTTTTAAAGCTAAATCTGCATCTTTTTTAGATAACTGTGTTTTTTCTGCCATAGCAGCAACTAATTCTGTTCTGTTCATGAGTATTTCCTCCTAAATAAATTTAGCACTGCAAAAAAGCTTAGTTCTAAGCGTTCTCTGCACTCTATACGCATACCGCCGTTTGCGGTCTACTGATATTTATACCTTTTTTCCTAAAGTTTGTCAAGCATATTGCCCCTTATTTCCGGAGGTTTTACATCATTGCATCAATGAGCTTTTTCACATCTGCTCCAAGTGCTGCGGACTTCTCATCTGCATCCTGCAAAGAAGTGCCCTTGATACCATAATAAATTTTGATTTTAGGCTCTGTTCCGGATGGTCTTACACATACCCACGCATCATCATTCAAATCATAATACAAGACATTGGAGCTTGGAAGTCCGGTAGCAGTTACTTCCTTTGTCTCCATATTTACAACAGTATCTGCCTTATAATCTCTTGCAGATAAAACTTTATATGTGCCGATTTCAGTCGGAGGATTTTTTCTCAGGTTTTCAAGGATTGTCTGAATTTTCTCAAGTCCTTCAATACCCTTTAAAGTAATGGACTGAATATCATCTTTATAATATCCGTATTTTTCGTACATGGCTACCATTGCATCCCAAAGAGTCATACCCTTTGTCTTATAGTAAGCCGCTGCTTCGCAAAGCGCCATAGTTGCAACGATGGCATCCTTATCTCTTGCATGTGTACCAATCAGGCAGCCATAGCTCTCCTCAAATCCAAACAGATAGCTTCCCTTGCCTTTTGTTTCAAAGCCTAAAATCTGCTGTCCGATATACTTAAATCCTGTTAATACTTCGATAAATTCCACACCGTAATGTTTTGCAATGGCTGCCGCCATATTGGTTGTAACAATGGTGGAAATCACTGCTCCGTCTTCCGGCAGCTTTCCGTAAACTTCTTTTTTCTGTCCCAATTCATAATCTGCCAAGAGACAGCCGGACATATTTCCCGTAAGCGTATGATATTCTCCTGTTTTGCTGTCCTTTACACGCACGCCAAGGCGGTCTGCATCCGGATCTGTTGCCAGAACCAAATCTGCATCCACTTCTTTTGCCAGTTTTAAGCCCAACTCAAACGCTTCATCTGCTTCAGGATTTGGATAGCTTACTGTGGGGAATTCACCATCCGGAAGCTCCTGCTCTTTTACAACATAAACATTTTCAAAGCCCAGCTCCTTTAATACACGTCTTGCAGGAATATTTCCTGTTCCGTGAAGGGGACTGTAAACGATTTTCAATTCTTTTGCCATTGCTTTGATGGCATCTGCATGAATAACCTGACTTTTTAATGCCTCCATATAAGCATCGTCAATTTCTTTTCCGATTACTGCGAAAAGACCTGCTGCTTTTGCAGCCTCCTCATCCATAGTCTTTACTTCATTGTAATTCACAACCTTCTGTACTTCTGCCATAATGCCGGAGTCGTGAGGCGGCGTAATCTGTGCGCCGTCTTCCCAATATACCTTGTATCCGTTGTATTCCGGCGGATTGTGGCTGGCAGTAATATTGATACCTGCAATACAGCCCAATTCTCTTACTGCAAAGGATAATTCCGGTGTCGGTCTTAAGGTTTCAAAAATATAAGCCTTTACTCCGTTTGCTGCCAGACAAAGAGCTGCCTCTTTTGCAAATTCCGGTGACATACGACGGGAGTCATAGGCAATGGCTACGCCTTTAGCCTGTCCGTTTACTGCCGCAATATAGTTTGCAAGTCCCTGCGTTGTTTTTCTTACTGTATAAATATTCATACGGTTTGTACCTGCTCCGATAATCCCTCTAAGGCCCGCAGTTCCAAACTCCAATTCTTTATAAAAACGCTCTTTTATTTCCTTTTCATCCTGCTGAATTTCTTTTAATTCCGCTTTTGTATTTTCGTCAAAATATGGATTTTCCAACCATTCCTTATAAAGTTCTTTATAGTCCATTTCGATACCTCCCTGTGCATCATTATGTTCCATTATACACTATTCATCTGAAAATTTCAAATGCCGCACTGTATTCTTTCTACAAAACTTCTCCACTTCTCGTACTGTGCTGTTAATTTCCCCAGCTTCTCCAGATTTTTCTCTGATATCCAAGCTTTATTGTGCGTATAATAATAATTTGCCAGCTTCCAATATTTCTCAGGATATGCAAACCGAATACTTAAATTTTCCAGCTCCTCTTTTGATAATGCCTTGACCTCCTGATACTTGTTCAGCATATTTTTTCCGATTTCAAAATCCCAGTCGTGTTTTTCTAAAATTTTCCGCATAAATTGATACAAATCCGCAATTTGCACGTCATAATTCCAACCGTCAAAGTTGGTGACCGCAATTTTCTTTTCTTCTCTTGGTTCCAGCATCCATACATTATGCTGATTATAGTCACCGTGACAAACCATGCCCGCTTCCAGCGCCTTTTCCCGCAGATTGGCATATTTAGAATTTTCCAGCCTTTTTAAAGCTTCTTCTCCATGCTTTAAATAGCCTCGAATACTGTCCAGAAACTGCAATTCAAAATCATTCTTTTTCCGCTTTACAGAAACAAATTTCCTGATTTTTCGAAGCTCTGCATTATGGCGCTGAAATTCTTGGCTTAAAGGCTCTTTCACGTAATGCGCCTGTACCGGCATCTGCATAACCTTATGTAAAGCTGCCATTGCCGATATACCGGCATAAATATCACTTTCGCTTCTGGTATCACATTCCCTTCCCTGATACCAGCGTTTTACTACATAGGGCACGTTTTCCTTATCCAGAGAAATGTAACTGCCTTCCTGATTTGCCAGAATTTCATCTGTCAAAAGCTCGCCTGATTTGGAAACAGAAGAAAGCAGCTCTGCCTGATATTCCAGCCTTTTTTGTGTGCCGTAAAACTCCCTTATTAAAACCATTCCTTCTTTTGTATCGCAGATTAATGCCCCCCTTCCGCGATATACCGCCGCCGCTTCTAAACCATACTGCTCTAAAACACTAAGGCCTTTGTCATACAATGGCTTTTCCCCCTTTTATTACCATATCTTCCTTTCATTGTATGCACAAAAGCCCAAGCTTAGAAGTGAGCAAAATTCAGTTCTTTGTGATGTAGGAAAGCAGGTACTCTCTGGTATTCTTTTCGGGATTTTCCAGCACAAGAGCTAGGCAGGAAGAAAGCAATTCTCCGATTTTCTTTCCCGGCTCTATTCCCATTTCAATAAAATCTTTCCCCGATACTGCCAGCATTTTTATGGAAATACACTCTTTCTTTTCCATGATTTCCCTGTAAAACTCGCCGCTTTTCTCCAGAAATTCCAGATTTTCTTTATCTGGTTTTTCCTCTGCTAAAAGCTCTGCTCTGTGAACGTTTAAAAGCACAGGAAAGAGCGCCGGGGTGCATTGGCTTAAAACAATTCGCACTGCTTTTTTCGTACATTCCCAAGGACAGGTATGCCAAAAAACCAGCTCGGACACTTTGTTGATGGTGTCATTGTCAAAACGCAGTCTTCTTAAAATCTTTTGGGCTAAATCCCTGCTTTTTTCCGGCGTTTTTTCCATATTTGCAAAGAGAACGGCAAGTCGTTCTGCCTTATCTGCACTTGTATAAGCAAAAGCTTTTAAGGTCTTCTCTCCCATGCTCGTTTCCATCAAAACATCAAATTCAGGCAATACAATTTTGGTAATTCCCAGTTCCCATGCAGTTTTTAAATAATGGGGATTTTTCGACACCAAAAGCTTCAAAAGCTCTGTCTGTATACGCTCTGCACTGATATTTTTCAAGGTAGGCGCAAGGACTTTTGCCGCTTCCTTTGTCTTTTCCTCAATGAAAAATCCAAGCTGTGCGGAAAATCGCACGGCTCTTAAAATGCGAAGGGCATCTTCTGTAAAGCGTTCCTGTGGATTTCCCACACACCGCACGATCTTATCCTGTAAATCCTGTCTTCCGCCAAACACATCTACCAGACCGACAGCGTCATTATATGCCATTGCATTGATGGTGAAATCTCTGCGCTTTAAATCTTCTTCCAGATTACCTGTAAAGATAACTTCCTTTGGATGACGACTGTCTTCATATTCGCCGTCAATACGGTAAGTCGTCACTTCAAATCCTTCTTTTTCAATGAGAACCGTCACAGTTCCATGCTGAAGTCCGGTATCTACCGTTCTTTTAAAAATCTCTTTTACTTCCAGAGGCTTTGCAGAGGTGGTAATATCCCAGTCCGCAGGAGAACGAAAAAGGAGGCTGTCACGAACACAGCCTCCTACCGCATAAGCATCGTATCCATGTTCCTGCAAAGTCCTGATAATTGTCTGTACTTTCTTTGGAACTTCGATTTTCATAATTAGTATGCACGCCCCCAATAAACCATTTTTTTAGCAGGTTTGCCGCAGACAACACATTTGTCAGAAAGAGTTTCCTGCTCAAATGGCATACATCTGGATGTTGCCTGAACATCATCCTTAATCTTGTCTTCACACTCTTTGCAGCCGCACCACATTGCTTTTACAAATCCCGGTTTTTCTTCTACAATAGACTTAAATTCTTCGTAGTCTGTTGCTGTATAAGTATGAGCTTCTCTGTGTGCTCTTGCTCTTTCCAGCATTTCTACCTGCATAGTATCCAGAATTTTCTGAACTTCTTCTGCCAGATTGTCAAGAGATACGGTGATTTTTTCTCTTGTGTCACGTCTTACTACAACTGCCTGATTTGCTTCCATATCCTTTGGTCCACATTCAATACGAACCGGAATACCACGCATTTCCTGCTCTGCGAACTTAAATCCCGGACTCTTGTCTGTATCGTCTGTTTTTACACGAATTCCTGCTGCTTTTAACTGTGCCTGTAATTTGTAAGCATTGTCCAGAACACCTTCTTTTTTCTGCTGGATTGGAATAACCACTGCCTGTACCGGAGCAATTCTAGGAGGCAGAACAAGACCGCTGTTGTCTCCGTGAACCATAATGATCGCACCAATTAAACGTGTTGTCATTCCCCATGAAGTCTGGTGAACGTACTGTAATTTATTTTCTTTATCCGTATACTGAATACCAAATGCTTTAGCAAATCCATCACCAAAGTTATGGCTTGTTCCTGACTGTAAAGCTTTTCCGTCGTGCATTAAAGCTTCGATTGTATAAGTAGACTCTGCTCCCGCAAATTTTTCTTTGTCTGTCTTCTTTCCTTTTACAACAGGCATTGCCAGAACCTGCTCACAGAAATCCGCATAGATGTTTAACATCTGAATGGTTCTTTCTTCTGCTTCTTCTGCTGTTGCATGTGCAGTATGACCCTCCTGCCATAAAAATTCTCTGGAACGAAGGAATGGTCTTGTTGTCTTTTCCCAGCGAACAACAGAACACCACTGATTATATACCTTTGGTAAATCTCTGTGAGACTGGATTTCCTTAGCATAGAAATCACAGAATAAAGTCTCGGAAGTAGGGCGCACACAAAGTCTTTCCTGAAGCGGTTCAAGTCCTCCATGTGTTACCCATGCAACTTCAGGAGCAAAACCTTCTACATGGTCTTTTTCCTTCTGAAGAAGACTTTCCGGAATAAACATTGGCAGATATACATTTTCTACACCTGTTTCCTTAAATCTTCTGTCCAATTCATGCTGAATATTTTCCCAGATTGCATAGCCTGCCGGTTTGATAACCATACAGCCCTTTACACTTGTATAGTCAATTAAATCCGCTTTTTTTACTACGTCCGTGTACCATTGCGCAAAATCTTCTTCCATAGAAGTAATTGCTTCTACCAGTTTCTTGTTATTTGCCATAACTGCTTTCTCCTTTAAATTTTTTCTTTATTTTATACTTGCTATTGATAGAGAGGTTATATCTCATGTCCCGAAGCTTTTATGAAACTACTATTTTGAAAACATACCGGAATATTGATACATTTCAGTGAATTTGTCGAGTACGCTTTGAGACTCCGGCTCAAAATGAACGCAGACTGAGCGTGAATGTGTCATATTCCCGATATGAACTTTTCATAAATAGCTGTTTACATAAAAAAAGGACATGCAACCCCTATCTCCTAGGGACCGATGTCTTCTACCCGGCGGTACCACCCTTATTAGCAGTCCTATCTTATTTCATTTTATCCGGACTACTCACTTCCTTTGCTTTTTTAACGTCAAAGCACACGTCCTGCTCATCACAGGCAACTCCAAGGCCGGTTCTGCGATTTCCCACAAAAGCCTTTCACCATGCGGCTTTCTCTCTTTAGAGTTCCATTCGCATACTATTCCTTTTCTTCGTCATTTTACTTTTACTCATTCTATTGGAATTTTTTTCTTTTGTCAAGAGGTTCTGCCGGATTTTCCCGACAGAACTCCTCTTATTTTTATACCTCAATCTCTATCTTTCGCCCTGTTTTATTATACTGATAATAACGCACCCCTGCCGCATCCAACATTCTTTTTGATGCTTTGACTGCCGCAGAGTCTGCATATTTATCACATTCATAAACAATGGTTTTAATTCCGGCCTGAATAATTGCCTTTGCACATTCATTGCAGGGAAACAGGGACACATACAATTTCGCTCCCTCTAAAGAACCGCCACGATAATTCAATATCGCATTTAACTCACTATGTGTCACATAAAAATATTTTGTATCAAGCTCTTCGCCTTCTCTTGCCCATGGAAATTCATCGTCAGAACATCCCATGGGAAAACCATTATAGCCCATGGACAAAATCTTATTGTCCTGACTTACAATACAGGCTCCCACCTGAGAATTGGGGTCTTTTGAACGCATTCCTGAAAGCTTTGCAACTCCCATAAAATATTCATCCCAGGAAATATATCCGTCTCTCTTTCCTGTCATGCTTTCACCTCTTATTTTGTTCCGAAAATACGGTCTCCGGCATCGCCAAGCCCCGGTACAATGTAGCCGTGGTCATTTAAGTGTTCATCTAAAGCTCCAATATAGATATCCACATCAGGATGCGCTTCCTGCAAGGCTTTTACACCTTCCGGCGCAGCAATGATACACATAAAGTGGATATTTTTTACGCCTTTTTCTTTTAACATAGTAATTGCCGCTGCCGCAGAACCGCCTGTTGCCAGCATAGGGTCTGTAACAAATACTTCTCTTTCCCCACAGTCAGCAGGAAGCTTGCAGTAATATTCCACCGGTTTTAAAGTTTCAGGGTCTCTGTAAAGACCGATATGACCGATTTTTGCTGCCGGAACCATGGTAAGCATTCCCTCAACCATACCAAGACCTGCTCTTAAAATCGGCACAACTGCCATCTTCTTACCTGCCAGCTCTTTTACCGTTGTTTTTGTAATAGGAGTTTCAATATCCACGTCAACAAGCTTTAAATTTCTGGTAGCTTCATAAGCCATAAACATTGCAACTTCACTTACCAATTCACGAAATTCCTTTGAGCTTGTCTCTTTTCTGCGGATAATACCGATTTTATGCTGAATTAATGGATGCTCCATAACCATTGTTTTTGCCATTTTTCTGTTCTCCTTTGTTTTCTGCTTATTCCTCAATTAAATCAATACGTTTCTGATGGCGTTCTGCGTGAGAAAATTCTGTATTTAAAAATGTATCTACAATTTTTACTGCAAGTCCCGGTCCTACGACTCTGCCGCCCAGCGCTAAAATATTGGCATCGTTGTGCTCTCTTGTAGCTTCCGCACAGAAACAGTCTGTACAAAGAGCTGCACGGATACCTTTCATTTTATTTGCCGCAATAGAAATTCCAATTCCTGTTCCGCAAATCAGGATACCCTTTTCACATTCTCCTGTCTGAATTGCCTTTCCTACCATTCTGGCATAAATCGGATAATCTACTGCTTCTGTACTGTGGCATCCGAAATCCTTGTATGGAATATTTTTTTCTTCTAAATACTTAATAATTTCCTGTTTTAATTCGTAACCACCGTGGTCACATCCTAATGCTATCATGCTTTGCCTCCTTATAAATAAATAATATGATGTCCGGCAGCCTTTAACAGACGGTTCATAATTGCCTGTCCGATTTTTGGCGTATCAAACGCTTCGGAATAAATACAGTCAACATCTTCCTCGTCAAACTCTCTTAAAATTCCGAAAAGATGTCTTGCAATCCCTTCCTCGTCTTCTCTGGTGCCGATACTTTTTACCACATTTGCCTGATATAAATCTTTTGTTTCATCTGTTGCGATGACGCCTACTTTTTTCCCTTCCTGCTGTAAGGCTTCACAGATCTGATTAATATGTGCAGTTACTTTGTTCGTATTCCCCTGCACAATTACCAGCTGTGCTTTCGGCGCATAATGGCGATATTTCATCCCCGGCGCTTTTGGTTTTACCTTTTCATCTGAGATTAAAAGTCCCTTATCCATACGAACCGAGCCAATCACCGCTTCTATCATAGCCTGGTTGATATAGCCGGGGCGAAGAATAACCGGAATATTCTCTGTAAAATCCACAATGGTAGACTCCAGACCAATTCCTACATCTCCTCCGTCTACAATCATATCAATCCTGCCGCTTAAATCCTCTGCAACATGCTCTGCCTTTGTAGGGCTGGGTCTTCCTGATGTATTGGCGCTCGGAGCTGCAATATAGCCGCCTCCTGCTTGAATAAGCGCTAATGCAACAGGATGATTTGGCATTCTTACCGCTACGCTTTCTAAACCTCCAGTGGTCTCATAAGGTACTTCAGAGCTTTTTTGAAAAATCATTGTCAGCGGTCCCGGCCAAAATTTTTCAGCAAGAAGCTTTGCCTTTTCCGGAATTTGTCTGACAATCTTATTCAGGCTTTCCATATCTGCAATATGTATAATCAAAGGATTGTCAGAAGGCCTTCCCTTCGCTGTATATATTTTCTCTGATGAGCGGGCATTTAAGCCATCACCACCCAGACCATATACGGTTTCGGTAGGAAACGCCACCAGTCCGCCGTTTTTCAGAATTTCTCCTGCTTCCTTCATAATCTGTAAATCAGGATATTCTTTTTCTACTTTGACTAATTTTGTATTCACTGTGCCTTCTTCCCTTTCATTTCTAATTTACATACGCCTTTATCATACCACATTCGTCTTATTTATTTCTACTGTTTTTAAAAATTTTAAAATCCCATTGCAGATAGCCTCGGCACATTTCTTTTGGTATTCTTTTGTCCGCAATAGCTCTGCTTCTTTTTTATTTGTCAAAAATCCTGTTTCTACAATATTTAATACGCCTTCACTGCGTTTTAAAAGATAATACGTGCTGTTTGCTTTTTCCGTTCGAGGCTTTTCCACCTGAAGCCGATTGTTTAGCTCTTCCTGTATACATTTTGCAAGATTTGCACCTTCCAAAGAGTCCTTGTAGTAAAACACCTGTGGTCCGCACACAGCTTCATCCTGATAGCTGTTCTGATGAATACTCACGGTCAGCAATGGTTTTTCCTCCTTTATCATAGCACATCTTTTTTGCATATCCTGTACCTTTTTATTTTTACTTTCCGCATCATATAAGCCATTGTCGTCTTTTCTTATAAGCACCGCTTTATATCCTTTTTTCTCAAGTGCGCCTGCAAGCTCCTTTGCAATTTTTAAATTGATATCTTTTTCCTTCACTCCGCCAATTCCAACTACGCCCGGGTCAATTCCCCCATGTCCGCTGTCAATCAGAATAAGCCCCTTTTCCTCTGTTATGCTTTTTCCCGTCAGCATAGCTCCTTCTCTCGACAAAAGATAAACTGCACACAGCATACAGATTGTCATTGCTCCTTTTAGCCATTTCTTTTTCATATACATCACCTTTTTTTCATTTGGTTCAATATATGCAAAATAAGAATAAAGAATGTATCTTAGCATATGCTCTTACAAAATGCAGTCTTTCCCAACAAAAAGCCGCTTTCAAAGGAAAGCGGCTTCATACATATTTTCTTTTATTCTTTGAAGAAATCTTCTAAATCTTCTTCCATCATTGCTTCATCTTCTTCACTTAAAAGCTTTGAAATCTGCATAGCAAGCTTGCTGTCTTCATCCTCTTCTGCATCCTCTTCATCAAATTCTTCCAAGTCTGAAATATCATCCACAGCATCAAGAATATCTAATTCCTGTGTATCTCCTAAATGAATTTCTTCCTCTGTATCTAAGATTTCATCGGAAGAATTCCCTTCTAATTTTTGAATTTCCAAATCTACTACATCCTCAATATCATTCAAGGAGGTTGGCATACTATTGATAATCTGGTGTACTTCTTTATAGGAGGACATAAATCTTTTCTGTGCCTGATTGATAAGCTCTACAATACCATTCATTTCTTCCTGAACAGCCAGATATTTCTTTTTCCCTTCTAAAAGCTTATCATCAATTTCTGACTGAACAGACTCAACACGGCGTTTTGCCTCTGCTTCTGCTTCCTCAATCATCTTACTGCATTTTTCTTCTGCTTCCCTCTGCATGCTGTCAGATTTTAACTGTGCTTCAAAAACCAGCTTTCCGATGCTTTCATAATTATCAATATACTTCTGATATTTTTCTTTAATATCCTCTTCCATACGTGCCTGATATGCGTCTTTTAATTCAATACGTTTCTGAAGCTCGGCAATCCTCTCATCTCGTTCTGCAAGCTGTTTTCTGTAATTCACCTGCACTTCTGCCATTTCATCCTTCATTTTCTGGATTAATTCCTGTACTTCTTCCTTATCATATCCGCCCATCAGGGTTGTTTTAAACATTTCATGTTCTCCCATAATACTCCACCTCTATCTTTTCTTATTGTAAATATTGACTGATTACACTCCAGACATCTGCCCTTTCAAATCCCAGCTTCCATGAAGCCACACCGGCAAGCTCATACTGACTAATCAGCTTCATCTTTTCTTCAATAGACTGCTCGTCCTCCAGCCATATTTTTTGTGTACCGTTATCAGTAAGCAACTCCCCATAATTCTGAGCTGTTTCTTTCTCCCAGTATACTTCAATACCGTTTTCCTGTATATATTGGCTTGCAGCATCCATGGTCATTACCTCGCTGGACAGTGTTCCGTTATTAGACTCTGTCCAAAGTCTGGTATAGAAAGGTATTCCGTTAATCACTTTTTCCTTCGGTACTTCCTGTAATGTTTTTTCAATTCCTTCTTTTACAAAGGGCAGGGATGCAACAGAACCTGCTTCTTCTGAACCTGTCGTATGCTCGTCATATCCCATAATAATAACATAATCTGCTACAATTCCCTGTTCCTTTCTATTATAAAATCCTGTGAATTGAGGAACCGGATTGTCTACGGACAACACCAGATTATTGGCTCTGCAAACAACAGAAAGTTCTCTGACAAACTGAATAAAATGCGGCGCTTCTTCTTCTGTAAGAGCTTCAAAGTCCACATTGATACCATCAAGTGCTACTCTTTGAGCTTCTTCTAAGAGCTTCTGAATAATATGCTCTCTGGAGTTTCTGCTTGACAAGGTCTCCAATGTACTGACATCCGGATTAAAATTGTCAATCAGTCCCCAGACTTCCATTCCTCTGCTATGCGCTTCATTTACATAATCTGCACTTGCCAGAGAGGATATCGTGCCTTCGTTTGCTGTAACAGAAAACCATGTAGGAGAAATCACATTGACTCCTGCCATATTTTGAATAGTTTCTCCAAGGGCTGCATTCGCTGCCTCGGAAGTAACTTGATGCCATGCCAAATTTATTTTATGTTCTCTTGTAAGACTGCTGTAATCCTCTTTATATTCTCCTGTATAAGACAACTCTGTGGTCTGCGGTTTTTCTAAATTTTTCTTTTCTACATATCCGTCAATACCGTCTGCCGTCATAACTCTGGACCAATTTTCCATTTCTTCCAGCAATATCAAAGTGTCACCTTTTTTTACATCAGAAAGAATTGGGCTTTTAATACCTCCCTGATATCGGACTTCCGTATCTTTTGAAACAGATACTGTATTGATATCTCCCCATTTATAGGATACCACAATTCTGTCCGGTTTGTCGTATACTTCGCCCTGAATTGGCATATACTGTTCTGCAAAATCAAGAGCTATATAAAATTCTTCGCCTATTTCCTTTACAAGAATATAATCCTGCTGTTTTGTCTGACCCGCAATTGTGTATGCAGTATCTTCCGGTTTTATCTCTAAAGTGTCTGTTGCTGTTGTATACAGCATTTTTTCACTCTCTTTATCCCAATAAAACCTTCCTCCCAGCTCATTTGCTATAACGCTGTAAGGCAAATAAGCCCTCCCGTCTACTATTTTTCCTTTTGCTTCACTGATTGTATCCTGCAAAATCAAAGCAGCTTCGCCTTCACCTGTATGATAATAATCTGCTAACTCCATCCTTACGTCTGATGGTGTATATTTTTTTATGAAACCTGTGACAATACCCGCAACAGCAACGAGTATAATCAGAAGCATTGCAACCAATATAGGAACTAATTGATTTCTACGCCGTCTTCTCCTCCTTCGTTTCGCCATTTTTTAACTCCTTTTATTTTCATTTGTTTCTACGTTATAGTACATACGTACAATTATTATACCATATTTTTTCCCTTCGTCACCAATTTCTTCAGGATTTCATGTTTTTTTCAGATTTTATCTTTTCTTTATATTTCTTGCCTCATTCTTCTTCTCTTACAAAATCAAAGGACAAGCCTTTTAATTTTCCTGTATCATCTTGTATGTAATCTCTCATATAGACACCTTCTTCTGCAATTCTATATGCTTTCTCTATGCGTTTTGGTGTACTCTTTTTTCCATTTAGGTAAAGAGGAATTCCCATTTCACGATAAATCTCCAGTTCTTGATGGAGTACGTTTACTTCTCTTTTATTCATGCTTCCTCCCGCAGGATTTAGTTCGTGATATATTATTACCCTGCTTCTTTTTCAACACAAACACACATATTCAGATACAAAATGATAGAGAAGTCCCCCAATTTTTCCTTTTATATCGTGGATTTTCTGTTCATACAGAATGTATCGAACAATTACAGCAGAAAACTGTAAAATGAATTTTAGAAAATATTGAAATCTAAACGGATGTTGAAGCTTTGCCTCCTTTCCTTTTCCTAATCTGAGGAGAGCTTCTCTATCTGGATTTGATTATAACATTCTCACTATTTGAATTCAAGTGAAAAAATCACTAAAAATAAGGGAGCTTACTCTATTCGCAATACTCCCTTAAAGCAATTATACTGTTTAACTCAGATATATCATATCTCCTATTTCTATCAAATGAGCCCACAGTTCTTCGTGTAATTTTTTCATCACTTCGTTTTCTTTAAAATCATTCGTTATCAGCGGTGTCATTTCATACGGATCATTTTCTCTGCTATACAGCCAATGTCGCACTTGGCAATTCGGCATATATCCTTTTTCAATCACATACTTATATTCCGGTGTTTTTATACACCTCCAACCACTTTTTCTGAAGTCTTTCCCCGTATTTTTATATGCTTCTAAAAAAATATCCCTACTAACATAAGCGGAAGAAAAAGCTCTGTCCTGCTCCGGTCTTGTTCCGTTTTCTATATATTTTGATAAATCTCTTCCTTGCACCGTATCCGGTATAGCAAGCCCCATAATTCCGAATAATGTAGGAAAAATATCCACTGTCTGAATAAAAATATTATTCTTTCCTTGTGGAACTTTAGAGGGATACCTTAAAATAAAGGGAATGCCTATGGACTCCTCAAACCATGTATGCTTTCCTACATACCCATGACTTCCCAAATGTTCTCCATGGTCTGCTGTCAGCAAAATAATTGTATTATCAAGTAACTCTTTCTTTTTCAGATAATCCAATAACCTTCCGAATTGCTCATCAAGCCCCGAAACAGCTCCAAAATACTGACATGCAGCCTCCCTGAGTTCCTTTTCGCTTTGTATTCCCAACTCCCCTGTTTGATTATCAAATCGTGAACCCTGCACATTTTGACAAAATCTTATTTTTTCCTCTTTATAAAGACTGCTATATTCTTTAGGCACTTCAGAAAAAGGAGGGTGTGGCGGGTTCCATGATAAAAATAAAGCAAACGGAGCATTTGACGATTTTTCTATAAAATCTATTGCTTTCCCTGTCTCATGAATAGGTGACCATTCTGAAGCATATAATTTTTCTGCTGTATTGTGCCAATAATGTTGATGCAAATGATTATTTGACGCATTATAAGCATACCAATAATCAAACCCATGGCGTCTTCTCCCAGGAGGTGTATAGGCATCCCAGCCTTCTGCTCCTGAAAGTGGATTTACGCAGGAATTTCTTTCCGGCATATCTAAATGCCATTTTCCGATATATCCTGTTCGATATCCCTCCTTTTTTAATATATCGCTTATACAAATTTCATCTTCTGCCAATGCAAAATTATACCCTGTCATACAATTTCCAAAAATACCTGTAAAAGCTGTATGCCTACCCGTTAAAAGTTCTCCTCTATAAGGCGAACAAAGAGGACAGCCGGTCACAGCCTCTTCTGTGTAAAAAGAAGTTTCTGCAAATTTGTCTATATTAGGAGTCAAAACTTGCTCATCTCGAAATCCTACTGCCGTCCCTCTCCATTGGTCTGCAAAAACAACAAGCAAATTCGGCTTTTGCATATTTAATCTCTCCTTATCTTCAATATCAATAATTCTAAGGGCTCCATTTTAAATTCTTTTGCCCATTTTTCCTCCTTTAAATTTGTCAATTTATATTCTGTTAATATTTTTGCATTTTCTATATCTAAGCCCGTATTTAACAATGCCAGCACTCCTTCCCCCTCTCCCTCGTAATAAAATGGTGCAATATTCGTACTGTCCTCAAGAAGCACCGGATATTTTTCTTTATAGAGCCAACGCACAATTTCCTTCATCTGCCAGCTTCTGCTTCTATAAGAAAATTGCCATGCCCCTATATGACTCGGAATAATACACACTCGACCTCCCAGTTGATTTTCATACAGTGCAATTCCATCCCCTAAATATCGCTTTTCTTTGTCAACATATTCCGAAAGAATTTCACATTTAGAGCTATACTGAAACAACGGTATATTTTCATTTTCATACTCTAATCGTACCCAGTCAGTAGGTAATAAATTATTTGAAAATTCACCATGATACTTTTTTCCTATCAACCTTTCTGCTGATGGGCACTTAATGTACTCGCCTGTATTTGTGCATCCAATATACTCGCCAAATCCCTGCTCACATAAGTATAAAGCAGATTTCCCATCTACTATTAACCCCTTTTTTAAAAGCTGCAAAAGTTTTTCCTTACTGCAACACCTTGCGTTTACTCCAGATAATAAATTCACCTGACTTTCACAAAAACATGTAGGAATTCCTAGCATAGGAAGCAGTGTATCAAATTGTCTTTTTATTATTAAGTCATCCAAAGTTCCTTTTTCCCTTGGAAGTTTTTCTACCTGTCCCGGATACCATAATAAACCAACACCTTGCTGCTTTTTTCCTTTTCGCAAATCCTGAATTTCTGTTATTTCTTTCTTATTATCCCTAATGAGCTTAACCATCTCCATTTCCTGATGGTATGGAGTTCCCATAAAATCAAAGACATTCATAGATATTTTATCTGCACCGGCCAAAGCATGCAGTTTCATTTGCAATGCCGTTATTCTAAGACTTTTTGTATATCTTGTATGTGGCCAATTTTCAACTTCACTGACAATTTCCACATCCTCTGATAATTGTGATATGCTAAGTGCCATTCCCTGATGAATATCAATCAGCTCCTCATGAAGACAATCTTTGTACGCACCGCCTAATGGTCTTGATAATGGTTGATTATGACCTGCAAAAACATGAAGCAATTCATTCATATTTCGTCCTTGCAAAGCATGAGCCTTTTCTCCGCTGTTCATCAGTCCCACCCTTATTTTAGCATCAATACTATGCACTGCTTGTTCCATGCGTGCAGCTGCTTTCTTCTGTCCCTTATAATTAATCTGCATCCAGATTTTTCGTACTTCTTTTCCGTAATCATCGTCTTTAACTATAAGTTCTCGAATTTCTTCTCCTGTCAATTCCTGACCTAATTCAACAGAAACAGCCTTGGCATGCGTTGGGCAGAAACAGCCATATTTACAAGAATGGTTTAAGCTTCTAAAATCATCATCAATCCATAATGTCTTTGGGTGTGTTTCTGCATATAAAGCTACAACTTCGCAGGCATATTTCTGCCATTTTTCATCTAAAATACAATACACGGAATTTGAGGTACGCAAATCTTCTCCCACAAATTTTTCGAATGGCAGAGTATCTTTATCCTCTAATTTACAGTCAATATGCCCTACTATTGTAGCAATGTTGATACTGAATAAAATCCCTTCTCTTTCCAGTCTCTCTGCTATTTTTTTATAGATGTCTGCCATTCTTTTATGTTTTTCCAGTGGATACGGTGACATAAGTATTTGATGACATTGCTCTTTTAAATATACTTCTTCTATATTTGCAGTATGGCATATCCACACAATATCCTCCAGCTGTTTTTCCCATTGTTCTTCGTGTATTACAACACGCAATGCGTATGACATGTTTCTCCTCCCCTCATGTTAATTTTTCATACCACTGGTTGCAATTCCTTCAATGAAATATTTTTGACAAAAAAGAAATACAATTAAAATCGGAACTAACACCAATGTAGCCGCTGCCATTTGCAATCCATAATCCACAGCATTATTTACCTGAAACATCTTAATTCCTACGGAAAGCATCTGTTTTTCCGGGCTTGTAATAAAAATATACGGTCCCATATAATCATTCCATGCCCAAATAAATGTAAACAATATCATTGTTACAATTGCCGGTTTTGCCAAAGGCAAAATAATTCTGGAATAAATTTTAAAATGGCTACAACCATCTATAATAGCAGCTTCACTTAACGTTTCCGGTATTGCAAGGAAAAACTGCCTTACCATGAATACAAAGAACACATCAAAAATAGAAGGTAAAATAATGCTCCACATAGAGTCAACAATACCAAAAACCTTAAAAATCACATACTTAGGTACTATTACTGCATCCGGCGGAATCATTATAGATGATAGCAACACCAAAAACAAAATATCTCTTCCTTTAAATCGTAATCTTGCAAATGCGTATGCTGTTAAAGTCACAATTCCTATTTTTAATACTATAATCATAAAAACCATGACTAAGGTATTTCCATACCATTGAATAAAATTATATTTCTCAGAAAAAACTTCTGTATAATTAGTAAAAATAAAATGTTCCGGTATTAATTTGATTGGATATACAAAAATTTCATTCAGCGGTTTAAAAGAAGAAGACAGCATAAATATAAACGGAAAAATACAGGCAATACCAAAAAGAAATAAAACTGCTGTCAAAAATATTTTTCCAAATCTTTTTTTCTTTGTTTTCATATCGTATCCACTCCTTTCCTAATAAATTTCACTTCTGTTTTTTCCAATCCACTGCGTTGCTGTTATTACCATTACCAATACAAACATTACCATAGCCTGCGCACTTGCATAGCCCATTCTCGCAGAAGAAAAAGCCGTATCTACAATTTTAAGAGGCAGAACAGTTGTTGCATTTCCCGGTCCTCCCTCAGTGAGCACCTGTATAATGGTAAAATTCTTTAAGGATGTAATAATTGAAGTAATAATCAATAAGAAAGTCGTATTTCTTAATAGCGGAAACGTTACAAACCGAAATAGCTGAAAACGATTTGCTCCATCTATCTGTGCTGCTTCTTTTAATTCCTTAGGAACATCTTGTAGAGCGGCAAGATATGTTACAAATTGAAGTCCAACTTCCCTCCAAACAGCTATCATAACTACTGTTATCAGTGCTGTTTTTGATCCCATAAGCCACATTGGCGCATTAGAAACCCCTAATGCGCTCAATGTTTTATTCACAATCCCGTCTACGGGATCAAGAAGAAGTGACCATACAATGGCAATTGCTACCATATTAGATACATAGGGCATGAAAATCATTGCTCTAATGCCGTTTCGAAAATGTATTTTCTGATTTACAAGAACCGCAAGAAACAGTCCCACTACCATAACTAACGGTACAAAACACACTGAATAAATAATGCTGTTTTTAAATGCGTTTCGAAACTCCGCATCATGTATCATTTCAAAATAATTGCCTAATCCTATAAAACTGGTCTGGTCTGCTGTACTAATATACTTCATGTCGGTTAAGCTCAAAACTATGGATAAAAAAATAGGCAAAAAATGAAATAATATAAATCCAACTAAATACGGAGTGATAAAAAGCCATGCTACACGAGCTTCTTTTTTTCTTAAGGAAGATGTCATGTATGTCCTTCTCCTTTCCGTATTTACTTTTTGGCTGCTTTTATAGCTTCATCAGCTTTTTGTTTAATATGGCTGACAGTATCATCTAAAGATTGCTCTCCTATGCCATACAAGCCACATTCATCTACAATAATATTTTTGATATCCGTACTTGCATCACCAACCGGCTTTTCATCAAAAATATCTACATTCGGGTCAAACCACATTTTCTGAATATCCTCTACGGTAATACCATCGTCTTCTAATGTTGGCAAAATCTGTTCTTTAATATAACTCTGTATTTCCTCATCCGTTAAATCAACTCTTGCAGGAATGCGCCCATATCCCAATGTATATTGATTTTCTGCAAATAATTTCGCCACTTCAAATGCCTTTTCTTTATTTTTTGACGTAGTAGGAATCCATACATTGCTGACTACTACACTGACAGATTTTTCCTCACCTTCGGGATGAGGCATAGGTAAAACACCGGCTTTCCAGTCACGAGGATATTTTTCTTTATCAATCAGCCAATTCGTTGTCCAGCCTCCGCACACACTCATTCCTACTTTACCCGTTGTAAAATAGTCTACCGGCATTTGTTTGCTTTTTTGTACTAAATAGGAGGGCTGAATTTTCTCTGTGTTTCCCAGTCCGTAATACCACTCAACACTCTCTTTAAATAAAGGATCATCATAATTTGAGGTTCCGTCTTCCTTATAATGTTCAAATCCTTTTTGCATTGCATACATATAATTGTAATGTACCCAATCAGGATTATACGCACCATAAATCCCATTTGTCTCATCTGTAAGCTTTTTGCCAATCTCTATAAATTTTTCCCATGTCCAATCTTCAGCTGTCGGATATGGGATATTTGCTTTATCAAATAAATCCTTATTATAGATTGTCAACGCCTTATCTACATATGCCGGCAATCCATATACCTTATCATCAAATTTTGCCGGGTAATCTCCGAAAATTGTCTCAATATCATATCCTGCATTCTCAGCTAAAGCTCCCATGTCTTCAATAACGCCGGCTTCATGGAATTGTTTCATATTTGAGTACGCATCTTCTACAATATCAAACTCATCCCCTGCCATTAAACTAATGAGAAGTTTATTTGCCTCACCCGCTTCCGGATCCGGAAGTGCTACAATTTCGATTTCTACTCCACATTCTTTTTCTGCCAGCTCTGCCATTTCTTCAAATTCCGCTCGTCCTGCTTCACTTGCTTTTACTGCCCATTTTAAGTGAACTGTTTCTTCTCCCTTACTGGTTTCTTCCTTTACCGGTTTTTCTTTTGTTTTTGACTCTGCATCTCCACACCCTGTTAACAAAGAAGATGCTACCGCAACTGTTAAAATACTGCTAATTACTTTTTTCACGCTTATCTCTCCTTCCGTTTGTTTATATTTAAAGTATAGCAGTTCTCTTTTTTAGAAAACACGATAAAAATTTACGATTTCTGGGAATTTTCTACGATTTATCCAATGGAATTTTTACAATTACTTCTGTCCCCTTCCCTTCTACACTTTCAATTTCCAATCCATATTGTACTCCATAATAAAGCTGTATTCTTTGATGTACATTTTTCAACCCTATTCCTCGTCCCTTATTTTGTCTTGCTTTTGCATTTTGTTCGTCATATTCTATATAATTCTGTTCCGAAAAACTTTCTCGAATATGGGAAAGCTCTTCCTTTGAAATTCCTACCCCATTATCTTCAACCTCATAAATCAGCATTTCATGACTTTCATATACCCCGATGTGAATAATGCACTCTTCTTGTTCTTCCGGAAATCCATGTAAAATTACGTTTTCTATAATCGGTTGCAAAATTAACTTTAAGGTCTTATATTCCAGTAAATCCTCATCGTCCAAATCAAGTTTTAGAGAAAAGCGATTATTGTATCGTATATTTTGCAAGTGCACATACAATTTCACATGCTCCAGTTCCATTTCTACACTGAGCATACTATGCCCCTTGTTTACCATAATGTTAAACAATTTCCCCAGAGAATAAGCCATATCACTGATTTTAGGTGCTCCTGCTGCTCTTGCCTGCCACACAATAGACTCTAAAGTATTGTATAAGAAATGCGGATTAATTTGTGCAACCAAAACATCCAATTCTGCTGCTCTTTTCATCTTTTTAATCTGGTATTCTTTATGGATAAAATCCTCCGTATTTTTTAACATATTGTTATAATAATGCAAAAGCTGTACAATATCGGATGGGCCTTTTTCTTCTACCCGTACAGAAAAATCTCCATTCTCTACATATTCCATAGATTTAATCATTTTTTCCACCGGTTTTACAACTTCCTTAGATAAAGCAGCTGAAATAAATATAGAAATAAAAAGTATTCCTACAATTACTAAAATAAACCATTTATATGTATGAAACAGTTCTGTCAGCATATCATTTAATGGAATAACCGCTATCATATACCAATTTCCATCATTTACTTTCTTTGACATAATAACCTGATTTTTATCAATAAAATAATTTCCGGTTTCATTTAAAATTTCTTTTGCATACTCAGGATACCCATTTCTCTTTAAAACTTTTTCATCACTATGAGATACTAAATTCCCCTGACCATCTATCAAATACATATATCCGTTTTTTAAAAGTCCACAGTCTTTGTACTGTTCATATATGTTTCTCTCTTTCAGCATAAAAATCAATGCTCCCTGATTACCGCCTCCGTCAAACAAAAGATTTTTTTTAACCGGTATCACTAAATTTTCTCTCACATCCTTCGTTTCAGGAGCAAAGCAATTTTTTTGTAAAGGATACCACAAGTATTCATATACTGTTTTTTCCTCTAATTGCTGTAAAGATTGTACATATTCTGTTGCTGTTTTATCACAATTCATGGGGTACTGAAGATTATAAACAACGCCGTAACGATTTACCATCCCACTTAAAGACGGACTAATTCCAAGATATGAATTTCTTTGCAAAAGATAGCGATTTATCATATATACATCAACAAGTTTTTCTCTGCTATCCTCATAATCTGTTACTTTAGTATTCAAAACTTCTTTTAGTTGTAAATCATTTTGTATCATTTCTGTACTGATTTTAATTTCAGAATTAATAAAATCATCGATATTTCTTCCTGCATAATCTAACATATCATACGAACTATTTAATAAATTATTCATTGTCACATTAACACTATATCTTAAAAGCATAATTGAACTAAATAATATTCCCACAACCAATAAGACAACATTAACTGTGATTAAATTTTTTCTTAGTGTCCACCTTTTCACCATTTTATCAACTTCTTTCTATTACCATCTCTCTGTATTTTGCCGGACTTAACCCTGTATATTTCTTAAATAATTTTGCGAAATAAGAGCTGTCTGCATAACCTATGTTCTCTGCCACTTTATACATCTTCATATTTCCGCCTGCAACCAGTTCCTTTGCCTTCTCCATTCTGTAATAAATAATTTCTTCATTGATATTTTTTCCCAGCTCATTTTTATAAACAGCGGATAAATAATTTGAACTTTTCCCTGTTCTTTCTGCAATGTACTGCAATGACATGTTAAAGTTTGCATATTCTGTTTTAATAATAGCGTCAATTTCTCTGACCAACTTCGATTTTACCTCTCCGCTCACATTATCTTGAGAAATTTGTTTGATAGAATTTATCAAGAAATTTTTTTTATCTTTTAAAGTATGTGCTTTTTCTATTTGTCGTGAAAATTCTTCTCTAAAATCACATTCTTCCATTAGTCCTCCATGCGTCTCTGCATACAGAAGAATATCATTATATAATTGTGTACAAAGAAAATCGATGTGTTTAAAATCATAAATATATTTACTTTGAAACTTTTTTAAAACATTTTCTATTTCTTCCTCTATTTTTTCACTATGTTCTACAAAAATAACATGCTGTAATTTTTCTGTCTGAAATTTTACATTTATATATTCTGTATCGAAAGTCAAATCCTCAAACCAAAACACATATTTATTCTCCATAAAACACATTTGGTTCAAGGCAACCTGCGCTTCCTTATTTGCTTTCTTGATATTTTCTATTTTTTGGCAGCAACTAACACCAAAACATATTTTCAATCTCCAATCCGCCCAAACTTTTCTATGTATTTGCTCTATTATTTCTCCGATTCGTTCCTCTGTTTTTTCGGAAGAAATTAAAAGGGCAATTTTATTATCTTTGTTTAAAAATACAATTCCCGGGACTCCTTTTATTTTATAATTCAATTCTGCCTTTATTTCTTTACAATGTTCCAGCCAAACATTTTCATTTTCTCTATAATCAATAAGTATCATATATACCTGACTTGGGAATTTTACATTGTTCTCCTGCTCCAAAATATTAATTTCTTCATACTCTTCTACCGCTTCATCTAACATATTTTTAACAATATTTTCTTTTCGTTTTTTTCTATGCGTATCCCAGTATCCTTTTAAAAATTCATATTTTTCCCGTTTTTGATATTCTTCATCTAAAACATTCTTGAGTTTTAAAAATATTCTCTCAAAATCGGCTTCGCAAGAAGGCTTTAGAATATAATCAAACACCTTATACTCCAAAGCCTTTCTATAATATTCTATATCGCTATATCCACTGATAATTACAAATTTCATTAACGGATATTTCTGTGACATATAATCAATCAGGTCAATCCCGCTTAACTTTCCCATTCTAATATCTGTCAGCAATATGTCCGCATCTGTTTTATTTAATAAATTTATTGCATCTTCCGCAGAAGATGCTGTTCCGACAACTGTATATCCCCATTTTTTCCAAGAAAGAGTTTCTTTCATCCCCTTTAAGCTTTCTTCCTCGTCATCAACAATTACTAACCGATAATCTGTATGAAAATCCATATCTTATTAGACACTCCCCTCTTTTGTCCAGTTGCATATTTTCCGAAAATATATAAATAAAGTATATGAAATCCCTTACTAATCTGTCAATAATAATTATAATTTTATACAATTTTGTTTATCTAATCTAATTTTTCTATTATTTATCCTCCTCGTTTACGACTTTCCCATTCTCTATGGTCACAATTTTATCACTAAACTCAAAAATATATTGATACGGATTTTCCCTATCGACTTCTCCTTCCCAGCTTGATTTAGAGCTCTCTGAATTTCCTATTTTCTTTTTTCCAAAAACTTTTAAATAGGATTTATTTTTATCTGAGCTTCCTGTAAACCATAATTCATATCCTGCCTGAGACTGCATTTCGATATAAGTTCTATTTCCTTTTACTCTGCACTGAAGCTCTACATCCTTATATTTTGCATCCTTATATGTAAGAGGAAAAAGTAAAATCACTGCTGCCAATACTGCCAGCGCCGTTCCCAGAACTGCTATTATTAACTTTTTTCTGCTTCTTTTCTTTATCTTTTTTATTACTTTTACCTCTTCTGCCTCTTCTTTCGGTATTTCGGCTAAAACTCCTATTTCTCCCATCATTTCCTGATAATATTGATAACATTCTTTACAATTTTTCAAATGTTTTTCTATTTCTTTATTACTCTCTTCGCTTGTCAGCTTATCAATATATAATGGTAATAAATCACGAACAACTTCACATTTCATGATGACTCTCCTTTCTGACCCTTTGCTTTCCTCTATAAAAGGTAACTCTCGCCCAGTTTTCGTCTTTCCCCATAATTTCTCCGATTTCCTTAAAAGTAAAATTTCCATTCAACCGTAAATACATCACTTCTCGTAAGGGTTCTTCAAACGTATGAAGTATTTTATAAATTTCTAACACCTCTGCCTTTTCAAAAACAGCATTCTCAAACTCTGTTTCATCTTCTCCGCCTTGCTGTGACAGCTTTAATGTTTTTTCCCGTTCTCTTTTTTTAAGTTCCTGATACCATAAATGTTTGGCAATAGAGCATAACCATACATAAATTCTGCAATCCCCACGAAATTTATCAATGGATTTCATTGCTTGAAAAAATGTTTCCTGTGTTAGTTCTTCTGCTAAATATTTATCATGACAAAGGCTGAACAAAAATTTATATACCTGAGGTGTATATTTCCTGTAAATCTGTTCTATTTCTTCCATTTTCCGCCTCCTTCACATATATGTGTTTTTTATCACAAATTCGTTACCCGAAGAAAAGATTTTTTCTTAAATATAATTGTGTATATATTCTATCACGCCACTATACACAATGTGTATTTCAAAACTCAAAACAACCTGTTATAATAATTCTAAAACAACAACCCAAAGGACTGACTTTTAACATGTATTATCAAATAGCAATTTGCGATGACAGCAAAATAGATACCCAATACATCACAAATTTTGTAAAGTGTTGGGCGCAGGAAGCGAATATTTCCGTACATATTGACGCATTTCCCTCCGCAGAGGTATTTCTGTTTCATTATGAAGAAAAGAAGGATTACGATATTCTTCTTTTAGATGTTGAAATGGGAGCTATGGACGGCGTCACCTTAGCCAAAACCCTCAGAAAAGAAAACGATACCATCCAGATTGTTTTTCTTACAGGCTATTCTGACTATATTTCCGAAGGCTATGAGGTTGACGCCCTTCATTATCTCCTAAAACCGGTACAAAAAGAAAAGCTGTTTTCTGTACTTTATCGTGCTCTTGATAAGGTAAAAAAGAATGAAAAAATCCTGAATTTAGAAACCGGAAGTGAGATCCTGCGAATTCCCATTTATGAAATCCGTTATGCCGATGTAACAGGAAATTATGTAACCATTCATGCAAAAAAAGATTACACATTAAAAATGACTTTAGGTAAATTAGAAAAGCTTCTTGACGAACGTTTTTATCGTGCAGGGCGTTCTGTAATCGTAAATATAACCCATATCAGCCGGGTAACAAAAGCAGAAATTAAACTCCGTGACGGAACTGTTATCGCACTTCCCAGAGGGGCTTACGAAGGTGTAAATCGAGCAATTATTAACATGAGGTAAGACAAAATATGAAACTTTTTTCAAAAAGAATGGATAAAAAACTGGCAGTCTATCAGCAAGAACTTATAGAAACTCACTATCAGGAAGTGGACAATATGTACCGGCAAATACGGGGCTGGCGGCATGATTATCGCAATCATATTCAAACTATGAAAGCCTATGCTGCCACTGAAAATTGGGAAGCGCTCACCCATTATCTGGATTTATTGGACGAGGATTTAACTACGGTAGATACCGTTATCAAAACCGGAAATCCTATGACAGATGCCATTCTGAATTCCAAAATTTCTCTTGCAAAATCAAAAAATATTCAGGTAATTGCAGACGCCCATATTCCGGTAAAATTAACATCTTCAGAGATTGATTTATGCTGTATTATCGGAAATCTTTTTAACAATGCCATTGATGCCAGTCTGAAGCTTCCTGAAGAGCAGCGTCTCATTCGCATCTATATGGATATGAAAAATACGCAGCTTTATATTTCTTTTACAAATTTTACTGCCGAAAAAAAGATGAAAAAAGAAGGTAATCTCTTTCGCAGTACAAAAGGAGCAGGACATGGCTTTGGTCTGGCACGAATTGACGCCATTGTTGAACGTCAGGAGGGATACATCAGCAGAAACAGTGAAGACGGAGCTTTTACCACAGAAATTTTGCTTCCTCAGCTATAATTTTTTACAATTCATCACCGTCACAAAACAATTCGTCCCCAAAGTATATGGCGGACGAATTTTTATGCTAAAGTAACCTTGGAGGTGAAACACAAATGGAAGAACAACAAAAACCAAAATATAATATGTGGCAAAATACCGGATTTATGGTGAAAAATGCTTGGAAAAACTGCAAAAGCGTTTTGTTTTTATGTGTCACTCTTGCAGTTACAACTGCTGCAAAATCAGCCGCAGAGCTTTTTCTTGCTCCTACAATTCTGGAAAAAGTAGAAACAACTGCCCCGCTTTCGGAATTACTTTTTACCATTGTCACATTTAGCTGTGGATTGCTTTTTCTATCCGGATTAAAACAATATATTGATACCAATACACAGTTTGGGCGTATTTCCGTCCGCACATCTATTCTGGTACAAATTTCCGACAAAATAGCCAAAACTTCCTATCCAAATCTGATGGATGCAAAGTTTAATGATATGGAAAGCAAAGCTTCCACTGCCTGTTCCAGTAACATAGAAGCAACCGAATATGTCTGGACAATCTGGACTTCTATCCTTACAAATGTTCTGGGATTTTTCATTTATCTGGCGCTTTTGTCTCATCTTAATCCCCTGCTGGTCTGTATCGCAATTTTCACTACGCTTCTGGGCTATCTGATAAATAAAAGAACGAGCAGATGGGGATATGAACATCGGGAAGAAGAAGGAGAATACGCAAAGCAGCTTGATTATCTTCATGATGTTGCCACAAAGCGTTCTTATGCAAAAGACATCCGTATCTTTGGTCTGGATACATGGATAAACGATGTGTGGACGAGTATTTTAAGGCTATATCAGGGATTTCTTCGCAAACGTGAGTCTGTGTATATCTGGGCAGACATTGCTGATTTACTCCTGACGCTTCTGCGAAACGGAGCTGCTTATGCTTACCTGTTATGGCTTACCTTGACACAGGGACTAAATGCTTCAGAATTTCTGCTTTATTTCACAGCAATAAGCGGTTTTACTCAGTGGATAGGCGGAATTTTGGAAATGTTTGCGCAATTACACAAATGCAGCCTTGATTTATCCACGGTAAGGGAATTTTTAGAATATCCGGAGCCCTTCCTTTTTGAAGAAGGAAAACCTGTTTCCAAAGATGATTTTTCCGCTTACGAACTTTGCTTGAAAAACGTATCTTTCCGCTATCCTAAGGCGAAACAGGACACTATTCACTGTCTCAATCTTACGATACATGCCGAAGAAAAGCTTGCAGTGGTAGGTCTAAACGGCGCCGGAAAAACTACTCTGGTGAAACTGATTTGCGGATTTTTAGACCCAACGGAAGGACAAATCCTTCTAAACGGAAAGGATATTCGACAATACAATCGGCAAAATTGTTACTCATTATTTTCTGCTGTATTTCAGGATTTTTCTGTATTAGAGGCAAGTGTTGCTGAAAATGTTGCCCAGCACACAACACATATTGATGAGAAAAAAGTTTGGAATTGTTTGAAACAGGCAGGACTTTTTGAAAAGATTTCTTCTTTGCCTAAAAATATAAATACCATTATCGGAAGACAGGTTTATGATAACGGCATTGATCTTTCCGGAGGGCAGATACAGCGTTTAATGCTGGCAAGAGCGCTTTATAAAAATGCTCCTGTTCTCATTTTAGACGAGCCTACTGCTGCTCTTGATCCGATTGCCGAGAATGATATTTATCTCAAATATAATGAAATGACCGCCCATAAAACATCTGTTTTTATTTCTCACCGCCTTGCCTCTACCCGCTTTTGTCACCGCATTCTGTTTCTGGAAAAAGGCCGCATTGCAGAGCAGGGAACTCATGAAGAATTAATTGCATTACAGGGCAAATATGCCAAACTTTTTGATATACAAAGCCAATATTATAAGGAGGGAGGAATTCAACGTGACCGGTAAAAAAACAACTATACAATCTACTTGGAAAATGAATATAAGAGCTTGGAAAATCTGGTGGAAGCTCTGTCCCCGCTTCTTTTTTTCGGCAGGCATTTCCTCCATGGTAAAAGCATTAACTCCTTATGTAACCATCTTTCTGTCCGCTCAAATCATCAATGAGCTTTCCGGAAATCAAGATGTGGCCGTCCTTGCAAAATGGGTAATTCTGACTCTGACCTGTACCTCACTCTGTGCTCTGTTAAACAGCATTTTAAAGCATTGGCTCAATTATGAAAAAAGCTCTGCTCAGTCCATTGACCGACAGGTTTACATGAAAAAAATGCTGGATTTAGATTATGAGGACATAGAACGGCAGCCGATTTTTGATTTATATTCTCAGATTATTCAGACGAAATATTGGTCCGGATGGGGAATTTATAAAACCCTCCTTTTTTTCGAAGAACTGGTTACTGCATTTTTCCAAATCCTTGGGGGAATTAGCCTGTCTGTCAGTTTATTTGCAGCCAAAGTCCCTAAAGGAAGTGAACTGGAACCCATCAATCATCCTCTTTTTGCCGTTGGAATTCTCATGCTTTTACTGCTTATTGCAGTTCTTTCCCCTATATGCAAAACCATGGGAGACAAATATATGACCAATTATGCCAAGGAGGCACGTCTTGGCAATCGCTTTTTCTATTTCTTTGGTTTTATGAGCCATGATAAAAAAAGAGCGGCAGACCTTCGTATGTATCAACAACAGGAAAATATCTGTCATCCTCGAATGGCGGAATGTACCATGTTCAGCGCACATTCCGATATCGCAAAATCTGCCATGGGACCTATGGGACTTTTGCACGCACTTTCACAAGGTATGTCTGTTATTTTAACCGGCGTTGTATATTTGTATGTATGTTTAAAAGCATGGGCAGGCGCTTTCGGAGTAGGCTCTGTCACACAATATATCGGAGCAATTACTCAGCTTTTTGGCGGTGTTTCTGCCTTCCTTACCACAGTAGGCGCTATGCAAAGCAACGGTGAATTTTTAGTCTCCTGTTTTCATTTTCTGGATATTCCAAACCGCATGTATCAAGGCAGTCTTACCACGGAAAAACGGTCGGACAGACAATATGAAGTGGAATTTCGAGATGTTTCCTTTCGCTATCCTGATACAGAACAATGGGCTTTGCGGCACATTAATTTAAAGTTCCAAATAGGCAAACGCCTTGCCGTAGTAGGTATGAACGGCAGTGGAAAAACTACGTTTATCAAACTTTTGTGCCGCCTGTATGATCCCACAGAAGGACAGATTTTCTTAAATGGAATTGACATTCGAAAGTATAAATATGACGATTATATCAACATTTTTTCCGTTGTTTTTCAAGATTTTCAGCTATTGTCGCTGCCTCTGGGAGAAAATGTTGCCGGCGCTGCACGCTATGACTCTGAACTGGCAAAATCCTGCTTAAAAAATGCTGGATTTGAAACACGCTTTCAGTCCATGCCCAAAGGCTTAGACACTTATCTTTATAAAGATTTGGATGAAAACGGTATTCAGATATCCGGAGGAGAAGCCCAGAAAATTGCCATTGCAAGAGCACTCTACAAAGATGCTCCGTTCATTATTTTAGATGAACCGACTGCTGCTTTAGATCCTGTTGCAGAGGCAGAAATTTACAGTAAGTTCAATGATATTGTAACGGATAAAACAACCGTTTATATTTCCCACCGTCTGTCTTCTTGCAAATTTTGTGATGAAATTGCCGTATTTCATGAGGGAAATGTAGTTCAGAAAGGAACACATGAGGAATTGATTAGCGATAAAACTGGAAAATATTATGAACTCTGGAATGCACAGGCGCAGTATTATAATGAATAGATTTTAATAAATTGCAGAGCCTGCTACACGAATTTTATTTATATAACAGGCTCTTTTTCTTTGGTTTCTCTACTATTTTATTTTTATTGTTTTATTTCTACTCAAAAGTACTACCGTCTCAACATGAGTATAAAATCAAAACATATCCCCACAAAATCACAGAAATATATCTAATATTTATACAGTACTAATACTGCTCGTGCATCCCTTTTCCCACAAAATGTCCTTCAATTTACGCTTTCTATAGCAAAATTTTTCTGTCAAAAAATATCAACTATATTTACTCGAATTCAATGTCCTCATTGACTTTTTTATTAATATCAACTCTTGTCTGAACATCAATTTTATTAACCAGCCAACCATTCAGAGTACAATTCTTAATAAATTCATCTATTCTATTGACACCATTGATTTCTTTTAATGTAACTACAACGCCAAAGCGAATCCCTATTCCATCTTTAGGGTCTAAGCGGTTATTTGTTTTTATCTCCATTCCCCAATTTTTATTGTCATAAGATTTCTTCGGCATCATTTTGTTTTTTGGTCTTTCTGCAATATATTTTACATTATCCCATTTTCTAAATCTTTCTCTTGCTTCACCCTCCAAAAGGAAATATTTTTCGTTATCTAATATTACATCCTGATTCTGTTTATCGCCCTTAATATCCTCTATCTTCCCTTTATTATTAATTCTACCAAAATGTAAATTAAGTTCTGTATTTGTATAATCAACACCTTGAGTTCTATCACACATAGGAAAATAACACATTGTTGCCCTTGCAATATAAGGGTATTTGTCATCTTTAATTGGAACTGGAAAATAATAATTATATGTATTCCATTTTTCACTCACATCATATACCAGAAATTTAATTTCATCTTCTTTTGTATGAACAATATCATCTATCTTAATAGGTACTATACCATGTCCATATAAGGCAACCTCTTCTGGTGTCGGCTTTTCATTCCAATCTCTTGCAGCATCAATAATCATCGCTTTTGCAACTTCTCTATTCAATCCTAAAATATCCATCAAGTAAGACAACTTTCGGGCAATCCAAGGAGCTGCAAATGAAGTACCAGCAACATTTGCTTCCCCTAATGGTTCACAAACCTTAATATATTTTTCTTCACTCCCACCATAATAACTAACATCTGGTTTTGCAAAAAAGGATAACGCCAATCCTCTTCTTGCATATTTAGTTGACAAACCATTTTGAGTTACTGCATTAACTACCATACTATTTATTGAATCAGCAGGCGAGCCTATTTTCTCAATATCAGCGCTAGGCTTATTCGTCCCTGCAACAACAAAAATAACATCATTTTCATATTGGATTTTATCCAATATAGCCCCCTCTGCAGAAATAAAATTGTCATTAACTTCTTGATTACTTCCGAGCGAAATATTCCAAACCTTTATATCTTTATTGTTTGCAATAATCTCTTTTATCTGTTTTGTAATAGTAAAAGAAGAAAATTTTGAACCTATTGCGACACCAAAATGGCGTACCCTAAATCTGCCACATCCGTCATCAAGCCAAGGATTTAATCTTGCACCATCTACAATAATAGAATCCACCGCTGTACCATGACGATAATCATCTGGATTTTTAGGAAGATTATCATCAACCATATCATGATATTCTACCCATTCGCCAAAATAGACACGTTTATCAAATAACGTATCAATTACTCCAACAGTTGGCTCAATAGTTGGAGAAGGCATATACAGAGTCCCTTGCTGATATTCCTGAATGAAGTCTTCTGGAGATAATTCTGATAAATCCTCTGTTGCCATAGAAACAAGATACGGTGCTTTCTCAAATAAAATCTGTAATTGGTTTTCATCTAAAAACACCGTCTGATTATCCAATATTCTACTTTTTAAAATATCAATTCCAATATTTTCAAATAACATTTTTGTATCTGTATGCGTATTATACAATGTAATGATACTTTGTTTTAATTGGCGTGTTGCCATTTCCACCTCAAAATCTTCAATATATGAAACATCTGCGATTACCTGTTTAAACGTAGATTTTGTTATTGAAAATTTAGAGAATGGTATTTTATCTATTTTTTTTCTATCATCAAAAGTAACTTTATCTATTCCATTTTGAAACTTTACCTTAATTATATCACTTGTTTTTAAAAGCAACTCTATACTTTTATCCAAATCTTCCATATCAAGAAAGTACGTAATAATATGTTTCGTTTTTTCTTTGTTAAATTTAGCGCCCACAATAGCATAATTAGAATCTTTTCCTTTAAACAATCCTGCAATTCGATTACTCTTTGCAACTATTTTATTATAATGAACACTAATCAATATCCCCTCAAAAGGTCTTTTTTCTTGTTTCCAAAATTCTTTAATTTGACTTATTCTTTCTATCAATCTAAGTAACTGCTCTCTTGTTACTATTTTTTTGCTGTTCATGGATGCTCCGCCACCGCTGCCAGTTTTTGAGGCTTGAATAAATCGCTTTCCCTTTAATTCCAGTACATTATTCATTTATTTCTTCCCCCTTGCTTAATTTTCTGGATACGGTACTTTTAGATTCTCCTTTGAGCTTTTCTATTTCTCTGACCGTAAATCCTTGTGCATGAAGTTCTTCTATATCTGTTTCTTCTAAGTTACCTATCAAATAATTATAAAGCCTTCTCAAATAATCATATTCTATATTTGCATCACTGAATGCCAAAGAGGTTTTTATAATATTCTTCAATTCCCCTGGATAAGGCAAATCAGACGATACCTTCAATATTTTCTTAAACAATCTGGTATCTTTAGGAATGCCTTTAAAATTTTTAATAAAAGATACAAAATAGTACTCTGCAACTTCCAATAAATCTTCTTTACTATATCTATTAAAATTAATCACTGCATCAAAACGTCTAATTAGAGCTTTGTCAAAATTGGAATACAAATTTGTTGTCGCAATAATTACTATTTCCTTGTTTAAATCAGTTAATCTATCAAACTCTCTCAATATAGTTGAAGTAACCCGTCCCATTTCTCGCACATCATTCCTATTAACTCTATCCAAGGCAATCACATCTATTTCATCAAATAAAATAACAACTTTATTTGAATATGGAATCATATTTATCTCAGCAAAAACACTGGCAATATTTTTATTAGTTTGACCTAGTTTACTATCAATCAAATGTTCAAAATCAACACAATATAAGGTTCTGCCAAGCAGCCTTGCTATGTGTTTTGCAGCTTCCGTTTTTCCACTACCTGGCAGTCCTTCAAGTAAAAACTTATTTATCCCAATATTATGATTAACTGCATTAATAATACCTTTTATATCATTAGATATTACTACTGGCAAATTCAATGGCTGCATTTCTCTAATATCTATCTGTTTTAAAAATTCACTTTCAAAATCACTCGCCTGTGGAACATACAAGTTGGATTCTGCTATTAAACTCATTATATACTCAGCCAGCTGATAATCACCAATAGCATCAAAATATTTCGCTATGCTTACTGCCTCATTTCTAAATGCATTCTCATTTTTTTCAACATGATATTTTATCAAATTTAATACATTTTGTTTTTTCACAATAGCGCACCTCCAATTACCTTTTTTGTATTATATCACATATTAGGACAAAATAATACTAATTTGGGACATAAAATATAACAAATTCCATACTTCCTAAACTAGAAAAGTCGCCTGCGCAACATCAGACGACTATATTAGTTAAATTATTTCAAAATGTTTCAAAGCATCTTTGATTGCTTCTACCTTTTCTGGTGTCGGATGCTTCCTCGGCTGTTTCAATTCCTCTACCGCATTAGGAGCATCGTAC
>ERZ835762.438-NODE-438-length-47647-cov-4.325013_pt1 | contig 47647 bp, 39 predicted proteins | sample MGYA00519687_ERZ835762 | MGnify/ENA primary metagenome ERZ835762 (study PRJEB31850, sample SAMEA3708783) | human gut metagenome | biome: human gut; feature: human-associated habitat; material: faeces | place: China | collected 2014 ... | reverse complement strand
CATAGAGCAGCAAGATACGCCGGAGTAACTACTCCGTCGAGCCCTTATATCACCGCCATAAATGACGGTGCTTTACGGGCCCAGCTGGTAAATTTTCCGTGTTTAAGGTCTACAGCCGATAAGTCAGCGTCCTCCCAACCGAGTAACTCAATCCTTTTGCAAATCACTCCAGCTCAAACCGAATTTAGCCAAGTACTTTCTGAGCCGGTCCGAGTTGTTGGTGGACTTCTTCTCAGAAAGTGAATGCGCAAAAAGCTTTCGGCTGGCATCCGCGAGATTTTTGGATGACCGGCAGACTTCAATCACTTTTTCTAATTGGCAGCGGTCAAAGAGATCGAGTTCATTCAACTGTTCCTCAGAAAGAACCGACGGCAGGGAAGTCTTATTTTCTTCGGCTTGTCCTTCCGGATACCACTGTCTCAGAAGCCGGTTCCATTCAGATTCGACATCGCTTTCGGTAATTCTCCCGCCCTCGGAAAGCGTCGACATTCTTGTTACGGCGCCCGATAAGTCCCGGAAGTTCGATTTCCATAATGCTTTAGTGGAGTTGGATAAAGATAGGAACTTCTCTCTTGCTTCCTTGTTGAAGCTGAACATATTTCCGGTATTAAGGGAAATCTGCTGAAGCTCATAGTCCAAGTTCGGTTCAATGTCCTCGTGTCTGTCTTTCAGCGAAGGAATGTTGAATGACCAAAGCTGAATACGTGCGAGAAGGTCCTCACGGAATTTTTTCTCTTTAATCATTAAGGAAAGATTTTTATTGGTTCCGCAAATCAGTTGGAAGTCGCTCGTGACTTCGCTGTCTGAACCCAACGGGAAAAACCGCTTTTCCTCTAAGGCTCGAAGCAGCATGGCCTGTTCATCAAGCCCAAGTTCTCCGATTTCATCGAGGAAGAGAAGGCCGCCGTCCGCAGCTTTGAGCAGGCCCTTGCGATTTTCAACTGCTCCGGTGAATGCACCTTTGACGTGGCCGAAAAGCGCAGACATACATGCGTCTCCTCTTAACGTGGCGCAGTTAAGTTCTACGAAATTGCCGCTCACCATGCGTTTCTGCTTCTTCCATTCGTAGACAAGGCGAGCCATCTTGGTTTTGCCGACGCCCGTGTTCCCCGTTAAAAGAATCGGTGCTTTAGATTTGACGCTGACCGTTGCCAGCTCACGAATCATTTCATTGAACTTAGCGTTTCGGGTTTCAATGCCGGACTTCAAAAAGCGGATACCGTCTTTTTGCTCCTGATGGAATCTTTCGGCAATCTTGTCGTACTTAGATAGGTCAAGATCAATAATCGTGTAGGTACCGTTCGGATTGCGGGACTTCTGCATATGCGTCTGGAGAAGTTTGCCCGGAATATGACGAGACTCCGTCAAAAGGAAAAGGCAGATTTGGATAACATGGGTACCGGTCGTGATGTGGACTAAATACTCTTCATTATCCGTATCAAATTTATAGTCTTTCAAATTATCGAAGATTCCGCTGTAAACCGTCTGAAAATCCCAGGGATCTTTTAAAACGACTTCACGAAGATTGAACACGGTTTCCGGTGAGACTTGCTGAAAGTCTTTCTGAACCAGTTGGGCCAGTTCCAGGAAGCTCTTTTCATAAAACAGCTCCAACCTGTCTACAAGAAGATCGTCCTGCTGACCTAAAGAAATCGTCGGACGCCAACGTCCCCAGCGAGCCTTTCCTCCTTGGTCCAGATTCGTTCCCAGGAAACCTAATACGACAATTTGCTTTTTCATGGGCCTATAAATTTTTATATAAAACTATATGAAATTATAGGTTTTAATAAGGCTAAAATTGGGTTCGATTTTCTCTTTATCGATAACTGTTTGATTTTTCGATATATTGAAAAGTTGGCACGGCTCTTGCAATAAGAATGGCAGATAGTAAACAGGAAAACAAAATGGAAACTCTAAAAATTGACGGAAGTATCTGCCACGGAGGCGGCCAGATTCTCCGTTCCGCTTTGGCTCTTTCTGCCATTCTCGGAAAACCTTTCGAAATGCACTCCATTCGAAAGAATCGCTCCCAGCCAGGTCTTCGAAGACAGCATCTTTGCGGAGTTTTAGCTGCCGCTGAAATTTGCGGAGCAAAACTCGAAGGTGCAGAACTCGGATCAGAGGACCTTCTGTTTATCCCTAAAAAGATAAAAGCAGGAACGTATCAGTTTGCTGTCGGTACCGGCGGAAGTGTCTCGCTTGTTCTTCAAAGCATCCTTCTTCCGTTAGCAGTACAGAAAGTGAAATCTCATATTTCTGTTGCCGGCGGAACGTATACACCGCAGGCTCCGACAGCAGAGTTTTTTACTGAAACGCTTGTGCCTCGAATGAACCAGATGGGCTATTCCGTAAAAGCAGAAATCACTCGTGCAGGCTTCTTCCGAATCGGCGGAGGATTGGTTCAAGTCGACTGTTGTCGTAAGGACAATTTCATGCCGGTGTATTGGATGGAGAAAGAAAGTCCGAGGAAATGTTTCATTCAGATCGTCACGAGTCACTTTCCGGAAAAGACAACGCTCAAGGTCGCTAAGTTGATTCGAGAAGAACTTAGCAAAATGAGAAACATGATCCCGTATGAATTAGAGATCATGGAAAATCCGGACATCGAAGAACCGGGCGCGGCCGTCATCGTAAGGACAGCAGGTCGAATCCCGACGGTTTTCAGTGAAATCGCTCAGTACGGCTACAGCTCTGAAGCGCTTGCGAGAAGCCTCGGTAAACAGATCAGAAGTTTTCTAGCGGCTTCCGCTCCGATCGAATCGCATTTAGCCGACCAAATCATTCTTCCGCTTTTCTTTGCAGCAGGAGGGATCTTCCTTACAAAAAGCTCATCAGAGCATCTTGAAAGTTGTATCAAGATCCTGGAATTGTTTACGGGTCAGAAAGTAAAGACGGAAAGAGACGGCAAGTGCCTGGTCGTTAACGTGCCGAAACTTAGGAGAGAAAATAATGATTAAGGGAAAGGATTTAGAAGAGCTAAAAGTTCCCAAAGTTGCTGAGATTAGAAAAAGACTCTATGAAGCCCTCGGTAAAGCCTATGCGGCCGGTAAGAAGGATTGTGAATTAAAGCCTTTGGTTGCCAAACTAGCGGCGGCCGCCAAGCCGACGGAGGTTTTGGAGAAGGAAGATATTCCTGAAGAAGCTCGTGAAAACTTTCTAGCCGCAGCCGAAGAACTCGAAAAATTCCGAAGCGGTCGAATCGTATACAGCGAGAGAAAAGAAAAGGCGCCTTGGAAGTTGTGGGGCACAGAAAAGGTTGAGGCAAGAGCGTTTGAACAAATGGATGAAGCAGTCAGCCTCCCGATCTCTGTCGGTGGAGCTCTCATGCCGGATGCTCACCAAGGATACGGTCTGCCGATCGGCGGCGTTCTTGCGACTAAAAACGCCGTGATCCCGTACGCCGTCGGAGTGGATATTGCATGCCGCATGAGAATTTCGATTCTTGATATTCCTTATGAAGAATTCGAAAGCGACCGCCGCAAATTCGGAGCTGCGCTTTTGGATGAAACGCGTTTCGGTGTAGGTGTGACGTTCGAGCCCGGAAAGCGTACCCATAAGGTCATGGAAGATCCGTTATGGAGAAAGCCCGGAGTCGTCAAAGATAATTACAAGCGTGCACTTTCTCAGTTGGGAACGAGCGGCCACGGGAACCACTTCGTTGAATTCGGAAAGCTCACGGTCGAGAGCGACATTGATGAACCGACTTTAAAAATTAAGGCCGGAACGTATACGGCTCTTTTGTCCCACTCCGGCAGCCGAGGCTTAGGCTTGCACGTTGCGAATCACTTCTCTGAATTAGCCCAGCAGCTGCATCCCGAATTGCCTGAGAATTTAAAGCGTCTAGCATGGCTTGAATTGGATTCTCAGGAAGGAAAGGACTACTGGGAGGCCATGGAACTCTGCGGTAAATACGCAGAAGCGAACCACGAGCTGATTCATGAGAGCGTGATCGGAGCTTTAGGCTGCGGCGTATTGGGTTTCGTGGAGAATCATCACAACTTCGCCTGGAAGGAAGTGTATGACGGTGAAGAACTGATTGTGCATCGTAAGGGCGCGACGCCAGCCGGTAAAGGAAAATTAGGCGTGGTTCCCGGATCGATGGGTTCGCCAGGATTCATTGTTCGAGGCAAGGGGAATGCGGAATCTTTCAGTTCCTGCTCTCACGGCGCCGGCAGAGTGATGAGCCGAGCGGCGGCTTTTAGAAAGCTGAAGCATGCCGACATGAAGAGAATCCTAAAGGAACAGGACATCACTTTAATCGGCGGGACCTTGGATGAATCTCCTGAAGTCTATAAAGACATCAATAAGGTGATCGACGGACAAAGGGATTTAGTGGATGTTCTTGCGATATTCGAGCCCAAGCTCGTCCGAATGGCGACTGAAGGCAACCAGTGGGGCAACAAAAGGAAGAAGAAAAAGCCGGAGACCAAAGGCGACGGAGATGTTTGTTTGTAGGGAGGGAATCTGTTCCATCCGAGTTTAAAACGGATAGAGCAGAAACAATGAGAGGCAGCCTTGGCTGCCTCTTGTTGTATCAGATCAGTTTAGAACTAGATCAGCATCAGCGAGCGGAGGTAAGTAGCAATAATGGCAATTACCATGACGGGAATGGATCTTCTGATCAAATCAAACGGATTGAGTCCGCTTAAACCTGCAATAGCAATCGTCACACCTGCGATCGGGCTGGAAGAACGAGCCATACCGGAGGCCAACTGGAGCGGAGAAATCATGAATGCAGCGTTCAAACCGACTTTAGTTGCGATATCCGGAATCATCGGAGCGAAGCTGAAGAAAGCCGCGTTACCGGAACCCATCACGAAGGCGGAACCCACGACGATGAGGAACATAACGGTGAAGACGGCGTAACCGCCTGCCTGCATGCCGGAAACGGAGTTAATGATTTCAGCAATACCGCCGGACTTCGTTAAACCAGCTGCGAAGACTTCCGCGCAGACAATGAGGAAGACGGTGGAGGTGAAGACCTTTCCCATGCCCTGAGCAAAAGTCTTGATCGTGCCGATGGATTCTTTGAGGTTCATTCTTCTGATGCCGTCAAGGATCAGGGCAGTGAAAGTAGAAACCAAAAGGGCGGTAACAACTTCCATGCGAATGCCTTTGTACATCAGCGGAGAGAAGACGAACAGAAGGATAACCGGGATCAGCGGGAAGAGAGCGTACCAAAGGGGAGCGTTTTCAGCCTTGGCGTCCTCTTTAGTTAGCTGAGGAACTTCGAAGTCTTCCTTCGTCAGGATGCCTTTGGCGAGGTCTCTCTTGTCGAACCAGCGCTGGAGAAAGAAGTGAGCAACAAGCATAGCAATAACAGCCACCCAACCTATTGTCCACTGAACGTTCAGGAAGAAATCCATCACGTGCATCTTAGTCAGGTCAGCAGCGAGAAGGTTATTGCCGCCGGACGGACCGAAACAGCAGCAGCCGCCAACCAAGATGGTTGCAGCAGCTGACTGACGGGAGATACCTCCCATCACCATCACCGGATAGAGGGAGACCATGAGCAGCAGGGCTAAGCCGGCAGCAGACGGAATGAAAACGTTAAGGATTAAACTCAGAATGAAGCCCAGTGTCATAACGATGTACGGGGCTTTAATCAGCTTAAGCGGTTTAACGCTCAATCTCACCAGGGCGCCGGAGGCACCTATCTGGTCCATGAAGTATGTGAAACCGGCAATTGCCATGATGTTCATACCTAAACCTGCGGTTCTTGTCTGAAGCAGATTGGTAAAGATCTGAATAACATCAAGGCCGGCAAGATGAGTCGCCTTTTTGCCGGTAATCAGAGGGTCGGGGCTGATGCAGGCGACTACACCTAAAGTGATGAGGCCTACAAATAACAAGGCGCCTGGAGCATAGTACTTTTTGAAAATCAAGTACGCCGCTGCCGCAATCGAAGCAATAACGATGCAGATACTTAACATATAAATTTCCTTGGGCGGTTGAGATAAATAAATTTAGTTTTAGTCATCGAATCAAAGAATTGACTTTCCGGGAGGAAAATCGGAGCTATTTGCTAAGCCGCTAATGGGGTCAGCTCCTCTCCTTCGATCGAAGGTTGAAGACCTAATTGCATCGTTTGCCTAAAACCTGTCAGTTGGAGGCAAAGAAGAGGTTTTAGAAACAAAACCTAGTCAGAACGATTGGCGCATAAGACTTCTCACGGAGTCATTATCAGGGCTATCCCGCAAAATTGTTATCAGAAATTACCTCAATATTTGTTAATGCAGAAACGTGGGCAAACTTGAATTTGGGAGGTTTTGTCCGTGAAAACCTTGACAAGATTTGAAACAAATCGCATTCAATCATGTTAGATCCCGCTTATGGTTTCCAAGGTTGTTCAAAAGAAATGGATCGATCGGAAAGTTTGTGATTTGAGCTCGGCAGGAGCAGGAATTTGCTTTTTGTAAAGTAACCAAATTCCTTTGTTTCCTTGCTAAGACAAATGAAAATTCTTCAAAAATAATAAAAATTCTTTTACGAAAGAAAAAAATCTCATAAACATAAAAATTTCTTTTATAGAAGAAATTTCAGACAAGCCTACCCACGTCCAAGAAATGGCCGTCCGAAAAGGACGGCCGAGAATAATCGACTGCAGGATTAAGGAATGAAACGATCGGTGATCTGTTTCAGAGAGAATTCCTCTTTCACAATGTGCTTGATACCGCGTTTAGCCAGAGTGGAGGCGCCCCTTTCATCGCAAATGATTGTTGTGCCTTTTCCTAAAAGCTGACCGTCCAGCATGATGACGTTGCCTTCAACAATAGTGGCAAAGGCCTTTTCATTTTGAATGTCCAGAATGGAGATGTCTGCATCGACTCCGACGGAGAGATGTCCTTTGTTCTTTAGGCCTAAAGCTCTAGCTCCGTTAAGGCTGGCTTTAACCGCATATTCATTGAGATTCAGAGCTCCGAACTTCACAAGGAGGAGTCCATTTTCAACGATGACGTTGCGCGGGTAGCAGCCGCCGTCGGTTGAGAAGGAATCCACAACGAAAGAACCGTCAGAGCGTTTTGCGGTTGCAATAAGGAAGCGGCTAACAGCAGGATTAACTTTGAAGCTGCCAGTCGTTTTTGTTTCTTTACTTTCCCAATATTCGACGCCTTCTTTTCCGCTTAGAAGTTTGCCGATCACTCCGTCATCAACTAATACACCTGCTGCGCCGTCAAAAATTGCCTTCTTCATGCCGTCATAAGTCGGCTCATAGCCCAGCTTCTTGAGGCATGTAACGGTAACTTTGCTGATAGGAACATCGTTCTGTACGACCAGACGAGTTCCGTTCAATGGAGAAAGATAAGATTCTGAGAAGATATTCGGATGAGTCTTGAGAAGAGAAATCGCTTCAAGGGCTTCATCGGTTTCATTGGAGATTTGGCCGCGGCAGTAACTATTGATGTGAGCAATATGCAGGAAGTTATCCTCTGCCGCAGCAACAGCTTCTCTGAAGCCTTCGATATTCGAGCCGTGGGCAGTGCTACCGACGTGCCAAGCAATCCAGGATTTTTTCTGGTTCGCTAACTCGATAAAGCTTTCACTGATATCAACATCCATCGGGAAATGGCCGCCTAGAAGTTTGATGCCGATGCCGCCGTTTTCCAGCGTTCTATCCAGGAAGTCGGATTGTTCCTGCTGAGATGGGCGGGAAGAGGTTAGTGTCTGTCCGTCTCTGGCAGCGTCAAGGATTGCAATGTTGACACCGGCGCCGCTTCCAGGAATGGATGTCAGAATGTCTTCTAAAGGTCCGGCCATATCCAGAGTAGTGCAAACGCCGGCCAGAGCAATCATGCGCTGGGCGTGTTTATGGCCTAACACCGTGCGCATATGCGTATGCATATCAATGATGCCGGGAATCAAGACTTTTCCTGAAGCCTCGATGAGCTTCTTTGCAGGAAGAGAGATCTCGTCTTCAATTGCGGCGATTTTGCCTTCTGAGACGGCCACGTCCTTTATTGCATTAAGTTTGTTAAGAGGATCGACGACAAGCGCGCCTCGAATAATCAAGTCAAACATTTTGATTTTTCTCCTGGGATTTGATTTTGGTGTTGCGTGCCTGAGATTGTATGAGCAACAAGGCTTTTTGGATATTGAGACTAACCTGCAAGATTCGGAAAAATCTTTTCTTGAATTTTCTCAATTTTTGTTACCCATTTAGATCATTTGGATGTCAGCAATAGAAAGGCTTTTCATACAATTCGTACTTATACGGAAGAAACATAAATAAGGGCCCGCTTTGAACTATTACTTCATGTCGAAATTTGCAGCGTTGACGTCATCTTTGATGCTCGCCACGACAGCGTTTGCTCAGCAAGATTCTCAAAAATCCTTGGATTATTCTTTAGATACCGGCAATGTAGAAATTACTCCGGCCGGAGAAACCTCAACTATTCAAAAAGATGAAATTGAAGATGATGAGCCGTTTCTTCCGATTTTTGGTAAAGAAGCCCGAGAAAAGGGCTACGAACTGCCCAAAAGCTATGGCATCAATGTTAACTACATGAATATTCATCAGAATATTGACGTTAAATCAATTAGTTTTGACAGCTTAATGTTCAGCCAAAAAATTTTTGGGAAATTAATCCAGCTTCCTATCCCGTCTGATGCTTTTAAGATAGACGTTCATAGCACACGTCAGAGAAGTCACACCGAGACTCTGCGATTGGATGCTTGGGTTTTTCCATTTATGAATGTTTATGGTGTTGTAGGGCATACCAAAGGTCGTTCTATTTCAAAGATTGATGTTGGCTCAAACATCCCAGCAGTAGATAAAATTATTAAGAAAATCGGAGATATGGACGGAATCGACTTCGTTCTTAACTTTAAAGGGACGACGTATGGTTTAGGAACAACTTTCGCAGGCGGAGTTGGGAATTGGTTTGGTCTCTTGGATTTGAATTATACGAGAACAAAGCTCAATATCATTGACGGAAATATCAAAGCATTTACGCTAGCCCCGCGAGTAGGCTATCGTTTTACAGTTCCAGCTATGGACATGATAAAGTTGCCCCAGAGCAAGTTCAGTCTGTGGGTTGGCACGATGTACCAAAATGTTGATCAGAATTTTCATGGAAAATTGTCGAAACTCAATTTTTCTCCCAAACTGCAGACAATTATGAATTTTGTTAACAAAGGAGACGGGAATTTTAACGTCAAGCAGAAGATGGAGTCTCCTTGGAATATGTTGGCCGGTTTCCGTTGGGAGATCACACCTTCCTTCAATATAGTGACAGAAGCGGGCTTTATCAAGCGCAACAGTTTCTTTGCTGCCCTTGAATACCGTTTCTAATATTTTATAAGAAGCAGAAAAGATATGAAGTTAGCTGAAGCTTTACGCGAGCGCAAACAATTACAGATAAAGATGGGAACGCTGCGTCAAAAATTAATTGACAACGCGACTTATCAAGAAGGCTCAAAACCTGTTGAGGACCCTGCTGAGCTTATTAAAGCGCTTGAATCTACACGAGGCGAGCTTGCAACTCTGATCAAAAGGATCAATGCAACCAACGCATCTGTCAAGGTTGGGGAATTCTTTCTTGGAGATTTAGTAATTGACCGTGACACAAGAATCACAGAAGTCACAGCTTTGAATAATTTGATTGCTGCGGCGTCTCAAGTTTCGAATCGTTACTCTAGATCTGAAATTCTTGTTCTCCCTTCAATTGACGTGAAGGAAACTCAGAAAAAAGTTGATCAGTTAGCAAAAGATATCCGTGAATTGGATAACCTGATTCAGGCAACGAACTGGAAGACAGACTTGTTGTAAAAGTTGATTGGTAAAGCAGTCAAAGGCGAAAGCAAAAAACTTACTAGCGCACGGCCCGAAGGCCCGGGCCAAAATTTACTTTTATGGCCTGCGAAGTAACTAAGTTCACATGAGAACGACGGCTGTACTTTTCAGTTTCTCGAGGACATTTGACTACCGTGCTTTGATTTGATTGCTTGAGGGTGGGTTTGGGGATCAAGAACTTTTTAACACTACGCCGTAAAGGTGAAGGTTCCTGTTATTTAATAAGAGCCTTACTTTGACCATACAGTTCGTTTAGTACTTTTGTAACCTCTTTTATTGCAGCGGGCTTCACAGAATATTGCTTAGCCAATTGAGGAAAATTCCCTACGGCGTCAACTACCTGTTTGATGACAGCGAAAGGTTTATCCTCTCCGGCTAATTTCGCTAAATTTAAGATTGCATCTTTGGACGGTGCCTTTCCAAAGCCCTTAAAAGAGGTGGAATGTTCGTAATAAGGGTTCGGTGAAAAGGTAATGTCGAAAGCTGGTGACAAAGTCCAATTACCCAAATCGTCCTGAAGAAAATTCCAGTTTTTAGCGTGATCATCCTGATTCCCGGAAAATAAATTAAAAATCATTCTTCTAAAAATTTCCCGGGTTGGAGTAGTTGATCGCGTTAGAGGGTATGAAAGCCGCATAAGTTGCTCATAATCCAAAGAAGGAAGGCGCCAATCCGCTCCAAGGAGGCCGGCGGCACTCGCAGAAAAGATTCGCCTTTGTTCCTCACGATCAAATCTCTGAATGGCAAAAAGGCGAGAATCAGATAGCTCAAATAAATGAGTGTCAGGAAGAGTAATACCGGCCTGTTTAGCCAGCTTGGCGTATATATATTCGCAAACACCTTCTTCAGATGCGAGCAAAGTCGAATGAGTTTTGAATTTAACAATCCAGGCGTTAAAACTCTGTTGCCAGCTTTCGTGGCATAGGCGAAGATCTTTAGAAAAATATAAATTTCCTTTGGGTCGAGAACCTCCGGACGAAGCAATTCTATTCAGAGTTTCTAAAACATCGTGACTATCCTCTTCGAAAATAGCCAAGGCATTCTGGTTGAGTTTTTCTATGCCGTTGATCTCCAGGCTTTTGCCAATGAACTCTTCTGATTCCTGTGGAGAAAAGCTCAGTGAACCCATGGCATCATTTCCAACATATCTCAGTCTGTCTATATAGGCTACTTCACGAAGAGATCGCCCCTGTTTTCTGAACTCTTTGTCCATGAGCAAGAGCCCCCAACCATCAGGGAGACTGTCAACTAAAAAGGAAGGAAATCTTGAACCTTGTTCTTGCTGGATGCCGGGAGCAAATCTCAGGAGGCGAGGCGAAGGGTTAGGGAAGGAAGCTACATAATTTTCATCGTATTCAAAAAAATACTCTTTACCCGACTTCAAACCTAGCTTACCTAACAGAACCTTTTCTGCGTTAGGTCCGAAGTGACGATAAACGTTAACGAAATTAGTAGTCACTATCGAGAACCTCCTTCATAGTTTTAGGCATACATTTTCGCGTTCGGAGAGAATTGATGAATGTAATGAAAGCGTTTTCATCGCTTAAAGTACACCAAAGAACGCAGAATTGACGAAAAGAGATCTCTCCGGTCTCTTCAAATCTTCTTATCGTGGGAGCGGGTATTCCACTTTGCTCCGCTAATGATCTCCTAGATTTTTTCAAGACTTTTCTTCTTTCCAAGAGAAAATCCCTTAGGGCCTCTTGGAGATCCCAAGGCGTATACAAAGATAAAATTTCAGAATCAAACATATTGATATTATCTTATCAAATTCAACCTATTTTTGATCAAATTTGATATTATCATATCAAATTATTAATTCTTGATCTCGAAAAATCTTCAAAGAAAAAGAGCCGCAACTGCGGCTCTCAAAGTTACTACTTAACCATTATTTTTGTTGTGCAGCTGAGGCTCCCGCTTGTCTTCCAAAGGTGAAGACGTCGGCAATGGCATTACCGCCAAGACGGTTAGCGCCATGAATCCCGCCTGTGACTTCGCCGGCAGCATACAGCCCGGGAACGGGTTTACCATCCTTGTCCAAAGCTCTGGCAAGCGTATCGATGCGGACGCCGCCCATCGTGTGGTGAACCGTTGGAACTTTAAGGCATGCATACCATGGTCCTTCAGTCATCGGTGCGTCGTCTGTGTTAGTTGCAACAAATCCGAACTTGTCTTTAGTGCCTTTGTTAGATGCAGCTTTGTTGTACTCGGCGACTGCAGCTTTGAGATGATCAGCAGGGACGTTGATGAGCTTTGCCATTTCATCAAGAGTATCAGCTTTTTTCACCCGACCGAGTGCCAACATATCCTTCATTGTGACGCCCATGCGGTCGGGTTTGTTTTCGTCCGGATAACGAAGTTTGTTCATTAACAACCAGTATGTCCCGTCCGGCTGCTTGAAGATAGCTTTGCAAAGCGTGTCGCGGGCAGCGGATTCAGAAACAAATCTGTCTCCGTTCTTATTGATGAACAGACGATTTCGGCCGGAGGTTGCAATATCCTGCATGAGGCCAGTTCCGGGCGTTCCGTTCGGATGGAGCTGAATATCAGACAAACCGATAATGTCGGCATGAGCGCTCTTAGCTAACTTCAAACCGTCACCTTGTGCTGCCTTATTAATATTAGTGGTGCCGATTCTGTTATCCAGCGTGACTTCCTTCCAGACGCCGGTGTTAACTTCCTGCCGGAACTTAACATTTGCGCCAAAACCGCCGGTGGCCAATATCACACTCGGAGCCATGACAGTGACCGGCTGCTTTCCTGCGTGTAATCCGGAGACTCCGATAACTCTCCCGGATTTGTCCATAATCAACTTTGTCGCTGGTGTTTCCGTTAAAACGACAACGCGGTCCCCGTATTCTTTGAGTTTGTTTTCAAAGACAGATGTATAAGCATAACCAGCCGGTTTCTTACCGTAATGGCTTCTCTGACCTAAAGAGCCGGTTGCGGCACCGATTTTGTCGCGGAATACGACACCTTCTTTTTCCATCCATTTAACGGTCGGATAAGCATTATCAGTAAGGTATTTGACGAGTTCAGGATTGCCGACATTGTGGCCTCCTTTCATCGTTGCTTCATAGAATTTCTGAACGGAATCGTCAATACCTTGTGCTTTCTGACGTTTGTCATCAACAGCGTTTAAGGCACCACCGGAAACGTTGGTAGAGCCGCCGAGATAACCAAGTTTTTCCAGAATGACCACTTTCTTTGCGCCGTTTTCGAGAGCAGAGACGGCAGCCGCTAAGCCCGTTCCGCCACCGCCGATAATGGCTACGTCAGCCTTGTATTCAACAGGAGTAGAAGAGATGTGGGAGACTTTTCTTGTGTAGTTTTTTAGTTCCTGGTCCGTAGCTCCGGCCTTCTGAAGACACGTTCTAACGGCAGATTTAAGTGCGAGGCTCGAGAGGGATGCGCCGGTAATGTTGTCAACACCGATTGTTTGGTCTTTTAGTATGGCGGCAGCTGTTTTGTCTAAAGCTACTTTGCCAACACCAAAACTCTCCAAGTTTTTACTGGTATCGATAGCTGCGATTTTGTGATCTTTAATGGTGACTTTGACAGTCATCGGAGCATTGTGACCGTTAACTGTCGTTTCGTATACTCCGTCAGTCAGTGCTGCTTGAGATTGACTGGCAAAAGCCATAGATAAAATGAATGGAATCAAAGCAATTTTTTTCATCATCAATTCTCCTTGATGTGTTGCGAGACAAGAACATTTATAGCACTGTGTACTACCTAGGTAGTTTGCTAAATGTCAAAAGATCAAGAATAAAAGAAACGGATCTTAAAACGTCTACAACTTAGGATTAAGCTGTAGTGTTGTTTGTTACGAGAATAGATAAATAGACAAGGATTTCGAATGGCCGATCTCTCATTTCCGCTAGATAAGCCCTTATCGTCTCTTGGAATTAAAAGTCGCTTACTCCATCTAAACGGAATGCTCCATGCGGTAAGAAAATGGAAAGATCCGCAGGCGGATAAAGCCATACATCTTTTAGTCAAGGACAATATCGGAGTCGCAGGCTTTCCTACATCTGCCGGAAGCTACGCATTAAAAGACTTGGAACTTCCTGATGCTTTCTGCATCCAAAGACTGCGTCGGAATCCCAATATCGATTTCTTCGGCAAAACCCATCTGACTGAATTAGCTGGTTTTGTGACCTCGAACGTGTTGCCTTATGGTTATTCAGAACTGGGCGGTTTCGGACGAAATCCTCATGGAAACTTTCCTTGCGGAGGTTCAAGCTCCGGATCTGCCATAGCGGTTGCTGCCGGTTTTTGCGATGCAGCACTTGGCACAGAAACAAGAGGCAGTCTAATGATTCCAGGTTTCAGGAATGGCGTATTTTCATTTAAACCGAGCAGAGGCTTGGTCTCAAGAACAGGAATTATTCCTCTGTCTTCGTCCTTCGATGCACCGGGTGTTCTGGCTCGAAATCCAGAGATCTTGAGAGAGGTTTTCTTGTTCATGGTGGGAGTGGATCCAGAGGACGATCAACCCTTTGAATTAACAAAAACGGAATCAAGTTTCAGTAGAAAACGAATCGTTTTTTGCGTGAACCGCAAGTTCGGAGAGATGGAGATGCTGCAAACCAAGCTGCATTCGTTCTTAAGTCAATTAAAACTCAAAGGGTTCGAGATTGCCTTTATTGATTTACCGGAAGTAGTTTTTGATTACAAAACAATTAGTTCGGCAGACATTCGATCCGATATGACGTGTTTTTTACAGCGATTCGGCTCAGATAATGAACCCCGATCTTTTGAAGAACTTGTGGAGCGGTATCGAGAAAGGCCCCATGCGCACCTATACGGTATGGAACGCTTGGAAGATGCGTTGGCAATGCCTCAAATCACAAAACCGGACTTGAAGAAACTTGTTCAGGAAAATGTGGCGAAAGCCAGAAACTTAATTGATGACATCCTTGCTCATTACGATGCTGATTTTGTGGGATTTTTGAACTTTGTAGATTGGTTCTCAATCGGAGGAGGGCCGAGCTGCACTTTGCCGGTTTCTTTTGAGACTAAACCGCCTATTTCTATAATGCTTGGCGCGCGTGTCGGTAATGATCTGGCCATTCTTCATCTTGTTAAAGAGTTGTCTGAAATAGCTAAAGCTGCACAACATGTTGAAAAATTAGGCAATAAAGCAGAATGATTATCCTCATCGCCGGCGACACCCATACAGGCAAGACGAATCTTGCTCAGAAACTTCTTGAGCATTACAAGATCCCGTATGTTTCGATTGACCACCTAAAGATGGGACTTATCCGAAGCGGTAATACTGACCTCACTCCTGAAAGTGACGATGATACTTTGACGGAAAAGCTTTGGCCGGTCGTCAGGGAAATGATCAAAACTTGTATCGAAAACAACCAGAGCCTTATTGTCGAAGGCTGTTATATTCCACGGGACTGGAAAAAAGATTTCACAGAAGAAGAAGGAAAATCAATTAGTTATCTTTGTTTAATTTTCAGTCGAGCCTATCTGGAAAAGAACTTCAATCTGATCAGAAAACACGAAAACGTCATCGAACAGAGACAATGTTCCGAGCTCTCTTTGGAAGACATGATTTCTTGCAATGAGAAGAACCTTCAAAATTGCTTGAAGTATCACCTAGATCACATTTGCATAGATGATAAGTACGAAGTTTTTTCTCAGGCCATCGCCAGCATCGAAAAACAATTGAAAGAAGGTTCGGATTTCAAAGCTAGGAGAAATAATCTCTAAGGAAATTAAATATTGAAGATCTCTCTCGTTCTAGCCTCTATCGAGGCCGCGTCTTCTTCAATAGGCTTTCGTACTCCAGTTAATAAAATTTGGACGTCGTCTGCCAGTATCTGTGGGATACCGGAGAGTTTTCGCATAACTAAAGTTTGTTCCGGGCACGCTTCCACACACCGTTTGCAGTCCACGCATCTGAGAGGGTCTGCCAGGAGTTTAAAGTGACCGTCCTTCTCTCGTGAGGTTAAGCAGCCGGAAGGGCAAAGCAGCGCACAGATGTTGCACCCGGTGCATGTATTTTTGTAAACACCGGGAAGCGGAAATATCTTCTCAGTAATCTCATACTCCGTTTTTTTGTCACGGATCAGCTTGATGCAGTCAATAAGCATCTCTCGATCAAGCACTGGGAAAACTTTCTCAGTTTTCGGAGCATTGCCTTTCAAGCTTGCAATTTCCGACCTTTCCAGCAATTCATTAGAGATCTTTCTAAAGATCTTTCTGCGCTTTAAATTGTCTAATTCTTCGGAGGCCGTTTCAGCAATTTCAATCTTCGGCTGTATCTTCAGTATGTCTGAGAGTCTGGAAATTTTTTGAGCCATGCTTTTGGCAGGGTCTCCTTCGTTACTGATCGCGCAGTTTCTGCAGTTTCCGCAATAAACAACAACTTTAGCTTCCGTTGTTAATTGGGTCAATACGAAGAGCGCAGGGCTCATACTTCCTAAACAACCGACGGAAATTCGTTCTTTTGCTTGCGAAATTTTAGGGCAAGTAAAGATAGCCGAGAGATTGGTCGATTGATGTTCTTGATTCTCTTCCAGTAATTTTTTGAGTTGAAACAGAGCAGAATAAAGAGGGTACTTTGCAAAAGCAAACGCCTCAGTAGGACAAGAACTTACGCACGCTCCGCAAACAGTACATTTGATGTTTTCTAAACCGATCGTTCCGTTATTGAGGAAAATGGCTTTTTCACGGCATGCTTCAACACAGCGACGACAAGAAGATTTTGGAAAAAGAGTCCTAACGCATCGGTTTTTCTCAAATGTGAGCTTAGCGTTATGAATATCTAAAGCTTGTTCGCCGTACCTTTTCTCAATGTCAGAACGGCACAGTCCAAGCAGATGTTCAATTACCTGTGTTTTATTAAGGGACATCTTTTCTTTCTAGCAGGTTGTGATGGCCTCTATTCTAGGAGATAGCAGGAAGAACAGAACAAAAAATCGCCCTCCGAAAGATTTGGAGAGTGAGCTAGGAGAGATGTATGAAAACTCATGTTCTGAATTTGTTATTCGGTGGCCTTTTCTTTCAGTCGCGACGTTAATTCTTTCTTTAATTCTTCAAGAAGCGGGGGAAGCGTCTCAGTGCATTTTCCATAACTTCTATGATTAAATTTGGAATATGGATGGATAAGCGGATCTAAATCAAGATTGATTCTTATCGATGCTTTCGTTTCTCTCACGAAATTGGCCGCAGGATAGACGGTGCCGGAAGTGCCTACGGAAATAAAGACGCAGGCTTTCTTGAGGTACGAAGGTATCCAATCCATGCCGTAAGGTACTTCTCCGAAAAGCACAACATTGGGTCTCACTGCGAAATTGGTCGCTCCGCAAACCGGACAAACCTGTTCTCGATCGTAGAAGCCGACTCTTGGGAAAGTCTTTTTGCACTTTCTGCACAAGGAAGTTTGGAAGTCGCCGTGCAGATGGAAAACTCTCGGAGCGCCGGCTAATTCATTTAGATTGTCGACGTTTTGAGTGACATGAATTACATCACAAAAAGCAGCGACGTCCTTCTGAAAATTTGCAATTGCTATATGAGCTGCGTTAGGCCGACACGGTTCGGCCTTTTTGATTCTTTCGTTATAGAAGTCAAATACATCTTGTGTATGCCTTTCAAGTGCGCCGATAGAAGCGAGCTCCTTTGGATCGTATTTTCTCCAGAGGCCGTTGGCATCTCTAAAAGTCGGGATTCCGCTCTCTGCAGAAAGACCCGCTCCGGACAAGATGAATACAAGAGGGCGATCACCTTTAAGCGTTAATTCTTTGAAGTTTATTTCCATTATTTTCTCCAGGTCACTTTATCAGTTAGAACCTAAGAAGATTCTTGCCTTATTAGTAATCTTAAACAGACTTACGTTAATATTTGTCGCGATATGGAGATAAAGGATCCACGATGCAGAAGAATAGGGAAAGAGCGAAGATGCAAAAAGGGGATCGGAAAATTTCCGATCCCCGAACATGTTAGAGATCAAACAATCTCAGCTATTGGAAAGATTAGTTTCCTTTAGCAGCATGTGTACCGGCATCACGACCGAAAGTCATGATGTCAGCAATGGCGTTGCCGCCCAAACGGTTAGAACCGTGGATACCGCCTGTGGTCTCACCGGCAGCATAAAGACCTGGGATAACCTTACCGTTGGCGTCAAGAACCTGAGCCTTGGTGTTGATTTCCAGTCCGCCCATGGTGTGGTGAACAGTCGGAACCTTCTGGCAGGCGTACCAAGGACCTTCAGTCATCTGCTTGTCAGCCTTGTTGTTGGCGACGAAGCCCAGCGGATCCTTGTATGTACCGGCAACAACACCGTTGTAGTCTTCAACAGCCTTCTTCAGGTTAGCAGCAGGCATGTTGAGTTTCTTGGCCAGTTCGTCAAGTGTCGGAGCAGAAACAACACGACCGAGGTCGATCATGTCTTTCATCTTGGCGCCGTTGGCGTCAACCCAGTCAAGAGACGGATAACGGAGGTGGTTAACCAGGACGTAGTAAGTAGAGCCGGGTTGTGCAAAGATAGCCTTGGCCAAGACGTCACGAGGAGCACCTTCGTTTACGAAGCGGTTGCCTTCCTTATTGATGAACAGACGGTTACGGCCGGATGTACGAACCATTTCCATCAAACCTGTACCCGGAGTTCCGCAGGGATGAACCTGAATGTCGGACATACCGATAACGTGTGCACCGACTTTTTCACCCATGATGATGCCGGAGCCCTGGGCAGACTTGTTGAAGTTCGTGCAGCCGATGCCCTTGCCGAGGTCATAGTCTTTGAACACGCCGGTGTTGACTTTCTGACGAAGAGCAACATTAGCACCGAAGCCGCCTGTTGCCAGGATGACGCCCTTGTCAGCCATGAACTTGGTGGTCTTGCCGGTGTGGTTGTCTTTAGCTACTACACCGATAACACGGCCGGCCTTGTCCTGAATCAGGGAGACCGCATCCATGTCGGTGTAGACCTTCATGTCGTTGCCATGAGCGGCGATGTATTTTTCGAAGGAACGAATATAGGTGTTGCCGGACGGAGTAGCAGGATAGTGAGAACGCTGCCACAAAGCACCCGTAGCAGTACCGACTTCGTCTTTAAACTTAACGCCGATGCTTTCCAGCCAATGAACGGACTCTAAAGCATGGTCAGTCAGGTAATGAACCAGATCAGGATTGCCGATATTGTGGCCGCCCTTCATGGTCTGTTCATAGTGTTTCTGGATAGAGTCTTCGATACCCTGTTTGCCCTGACGCTGCGGGTCAGCTGCGTTCAAAGCGCCTTCAGAAACGTTGGTGGAGCCGCCGAGGATGCCGAGTTTTTCAAGAACGATAACTTTGGCACCGGCCTGCTGAGCAGCGATAGCAGAAGCTAAGCCGGATCCGCCGCCGCCGACAACGACAACATTAGTCTTGATTTCAGCGGGAAGAGCAGTGTATTTTTCGCTGTTCTTCATCAGCTTGGCCATGTCAGCCTTGGAAACCTTAGCCTGTTCGAGTGCTTTCTTAACGGCGCCCTTCAATGCGAAGGAAGTAATGGTTGCGCCGGTAACATTGTCTACGCCGAGAGATTGGCGATCGATAATCTTCTTGGACAGTTTGTCCAGAGCGACTTTGCCGACACCGATAGTTTCAAGGTTGTCAGGATATTCAATCTTTTCAATCTTGTTCTTGCTGACGGTTACCTTGACGGTGAAGGCAGCATTATGACCGTTGACTTTTTCAGTGTAAGTTCCGGGTGTATAGGTGACTGCATTGGCTGCGAGTGCAACGCCGGCAAGTCCGACAGCCACGGAAAGTTTGGTCAAAAGCATTAGTTTTCTCCTTTGGTAGGTACGGGAAAGATCCATACCGTTGTCTTACAAAAGTACCCACAAGAGGTACTTATTACAAATTGTAAGAGACAATAGGAGAAAATGAATAGGTATAAGTACTATGGGTTATCGTCTTTCTGGATGTCTTTCTTTTTGCAGACTATTCCGGAGAGCTTGCCGCTCAGCTGCTGTAGGGAAGAGAGGTTTTCTTCCTCAATATCATCATGAAGGCCTTTAATCTGACGGGATATCAGGAGGGAGATCGTTAAGATGAGAATTGAAACAGAAGTAAGAAGAATCCACTTGCTCGTTAGATGTTCCATATTAATAATGAGGTAACGAGCAACAGCCACAACAGTAATGACCAGAGGCGTCTTGAGTTTTAACTCATGCTGTCCGAGCGAATACTGTCTGACCATCGACAAAATCTCGATGAATAAGAACAAGAGCAGTAAGTTAGCCAAGCCGATGCTCTTGGTCGCAAACATGTCATAACCTTCGGCCACGATCGCGACTGCGGTCGCAATTGTGATGATGATCAGGGCGCCTGCCTGAATGATCAGAAGAAGGGTTTCGAACTTGTCGTTAATTTTTGCGATGATTGGTTTATTCATTTTTTTCTTAATTAATAATGGGTCCCGCGACCCATGCCTGCATTATGAGAAAAAAAAGAGGCTAGTGCGGCTTAATAAGTAGCAATCTACCAAGAATGGGCGAAAGCGATCTTGGATTGCAACTTTTTGTTCATCAAAAATCAAACTGTTCGATTCATCTATTTGAAAATAAATAGAAAAGTAACTGTTGAACAAACGGTTGATCGCTGAAAAATTATTTAGCAAACTACTAGACAAACAAAAAATACTTGTTTTTAAATTTTGAGAGGAATCCTTCGATCTGAGTGTTTAGAATTGGAGCACATTTTTGCCAGGTAATGGCAGCGATTAATAAGTGGAGGGGAGCATTGGATTGTGCTCAAGTGCGAACCAAACTCGCTCTCTTAAAAGGATGCGGAATAACGAATAAACGCACGCGGTAAAAGTATGGAAGGTATTTCTCTCATTTCGACCTTAGCGATCGGTTTCGGTGTCGCTTTAGTCCTGGGTTTTTTGGCAGAAAAATTAAAAGTGCCGGCATTGGTCGGCTACTTGCTCGCCGGTATTTTGGTTTCGCCGTCGGTATTCGGCTTTGATGTGGATTTGAACTTGGCCAACCAGCTGGCTGAAATCGGCATCATGCTCCTGATGTTCGGCGTGGGCCTGCATTTCTCCTTGACAGACTTGCTGAAGGTCAAAGGTCTTGTTGTTCCGGGCGCGATTTGCCAAATGCTTTTGTCAGCCTTAATCGGTTTCGGCTTAAGCTGGCTCTGGGGCTGGGACGTAGGTCATTCAGTTCTTCTCGGCTGCTGTTTATCCTGTGCTTCCACGGTCGTTGTTCTCAAAGCCTTGGAGGCAAGAGGCATGCTCGAAGGCTTCGACGGCAACGTAGCAGTGGGCTGGCTGATCGTGCAGGACATGGTTACGGTCTTGCTCTTAGTTCTCCTGCCGCCGATGGCTTCAGTGTTCACAGGCCAGGCTCAGACTTCTTCTCAGCCGCTCTGGCAGCTTCTGCTTATAACCTTGGCTCAGGTTGTCGTCTTTATCGTACTGATGCTGGTGATCGGGCGCCGTCTGCTGCCGTACCTCCTCTGGCAGGTTGCCAAAACCGGTTCCCGCGAACTCTTTACGCTTTGCGTATTGGCAGTGGCCATCGGTATTGCCTTCGGCGCCGCTGAAGTCTTCCATGTGTCCTTTGCTTTGGGTGCCTTCTTCGCCGGCATGGTGATGCGTGAATCCAAGTATGCCCATAGAGCAGCCGTGGAATCCCTTCCGCTGAGAGATGCCTTTTCGGTTATTTTCTTCGTCGGTGTCGGCATGATGTTCAATCCGATGGTGATCGTCGAACATCCTTGGCATCTGCTTTGCGTGCTGCTTTTAATCCTCTTCATTAACCCGATCATCGCCGCATTATTAGTGATGCTGTTCCGTTATCCCTTGCACACCGCCTTGACACTCGGCGCATGTTTAGGACAGATCGGTGAATTCTCGTTCATCTTGGCGAGCCTAGGAAAGTCCATGGGCATCGTCTCTGACGAAGGCATGAATCTCGTCTTGGCAACAGCGATTTTGACGATTGCGCTTAACCCGATTGCTTTTGCTACCCTTCCGAAAGTCGCTGAATTCCTTAAAAAACGCAGCAAACTGGCTCGTATTTCGGCTGCTCGCCCGGATCCACAGTCTCTTATGCCGGACGAAGTCGAAAAGAAGAAAATCACCGGTCATATCGTCATTGTGGGTTACGGCGACGTCGGCTGTAAGTTAACAGCAGCTCTTCAGAAAGATGAAATCCCAACCGTTATCGTCGACAAAGACGATTCCCTGGTGGCTCAGCTGCGTAAGAACGGATATACCGCTATTCAAGGCGATGCCGTGGATCCGTCTGTTCTGCTTCAAGCTCACGTGCAAAACGCTGCCGTGATTGTTCTGACAATCCGTGATGAGATTTTGGAACGCAAGGTCGTAGAAACTGCCAAGCTGATCAATCAAGGTGTTAAGGTTATCCTTCGAGCCGCTACTGACCAAGAAGCTAACCACTTCAGAGCGGATAACCTGGGAACGGTCGTTCAGGCTTCTGTGATTCTGTCCCAAGAAATGGATAAGTTGGTCCGTCTGGCAATCCTTAAAGGCGATTCTCCGGTGGACGAAGAAATCGCAGTTAACAGTGATGTCAACCCGGCGCCCCCTTCACAGCATCCTGAAGTCAATCCCTAATATTTTATTGAGAAAGCTGAGTTTTTCAGCTTCCTTATTAATCTCGTGTGTCGCCTTTGGGAATTGTTCGATTTCTAAGAAATAGCGAATAAGGAATAAGAGTATTTATCCCTTTGATTCCTTATAGAAATTATGCGTCAAAAGCGAGATTTCTAAGATGGGCGGAAAAGTCCCATTTGTCAGTCTCAGAAAGCTTTCTCGAAAGTAGAATATTGCCTGAATTTGCGTGGACGAACCGGTTGGATCCTCCGAGTCATGCAATTCGCTTAAGTGTACAGAACGGTTACGCTCAAAGAATTTTTAGCAATCTGCATTAAATTTTTGCCCGCATAGGACAAACGAACGATGAGTCATAGTTTTAGCTTGATTTCGACCTTGGCGATCGGTTTTGCGATTGCCTGGGCGCTTGGCTTCCTCATGGAGCGCATCAAAGTACCGGCATTGGTTGGCTACTTGCTCGCCGGTATTATTATTTCGCCCGCAACACCCGGATTTGTGGGTGATGTTAATATTGCTTCCGAACTCTCTGAAATCGGTGTCATGCTGCTGATGTTCGGCGTCGGCTTGCATTTTTCTATGACCGATCTCATTCGAGTCAAGAATATCGCGGTTCCCGGAGCTATTCTTCAGATGGGCCTGGCGACCTGTTTAGGCGCGGTTTTGGCCCATTTCTGGGGGTGGCCGTGGGGACAAAGCATCGTCTTTGGTATGTGTCTTTCCTGCGCCTCCACGGTTGTGCTTCTGAAAGGCTTGGAAAGCCGAGGCATTCTGGAAAGCGGCGACGGTCAAATCGCCGTGGGCTGGTTGGTCGTCGAAGACATCATGACCGTCTTGATCTTGGTGCTCCTGCCTCCGCTGGCTTCCTTGCTGGGTTCTCCTCTGCAAAATACCGAGGCTTCTTTGCCGCTTTGGCAGATTGTCGGCATCACGCTGGCTCAAGTATTCGGTTTCATCATCCTGATGCTGGTTGTCGGAAAACGCCTGCTTCCGTGGCTTCTTCGCCAGGTTGCTAAGACGGGTTCCCGCGAGCTCTTTACGCTTTCAGTGTTGGTATTTGCAATCGGTATTGCCTACGGTGCAGCGCAGATCTTCCATGTCAGTTTCGCATTGGGTGCCTTCTTCTCCGGCATGGTGATGCGTGAAAGCCGTTACTCTCATCGCGCTGCGATGGAGTCACTACCGCTTAGAGATGCCTTCTCGGTTATCTTCTTTGTGGGCGTCGGCATGATGTTTGATCCCAAAGTCCTTTACGAACAGCCCCTGCATGTATTGGCCGTGCTTGCCATTATTATCTTAGGCAAAGGTCTTGTTGCTTTTGGTCTGGTCTTGTTATTCCGTTATACGCTTCACACTGCTTTGACGGTTGCTGCCGCACTGTCTCAGATCGGTGAATTCTCGTTCATTTTGGCTGCACTTGGACTTCAGCTCAAGATCCTGCCGCAAGAGGGCATGAGTTTAGTATTGGCCGGCGCCATTATTTCTATCGCCCTGAATCCGTTTGCCTTCGCAACGGTCGGACCGGCTCGTGACTTCATAAAAAAGCGTTGGGGATTCGCTAGAAGAATGGACGCGCGTATCGATCCAATGGCACTTATGCCGGACAGCGTCGGCAGCGACATCCTCCACGGTCATGTGGTTCTTGTCGGTTACGGAGAAAAGGGGAAAATCATCCTCGAAGAGCTGCTTCAAAGACATCTTTCCGTTGTAGTGGTAGACGATCACCATTCGGTTATTGAAGAGCTTCGAGAGAGGAATGTTAATTCTATTTACGGAGATGCTACAGATCCTGCTGTCCTTATCCAAGCTCATATACATGAAGCGGCCATTCTTGTTCTGGCAATTGAAAATGAGATCCTTTGCCGCAAGATTGTTGAAACAGCCAAGATCCTGCGACCGACCATTGAAACAGTCATGCCTGCCGAAAACGAAGAAGATGCTAAGGCCCTTAAGGCGGACGGTGTTGCTCAGGCTTTTGTACCGGACGAGCTCTTGGCGCAAGCCATCGTTCAATTCACGATGAGCCGTTTTGGCAAAGAATCCGAAGACCAAAAAATTCGGGAAGAGGAGGCAGAAGAACGAAAAGCAGTTGAAAGAGGAGCACTCTAGTTCTTCCTAATTTGGCTCGAGTTTTCGAACTCTATGTACAACAGGCGCCTTTCGGCGCCTGTTGCGATTTCAATTAAATACTCGGTTAGTACTCAGTACCTGAAGTATCTCCTGCAGGGCGAGCCTGAGCAGGAACAACCAAAACCAAATTCGGTTGTGTCTTAGAAGCAGAGGGCAAAGGAGCGACTTCAGCAAGTTTGCCGTATTTCTTACGTAGCTCTTCGATTTCGCCGAATTCGATGGCGCGATTAGGACAACTTTCCACACAGATCGGCTGAAGTCCTCTCTGCAGGCGGTCAAAGCAGGCATCGCACTTTCTCATCTTGTGAGCAGTTTCGTCCAATACCGGTGCATGATACGGGCAAGCCTGTGCACAAAGTCCGCAGCCGATGCACTTCGTCGCATCAATGACCACCAAACCGTCTTCTGCACGTTTGTGATGTGCTTTTGTCGGGCAAACCTTAACGCAGGCAGGGTCGGAGCAGTGGTTGCAGCCTAAGCTGACGTAATAACCGAACACGTCTTGTGTCCAGGATCCGTCAGCAGCCTGTTTCCAGTTTCCGCCGGCGTATTCATGAACTTTGCGGAAGTTCATGCCCACGGGAAGGTTATGTGCGTCCTTGCATGCTACGGCACAAGTCTTGCAGCCGGAGCATTTTGATACGTCAACAAAAAATCCAAGTTGTGTCATCTTTTTTTCTCCTAGGCCTTACGGACTTCTACAAGGTTGGTGTGCTGAGGATTGCCTTTGGCCAGCGGGCTCGGGCGCAGCGAGGTAAGCGTATTGATGTTGCCGCCTATGTCGACGACATTACCGTTCTTGTTGACCGGCGTGTACCAAGCGCCCTGAGGAATGCTCACAACGCCCGGCATAATTCTTGAAGTGACTTTTGCCGGAAGTTCGACGATACCGCGATCGTTAAAGATCTGAACCAAATCGCCGTTGTTGATTCCGCGTGCTTTAGCGTCCAAAACGTTCATAAAGACGACGTCAGGATGCTGTTCACGCAGCCAGGGAAGGTTGTGGAAGGTGGAGTGAATACGGCCGTGATGGTGGAAACCGTAGCACTGCAGCGGATACTTCTTCTGCAGTTCATCCCCGTACATCTCCCAGTTTCTGAAGTAGATAGGAATCGGAGAGATCACATCGCCGGGATTCAGCTTCCAGGTATTGGCGATATTGTTAAGACGTTCGGAATAGATTTCAATCTTGCCGGACGGAGTCTTAAGCGGGTTCTTAACCGGGTCGGCTCTGAATTCGGAAAGCGCAACCGGATTCTTTCTCCAGCCGTAGACTTGAGCAGGACCGCCTTTCCAGAACGTATCCCAATCAGGCAGCTGAGGAACTTTCTTGCGTGTTTCGTTGTAGCACCATTCGAGCCACTGCAGCTGAGTTCTTCCTTCCGTGAATTCCTGTTCCTTGCCGAGTTCCTTGGCAATCAAGCGGCAGATTTCGTACGAAGTCTTCTGATCCCACTGAGGTTCGACAGCCTTGTGCATCGGCAGCATGGAAGTCGTACCGCCGTTAGAGCCTCCTTGGCAGGCGATGTCGTCGGTTTCAGGGCCAAGGACGTCCGGAAGAAGAATATCGGCATAACGGCAGGTCGGTGTCATCATGTTGTCGCAGACTACGATGAATTCGCACTTAGATGTGTCGCGAAGGATCTTATCCGTTGCGTTTGAGTCGGAGTGCTGGTTAATCGTGGTGTTGCCGCCGGAGTTCACGATCATCTTGATATCGTGGTCCAGCTTCTTGACGCCGCGCATACCGTCGGTAATGTCGGTCATGTCTTTACCGCGAACAATGGCATCCGTCCACATGAAGACAGGGATCGTGGCTTTAACAGGGTTCTTGCCGATCGGGAGATAAACAGCTGGCAGAGAAGAGTTGCCTTCGGCATCACCCGGGTTCGTGCCCGGCAAGCCGACTTGACCTAAAAGAATCGGCAGCATGGCGATGGCGCGAGCGGTTTCTTCGCCGTTAGCCTGACGCTGAGGACCCCAGCCCTGAGATATGAAGCAGGGCTTAGTCGTGCCCATTTCCTTAGCAAGCTGAACAATGGTCTCTACCGGGATACCTGTAATCTTGGCAGCCCATTCCGGAGTTTTAGCGATTCCGTCTTTGCCTTTGCCGAGGATGTGGCTCTTGTAGTCACTGCCTTTTGCGGCAGAGGCGGGGAGTGTTTTTTCGTCGTAGCCGACGCAGTATTTATCAAGGAAGTCCTGGTCGACCTAGTTATTCTTGATCAGTTCGTAGGCAATGGCTTCGACTAAGGCAGCGTCCGTACCCGGACGAATCGGAATCCACTGATCCATACCTGCGGCAACGGTATCGTTGTACATCGGGTCGATCATGATGGATTTCGGATGGCCTTTTTCTTTAGCGCATTCGAGCTGATAGCCTTTACCGCCGCCGGATCCGCGTGTGACTAAAGTATTGCCTCCGAATGTGACATACAGTTTGGCGTTGCCGATTTCACTCATGTCTGAGCCGGGACGACCGCCGTAGGTGTAAGGCATGGCTGCGCCGATCTGGGCGGTGGAGTAAGAACCATAGTACTTAAGGTAGCCGCCCATGAGGTTGAGCAGGCGCCACCAAGCGCGTCTGGAGTTCACTAGAGACTGCTGGCCGGAGCAATACTGCCAATAGACGGATTCATTGCCGTATTTTTCAACGGTTCTCTTGAGGTTGTCTGCCACGGTTTTGATGGCTTCATCCCAAGTAATGCGTTCGAATTTGCCTTCGCCGCGTTCACCGACGCGTTTCATCGGATATTTCAGTCGATCCGGTGAGTACAGGCGCTGTCTTAATGCACGGCCGCGCAAGCAGGCGCGAATCTGACGATGATCGCAGGCGTCACCGGCGGTGTTGTCGGTTTCAACGCGAATGACTTGGCCGCCTTTGACAAAGCAGCGCTGTGGGCAGCGCTGGCCGCAGTTAATCACGCAGGCATTCCAGTAGAAAGGTTCAATTTCTTTAACCGCCTGAGCAACGGCTTTAGAGATCGGATTCATCAAAAAGCTGCCTGCAGCAACGCTGAGTGCTGAAAAACGCAGGAAACTTCTTCTTCCGAAAGTGCTCTGTGGAAGATTGAACATGTGCTCTCCTTGTTTTTTAATTTTGGGGGTGGGTAAACAAAGATTAGGGGTCTTTGTTGCCTAAAATTGTATTTAATACGTTCGGATGAGGTCAAGAGTGTGAATCTAGTAATAACGAGTAGTTGTTTGTCTGCGAAATCCCGACAACAATAAACCCTCTGAATGAATATTTAGCTAACAAATAATCAAAAAGAGATATAGGAAAAATCCAATATTTGTTTTATGGTAAAAAAGAAAAAGGCCTCGCAATTCGGAGACCTAAGTAAGAAATAATTCTTTAGGTAAAGTCGGGTCGGACGTATAGCTCACCGGGCGTTGCTACATAACCTAAGTGTTCGGAAATATCATCCGCAGTGTGTTTGATTTCGCTGATCCAGCCTTCTAAGAAACTGCTGGCGGGAGAGGAGATCGAAAGGCAGGCAACTAATTTGCCGGAGTCGTCACGGATGCCTGCGGCTACACAGCGAACTCCCATTTCCAGTTCTTCTTCATCTCGCGCAAAACCAAGAGTTTTGATCTTGGAGATTTCAGTCAGAAGGGTGTCGATGTCCCCGATGCTGTTCGGAGTGGACTTTTCAAGGTTGGTCCGCAAAGCATAGGCACGAATCTGCTCGAAAGAATCTTCGGCTAAGAAGAGTTTTCCTGAACTCGTGGTATGCAGGGGAGCAGTAGCGCCGATCGTACGGACGACTTGAATGCCCGGACGCTCACGCATGATACGATCGATATAGACGATATTGTCGTTTTGACGAATTGAGAGATTGACTGTCTGGCGTGTGAGATTATGCAGACGCTGCATTCCGGTTCTTGCCGTATCACGAACCGAGATTCTTTCTCTCACCAGGTTTCCGAGCTGAAGGAACCGCAAACCTAAACGATAAGTTCCGGCAGAGGCGCCTTTCTCCACAAAACGAAGGCGAACTAAATCGGAAAGGATACGGTGGCAAGTAGAGATGTGAAGACAGGTTTCGTCAGAAATGACCTTCAAATTCACAGGGTCGTGATGCTGGGTCAGGACTCGAAGAATTGCACTGGCCCGATCAAGTACTTGAATGTTTGCTTTACTAACGGACTGATCCATGAGACTGCATCTGTTTTTATTGATAAATCAAAGGCGGTGATATCAACCGCCCATGATTGTTATTTTAGATTTTTTGCAATAATTTCTGCGATATCTGAGATAGAAATTTCAGATAGTGATTTTTCTTGAGATTTCGCAGAGTCGAACATGGATAAGCAGAACGGGCAGCTCGTTGCAACTTTGTCGCAGCCGGTATCGTTGACGACTGCCTTCAGACGGATCACGTTCAGTCGCTCGGGCGCGTCCGTATCGGTCCAGAACTGTCCGCCGCCGGCGCCGCAGCACGTTGTGCAAGTGCCCCATTCCTTGGGATCGACGGTCTCTAAGCCTTTGACTTTATTCAAATCAAATCTCGGAGCGTTCACGATACCGTTGTAGCGAGCGTAATAGCACGCGTCATGGATGGCGACTCTTTCTTTTTCGGAAAGTTCTGCCTTGAGTCTGCCGGAATCCATCTGTTCCGCAATGAACTGTAGGTGCGAAATCACGTTGAACTGACCGCGCTCAAACTCGGGATACTCATTCTTCAGAGTGTTGAAGCAGTGCGGGCAGGTCGCCAACAAACGGCTGAAGTTGTACTGGCGCAGATTATCAATGTTGGTCTGTGTCTGAATCTGATAGAGATACTCTTCACCGACTCTGCGGGCAAACTCGGCGTTGCACATTTCTTCCTGCATCACGGCAAAGGACAAGCCGGAATGCTTGAGGATCTTGATCATTGCCTTCGCAATCTTCTGATTGCGTTTGTCGTAGGCAGCAGAGCAGCCGACCCAGTAAAGGATGTCGTAGTGAACGCCCGGTTCGGCAAAGGCAACGTCTAAGTCTTCCAGCCAAGCCCAGCGGGTATCCGGGTCCAAGCCCCAGGGGTTGCCGACAGACTGAATGTTCTGAAGCGTTTTAGCCACGCCTTCGGCGAACTGGCCTTCTTCTAGAGCCAGAGAACGGCGCATCTGCTGGATCGTATTGACGATTTCAATGCGGGAAGGGCACTGCTCGACACAGGCACCGCAGGTCGTACAAGCCAGAAGGGATTCTTTGGAAACAACATCCGGTACCAAGACTTCTTCGGTCTTGGTGTAGCCTTCCATCATTCGTTTCTTCAAAGAAAGAATGATTTCACGAGGATCAAGAGGACCGCCGGCGCGGTTGACCGGACAGACAGAAGTGCATCGGCCGCATTCGACGCATGCGTCAAAGTTGAGACGATCATGCCAATTGAACTGGCCGAACTTGGAAATACCGAAGCTTTCCTGTTCTTCGATGTTGTCGATCTTTTCCACGAGGCCGCGCGGTTTGGTTCTCTGCCAGTAGATGCTCGTCGGGCTCTTATACATATGAGCGAAGTACGTCATCGGGATAGCGGCGACGAACATTAAGGAAATGACGCCGTGGAGGATCCACATGTAGAGGTGCTGAGCTTCCAGCTGTTCCTTGCTCATGCCGGAGTAGAAAACCTTAGCCAGGAAGTTTCCGACAGGAGAACAAGAAGCATACGGAGGATTCTCGGCAGCTAAGCGAAGCGCTTCAACGATGTAGCCGGTAAGGATAATGACGGCAAGAGAACCCAAAATCCACAAAAAGCGGACGGATTTCTCATACTGCTTGCCCTGCTTGATAAAGCGGCGGTAAAAGGCCATGCCTAAGCCGATCAAGCAGACGACACCGGCAATATCGAGAATGAACTTATAGAAGTAGTAAACATTCCCGGCCAAGAACTGTTTGCCGAAGACCAGTTTGCCAATGTCCCAGTCTAAAACGGCCAGGCAGGTGCCGAAGAAGAGGAAAACGAAACCCCAGAAAATCCAAAAGTGCAGCCAGCTGCCTAAGGGTTTGCGGATGATTCGTTTTTGCTCCAGACCTTCTTTAACAAAGAAACCCCAGCGACGCTTGGTTTCCTTGTCCATGGCGTAGGGCTTGCCGGCACGCCAAAGTAGGTAGGACTTGCGGATGCCCACTGCACAGCAGATCGCAGCGGCGATGCCGAGAACATAGATGCCGATAATGGCCCAGACGGGAATATTCCAAAATCCCGGACGAGTGACGATGTCTACTCCATTCATAGTCAATCTCTCTAAGTTAAAGAGGTACATATTCCCGACGACCGTCGGAATTTAATCGAGATTCAAATATTCTCGGACGCAAAATCGGCCATTCAAAAGGATGCTGAATGACAGGTTCAGCCAAATGCGATTTCCGAAGAATGGTGATATGCGGTTTAAAACGGCCTTTGTCGTAAGAGATATGGAGACGATCCAAAATCTCTCGCGATTCGCGGGCCAAATGTTCTATCTCCGGAGAGGCGCTGCCGCCGACCCAAGCCACTTGAGGACGTATGAAAAGGCCGCTGTTGTCGATCAGCCAGCTTTTGCCGTTAAAGTCAGTCGTAAGAGGCAGAAGCTGAGCGATTAACCGGGCTTTATCGGGTTCGATCTCTCCGATAAAAGCCAAAGTCAAATGAAAATTTTCTTTCGGCACAGGCCGCGCGCCCGCATCGAAACTTAAAGCTCTATCCTGAGCGTCCACTAATTTATTAATGACGCTAGGCGCAGCGGGAAGTCCGATAAAGCACTTCATAAAACTTATCTGCCGTGTTGGTCACGCCACTGAGCAATGGCTTCGGAGCAATCAGCGATCAGTTCCGGACCTTTGTAGATGAAACCTGTATAGAGCTGAACAATAGAAGCACCGGCTTCCATTTTCTCGACGGCGTCCTGAGCGCTCATGATGCCGCCGGAAGCAATGATCGGCAGCGCACCCTGGAGATGCTCGGAGGCCATTCTTGTGACTTCGGTAGAACGAGCCATAAGAGGTTTGCCGGAAAGGCCGCCGGTTTCTTTAGCGAGCGGGCTGTGCTCGACCGGTTCTCTGGAAATGGTGGTATTCGTGCAGATTACGCCGTTCATGCCGTGCTTAACAATGATGTCCAGCGCATGTTTGACGCCGTCATCAGACAGGTCAGGTGCAATTTTTACGGCGATCGGGACGATCTTGCCGTCGTTTTCATCGGCTAAGCGCTGACGATGTTCAGCGATACCAAGAAGGAGCTTATCGAGTTCTGCATCAGCCTGCAGGTCGCGAAGGTTAGGAGTGTTCGGAGAAGAAATGTTGATCGCGATGTAATCACCGGATGTGTAGAGGCGATCCATACACTTCTTGTAATCCGATAAGGCTTCGCTGTTGGGCGTGACTTTGTTCTTGCCGATATTGATGCCTAAGATGCCTCCGCGGTTGCGAAAAGCTCTGGCGCTCTGGAGATTCTTAGCAACCTGAATAGCACCGACGTTGTTGAAGCCCATGCGGTTGATGATGGCTTCATCGGGAATCAGGCGGAAGAGGCGGGGCTTAGGATTACCGGGCTGACCTTTAGGAGTTACAGTACCGATTTCAACGGAACCGAAACCCAAAGCGCCGAAGGCTGTGACATGCTCGCCGTCCTTATCCATGCCGGCTGCCAAGCCAACGCAGTTCGGGAAGCGCAACCCCATGATTTCAATAGGATTTTCCGGGAAGGAACGAGTTACAAGTTTCTGAGCGCCAAGCTGAGTAGCCCAGTCAAGGTTCGAAAGAATAATGTGGTGAGCTTGTTCAGGGGTAAAACGGAACAAAACTGACTTAGCAAGTTTGTAAATTGAGTTCATTTTTTTTTCGTCTTAGGACTGTAAAAAGGTCTTCCCGATATTATCCGCCGATAAGGACGGTCCGAACGCTATTGAGCTGCCGGAAGACAATTCAATATCAACCGAAAAGTATACCGAATCAATGCTCAAATCGGACTCAGGTGGTGACGAAAATCAAACGAAAACGGCCTTGACATGGAAAACCAAGGCCGTCTTGCAAATATTTAGAAGGAAAATACGCCTTCAATGGTGATTATGGGATTTTCCCTTGTTTGTGCCGCTCGATGTAGTGGAAAGGAAAATTTCCTGTTTTGGCATCTTCAAAATAAAGCCTGAGGATTTTGTCGACCGAGTTGAAGGCAATCTTGTCCCATGGAATTTCGTCTTCGCTGAAGAGTCTGGCTTCAAAGGATTCGGGACCGGGATTGGCTTCGGGGCTTTCCATGGCAGCAAGGAAAATCACATGCGACTGGCTAGCATGCGCTAAATCTAAATAGACGTAAGGTTCGTCGGCAATCCGGAAATCGATCCCGGCTTCTTCCTGGGTCTCTCTAGCCGCACCGTCTCTTGTAGTCTCCTTCATTTCCTGGTGTCCGGCAGGGAGCGTCCAATAGCCTTTTCTCGGATCTATGGCTCGGCGGCAAAGCAGAACCCTGTCTTCCCAAACGGGAAGGGTGCCCACAATATTTAGCGGATTCTCGTAGAAGATTTCTCCGCAGGCCGTGCAGACATAACGTTCATGATCGTCGCCCTCAGGAATCTTTCTCTCTACGGGCGCTCCGCACTGTGTGCAGAAAAGAATTGGCTTTTTACTCATTACCGACCTCCGAAAAGAAGGAGAAACAGGCAAATGATTTTGCCTGTAGGAGCCTTAGCGGTTAAACCGAGAAACCGGAATCGGTTCTCTGTAATTAAAGACATTCATTCGAGTGAGCAGCTTTCCGAGGACTTCATACTTGTACTCAAGATATCGAGCGTGCTCTTCTTCCGAAAGACTGCCTTCCTGATGCTTGATGACTTCTTCGGCCCATTCCTTAGTAAAGATATGGTGATCAAAGCTGTAGGCAAAAGCTCTGTCTAAATAGGCGACCTCAAAGTACATGGCGCCGTTGGCAGGCGTTTGAGGGGCAAAGTCCGGTGCGATAGAAGTATCGACAAAATATCTGCCCTTTAATACAGCTCGTGTCACCAACTCAATGCCGTCACGGACTTCGTCTCCGGGAAAAGAAGTGCGGAAGCGGAAATATTCGCGGCGCGGAATCTCGTTAGGACAAAGGTCTTCGAATGCTGCGTTAAGAAGGCGAAAAGTGACGCCGCTCGCGATTAAGCCGCGATTCCCGCTGTAGCGCATTAAGTCTTCTCGCTGGAAAACAATCGGACCTTCGTCATCTCTGACCGTTAGATAAGTGGTAGGTATGTAATACATATTATTAATACTCTGTTTAAAAATCACAACGGACGGTTTTTAAAGCCGTCCGTTGTGATTTTAGATAGATTACAGAAAAGCGGGATCAAGTCGGATCATTTTGGTCGGCCGAGCCTTTATCCTGCATACGACGGTAAATAGCGGCAGCGATCGGGCCGGAAATGTTGTGCCAAACCGAGAAGATGGCGCTTGGAACCGCGGCGATCGGATTGAAGTGTGCCGTTGCAAGAGCGACACCTAAGCCGGAGTTCTGCATACCGATTTCAAGACTCAAGGCTTTGCACTTAGCCACATCCATGCCGGTGATCTTGCCTAAGAAGAAACCGAGCAGGAGGCCTAAACCGTTGTGAAGCACGACGACGGCGAAGACGAGGAGACCGATTTCGGCAATCTTCTTCTGAGAGACGGCAACGACAGCACTCACAATCATGATGATCGCGATAACGGAAATAGCCGGAAGGGCAGTCACGGCAGCGTCAATCTTGGACTTGAAGATCGCTTTGACGATCAAGCCGAGAATAATCGGCAGGATCACGATCTGAATAATGGACCAGAACATCGCGACAGGATTCACGTTAATCCAGGAGTGAGCAAAGAGATAAATCAATGCCGGAGTCACGATCGGAGCAAGAATGGTGCTCAGAGAGGAAACAGTCACGGAAAGCGGGACGTCGCCGCGAGCCAGATAAGTCATCACGTTGGAGGCTGTACCGCCTGGGCAGCAGCCGACCAGAATGACGCCGACGGCAATGTCGGGCGGAAGATTAAAGATTAAGCAGAGCAGCCAAGCCAAAATCGGCATGATTGTGAATTGGCCTAGGGTTCCGATGGCAACAGCCATCGGGCGACGGAATACTTCGGAGAAATCGCTTGCCTTCAGTGTCAAACCGATACCGAACATAATGATGCCCAGCAGCGGAGAGATGTAAGGAGCAAAAAACTTGAAAGAATCCGGAGAGACATATGCAAGACCGGCAAAAACAAGAACCCACAGGGCAAATGTTTTGCCAAGGAATTGACTAACAGATGCAAGGAACGCCATTTTAATTTTCTAATGTTAATTCAAAATTTCTTCTAGACGTTCGAACGTCTTTGGGTAAAAGCGATTCGAATCGTGGTTTGCAGCGTTTGACTGCGTTTTAAACGTTTTCGGGATCACCGATCAACGTGTTGAATAATTTAGCTCCAAAAAATATTGCTTTTAACTTTTCGAAATACAAAATTAATTTTCGTAACGCGATATTTTATATTTATATAAAATCAATTAGTTACCTTACTTTCTCTTCACTTCTCAAGTGTTCGACACGGACTTTGAATCTCAAAATAGGTTTTTTATGTCATCGGAAATTTGCATGACTTGTAGAACAGTGATATAGTTACATTCCTCGTTACACGAGATGTTTCACATTGATTGCGGGGTGGAGCAGTCTGGTAGCTCGTCGGGCTCATAACCCGAAGGTCACAGGTTCAAATCCTGTCTCCGCTACCAATTCTATTTTTTGAATTGGTGATGTCTAAGGCGGCTGTTAAGCTGCTTTTTTCATGCCTATTTTTGACTCCTGCTAAATCCATTTTCCAAAAGTGTAATGAGGGGTTAAATATAATAATTTATTTCTCTTATTCTCTGCATTCTTAATATAATTGCGCTGTTAACCATCTAAATTTCTATGCAGGTTCTCCGCATATGTCCATTCATATGCCTGCATAACTCGGTTGGTGCGAATTAATTTTTACCCATTGATGTGGGCTTCGCATTCTTAACCACGGCCTTTGATTGCCGACGCTATCCCGACCTCCGACTTACCACCGGACGGAAACGGAATAACCCGCTTGATCCTTTACGGACAACGGAAATAGCACCTCGACTTAATTTTTTCTGTTTTATTTGGCCATGTAAAAAACATGGCCGCCTTCTATTTTCGGAGAACTAATGAAAGAATTCTCAAAGCGGAGAACCGACGCCGTTAAAGGCCTGCGCAGATACCGTTTTCTTTTTCCGCCTAAAAATAAATATTGTCTTGTCGGCTTGAAACGTCATCCGGATAACTGGCAATTAGTTGTCCTGACGCTGTGCCGAATCTACAACTGCTTCCATTCCACTAAAAACAAGTGTTGTTCAAGAGAAACCTCTGAAGGCAGAAAAAAGTTTTATATGAAGTTTTTTAAATATGCCGCTAAAGAATTTCGGATTGATCCCCGCCAGCTAAAAACGGAGCACGTCGAAGCCTATTTCCATCACAAAATCACCGAACGGCTGAACCGGGGAGTAGAGCCGAAGGTAATCGCTAAGAGAATAGACAATGAACTCAGTCATTTGAAATTCTTTGCTTGGTGGATTTCAAAACCCAATTGCATTCCGAAGTTCTCGAAAATCATGAAAGCGGAAACGTTTCGTCTAGAAAACTGCCCGATGTCTAACTTCCGCAGCTCCCATACCGATACTTCTGCACTCAGGAAGAAAGTTAACGACGCATTCAAAATCAATGATTACTTAGGCGTCCAAGTGATGGCCATGGCTTATTTCGGACTTCGTCCGGCCGAGTCGGTCAGCCTTGAGCATCAGGAGTCTTTCTGTTCCGAAGGCGGACGTCCTTTTATCCATGTGCTGAAAGGCTCAAAAGGCGGAAAGCCGAGAAAAATCCTGATGAAAACCGTTGATCAGCACGACGCCTTCGAACAGCTCAGCTCTTTTTGTACAGAAAGGGGTATTGAACTCTTTCGTAATCCTAACCTATCGGTGCAAGAAGCCCTAAGGCTTCAAAGAAAGCAGCTCGTAGAGGAGTTGGGACTTTCAAAAGAAGTTTTTGAAGGATCTGCCTATTCAATGAGACATTCTTTTGCTTCGAGAATGATGGACGGTTATAACCCAAACGGCGAAAGGTCCTCATTGGAGGTCTCTGAAGATCTTGGACACCATAGAACTGAGGTGACGGCTGTTTATGTCGGTAACATGGAACGCGCCGGAGAAGACACTATCCCAGGATTATTAACCGCATTGGTCTCAAATCCGATGCATTCAAGCACGGAAGACAGACTCAAAATGTTCTTTCGTGAGCTTCTTGTCTCTCATACATTCTTGGGTTTCTCGCTTCTGTTTTGGTGTGCGTATACCCATAACGAAGGTCGGGATTTGGAGGCATTGGCCGCAAGAAAGCAAGCGATTTTGGGAAAGAAACGCAATCTCTATACCGAAGAGGTATTGATGGAAAAACTTTCATCGATAAGTACGAAGTCGACCGCCGAACAGTTCCTGATCCAATTCAACCAGTGTTGTCCGGCTGATTGGATCGAGAAAAACGTGATGGCGCCGTTCGATGCCAACTTGTTTTTCAAATAGTGAAAAATGGCAGATTTGCCGATTTTTTCCCGCTGAGAGGCCTAAATTTTCTAAATATAGTATCAATTCGGGAAACTACTTATATTCCTCGTCAAACCCATGTAAATCAAAGGTTTGGAAAGGGTGTAAGCAGCTAAAATTTAGATAAAACAAATAGTTGAACACAATTTTCTAGGCGGAATTTACAAATTTCAGGTAGAATCCCTGATGTCGAAATAAATCGAGATTAATTGTGTTTAGTAAGTTAGAGAAAAAGACAGTTCGTCACATGATGGAATCTGTCGGACTGATCGCCCTTGGTTACATTATTGCGGTTGCCGGCGCCGAAAGTACAGCCGTCATTATTGCAGGCCTCTTAGTTATGTTGGCCGGTTGGTTCTTCCTGATTCGCTCAGGACACGGAACGCTCCATCCGAAAGCAAGACAAGTTGCAGCAGCCAGACAAGTCGAAGAACAAAAAGTCATGGCAGGCGCTGCGGATTGATGAACATCATTCCATTCGAGCTCGAGTAAATCTCGGGCTTTTTTTATTTTCGGACTCTGACGACCCAATGTAAACTTCTCCAAAAGAAATCAAAAAATTTGCTTCTCTGGAGAAAAACAGAAATTCGAAAGGAGGAGGCGCTTCCTCCCCTGCCTGAAGGCAGGGGTCTTCGCGCCTAAATTTGATGAAATTCACTGTCGTCATCGATAACTATTGTGCTAAGTCAGGCATGCTCGCTGAATGGGGCTATTGCAGCCTTTTAGAGACAGAGCATGGCAACGTGATGATTGATACCGGCGGAACCGGTCATGTTTTAAGACACAATCTCGACTTTCTCAAAATTGATCTCAAGAAAGTTAGGGCTTTAGTCCTTTCTCACAGCCATCACGACCATATCTCGGGCGTCTTGGATATTGTTTTCAGCTGTCCTGGGATTCCGATCTACGCCGGTAAAGGCATCGAGATTGAGAGAAGAGGAGATGCCGATGCATCAAGAAGAAGCGGCGGCGTGCCTGTGGGTCATTTTCCTAATGCACACCTCATCGAGGATTATGTAGAAATCGTGCCTGGCGTATATGCCTTCCGAGTCCCTGAGCAAAATCGCCGTTCTCAATATGTTTGCTGCCGCAACATGTGGGAAGTTGCTCCTGACGGGCAAATTATTGCTGACCGCTTTGAAGACGATGTCTCCTTGGCAGTAAAAGGAGAAAAGGGCTGGAGCTTGCTGCTTGGCTGCGCACATGCGGGATTACCGAACATTATGCAGAGAGCAAAAGACTTGTTTGCCATCGAACGTCTGCACATGGTTGTCGGAGGCTCCCACCTTTGTGGTGTCGATCCTGAAGATTACGGCGTTTGGTTTGATCGACTGGCTGAGTTTCCTGTCGAAAAATGGCGCCTGAATCATTGCACGGGATTTAAAGCCGCGGCGGCCATGGCTGCTAGATTCGATGATGTTGACTGGGCCGGTGCGGGCTGCCGCTACGTACTCTAATTCACGAAAAGGAAGCGAAAATGATCAAGCAATTCATTGCGGATGCCTTCACAGATAAGATTTTTCACGGAAATCCTGCCGCCATCTGCCTTCCTGAACGCTGGCCGGATGACAAACTGATGCAGGATATTGCTTCCGAGAACAACCTCTCGGAAACGGCTTTTGTGGTGAAGGAAGACAGCGGCTGGAAACTTAGATGGTTTACGCCGGCCGGCGAAATCGATTTGTGCGGGCACGCAACACTGGCTACTGCATTCGTGCTAATGAACTTTGTCGAGCCTGATCTAACCGAGGTTCAATTTTCCACGCTCAGCGGAAAACTTTCCGTAAAGAAAAAGAACGATCTCTACGAAATGGATTTTCCGGCGTACGAACTTAAGAGAATTGAGGTCACTGAAGCAATGGAAAAGGCTATCGGTTGTAAGCCGTTAGAAGCCTGGATCGGCCGTGACTTAGTTTGTGTACTTGAAAACGAGGATCAAGTTATCCAAGCCAAACCAGATCTTGAAAAGGCCAAAGCTTTAGACGGTTTACTTTTGCACATAACTGCCAAAGGAAAAGACAAGTACGACTGCGTGAGCAGGACGTTTGCACCGAAATTAGCCGTAGACGAAGATCCGGTATGCGGATCCGGCCATTGCCACTTAGTGCCGCTATGGTCGGAAAAGCTTGGAGAGAAAGGGATATTGGCCTACCAGACTTCTTCTCGAGGAGGCGTCCTTTACTGCGAGCTTGACGGAAAGCGGGTCAAACTTGCAGGTAAAGCCGCCCTTTATTCTCGCGGAGAACTGTGCATCGAAGTCTATAGAGCTTCAATGCAAACCGGAGTTTGCTGTCTGTATACGATTTGATCTGCTGCTTAATTTAGATCGTGTACATGACGGCAAAATAATGCGTGACGCTTCCGCCTAAGACAAATAAATGCCAAACCGCATGGTGATAAGGAAGTCTTTGCCAGTTATAGAAGATCGTACCGAAGGAATAGAGCAGACCTCCGGCTACAAGCAGGACTAAGCCAGTGACGGGCAGGGCTTCTACAACCGGTTTAAAGGCAAACAGAACCAGCCAACCCTGAAAGAGATACAGGAAGGTGTTAAGCTTGTCGCTTTTCTTCATCAGCCAGGGCTGGAAAATAATACCGAAGGCAGCAATAATCCAGCAGGCCGTGCAAATCGTGATGCCGATCCAATTCGGCATCAGATTCAGCATAAAAGGCGTGTAGGTTCCTGCGATCAAAAGAAAAATGCAGGAGTGGTCAACATACTGGAGCGCCTTTTTGGCTCTGACGTTCGGTATAGCGTGATATAGTGTACTTGCTAAATAAAGAACGATCAGAGAAGACCCGAAAATACTAAAAGTAGTTACAGCCAAAGCATTTCCGTGCCGGATTCCGTAAAGAATTAAGAAGACAAGTCCCACTATGGAAGCAACGACCGCCAAGCCGTGGGAAATAGCGTTGGCAATCTCCTCACCGCAGGTGTAAAACTTCTCCTGCGTTCTCAGAAAACCTGAATAAGTACAGTCCATTCTTATCTAGTCGGTTTCTTTCGAAACCGCCTCCCTTATGTCTGATTGTTAATCCCAATATAAAAGTCTCAGAGATCCCTAACGAAAGTAAAAAAGCTGACTTTGTAACAAAGCTATTCACAGCGAGGCAGATAGGCAAAACTCGTCTTCTGCCTCAGGCGCATGAACTGGCAATGGGTTAAGATTTCTGAATCCTCTAATACACAAGGAGATTTTTTGTGAAAGTTTTTGCTCAGAACAGAACAGCAGCTTTTGATAAGAGGGCAGTTATTAAGTGTGCTGCCGCTGTTGCTCTGTTAGTTGCTGCGTCTAAGGTTTCTTTTGCGATCGGTCCTGTTCCTCTAACCATGCAGACATTTGCCGTCGCTGTCGTCGGCGCTTGGCTCGGAACACGCCAGGGCGTCGCCGCAGTTATCGCATACTTAGCCCTCGGTTTTGCAGGTCTTCCCGTTTTTGCCACGCCGCTTTGCGGCCCTGCCGCTTTGATGGGTCCGACTGCCGGTTACTTAGTTTCTTTCCCAATGGCCGCTGCCATCAGCGGTTTGCTTGCTGAAAGAGGCTGGACAGGCAAACGTGTTTTTGCTTCCTTCATCAGCCAGTACGCCGCCAATATTTTTATTGTCGCTTTCGGCGCACTCTGGCTTTCTGCTTCCATCGGCGTAGAAAAGGCTGTTCTGGTCGGCTTTGTGCCGTTTGTCATCGGCGCCTTGCTTAAGGCAATCCTTGGCACCGCAGTTCTGTATGCAAAAGAATTAAGCAGCAGACAATAATAAGAATATTCCTTGAAGGCATAATCCGGAGGTATTAATCTTCGGATTTTTTTTGCTTATTCAAGAGGTTGGCTTGTATCACATTACTCAGGGTTTTTTCTTATGAACTTTGGGATGTATCCCAATCCTGAGCTAAGTCTTAAATTTCACATATCGAAACAATCAATGTTTCGAATCACCTCGATCACGGAGAAAACATATGAAAGTTAAGACTCTTTTGAGCTTTGCCGCAGCACTCTGCTGCGCAGCCGCTTTCAGCATGAGCGCCCAAGCTCAGTTGAAAAATTCGCCGATGCATGCCAACCTTCCTGACAATGCAACAACAAAAGATTGCTTGGTTTGCCATCAGTCCTATCAGGCTGTAGCTCAAAAAACAGCCAAGATGAATCCGAATCCTCACAGCAACCACCGCGGTGAACAAAACTGCACCAACTGCCATAGCGTTAAGGGCAAACCGCACCTCGAATGCAATGACTGCCATACATTCGCAATCAAGATGAAAGGAGAATAATAAAATGACAAGCGTATCTCGTCGTACTTTCCTTGGAACAGCCGCTGCTGCTTCCGTTAGCGCTGTCGCTGCTCCTGCAATGGCTGCTTCCACTTCCGGAAACAATCTTCCTGCCAAATGGGATGACACAGTTGACGTCGTCGTCTTGGGCTGCGGCGGTGCCGGTATGATGGCCGCCTGTCAGGCACACGATGCCGGCGGTAAAGTTGCCGTTTATGACGCAGGTCAGTCTCCCTTCCATACAGCTACCAACCTCTGCGGCGGCTTGTTCACAGCTTGGGGTTCCAAGATGCAGAATGCCGACCCCGAAGGCCGTAAAGACTCCTGGCAGCAGTTCGCCGAAGACATCATGGCTTATGGTAACTACATGAGCTTGAAGGAACCGGTTTACTGCTTCGCAAAGAACTCCGGCAAAGCATTCGACTTCCTTGAAGACGCCGGTCTTGCCAAACATCACCTTGAACCGTATGCCGGCCACAGCCGTCTGCGCGCTCACCGTCAGGACTCTTTCAAGGGCCGTGACTACATTGAAGTTCTGGTCAAACAGCTCGACAAGCGCGGTATCAAGATCAACCACGGTATGGGCGTTACCAAGTTCTACTATGACCCGGCTACTAACACCGTTGTCGGCGTTCAGGTAGGTGAAGGCGACAAAGCCAAGAACGTCAAGGCCAATAAGGGCGTTATTATGGCTACCGGCGGTATCACCGGCACACCGCAGTCTCTGGACCGCTGGGTTCCGAGCGTTGCAGGTAAGGGCGTTGCCATCGGCGGTCCGAAGAATGACGGTACAGCTATGATGGTTGCTGTTCGCGACGTCGGCGTTCCTCTGTCTCACATGCAGTACATCGCTTCTTATCCCTGCGGTATCGTTGTCAACGGACGTAACGGCCCGTACTGCCGCTGGTGGTTCATCACCAATAACGGCGGTATCTTGGTCAACAAGAACGGTCAGCGCTTCATTACAGAAAAAGAAGGTATCTGCCACGTTACTCCGTCCCTGGCTTCTCAGCCTGACGGCTGCCACTATGTCCTCTGCGACCAAGCCGGTTGGGACCGTACCCTCAGCAAGATCAAACTCGGTGCTTTGATCGGTCTGCCGAGCTGGCCTGCCGAACGTGTTGAAGCAGAATTCAAAGTCGGTAAGAACCTCTGGAAATGCGATACTCTTGAAGAACTCTGCCAGAAGTCCGGTATGAACCTTGACGGTCTGAAGAAACAGATCGCCACATGGAACGAAGCAGCTAAGAACCATAACGACCTGCAGTTCGGCCGCAGCGACAAGGATATGTATCCTCTCGGCAAAGGCCCGTACTACATGATCCGTATGGAACCGTGGAACAACCTCTCCTGCGGCGGTGTTCGTGTTAACGAAGACCTCCAGGTTCTGGGTTGGGACATGAAACCTGTTAACCACTTCTATGCAGCCGGTGAAACCGTTGCCGGTGTTCACGGAGCCTTCTACTGCGGCGGTAACGCCTGCGGCTTCGCTCACACCTCCGGTTGGGTTGCAGGCCAGAAGGTTATGGGCAAACAGATCGGTTAATTCTCCTGTGATCTGACGAGAGAATGGGGCGCCGCAAGGCGTCCCTCTCCGATAATTTGGATGGGAACGGCGTCTTCGGGCGCCGTTTTTTGTGCGCTCGGCATGAGCGAACTCTACAGGGTGGAAGTCCCGAAGTGCAGGCGGTGGCGCCAAGCACATAGCCAGAGGCAAGACCTGAACCGCGAGGTTCCGACTGAAGGAAGCCCGAGGCAAACCATAGACCTTGCGAACAGGAACGGTTTCAGGCAATTGTCGTCGGGTAAGACTGCAAAACAAGTCGAAGCCCTGACAACTGACTTCCTCAAAGGCAGGGGATGGTCGTGGTTGGGTTGTTTTAGGGGTTAACATGTTGAGAAACCGCTAAAAAAACAGAGTAACCTGGCTTACCAGACCGGGTGGGCAGTGGTGTGAGAGGGTGTTCGCTGAAAATCAGCGAAACCCTGCTCGATTACGTTCCAAAAACGGTTCAGTGATGGGAAATTTTCCGAGTTAGGATTTAGATTTTTGACTAACTATTTCTTAGCCTTCTCCAATTATTAGAAGAAGGCGAAAAGAATGCTTCCTGATGCACAAGTTCTCAAAAGAGTTTTCGATGAACTAAAAAGGCAACGATTGTCTCTTCAACGCCCGTGCGCCAGTCAGGCAAAATCACATTGAAATTTTCCATAAAGGAAGTATCAAATTCTTCCGAAAGCGGAACCGGCTCTTCTTCGGCAAAACTGAGTTTTGCTAACTTATGGTTGGGCAGGAGGCGAGCTAATGTCGAGTGAATAAAGCTAACGAGCTCGAATAGAGAGGTTTCTCCGTTGGCCGCTAATTTATAAACACCATCAAAACCCGGGTTTGCCAGACATTTAAGAGCGGCAGCGACCGTCATCTGAACCAAAAGATGACGCCCGATAAGGCGAAGCGGTTTATTTCCTGAGACGGTTATCCGTTTGCGGGACAAAATTTTGTCTATCCAATCGGTAATTAAGTTTTTTGTGCTTGAACAATAGAAAACTTCAGGCAATCTAATAAGTAGATGTTCACAGCTGATGAAAGGCGGAATACTTTCTTCCGGCTGCAGCCAGCTGACCAAAAGTGCCTCCTTTGTCTCTAAGGCCTGAGAAAGAGCCGCTAAATAATTTGCGCTTTTTGATTCGAAAGACCTGCCCGAGAATCGAGGAACATAGAAAACTGCATCCGGCTGTATTAGCGTCAGGAATGCTGCAGCAAGTCCGGGATCATTTAACGGGAGCTCGAACTCGGTAGGCTTCCATAAATCGGAATTCTTTTTAAGCTCTGAGGAAAGATAAGGTTCAAAGATTTCCGACTCGCCAAGCTGGGCAAAGCTGTATTGAACCTTGGTCATACAGGGACCCCATCGACAAAATCCCCGACCCAAAGACCTTCATAACTGGGAGGTACCAGTCCGGGACAATGTTCAAAGTAGTCAATAAGCCAATGGACAAAGCGATTGACCGCAACTCTGTCTCGGTCTTTTCTGCTGATATAGATTTGCTGAACAGGAAATTTCCATTCCGGCAAGACTTCGCAAACGGTTCCGTTGGCCAGTTCGTCTAAATAGTAATAGACAGGACAATACGCTCCGATGCCTTTTGAACGCATAACAACCTGCTTAATACCGCCCGGATTATTCAAACGCATATGAGCATGGAAGTGCAGCGGGAAATAGTCGCTTCCTTTTCTTAAAACCATATTCCTTTCGCGGTTTCTGGAAAAGAAAGAAAAAATAGGGTGCTCCGAAAGATCGCGAGGAGAGCGAATCGGATATTTCAGCGAGTTTAAATACTGTGGGGTGGCCGCGAGCATGAAGGAAATGCCGGCAATCAACTTAGAATCGCGCGTCGGAATATTCAGAGGCGTCACCGAGAGCATGATGTCATAGCTGGTAATGGCGTCAGAAGTCATCAGCTCAACGTAACTTAATGACCTCATAGACACTGAAACATCCGGATTGAATTCCAGGTACTTAGAAATTGCGATCGGCATAATGATCTCAGAAAGACCGATCGGGCATGCGATGGTGATCAAGTCCCTGTCGTTATCTCGAGCAACCTGAAGGTCTTTGAACAAAGAGGCCGCATCAAAAACAATACGTCTCATGCGGGAATAGGCCACAGATCCGGCACTTGTGAGCACTAGCTGTTTACCTTTTCTCCGGAAAAGTTCTACGCCTAGGTCTTTTTCGAGCTTATTAATACGTCGGGAAATGGAAGAGGCTTCCACGCCGATCTCTTCCGAAACTTTGGCAATGGAACCACGGGAAACGATCTTAAAGAAAAGACGCCAGGTATCAAGGTCGGAAACAGTACTCACAGTTCATCCTTTCAGCTGAAATCCAGGTTGTAGTTTGTGTGTTTTTGTAACTAACAGGATTGGCAATTAGAACATTATAAATACGCTTATTTATTTGAATATAAACAAATAAAATTAAGGACAATTTGTAATATTTCTGTAAATTGCCTTTTTTGTCATCAATAACACTAAATTTTTGTCATTGTATCAACTGCGGTACTTAGGCACAATAACCATGTCGGACGTAACCAAGGTCCGACGGACATCTCCTGATTGGTTGTTAGATATAAACAGTCTGTTTTGGACTGTGCCTTCTTCAGAAAGAGAGAGCTGAAGAAGGTATTTTTTTGTCCAAAAACTGCCAAACGAAAAATATTCTCTTTATTTCTAGAAGATTCGAATTCTAATCCCGAAAATCTATAATTTTCCGGAATCAAAATAATTATTCTCGTTAGTCTTTGGTTTGTCCGAAGGAAGGCTATATAGCGGTCATTAGCTAGGAAATCGAACTACAAGATTCGTTATTCACGAAATCTCCGTCCTATATTGAAGAAAAAGAATCTTTCAGGAGATTTCAATGTCGCAAGAGAATCTATCGAATTCAGCCGGCCCCAGTTGCCTCAAACGAAGTTTTGGCATGCGGGAAGCGGTGACCATTACCGCCGGTTCTGTGATCGGTGTCGGTCTTTTTACAACCGGATCCAATGTAGTCGGAAACCTCGGTATCGAGGTAATCTTCGCCACCTTATTGGCGCTATTGGTAAGCATTTATCCTGCTCTTCTTTACGCAGAAATGGGGGCTGCACTTCCATATGCGGGCGGAACCTACCAATTTGCCTCGCTTGGACTAGGGAAGGCGGTAGGCGTTTTGGCCGGTTGGAATTTCATTATTTCGCTCGTTGCGGTTACCGGCGGTGAGGCGCTGGCCTTTAGTTATTACTTCAAAACACTTTGTCTTGCTTTCGGATGGCAAATTCCATTGTCTGATGTCGCGGTGGCGTTGATCGTCACGATCGTTTTCATTATTGCCAATGTCTTCGGTGTTAGGTTAACGGGCCGGCTGCAAAACGGCTTTATGTTCTTTTTCTGGGGCGTTGCTGCTATTTGGTTCCTGACAATGATCCCGAATATTGAACTGCCGAATTTTGTAAAGTCGCCGGAATTCATCGCAAAGGACAAAGACTTTACGTTTATCGGCGCCGTGTGCATGATCTGGTGGTGCTTTGCAGGCTTTGAAGCCTGTGTGGCGATGGGAGAGGAGATTCGTTTCCCGAAAATCAATATTCCTCGTGCCATGTTCTTGGCTCCGTTCGTCGTTTTCTGTGTGAACGCATTGTTCCAGTGGTATCTAATCGGTATTACACCGGTAGAGAAATTAGCATCTCTGGCAACGGCTGAAGCTCCTTATGCGGAAGCAATGAAGGCAGCCGGCATCCTAGGATTCCCTCTTGCCTTGCTTGCGGCCGGCATTGCTTTCGGCGGTGATTTCTCAACGTTAAACGCCTCTATTTCAACAACACCGCGTTATCTCTTTACGATGGCTAGAGACGGCGCAATGCCCAAGATTTTTGCAAAGGTCAGCCACCGTTATCAGACACCTTACGTTGCGGTAATAACGCTGGGTGTATTGACCGTTGCTCTGATTGCAACTAACTCATTGCTTTACATTGCAGAACTTTCCTTATTCGCAGATCTTTTCTACTACGTTCTCGGAATACTGGCAGCTTGGGGTTTGCGGAAAAAGCATCCTGAATTAAAACGTTCGTATAAAGCTCCATTGATCATGGTCGGTGCACCGGTCAGCGCTTTAATTTACTTATATATGATGACTGAGCTGAGTAATGAGGCTTTTTACACCGGCGTTATATGGTGTCTCCTCGGAATTGCTATTTACTGGTGCTGCTCTAAGTATTACGGAGCCGGCGCATCTTTTAAGTTGGATGAAAAAGCTTCCGGCGTTGATGAAATCCCGACACCGGAAGAAAAGAGGAGCATGGACCGCGAATATCATCTTTGGTGGTTCCTCGTAGGAGGATTGAGCATTGTTGCCACGCTGCTTTATTTACTACCGTATTTGATGCACTAAGTTAACCAAAACGTATTTGAGCCTCGTCCTGAGTGACGGGGCTTATTTTTTAACTTGAATCGAAGAATTTTGGGGCCAATCTAAATACGAACTCAGAATTAGATTCTTGCTTAAAGGTGAAAGCGAGAAAGCTCCGGAAGGGGATCAAGGAAAAGAAGATTTCTTAAAAACAAATATCAGAAGTAATCCTAATTCTTTGGTGACGAAAGCGGATTAATAGAAATAAGACAAGTTGAAGTTGTAGTACGTAATCTTTTTTGAAGAAAGAACAAACCTTTGAAAAAGAGAGAAAGCATGTACCTATAGAAACAATACCAAGTTAATGCTCTGAAAGTGAGATTACAAACTTCTTTGAAAACTCGAAGATTTATCGATGG
>ERZ835762.435-NODE-435-length-47880-cov-17.199728_pt1 | contig 47880 bp, 46 predicted proteins | sample MGYA00519687_ERZ835762 | MGnify/ENA primary metagenome ERZ835762 (study PRJEB31850, sample SAMEA3708783) | human gut metagenome | biome: human gut; feature: human-associated habitat; material: faeces | place: China | collected 2014 ... | reverse complement strand
CGCAGAAGCGACCCGCCGCAGGCGGAGAAGCTCGCTTGCGAGCTTCTTTCTTGTGAGAAAATATCTTATGAGAAATTAAAGCTTTAAAACCACATCGACACAAAACTGTCCGTTTTCATAAGAAAACTGCGACATTCCGTTGTATTTTTCAGCCAGAGTCCGGATAGAATACAGGCCGATTCCATGTTCTGTCTGTGACCTGCCGCCTCCATGATTTTTGGTGGTCTGGTAAATTCCGGACTCCTTTTTCAGGTTTCCATCGGAGCTGTTGGAAGAGACAATATACAGACTGTTCTTTTCCAGAACTTCAATTGTCAGAATGAAATACCGTTCCTGTTCCGGAACAGTCCGGCAGCCTGCAATGGCATTTTCCAGAATATTTCCCATAAGACTGGACAGATCCAGAGTGGAAACCGTCAGAGGATCAGGAATGGAAATGTGCCAGTCTGTCCGGATTTCTGCAGATTGTGCCATGGCATAATAGTGATTAAAAAGGGCATTGAGCGCCGCATTTTTGCAGAAGGGGCGCAGCTGATCCAGAATCAGTACCTGCTGTTCATAGTCCGCCAAATATTTCTTCAGGCTTTCCATGTCTCCGCTGTTTGCCAGAACAGAAAGCGCATGGACAGAATGCTTAAAATCGTGGCGCAGGCGCCGCGTCTGTTCCATATGATTATAAAGGAGGTTGTACTGCTCTGCCTGGATTTCAAGAAAATGCGTCCGTTCCGTCTGATGAAACGAGTCGATCAAAAGAACAACCGTATGATAGAAAAGAACGCAGAGAAACAGAAGAAGTCCCAGGGGGAGAGTGATACAGATCAGGAATATGAAAAAAACGCGGTTGACGTACAGGGTTTCGTAGGAATGGGGAATAAGCTGGATATTAAACAAAAGGAAAAAGCCGGAAACAGGCAGGGTAATATACCAGATGTGATCAATATCCAGACATTCGATCAGGTGGGCAAGCTTTTTGCTGAAGGAAACAGACAGAATCAGCGTTAAAAAAAGAGAGGCAAAAAGCTGAAACAAAACGGTATCCAGAAAAACATCCAGATACGTCCCGCAGGGATGGAGCCAGGCGCTGAAGGCAATAGAATAGAGGTAGCAAAAGGAAAGCAGGGAGCAGTTGAGGGTATAAACAGCAAGGGCTTTAGAAAGAGACACGTCCAGCGTTTTCCAGTAAAACAAAAAGGAAATAAAAATAACCGGAAACATGACTGCATTGGCGCCAATGTGAAAAATCGTCAGAAACCATGCGGCAGCAGGAATGAAAAAAAGATATACAAGTGCAAAAAGTCCTGCTGTGCGGGCGGGAGAATAGCGCAGCTTGCTTTTCATGGGAAGATAGCACAGGAGGGCAGCGGGAATCAGAACAAGAAATTGAACCAGACTTGCCAGAAAATTCATAATAGGATCCCCCTTTATAATAAGAAGAAAGTTTTTTGGAAAATGCCTGTTTTGCAGGAATACGAAGAAAAATTCAGGTGTGCCTGTGATGATGTTCGCTGCGAAGCCAGGTAAAATGGTATTGGCGAAGAGCATTTTCCAGCTTCTGGCTGTCCCGGACACGGACAGGAAAGCTTGTGCCGTCAGTCAGAATACAGGCTTCCTTTGTAAGGGCGTCTACATAATCCGCATTGACAAGAATTCCCCGGTTGGCTGACAGAAAACGGGGATCGTGGCCGGTAAGCCGGAGAAAATTTTCTGCAGTCATGCGGCTGCGCAGATGTTTTCCGTCCTTTGTGCGGATATCCAGATAATGAGCATCATTTACCACAGACACAATATCAGACAGCAGGAGAGGAATTGTCTGCCGGCCGCTGACAATGTTGATACTGGGTTTCTGCTTTGGAAAATGTTTCCTGGCATCATCCAGGACCTGAAAGATCCGTTTTGCAGAAAACGGTTTGGTAATATAATCAAAGGCATGAAATGAGAAGGCATCAGGCATAAAATCACTGGAGGAAGTGAGGAAAACCAGAAGACAGGTGTGATCGATTTCCCGCAGCTTTCTGGCTGTGTCAATTCCGGTGATCCCTTTCATAAAAATATCCATAAAAACAATCTGATAAATACCGGGCTGAAATTTGTCCAGAAAATCAGATCCTCCCAAAAAGCAGGTAAGCTCTGCCGGTTCGCCGGTTCTGGTTTCAAAATCTTTGCAGAGAATTTTCACCTGCTCTATATAACTTCGATCATCATCTACAATAGCGATTTTCATAATCATCACATTCCCTTCTGTTTTATTTTATCATAAAAATATGTGTCAATTCCAGTCTCCTCTTTGTCTTTTCGAGGCCAGAAAATGTATGTTCTTGCCAAAGGGATTGTTTTTTCTGAAAAAAAACAATACAATAGCTTCAGGAGAGGAACCATTGTATTAAAAAAGTGGTAAAACATACATAAAAATTGCAGAATTTATGGTATTTCTGCGTATTTTGTGCTATGCTGTTTCCAGGTAGAAAACTGTATCTAATCGATAACGGTCTCCGATTATTGCAGCATTTTTTTTCGGGGGGGGGTAAAATGGAAACCCAAAAACAAGAACAGCTGAATGTATATATGCTTGGCGGATTTTCCGTACAGTATCTTGGAAAAGAGATTTTGCTGGGAAGAAAAAACACCCTGAAGTTTATTCAGCTGATGCAGCTAATATGGCTGAGAGGAAATAAAGAAATTTCCAAAAAAGAATTGATAGATGCAATGTATGACAGAAGAGACGTTGCAGATCCCAACAACAGTATTAATAACCTTTTTCATCAGGTTAAAAAGCATTTTCCGGCAGCAGGGCTTCCGGACTGCGATTACATTACCCGTACAGAAGGAGGATATATGGCAGGTTCAGAGGTTCCGGTAAGAACAGATGTCCAGAGTTTTATGGAGCTGGCACAAGCCGGGGAAACAGAATTGGATGAGGACAAAAAAGCCGGTTATTACTGTCGGGCACTGGAACTGTACAAAGGCGAGCTTCTTCCCGAGATTTCCACGGAAATATGGGTGATTGAGGAGAATCTGAAGCTGAAGATGATTTTTGATACCTGCGTTTACTGGCTGTCAGATTATTTCAGAGACAAAGGGAAGAACGAAGAGCTGGAAGCGCTGTATGAGAAGGCGGTCAGTCTGTTTCCATATGAAAACTGGCAGCTGGCTCAGATTGAGGCTCTTTTGGCAAAGGGAGAAAATGAAAGAGCCCTGGAGATTTATCAGAAGATGGTTCAGATGTATTCCGATGAGATGGGGCTGGATCCCACGCCGGAGATGCTGGAATGCTATGAGAAAATCAGCCGGAGATCCCATGACCTGCCGGGAGATATGGAACTTATAAAACGGGAATTATGTGAGAAAAAAGAGGAACGCAGAAAGGGCGCATATTTCTGCGATTACCGGACCTTTACCGAAATATGCCATATTTCAAGAAGAAATATGGAGCGTCTTGGAAAGTCCATTTACCTGATGCTCTGTACTCTGAGCGACTACGAGGGAAAGGCGATCCGGAATCCGGAAAAGCTGAAGCTTCGCGCGTCAGATCTGGAACAGGTGATTTGCGGATGTCTGAGAGAGGGCGATACCTTTACCAGATATAATCAGTCTCAGTACCTGATTATGCTGGTTGGAACAAATAAAGAAAATTGTGAGCTCATATATCAGAGAATCAAAAACCGTCTGAGAGATCAGATCCACACAAAGGCCTCCATCAGCTATACGGTGGCGTCGCTGGCAGATTTACATGGAATTTAAAAAGAATATATTGAGATAGAAGAGAAACAGATAAGTGCACAAAAAAAAATCGCTTATCTGTTTTTTTTTATAATTTTTTCGAAAAAATAATTAATTTTTAAGAGTTTCTTTAAGAATGCATTTGGTAAAGTTTTATACATAAGAGGTGAGCAAAATGAGGACAGTCGTTTACAATCTGTTTGCCCCTAATCTGATTTGTATCGGAATTGACGGGGGAAATAATGGGGAATACAGCGGACGGATTTGGCATCAATATTCAGATGAGCCTCTGTCCTTTCAAGGAACTATAGAGATGGTTCGGTTTATAGAAGATCTGTTTAATCAATGGAATTTTCCACAGAGTTCTACAGACAGCCGTTCCTTTTCAGCTAAGAAACCCGTTGCCGGAGAAGAACATAGGAAAGGGGTCGAACTTCAAATGGATGCATCACGTTTACACAATAAAAATGGAGGAAAAGGAACCTTTATTGTACATGTCCGGTATCGGCAGAACGCAACCTGGCAGGGAGATGTTATCTGGGCAGAAAAAAATGAACGTCAGGGATTTCGCAGTGCGCTGGAGCTTCTGAAACTGATTGACAGTGCGTTAGACGGCGAAGAAGGGGAGGAAGCGGAAAATGGTTAAAACAGGAAGACAGAAGAATAGAAAAATAAAGAAGAGGGAGGGATAACTGACAATGGGAAAAAATTCCAGGATGCAAAATCACATAAACGAAATAAAAAGAAAAACCCAGTATTTTTGGAGCCATAAAGGAAAACGGTTCTGTGCAGCAATGCTTTGCGCCAGTATGGTTATGGGAAATGCCGGAAGTATTGCGAATGCATCTAATGTGATTGTTTCCGGAGAAAGCAGTCTGGCAACTCCCAGCAATACCGTTGACACAGCAACACCGTCAAATGGAAATGAGCTTCATCGTTTCCAGCTGACAGGAGAAGAGCTGTATGAAGCTTTGCAGAATGCCATTGCCGGAGATGCACGGGCAGATGTGGAATTCACAGGCGGAAGTAGCGCAGAATATGAAGACTTTTTCCTGGAGCCGGGCGATTATTATGAATTAAATCTGGAAAACGGGAAAAAGGGAAATCGGACAGAACTGAGAATCTTTGCAAGAATCGAAGAGAGTGAGCTGGTTGAAGGCGAACGTGATGATTATGTAATAGACGGCACAGAAGAGCTGATGTTACTGGCAGTCAATCGTTCTGAGAAGGATCAGAAAGTCACGGTTGCAGTTGACGAAAAGCACACACCGGAATTTGTGATACCGGTAAATGTAAAGTCTGATGCAGAGCTGATAACATCACCTTCCCCTGTGATTGATACAACAAAAACAGGTGAGGAAGCTGAGACAGCAACACCTTCCAACGGAATGCCGGCCACACCTTCTGACAGTGAGGAAGTGGAAACAGAGATTCCGGAGGAAAAGCCGGCAGATGAGCTGGAGGGCGAGATTTATGAGCTGACCAGCGTGGAAGAGGGAACGGCAGTTGGTTTTCTGACCACAACAGGAAGCCTGGGGCTGGATGATATGTCTCTGATAGCTACAGATTCCAATGCACTGACCCGATACAGTATGCCGGTAGACGGCGCGGAAAATATTCTGGTAGATGTGACAGCCAAGAGAGGAACCATTCCTGAGGGCGCAGAGCTGAGAGCCAGATATCTGACAGAAGATGGAAATGAATATCAGGATGTAAAGAATGTCCTGGACGAAGCCAATGAGGAATATGGCGGAATGATGGCTTTGGACATCGGCTTCTGGCTGAATGATGAAGAGATAGAACCGGAGCCTGGAAGTGAGGTTCAGGTCAAGATCAGAATGGATGCAAATCTTCTTCCGGATGATGTAGATGTGGGAACGTTAAAGGTTCAGCATCACGCAGAAACGGATCAGGGAATCCGGATAGAAACTGTGGCAAAGGCAGTGACTGTAGAAGAAGACGAAACAGCAGCGGTTCCTATGACCATGTCTCTTATGAGCCTGAACGCAGATGCGGTTCCACTTGAAGAGGAAATTCTTGATGATGTGATTATCGAGGAGGCGGATCCGGAAAACCCGGTTGAGACGATTATGGATACGGTCAACGCAGAGCCGGGAACGCTGAAGGTCATTGAGACAGACGGCGAGGCGGCTGTGGTTGAGACGGCGTTTGTGGTGGACGGGTTCTCGTATTTTACGATAACCTACAGAGAGAAGAGCAAAAAAGTACATCTGGTTGATACCAATGGTCAGCCGGTAAAGGGTGCTTCTGATACTGAGTTGGGCAAATATCAGGTAACGTACCAGACCTGGACAAGTATAGAAACCATAGCCGATGAGTTTGTAAAAGAGACAGATGGATATCTGTTCCAGAGTGCTCACGTAGGAAGCAGTCAGGGAGAGGAACTTAAATGGATTTGTTATTACAATTCAGACCGTGGGTGGAGATACAGCAACCAAAGCCATAGGCCCGATAATGATGAGAAAGAGAAAAGACTTGAGAACAATATCTATATTGTATATGAAAAAGTAGATACGACACCAGCAAAGACTGTGGAAACTGTAGATATTACGGGAAAGATAAAGGTAAACCTGTTTAACTACGATGCAGACGATGTTAATATTTACGAGCAATTTCATTTTCACGATGGAAAGAGCTATGGAAACACAACGGATTATAACTGGAACCACTACGAGCATGGTGTTATTCAGGGAGTAGTTAAGCCTAAGCTTGATAGTAATGGATATCCTGTATTAACTTCAATAAATAAAAGCATGTATTATTTGTTTGATCCAAATAGCAACCATGTAAAGGAAGCACACACGGATACAGGAAGCATCTTTTTGCAGTCTGAATATGATGACAGCGGATATTATTACTATAATGCAGCTGAGAATTTTGCAAAATATAACAGGGATACCAATGATTTTACAGTATATAATAAGCCGACAGAGTATAAGGCAAAATTCCTGCCGTTTAACTCTATGAATGCGGATGGACAGATAACAAATAGTGCAGACTACCTGTTTGGAATGACAGTAGAAGCAAAGTTTATTCAGCCAAAGAAAGGTCAGGCAATTTGGACAAAACCAGATGGAACCATTACACAGGATGATATGATCTTTGAATTTGACGGTGATGATGACGTATGGGTATTCATCGACGACGTTCTTGTTCTGGATTTAGGCGCGCTGCACGCTTCAGCAGCAGGTCATATTAACTTTGCAACAGGTGAGGTTCAGGTTGATAATAACGGAAAAAATACAGAATTTGATGCAGAGGATCTGTATTCTATTATGCAAGCCGCCGGAAAATCAACGCAGTGGCTGAATGAGAATTTTCAAACTCTGGAAAACGGAAACGGCAAGCGGATATTTAAGGATTATACGGATCACACCTTTAAGTTTTTCTATCTGGAGCGTGGACGTGGAGAGTCAAACTGTAAGATTAGATTTAATCTTCAGACTATTCCGGCCGGAACAATTAACTTTAAGAAAAACCTGGAGTATGCCAACGTCCAATATGCAGAGGATCTGAACTTTACGTTTAGAACATTTATTGATTATGACGGAGAGGGCGGAAATTACGAAGTATATAATGGTCATTACTATATTTACGATATTACCAAACCGAACGTGCCGATTGCTGGAGAAATTGCGGAGAATGGAATCATTTACTTGAAGCATAACCAGTCAGCACAGCTGGATGATGAAGCGATTCTTGATACCAGCAGATTTTACATTCAGGAAATCGGAGCAACCAGCGACAAATACGAAGTTTCTATTGACGGAGTGAGAGTCGATGTCGTAGATAAGAACGGAAATATTATTCCTAGCGGAAGTACTTCCGGAGAAGGATTTGCTGCCCAGACAGGCGATATGCTGGTAAGCGAGAATCCGTATATCGAATTTAACAACAAGGTAGTAGCAGATAATCAGTTCAACCTGAAAATTGAAAAGAAAATGGCAGATGGACAGACCTCTGATGACAGCTATACGATTCACGTGAAGCTGGGAGGTGTTCCATATAGCGGCAAATACTTCTGGTATCAGAATGATACGGAAATCTATAATACGGAAAGGACGGCCGAAAACGGAAACATTGTTCTGAAAGCAGGAGAACATGCAGTAATTCAAGGACTGGTAGGAGGAACCAAAATAGAAATTACGGAAAATTCTCCGGGCGTTGATTATTTTGCACCGACCTACGAGTTGGTAAAGGATTCTCCGGCTGAACAGGTGGAGAGCGGCACAGATTCCATTTGCGTAATTGCAAAGGAAGGAAAGGAGTTGGGAAAATCTCCTGTTGTAAGTATTAGAGTAACCAATAAAAAGAACGTTAGAGATTTGACTGTTAAGAAGGTTGTAGACGGACAGCTGGGAGATCGGGATAAGGCTTTTGAATTTGTAATAAAGAATGCAAATCAAAATCCAAGCAGCGGAGGTTGGCATTACAAAAAATCCGATGGAACAACAGGAACCATACCGGCTGATGGAAAATTTACCTTAAAGCACAATGAAGAAATTATGATAACCGGTCTTCCTACAGATCAAAGTATTCTCATAGAGGAGACTGATTACAGTGCAGAAGGGTACAGAACCTTTTACAGTACAGATGAAAATGGAAATTTCCAGGAATCCAGAAGTTATACATATGAAACAGACTCACAGAGTAAAAAAGTTATTTTTAAGAATAACAAACCTCTGATAGTGCCGACCGGAATCTTCACGGACAACCTGCCCTATCTGATGATGCTTGCCATGGCAGCTATCGGACTGACCGGGTTTAGCTGGAGGAAAAAGCGGGTAAAGAAATCAAGAGACGATGACTAAAAATGATGATGAAAAAGGAGAGTTCTGCTTATGAGTGCAAAGAACATGGATGACATCGCGGAACTTTTCAAGGGAATGAAATTCCGAAAGAAGCTGCTTGGCGGTGTAAGCGAGATGGATGTGTGGAAGAAGCTGGAACAGCTTCAGAAAGAATACCGTTCTGTATATGAAATTCAGCAGGAGCGATACGAAGCTCGTTTGCAGGAAAGGGATGAGGAGATTGCTTCTTTGAAAAAGAAGCTCTCCGAGGGCCCTGCCCATGAGTAAACGAAAGAAGGAAAAGGCAAAAGAGCCGTTGACCCCGGAACGGGTAATACGGGCCAGAATCCACAGGCTGGCAGATTGGAGCGAGATTATTTCGTTTTTTATCAAGCTGACCTGGATGATAGTTTTCATGGTTTTGCTGTTTGGAGTGTTCTTTGGAGTCACTCCCATGAAAAACAATGATATGTCACCGAGAATCAGCTCAGGAGATGTACTTTTGTATTACCGGCCGGAAAAAAACTTCCATTCTCAGGATGTAGTGGTATTTGAGAAGGATGGAAAGCAGTATGTGGGACGAATCGTTGCCAAAGGCGGCGACAGTGTGGAGGTAACAGATGATTCCACACTGAAGATTAACAACAGTGCCGTATTTGAATCAGATATCTTTTATCCCACTCCAAAATATGGAGATGAGGTTGCCTATCCGGTAGTGTTGGAAGAAACTCAGTATTTTATTCTCTGTGATTACCGAAACGGCGCAAAGGACAGCCGCTATTTCGGAGCAGTCAGTCAGAGTGAAATCAAAGGAAAGGTTCTGGCAGTGCTTCGGCGCTCCAGCCTGTAAAAGCAGTTTGGATTTTATTTTAAAAATATTGCCCCATAAGGCGGCAGTAAATAAACATGTACAAAAAAGGAAAGTGAGGATATAATTATGAAGAGAAGAATGAATAAGAGAATGGCAGCAGCAACTTTGGCAGGTGCAATGGTTTTATCTATGAATGGAATGGCATGGGCTGCAGTAACAGAGTTTGATTTGACCAAGGAAGTAACTACAGATGGAAATACCCATGCACCGAATACTGCTTTCAGTTTTACAATAACAGAGGGCGATGCAAGTACTTTTGAAGGCGCAGTGGTTTCTGCCGGTGTTAAAGGCGGCTTGACTTTAGATACAGCGAATAATTTCAGTTTTGCTCCTGGCGACGAGGTATCAGCTTCTTACACCAAAACAGGAAAAATCAAGGTAGATGCAACCAAATTTACAGAGCCTGGAGTTTATCACTATCTTGTAACAGAAACACAGGACACCTATAATGGAATCACCTATGACGTAACTCCGAGACACGTTTATGTATATGTAGTCAATGGAACAGATGGTTATGAGGTAGAGGCAGTTAAGGTAGTAAAAGACGGAGAGAAGGATAAGGCTGATAATCTGAAGATTATCAATACTTATGGCGATGGTACACCGGATGATGATATCCATGATTTCATCATAAAGAAAACTGTAACTGGTAACCAGGGTAATAAAAACAAGGAGTTCTCCTTCACAGTTACGATTGACGGTGATGATACAGATAAAGCAGGCAAGGAGAAGTACAAGGCAGTAAAGACACCAAAGACTGGCGAACCGGAAATTATGCATATTATAGATGAAGAGGCTGCAAGCTTTACTCTGATGGACGGCGAGACCCTGCATATTTACGGTTTGTCTGAAAATGATGAATATACGGTAACAGAGGCTGATTATTCAGCAGAGGGATATACCACTACAGTAAAAAACGAGAATGCAAAGGGCAAGCTGACAAAAGATGAAACGATGGTAGAATTCATCAACGACAAGCAGGTAGGTCCGGCAACCGGCGTTGCAATGACCTTCGCTCCCTACGTTCTCTTAGTAGCAGCAGCAGGCGGTCTGGGCGCAGTGGTACTGGGCAAGAAGAAACGCGAGGATGATGAGATTTAATAAAAGCGAATGACAGAATTTTAAGAAATCATAGATTGTAAAATCTAAAAAAGCTGCTCCGGCAGCCCCGGCTCCCCGCCGGAATGTCCGGCGGGGAAGCATCGGGAGGACAGCGAATGAAAATTCTGGATTAACAGGAGGACAGGAGTGGAAATAGCTGTTAAGCTTGCTAGAATTGGAAATTTTATATTAAGCCTGATAGCCGTGTGCATGATAATTCTGATGCTGGCTTATGGCGGTTATTCCCTCTGGGATAATTACATGATCAACAGCGGAGCCTTCCTGACCAGTGACTTGCTGAAATACAAGCCGCCGGAAAACAGTGGTACCGAGGATAACCTGTCCCTGGAGGAGCTGATGGCGCTGAATTCGGAAACACGGGGCTGGCTTACCATTGACGGAACCCATATTGATTATCCTGTGGTTCAGGGCGAGGACGATATGAAATATGTAAATACGGACATTTACGGAGAGTTTTCTTTGTCTGGCGCTATTTTCCTGTCCTGCTTAAACAGCCCGGATTTTTCAGACCAGTATAATCTGATTTACGGACACCACATGGAAAATGGGGGAATGTTCGGGGATGTAATGGAATTTGTTGAAACAGATTATTTTGAGTCTCATGAGACAGGTACGCTGTATCTTCCTCATAAGACTTATGGAATTACCTTGTTTGCCTGTATTCAGGCAGATGCCTATGACAGGATTATTTATGCTCCTGGAAAGGAATGCGATATGCAGGTGCTGCTGGATTATCTGAAAGCAGAGTCGGAGCAGTATCGGGATATCGGTGTAACGGCGGAGGATCAGATTGTTGGAATGTCCACCTGTGTGGATGCAACAACCAATGGCCGCATGATTCTTTTTGGCCGTCTGGAGGAAAAATAAGCGCGAAGGAGGTGCAATGAAATAGATATGTGTCAGAAATTAAGAAAACTGGTTTTTCATACACTTGTTCCGGCAGTGCTTGCGGCGTTGCTGCTTCCGATTATGGCGTTTGCACAGGTTCAATCCTGCAGTGTGTCCATACCGGTTGAGGTTAAAGTTACGGGAAGCAGAATTCCGGCAGATATTCCTTACAGACTTTTGATGAAGGCTATTACACCGGAAGCGCCAATGCCCCAGTCTGAAGAACTGGTTTTGGTAAATGGAGGACAGTCGGAGTTTGGACCGATGGTTTATACACAGACCGGTGATTATCAATATGAGATTTACCAGAATTCGGAGCCCAGAGATCGTTTTACCTATGATGAGCGGATTTATCGGGTAACCGTCCGCATTACGAATGGGGAAAATGGTGAACTGGAATCTCAGGTTTGGGCAACGGATGAGGCATCTGAAGAAGAGAAGACAGAGAGTATTGTATTTACCAATAATTATAAACGTCCCGGCGGGGGCGGCGGAGATTCTGGCGGAGGTTCCGATCCGGATCCAGACCCGAATCCCGGTACAGATCCCAATCCGGGTCCTGGCGGCCCCGGTACAGAAGTTCCCAAAGGGGACGGATTGACGGAAATCGGTGATAATGAAACTCCTTTAGGTGGTTTGACTCTGATTTCGGAGGAAGGCGTTCCGTTAGGCGGACTTCCTAAAACGGGTGATACGACAATTCTTTCTTTCTGGATTCTGCTGGCTGTTTTGTCTGGAAGCGGACTGGTTGGTCTGGCTTTTATCCGAAGAAGAATGGATTAACAGATCGCATCAAATGGAATAATGGATGATATGTGAGGCGGCGGTACAGCCGCCTCGCTTTTTTCTGTTTCGGGAAGTGATTTCTGTTATAAGAAACTGGAGAAAGCGATTGACGAAACCGGTCTGGAATGGTTTACTTATGGTAATGGAACAGTATAATAATGAAATGCAGTCTGGCCCGGAAGGGAAAGCCGGGATTTTGCTGAACAGGGGAAAGCGGCAGCCGGATATGCGGAAAGGAAGAGCATTTGAAACGAGATAGAATGGATATGGATACAGATACAGGAAATGGTCTGAAGAAAACCTTATGGCGTTTTATGGTGATTTTGTGCCTGATTGTGTTTGCTGTCTCTGTTTTTGGAATTGCGGGGACTCTTTTGAAGGCAAATCGTGAGAAAAGTACTTTTGATGATTTGATTGAAATGGCGGAAGCGGATGCGGGAAACGGATCGGGACAGGATGGCAGTGATGCTGCAGATGTGGAAACAACGGAGGCTTCCGGGGAGGGACAGACGAATTCTGAGCAGACCGGAGAAGTGGCGGCGGAAAAGCCGAAACGGAATTATGGACTTTTGAAGGAGAAAAATCCGGATTTTGCCGGATGGCTCAGGATTCCGGATACAAAGATTGATTATCCTGTTATGCATACTCCTGATGATATGCAGTATTATATTCGCCGTGATTTTTATGGGAAAAGCTCTGTAAGCGGAACTCCTTTTATCGGGGATTTCTGCAGTGCGGACAGCGGCAGTATGATTATTTATGCTCATAATATGAAAAACGGCACGATGTTTGGCGAGCTGGATCGGTATGAGTCTGAGGATTACTGGAGTAAGCATCGTGTTCTGGAGTTTGATACTCCGGATGAGAGCCGCCAGTATGAAATTTTTGCCGCATTTCGGACGAAGCTGGTTTATGAGAACCAGGAGGGCTTTCGGTATTATGAGTATGTGGGAGATATGACAGAGGAACGGTTTGACGAGTTTATGAATCTGCTCCGTCAGTATTCGTTTTATGATACGGGAAGCTGGCCGGAATACGGGGATCAGCTGATGATTCTGTCTACCTGCAGCTATTATACGGAGGACGGACGCTTTGTTGTTGTGGCGCGGCGGGTGGAGTAGCGAATAGAGCAGCAGGTGTATAACTGTGCGCGCGCGAGTGGATTTTGAAATGGAGAAGGAAATGAAATAGTGTAGACTGTGGAGTGCTGTGAAGCAAAGTTTTGTTTCATTGTTCCTGGTGAAGATAGTTAAGAGAGGAAAGTATCAAAAGGTTGGATGATACTTTTCTCTCTTTTCTATTTTATATCTGAGAATGAAAATGATATGTTGTCTGGTTTTGGGCTATTCCTGAGGTGGGATTTTGCATTTTTAGAGGAAAAGCAAGAAATTTGCAAAATGTGAGGCTGGGATTGTGCATTTTCGAAGGGAAAAAGGGAATTCTGCACAAACAGGGGCTGGGATTGTGCATTTTCGAAGGGAAAAAGGGAATTCTGCACAAACAGGGGTCGGGATTGTGCATTTTTGGAGGAAAAGCAGGGAATATGCAAAATGTGAGGCCGGGATTGTGCATTTTCGAAGGAAAAAGAGATTTTTGCACAAACAGGGGTCGGGATTGTGCATTTTCGGAGGGAAAAAGGGAATTCTGCAAAATCGATATTAATAAAAAAGATGCATTGGAATGGGGGATTGGAATAGAGATGGAGCAAATATCATGTTTTGTAAAGTTTTATTTGACAGAAACACTTTAGTATGCTACTATGGTAGAGCGATGTGGTGGCAGGGGAGTGAGATGCCGCCGGAAATGGCAAAAGGAGGAGCATATTATGAAAAAAAGATTTGTGAGTGCATGTATGGCCGGTTTGCTGGCAGTATCTCTGGCAGGATGCGGAGGCGCAGGAAATTCTTCTGCTGAGGCAGCGAAAACGTCCGCAGAGGAGTCCAAGACCGAGGCAGCGACTACTGCCGCAGAATCTTCAGAAACATCCACAGAAGCGGCATCAGAGGCCTCTGAGAGCAGTGCAGAAGGCACCTTTACAGTTGGATTTGATCAGGATTTCCCGCCGATGGGATTTGTCGGTGACGACGGCGAGTATACAGGCTTTGATCTGGAGCTGGCTCAGGAGGTTGCTTCCCGTCTGGGACTGGAGTATGTTCCTCAGCCGATTGCCTGGGATGCAAAGGATATGGAACTGGAAGCAGGAACCATTGACTGTATCTGGAATGGATTTACGATGAACGGACGTGAGGATGCTTATACCTGGAGCGATCCTTACATGGACAACAGCCAGGTATTTGTAGTGGCAGCAGATTCCGGTATTTCAACTCTGGCGGATCTGTCAGGAAAGGTTGTAGAGGTTCAGACAGACTCTTCTGCAGAAGCAGCTCTGAAGGACAATCAGGAGCTGAGCAGCAGCTTTGGAACTCTGCAGACTGTTGCAGATTATAATACGGCATTCATGGATCTGGAAATGGGCGCTGTAGATGCGATTGCCATGGATGTGATTGTAGCCGGTTATCAGATTGAGCAGAGAGCTGACGGCGATAATTATGTGATTCTGGATGAGACTCTGGCAGCAGAGGAGTACGGCATTGGCTTTAAGAAGGGCAATGAAGAGCTTCGCGACAAGGTACAGGCCGCTCTGGAGGAGATGGCGGCAGACGGTACCATGGCAGAGATTTCTGATAAATGGTTCGGCCGTGATGTGACCGTAATCGGAAAATAAAAGTGATAAAGGCTGAAGAGTTTAAGGGAGAGAACAACGAAGGGAGAAATGACTGCTGAAGCATATGTGATATGAGGGAGCAGCAGTCATAGAAGGATTCTGTCCGGCCAAGGGGAGAAGCGCTGGACGGAAAATAAGAAAAAGAAGCAGAAGGAGCAGCGGGAATTGATATGGAACTAAGTGTGATAATTGCCAAACTGGCGGAAGGGATGTTTGTCAGTATACAGATTTTTATGGTGACACTGGTGTTTTCGCTGCCCCTTGGGCTTGTGGTTGCCTTTGGAAGAATGTCAAAGAATTCCATTCTGAGGAATATAGTAAAGGTCTATATTTCCATTATGCGTGGAACGCCGCTGATGCTGCAGCTGATGATGGTTTATTTCGGACCGTTTTATCTGTTTCATATTAAGGTGGGAAACAGTTTTCGGCTCTGGGCGGCATTTATCGGATTTGTGATCAACTATGCCGCGTATTTTGCGGAGATTTACCGCAGCGGAATTCAGTCCATGCCTGCAGGACAGTATGAGGCGGCCAGGCTGTTGGGATACAGCAGAACACAGACCTTTTTCCGGATTATTCTTCCTCAGGTGATTAAGCGGATTCTGCCGTCTGTGACGAATGAGGTTATCACTCTGGTTAAGGATACGTCTCTGGCCTTTACCATTGGCGTGCTGGAGATGTTTACCCAGGCCAAGGCTCTGGCGTCTTCTCAGACCAGTATGATTCCCTTTGTGGCAGCAGGTCTGTTTTATTATGTATTTAATCTGATTGTGGCAGTGGTTATGGATCATACGGAAAAGAAGCTGTCTTATTATCAATAGGTTCGGAGGAATATCAGCATCATGAATTTACTGGAAATGAATCATGTGAAAAAGTCATTTGGCGGGTTGGAGGTGATACGGGACATTTCTCTCCATGTGGGAGAGGGAGAGATTGTTTCTATTATCGGGCCGTCCGGCTCCGGCAAATCTACGCTGCTGCGGTGCGCCACTATGCTGGAAACCATGGACAGCGGAGAGCTGATATATCTGGGCGAGCGGGCAGCCTGGAACAATGAACAGGAGGAGACGGTGTATGCGCCGAAGCAGGAGCTTCGGAAAATCCGTCAGAATTACGGACTTGTGTTCCAGAATTATAATTTGTTTCCGCACTTTTCCGTTTTGAAGAATATTACAGATGCACCGGTAGCGGTTCAGAAACGGGATAAAAAAGAAGCTGTGAAGACCGCCATGGAGCTTCTGAAGAAAATGGGATTGGAGGATAAGGCGGACGCCTATCCCTGCCAGCTTTCCGGCGGACAGTGCCAGCGTGTGGCGATTGCCAGGGCTCTGGCTCTGAATCCGAAGATTCTGTTTTTTGATGAACCTACGTCAGCTCTGGATCCGGAGCTGACAGCAGAGGTGCTGAAGGTGATTAAGTCTCTGGCCGATCTCCATATTGCCATGGTTATTGTAACTCATGAGATGGCTTTTGCGCGGGATATTTCTGATCGGGTTATTTTTATGGCGGACGGTGTGATCGTGGAGGAAGGCCGTCCGGAGGAGGTGTTTGCTTCTGAAAATGAACGGACACTCAGCTTCCTGGGACGATATGGAGAAATGCTGAAGGCATGAAATAGTTATGGGAAATAAAAAGGAAAACTTGTACGGAACCGGTATTTTATGTTAAACTAAGGATATCGGAGTCAAATGTAAATGATGGTTGGGCGTCTTTTCAGAAGGATTCCCGGCCATTTGTTTTATTTTGGAAAAAATAATAAAAAGGATTGGCGGCGGTTCGGGCTTTTTGAACGGCTGCAGAGAGTTCAGAAAAGAGCGGTTGAGAATGGAAGCAGTAAAAACGATTTACGATATTGCAAAAGAGGCTGGCGTATCGGCGAGTACAGTGTCAAGAGTGGTGAATAACAAGCCGGGTGTCAATGAAAATACCAGAAAAAAGGTTCAGCAGCTTTTGGAAAAGTATAATTATATTCCCAATGAGGCGGCCAGGGGACTGGTAACTCAGTCATCAAGAATTATCGGAATCCTGATTGAGGATATCCGGGTGGTTCATCATACAGAATCGGCTTATGTGATTGAGCAGGAGATGACCCGCCTGGGCTATACCTGCATTACTTTAAGCACCGGACCGGATCCGAAAAAGAAGGCAGAATATATCCGCCATCTGGAGCAGCGGCGGGTAGAGGGAGCTATTTTGATGGGTTCCATGTTTGGCACCAGCGAGGTGGAGGAGAGTATTCATGAGCATCTCAGCGGAATCCCGATTGTGATTGTAAATGGATATCTGAATCTCCCTAATGTGTATTCGGTTATAGCGGATGAGGAGCGGGGAATTGAGGAATGTGTGGAGCTTCTGGCCAGCAAGGGCCGTAAAAATATAGCCTTTGTGATGGATGCGGAAACTCCTTCCAACAACAGTAAAAAACGTGGATTTATGACGGCGATGATGCGTCAGGGAATTCCTTCGGAGAAGCAGCTTTTGTATCAGGCAGACTGGGAGGGAGTTTCTTTGTCGGATCCCCGCAATACTATTCTGCGGGGGGCGGAGGCAACCAGACGGCTGCTTCAGGAAAATCCTCAGGTGGATGCCATTGTTTATTGTGTGGATTTGCTGGCAATCGGCGGTATTCATGAGATGGAGAGCCAGGGGATCGCAGTGCCGGAGCAGATTGCCGTTATGGGCGTAGACAACACGATTTACGGCGAGATCTGCAGGCCGCAGCTGTCCACACTGGACAATAAGCTGGTGGAGGTAAGCCGCAATGCCTCCGGCATTTTGCTGAACGCGCTGGAAAAGAAGGAAGTTTCCAAAAGAATGATGCTTTATACGGAAATTATTGAGAGAGAATCAACGTAAAGCATATTGTCTGCAGTTGGCTGGGAACCGGCAGTTGTCGGTTCCCGGATTTTTTGGTTCATAGGAAATTGTTTTTTATGTTTTTATGAAATGAAAAAACCTCCGCGGGGAACGCTATGCGGGGGATTGGGGAGTCATAAGGTCGATGACCTTGTGACTCCCTTTTTTGAAGCGTTGCGGGGGATGGGATTTTGCAATTTAGAAAGAAAGAGCTAGTTTCTGCACAATGTATGAGGGAAATTTTGCAATTTAGCAGGGAAGGTCCGGCTTCTGCACAATGTACAGGCGTGATTTTGCAATTTAGAAAGAAAGAGCCGGATTCTGCACAATGTGCAGGCGTGATTTTGCAATTTGGAAGGAAAGCGTCAGCTTTTGCACCCTGCCCCGGGTAGAGAAGACGGCAAGAGCGCGCATTTTTTTGAAACAAAAAGCAATCGATTGCTATAAATATAGTTTGGTTTATGAAATATGCACAAATATAACTATGATAAAATGTGAAAATTACATATTGAAAATATGAAAAACGTCTGTTATTCTATAAAAGAAGTTGGCAATCGATTGCATTAAAGAGGCAAATAAGGGAAAGAAAAGATCCTGAAACCGGAGGGCAGAAATCGCCCGGGAAAGAGAGGAGAAACCATGATTTACGGACATATTTATGCGCCGGAGAGTGCGGCAGCTTACTCTGAGACAATCAGAAAGGCAATTCGGATTTTAAGGGAAACGGATGTAACAGAAATGCATCATGGAAAATATCCCCTGGACGGAGATAAACTGATTCTTCAGATCAACGAGGTGACAACAGGTCCCAAGGAGACTAAGCGTCCGGAGATTCACAGAAAATATATTGATGTGCAGTATATGGTTCATGGACATGAATACATCGGTTTTTATCCGGATCAGAAAAACGGCAGAGTAAAAGAGGACAGACTGGCTGAGGATGATGTTCTGTTCTATGAAGAAAATGACAAGGTAAATGAGATTATGCTTCCTATGACTGACGGCTGCTACGCAATCTTTTTCCCGGAGGATGTACATCGTCCCTGCTGTCAGATGGGAGAGGCAGAGGATGTAAAAAAGATTGTTCTGAAGGTAAGAGTTGACACATTGTAAAAGCAGGAATTGATTCATTATAAAAGCGAAAAAGGAGAAAGCAAGATGAGAGTAAAATATGAGGTTATGGTAAACGAGTTTGAGCGTGTTTTGAAAAAGTATGGTTTTAACGAGAAGAATGCAAAGGATGCAGCGCAGATTTTTGCACAGAATTCTCTGGCCGGTGTGTATTCCCACGGTTTAAACCGTTTTCCAAGAGTGATTGAATATCTTCAGAAGGGTGAGATTGATCCTCAGGTGACGGCAGACTGTGTTCTGAGCATGGGCGCTTTTGAGCGTTGGGACGGCCACAGAGGTTTTGGACCGTTAAATGCAAAGCAGGCCATGGATCGCGCTGTAGAGCTGGCAAAGCAGTACGGCATCGGCATTGTTGCCCTGGGCAATAACAATCACTGGATGCGGGGCGGAAGCTACGGCTGGCAGGCAGCAGATCAGGGCTGCATCGGAATCTGCTGGTCCAATACCTGTCCCAATATGCCGGCCTGGGGCGGTGTTGACAGAAAGATCGGAAATAACCCGCTGATTTTTGCAGTTCCCAGAAGCAACGGAGAGCATGTAGTGATTGACTGCGCAGTATCTCAGTTCTCTTACGGTAAGCTGGAGGACTGCCGTTTGAAAGGAGTTCAGCTTCCTGTTCCCGGCGGATACGATACCAACGGCAATCTGACAACGGATCCGGGCGAAATCGAAAAAACCTGGAGAGTACTTCCTATGGGCTACTGGAAGGGAAGCGGTATTTCTATCGCTCTGGATCTGATTGCAACAGTTCTGTCTAATGGAAATTCTGTTCAGAAAATCGGCACCTTTGGAGATGAGGTAGGCCTGACTCAGGTAATGATTGCCATTGATCCGTCCAAGGCCAATACGCCGGAGCTGACAGATGAGATTGTAACAAAGATTGTAGATGATGTGAAATCCTCTGTTCCGGTTCAGGAAGGCGGAGAGGTATATTATCCCGGCGAGCTGGAATTAAAGAGCATTAAGGAAAATATGGAGCAGGGAATTCCGGCAGTAGAGGAGAAGTGGAACCAGGTTCTGGCTATGTAAGAAAAGACGAACCGGCGGCCCCGGAAACGGCAGAAAAGCCGAAGCAGCAGGCCCCGGAAATTGCAGGAAAGCCGAAGCAGCAGGCTCCGGAAATTGTAGAAAAGCCGAAGCAGCAGGCCATGGAAATTGCAGAAAAGGCGAACCAACAGGCCCGGAGCAGCAGCTCCGGGCCTGTTATTTGGGAAACAGTATTAAGCATCGTATGTCAGGCCGGGCGGCGACTACTGACACTGGCTTTCCAGTCTGGAATAATAAAGGACTCCGCCCAGAATGACAAGTCCGCCTGCAATCTGAAGAATGCCGGGAATTTCGCCAAAAAGGAATACGGCGAACAAAGCGGCAACCACAGGCTCGCACAGTTTAGAGGCAGAGACAAAGGTGGGAGACAGAAATTTCAGACACCAGCTGAAAATACTGTGTCCCAGGATCGTGGAAAATACAGCCAGCAGCAGCCCCACAACAATGCCGCTGGCTCCGTATCCGGTCAGAGAGCAGCCCTGGAACAGGGTGATAAGCACCAGCGTGACTGCGGAAAACAGATACACAATAAAGGTATAAATGGTGGTGGAGGTGGTTGTCCGCGCTACACGTCCAATCAGAGTGTAAACAGCAACCACGATGGCGGCAAGCAGGGCCAGAAAGTCTCCGTAAAGATGGTTTCCCTCTGAGGCAGAATCTGACCAGGCAATGAGCATACTTCCGGCCAGGGTAATGACAATGGCCAGAACGGCTTTTGCGGACAGCTTTCCCCCAAGAAAAATGCAGAAGCCCAGGGCCACCCAGATCACTTCGGTACACACAATTGTGGTTGAGCTGGCTACAGAGGTGTGGCGCAGGGATTCAAACCAGAGTACAAAATGCAGGGCAAGAAAGATACCGCTGACGGCGCAGAGAAGCGCCGTCTTTTTGTCTGTAGAAAACAGTTCTTCGCGCCTTGGTCCGGAAAGAAATACAACCGGAGCCATCAGAGCAACCGTCCATAAAAGCCGGTAGGCGGCGGTTACAACAGAGGGCGCCTGTGAATACCGGACAAAAATTGCAGAAAGGGAAATTCCCATAATGCCGATGACAATCATAATCATCGGATGCTTTTCTAAGTATTTCATAAAAAACCTCCTGAGTAAGTGCTGAAACAAAGGCTATTTTAGCACAAACCCAGGAGTCTGTATATGCTTATGGATTGTGAAACTCACCGGAATACGGTGTTTATACTAGAACTGATGTCCCGGCTGAGTCATGGACAGAAGATTCAGACCGTTTTCCAGCTGCTCCTGTGTGAGAAGGCCGGAGTTCTGAACCAGCTCCCGGACAGGAATTCCTGTTTCCAGAGACTGTTTGGCAATATCTGCCGCCTTTTTATATCCAATATAGGGACAGAGGGCGGTTGCCAGGGAAACGCTGGACTCTACCAGCTGTTCGCACCGTTTTCTGTTGGCTGTAATGCCAAGGATGCAGTTGTCAATGAGTGTACGGACAGCACCTGTCATGGTGTCAATGGATTCAAAAATTTTGTAAAATACTACAGGCTCAAATGCATTTAACTCTAACTGTCCTGCCTCGGCGGCCAGAGTAACGGTGGTGTCATTTCCGATGACGTTGTAGGCCACCTGGCTGACCACCTCGGGAATTACCGGATTGATTTTGCCGGGCATAATGGAGGAGCCGTTCTGTTTGGGCGGAAGGTTGATTTCTCCGATGCCTGTTTTGGGGCCGCTGGAAAGAAGCCGCAGGTCATTGCAGATCTTGGACAGGTTGACTGCGCAGGTTTTCAGCATGGAGGAGGTAAATACAAAGCCGTCCAGATTCTGGGTTGCATCAAACAGATCCTCAGCCTGGCTGCAGTCTGTGCCGCATACAAGATTGATGTTTTTGACAATGTGGAACAGGTAAATGGGATTGACGTTGATGGCAGTTCCCACCGCGGTTGCTCCGATATTGAGAACGCGGATTTCTTCTTCTACCTGCTGAAGCCGCCGGATATCCCGGGCAATCACGGCAGCATAGGCCTCAAAGGACTGGCCCAGACGAATGGGAACAGCGTCCTGAAGCTGGGTGCGTCCCATTTTAACCACATCATCAAACTCAATGGATTTGTCCATAAGAGCCTTGTGAAGGCGTTTTAATTCCTGAATCAGGCCCGGCATCAGCTCCAGAATGGTCAGCTTTCCGGCGCAGGGAATGACGTCATTGGTGGACTGGGCCATATTGACGTGATCGTTGGGATGAACGATGGAATAATCGCCTTTTTTCCCGCCCAGAAGCTCGATAGCGCGGTTGGCGATTACCTCGTTGGCATTCATGTTGGCAGAGGTGCCGGCGCCGCCCTGAATGGCGTCTACGATAAACTGGTTATGAAGCTTTCCTGCAATGATTTCATCACAGGCGCTGATAATGGCCTGGCCGATCCGTTCATCAAGAACATGGGCATTCATATTGGTCATGGCTGCGGCTTTTTTGATCCGTGCCAGATTGTTGATAAAAGCAGGATGAAGCGGGCGGCCTGTAATATTGAAATTATGCTTTGCCCGAAGACTCTGCACACCGTAATAAGCTTTCGCAGGAACCTCCATGGTGCCGATGGAATCTGCTTCCAGACGAGTTAACATAGTAAATTCCTCCCTGTATATATGTGTGAAATAAAATGGTGATAACCGCCCGGCCAGGTATCTTTCTGCCCGCGCAAACCGGCCGGGGAAGTACATGATGATGCGGTAAAAACGTTCTCTCTGACTGCAACATAACACTGAATGAAAGAAATGTAAATACCTTTTAGAAAAAATGAAATAATGAAGAAAATAAACAAATAAACATACTTTTCTTAAAATAATTAATCAAAAACTTAATTTAATTAATCACAAAAAAGAAAAAATCAGAGAAAAACGGAGTGAAACGGGGATTTCCTGTCCGGGAGCAGGATTTGACCGGGGAAAATCTTGAAAAATGCTTGCAAAATCGTGATTTTCCTGTACAATGAAAGTGATACAGAGGATGGGGACAGAAGCTGCCCCCATTTTTTCTGATGTCACAGGAAAAGTCTGTGATATTGGAAAATGCCCGCAGGCGGGCTTCTCTTTTTAGTGAGAACAAGGAATAGATTGATTTGAGAGGAAGAAAGGTGTTAAAACATGATTAGTGCAAATGGTGTTACCCTCCGGGTAGGAAAAAAGGCATTGTTTGAAGATGTAAATATTAAGTTTACAGAGGGCAACTGCTACGGCCTGATCGGTGCTAACGGAGCTGGAAAATCCACATTTTTAAAGATTCTTTCCGGACAGTTAGAGCCCACCAACGGAGATGTGGTGATTACGGCAGGACAGCGGTTATCCTTCCTGCAGCAGGATCATTTTAAATATGACGAGTTTCCGGTTCTGGATACGGTTATCATGGGAAACCAGAGACTGTATCAGGTAATGAAGGAAAAAGATGCTATTTACATGAAAGAGGATTTCTCTGACGAGGACGGTATCCGGGCTGCAGAGCTGGAAGGCGAGTTTGCAGAGATGAACGGATGGGAAGCAGAGTCTGACGCAGCAAACCTGTTAAATGGTCTGGGCGTTGATACCAGCTTCCACTACAGCCTGATGAAGGATCTGACCGGCGCTTTGAAGGTGAAGGTTCTGCTGGCCCAGGCACTGTTTGGAAACCCGGATATTCTGCTTCTGGACGAGCCGACCAACCATCTGGATCTGGATGCGATTGCATGGCTTGAGGAGTTCCTGATTAACTTTGAAAATACCGTAATTGTCGTTTCTCATGACCGTTACTTCCTGAATAAGGTCTGCACCAATATCGCAGATATTGACTACGGCAAGATTCAGCTTTATGCAGGTAACTATGATTTCTGGTATGAGTCCAGTCAGCTGATGGTTAAGCAGATGAAGGAGGCAAACCGGAAGAAGGAAGAGAAGATTAAGGAGCTGCAGGAATTTATTCAGCGGTTCTCTGCCAACGCTTCCAAGTCCAAGCAGGCGACCTCCAGAAAGCGCGCTCTGGAAAAGATTGAGCTGGATGATATCAAGCCTTCCAGCCGTAAGTATCCGTATATTGATTTCCGTCCCTTCCGTGAGATTGGAAATGAGGTTCTGAAGGTAGAGAATCTGACAAAGACGATTGATGGCGAGAAGATTTTAGACGGCCTGACCTTTACTCTGAACCGGGATGACAAGGTTGCCCTGGTTGGCCCGAACGAGCGTGCCAAGACAGTTCTCTTCCAGATTCTGGCAGGAGAGATGGAGCCGGATGAGGGCTCTTATAAATGGGGACTGACCACAAGCCAGTCTTACTTCCCCAAGGATAACAGCGCTGAGTTTGACAGTGATGATACGATTGTTGACTGGCTGACCCAGTATTCTCCGGAGAAGGATGTTACTTATGTCCGCGGCTTCCTGGGACGTATGCTGTTTGCCGGTGAGGACGGAGTGAAGAAGGTAAAGGTGCTTTCCGGAGGCGAGAAGGTGCGCTGTATGCTTTCCAAGCTGATGATTTCCGGAGCAAACGTTCTGATGCTGGATGAGCCGACCGACCATCTGGATATGGAGTCAATTACCGCCCTGAATACAGGTCTTGTAAAATTCCCGGGCGTGCTGATTTTCTCTTCCCGCGACCATCAGATTGTGCAGACTACGGCAAACCGTATTATGGAAATTGTAAATGGCCAGCTGATTGATAAGATTACTTCTTATGACGAGTATCTGGAAAGCGATGAGATGGCAAGAAAGCGTTTTGTATTCTCTGTATCAGAGAAGCAGGAAGAAGACAACTAAAAGCGACAGCCCTGTTCGATTTCATCATTGGAATGAAATGGAAAAGGGCTGTCCTTTTTCTCTTTGGCTTGTCTGGGTTATTCATTGTTGTTATGCCTGAAAAATCCTTTCGATAGTTTTTTCTGCGTCCAGCTCGTCCTGTCCGTTAAAGAAAAACCGGAGAGTCCTGCCGTGGAACTTGAGGTTGCGAATCATCTCATCGTAGCTTTTGACATTGACCTGAACATTATCGCATTCTACAAAAATATCACAAAGGAATGCGTTGGCTGTGTCAATGAGAAAGGAAAGCGGCACCGGTCTGTAGCGCCGGCATGTGTCTACCTGCCTGGATATCATAATAATTCCCCCTTTGTATGCGCAAATATCCTTTTGCAGAAGCCGGGTGAATGGGTTACAGTGCAAGGTGAACGGGTTACAGAAATGAAATATAAATGCTTCAGATAAAATCAGATATAAGCAGTTTAACATAAAATCTTTTAGAAAACAATGTTTTTATAGAGAAAATGCATTAAGATTTTGATAAAAAATGACGAATAATTATAATTATCGCACAATGTCACTTTATTTTTTTAAGTTCTTGTCAGATTTTGACAAAACAGCTCCTGTTACAGGAAATATAAAGGGAGAGATACCGCAATGAATTTAATTAATATTGAGAAAATAACAAAGGTGTTTGCAGAACGGAAAATATTTGATCAGGCATCATTTTTCCTGCAGGAAGGAGAAAAGGTCGGGATCATCGGCATTAACGGAACCGGAAAGACTACGCTTCTGAAAATGCTGGCCGGAATGGAGGAGCCGGATGAGGGCACGATTACAACAGCCAATCATGTGGTTATCCGCTATCTTCCCCAGCATCCGGAGTTTGATCCGGAGATGTCCAGTCTGGAGTGCGTTCTGGCAGGCAATGTGTCAGAGGAAAACCGCTGGACGATTGAAAGTGATGCAAAGACGATGATGACACGCCTTGGAATCAAGGATTTTGAACAGCCGGCCGGCCAGCTTTCCGGCGGACAGAGAAAGCGGCTTGCGCTGATTTCCGTTCTGCTCTCCCCGGCGGATATTCTGCTGCTGGACGAGCCCACCAACCATCTGGACAATGATATGGCGGACTGGCTGGAGGAGCACCTGAAAAAATGGAGAGGCGCCCTGATTATGGTAACCCATGACCGTTATTTCCTGGACAGTGTCTGCAATCGGATTGTGGAAATAGACAAGGGAGCGGTGTACAGCTACCAGACCAATTATTCCGGATTTCTGGAGCTGAAGGCCCAGAGAGAGGACATGGAGGCGGCCAGTGAGAGAAAACGCCAGTCGATTCTGCGGGTGGAGCTGGAGTGGATGCGCCGCGGGGCGAGAGCCCGCTCTACAAAGCAGAAGGCCCATATTCAGAGATATGAGGAGCTGAGGGATCGGGAAGCCCCGGTTCAGGAGTCGAAGCTGGAATTAAGCTCCATTTCTACACGGCTGGGAAAGACAACGGTTGAGCTGGATCATATCTGCAAGGGATACGGGGAGAAAAAGCTGATCGATGATTTCAGTTATATTTTCTTAAAGGGAGATCGGGTCGGCTTTATCGGTTCTAACGGGTGCGGAAAATCTACTTTGATGAAAATAATCGCAGGACTGCTTCCTCCCGATTCCGGCCAGGTTGTTGTGGGACAGACTGTGAAAATGGGATATTACGCCCAGGAGATTGCTTCGGAAATTCCGGAGGAGGACACAGACAGTCACGGAATTGATTTTTCTTATATGAATCCGGAGCAGAGGGTGATTGATTATGTGAAGGATACGGCAGAGTATATTCAGACTGTGGACGGAGTTTTGTCTGCTTCTGCCATGCTGGAAAAGTTTTTATTTACACCGGAGAAACAGTACAGCCCCATTGGCAAGCTGTCCGGCGGTGAGAAAAAACGGCTGAATCTGCTGCGTGTGCTTTGTTCTTCTCCCAACTTTCTGCTGCTGGACGAGATCACCAATGATCTGGATATTGCCACTCTGACTATTCTGGAGGATTATCTGGATCGCTACGAGGGAATTGTGGTTGCCATTTCTCATGACCGTTATTTCCTGGACCGCACGATGAAGCGTATTTTTGCCTTTGAGGGCGACGGAAAGCTCAGGCAGTATGAAGGCGGATATACGGATTACGCGGCCAGAAAGGCGGCAGAGGCGGCCTTTGAAGAGGAAGAAGGCGGCAGAACAGCGTCAAAGCAGGAGACGCCTGCAAAGGAGAAGGGACAGCGTACACGCGGCCCTCAGAAGCTGAAGTTTACCTACAGAGAGCAGAAGGATTATGAAACCATAGAGGCAGATATGGCGGCTCTGGAGGAAAAGATTGCCAAACTGGATCAGGCTATAGAAGCCTCTGCCCATGATTTTGTAAAGCTAAATCAGCTGATGGCGGAAAAGGAGGAGGCAGAGACTGCTCTGGAGGAGAAAATGGAGCGGTGGATGTATCTGGAGGATCTGGCTGCAAGGATTGCGGAGCAGTAAGGGGCAAGATGATGCAGGGCTGAACTGTTGCGAAAATGATAGAAAAAAAGCAGAACTTGTGCTATGATATGCCAAAATTGGATGAATATAAAAGCAGGATTTTGATGAAAGGAACTGTGGAATCGTGTTAAAAGCATTTGATGAAAACAGCAGGCCTCTTGCAGAACGGGTAGCTGAGCGTATCGGAGAATTGATTATTACGAAGGATATTAAGAGGGGAGAAAAGCTTCCAAATGAATTTGAGCTGGCGGAAAGCCTGAATGTGGGCAGGGGAACAATTCGTGAAGCAGTAAAACTTCTGGTTTCTAGAAATGTGCTGGAAATCCGACGAGGGAAAGGTACTTTTGTAGCCCAGGAGCCAGGCGTATCGGAAGATCCTTACGGACTCCGGTTTTATGAAGACAAAAAAAAGCTGATGAAAGATTTAATCCAGATTCGTTTCCTGCTGGAACCGCAGATTGCAGAGCTGGCAGCCCAGAATGCTTCTGAAGAAAATATAAAAGAGATGCAAAGGTTGAATCGGGAAATTTCTGAACTGATTCGAAACGGAGAACGATATATTGAAAAGGATATTGAACTTCATTCCTGCTGGGCCAGAAGTACACAGAACGAAATTATTCCTCATCTGCTTCCCGCAATCCACAGAGCGATCGCGCTGTTTTTCGAAACTACTGATAAACAGGAGTGGGTGGCTTCTACCAGAGCTCATGAAAAAATTATTGCGGCAATCGAGCAGCATGACTCCAAGGCAGCCAGAGAAGCCATGATAGAGCACTTATCCTTTACAAAAGAAAAAATAAAAGAAGAGAATTAAATTATATTCCCATTTGTTTTGAAAACAAAAGACATCTTATCTTTTGAAATTAAAACAAATGGGAATTTGTATATTATGCACAAAAAAATAAAGAATAGTTGTTCAAATATACAAAAATTATAAAAACTATTGACGAAGTTAGAAAATAAATGTATGATGTCCTTATCACATAAGACGTATGACGACGTATGACTTGCAAGGCGATTAGTCAAAAATCAAATTATTTCATTTAGGAAGGGAGAGGGCATTATGAGAAAAAAGTGGAAGGCTGTATGTTTATCAGCAGTCATGCTTGCAGCAGTTCTTTCTGGCTGCAGTGCCGGTGGAACAACCGGGAAGGAGGAAGAAACAATACATTTGAAGTTTGGCATCGTCAATTCAGACACTACCAATTACTATTTTGGCTGTAAAGCGATTGCAGATGAAGTTTATAAGGCCACTGAAGGGAAAGTGGAAATTACCATTTATCCAAGCGGTCAGCTGGGAAATGAAAGAGATTTATATGAAGGAGCTCAGTTAGGCTCCATTGATATGTTTTATGCCGCAAATGCAGTTATGAGTTCTTTCATTCCGGAAATGTCAGTGCTGGATCAACCGTTTCTGTTTGACAGTGTAGAGCAGGCTCATCGCGTCATTGACGGCAGGTTAGGTGAATTGATTGCGGAAAAAGCGGAAGAACAGGGAATTCACATTGCAGGATGGATAGAATCCGGTTACCGAAACGTCTTTTCTAATCGTCCGATCCAGACGCTGGATGATTTTAACGGTCTTAAAATACGTACAATGGAAAACAGCCTTCACATGGAACTCTTTAACGCGCTGGGCGCTATGGCAACTCCAATGGCATCAGGAGACGTATTTACCGGTCTTCAGCAGAAAACCATTGATGCGGCAGAAAATGCAGTTTCGGATGTGCTGGCTAATAAGTTTTATGAAGTAACGAAAAACATTACCTATACCAATCATTTGTTCGTATTTATGGGAGTAGGGTTTTCAGAACGAGCATGGAATAAAATTCCTGATGAGTTAAAACCTGTCGTTGAGGAAGCCGTAAAGCGAGGCTGCAATACCCAGAGAAAGCTGCTGGCCGAGGCAAATGCAGCGGCTGAAGCGGAATTAAAAGAATTAGGGGTTCAATTTTATGAAATTGACAGAGAGTCATTAAAAGCGAAGGTACTTCCTGCAATTGAACCTTACCGTGCACAGATGCCGAAGGAATGGCTGGATGCCATCGAGGCCGATAAAAATAATCAGTAGAGGAGGACTTTATGAAAAAGCTATTTCAATATCTGCAAAAAGCAGAAGACGGAATTATGATAGGAACCTTTGCAGTTATGGTACTGGCCTCTTTCGCCCAGGTATTAAACCGAAATATCTTCCATCTGGGAATCTCCTGGTTTGAAGAACTAGCCAGATATTGCATGGTATATATGGCGCTGATTGCGGCAGAGGCCGGACTGAGAGACGGCACCCAGATTTCCATTACAGCTCTTACCGACAAGCTAAAAGGTGGGACGAAAAAAGCAGTACAAATCTTTGCGAAGCTGGTGGTAGTTGTATTCTCTGCTACAGTATTTGTAACTTCTTTTAAATTGCTGTGGATGCAGAATGTATCACATCAGATGTCTCCCGGCCTGCGGATTCCCATGCTGATTCCTTATTTTGCCATTACGTTAAGCTTTGCTATTATCACAGTGGTACAGACAGGTATGCTGGCCGGAATTATCTTTTCCAAAGCGAATGACTGTGAGGAGGAAAACAAATGACAACTGCAATTGTATTATTTGGTACATTAGCCCTGCTTTTAATTATTGGCGTTCCCATTTCTATTTCGTTGGGAGCTGCTACAATGCTGTCAATGCTTACTTATGACGTTCCCTTAGCAGTAGTTGGACAGAGAATGTTTACTGCCCTGGATTCGGTTTCCATTATGGCAATTCCATTTTTCGTGCTGGCTGGCAATCTGATGACCCAGGGCGGAATTTCCCGCAGACTGGTAGACTTTGCCAATCGGATTATCGGCAATGTGCGGGGCGGTATGTGCTATGCAATGGTTCTGGCGTGTGCGTTTTTTGCAGCCCTTTCAGGGTCTGCGCCAGCTACGGTTCTTGCTATAGGCTCTATGCTGTATCCGGAAATGGTAAAACTGGGATATCCCAAAGCCCGCTGCGCCGGACTGCTTACGGTATCCGGCGGTCTTGGCCCCATTATTCCGCCAAGCATTATCATGGTTGTTTACTGTACCATTACTAACAGCTCGGTTGGAGATATGTTCAAAGCCGGATTGATAGCAGGCGCAATGATTGGAGTTGTACTAATCGGTATCTGCATTTACCTGTCTCACAAAGAACAGTGGCCTAAAAATGAAGAAAAAATCACATTTAAGGAACTCTGGAAGTCTTTTATTGGCGCAATTCCTGCGATATTTCTTCCGGTTATCATTTTAGGCGGCATTTATTCCGGTATGCTGACTCCTACCGAATCAGCCGCTACGGCGGTTGTATACTCCTTTATTGTCGGCGTATTCGTATATAAAGAAATTCATTTGAAGGATTTAAAAAATATTATTCTGGAATCTGGAAAGGGAAGTGCGATGATGCTGTTTATTATTGCCACCTCTACTGCTTTTTCCTGGCTTTTTACCTTCTCTGGAATTTCTACTCAGCTGGTAGATGCCATTGTAGGAATGAACTTGTCCGCATCGATGTTTTGTCTGATAGTGGCTGTGATTTTGCTGATATTCGGAACATTCTTAGAGGGTATTGCCACCTGCGTACTTCTGGTTCCAGTTCTCTGGCCCATTGCGTCCAGCCTGGGGATTAACGCTATTCATTTCGGAATGATTGTATCGATTTCCAATGTAATTGGAACTATGACACCTCCAGTATCAGTTAATATTTTCTCAGCTGCCAGCGTATCTAAATTAAAGATGGGAGAAATTGCAAAAGGAGAGGTTCCTTTCTTTATCGGGTATTTAGCTGTATTTTTTGCAATCGTGTTTATTCCGGCTCTCAGTACATTTTTTATCCACTGACAGCTGAAAATAAAAAACTATGGTAATTATCAATTCAAAAAAGAAAAGAGGAAGAAAGATGGCATACGATTATAAAAAGGCATTTAGTGTAGAAGGAAAAAAATGTATTGTAACAGGAGGCGCTCAGGGGCTTTCCAGAGGAATGGCAGAAGCTCTTTTAGAAAATGGGGCTGCCGTTGTCCTGATGGATGTGCAGAAAGAAAAGCTTGAAACGGTAACTGAAGAATACAGAGCAATGGGATATGAAGCTTACTGCGTATCCGGCGATTTATCCAAAAAAGAAGAAATCGATCGGATGTTTGAAGAAGCTATGAAATTATTGGAAGGCAGATTAGACGTGCTGATTCCGGCAGCCGGAATCCAGAGGCGGTATGAGCCATGGGAATTTCCAAAAGAAATGTGGGATCTGGTTATTAATGTAAACTTAAATCACGTATGGTTTATGTGCCAGAAGGCAATTCAGGTTATGAAGGATCAGGATACTGTCGGCAAAATTATCAACATTGGCTCCATGTCTTCATTCTTTGGCGGAACAACCGTACCTGCCTATACGGCAGCGAAAGGCGCTGTAACTCAGTTAAGCAAGAGTATTGCCTCTGACTGCGCAGACCATAATATCTGCTGCAACGTTATTGCTCCGGGATATATGGATACCGAAATGTGTGCAAACATGACTCAGGCCAGAAAAGATGAGTGTACTGCACGTATCCCCGCAGGCCGCTGGGGAACTCCGGAAGACATGAAAGGGCCGGTTCTTTTCTTAGCTTCTTCTGCCAGCGATTATCTGAATGGAGCCGTTATCCCAGTTGACGGAGGATATCTGGTAAAATAAAATTTAACAGTTCAGCCTTGCGGGGATTCAGTCAGGAAAACTCACAAGGCTGAATTATTATACACGGCTAAAAAAATTTGAAAAAAGTAATTGACAACAAACTATAATTAGGGTAAACTAACCTAAGTGAGAATAAATGAATGAAAAAGAAATGGTTTTCAGTGCCGAAGGCGTTTAAAGGAGTGAATTTATAAAAATGAATCTGCTGAATGCAAAAGAAGGGGAAGAATATATCGTAAAGGATATTGCAACAGAGGATGAAGAACTGACCGCTTTTCTATTTTCCTTAGGCTGTTACAGCGGCGAGCCGATTACGGTGGTTTCTCATTTAAAAGGCGGATGCGTCGTTTCTATTAAGGACGGACGTTACAATATGGATACTGATTTAGCGAAGGCTATTTCAATATAATAAATGGCAAGGGCGCTTGCTGATTTTTTTTGGATGATGGTTAGTTTACACTAATCATGGTTAGAAAGAAATAATATCACACAAGGGAGGCAGGATTATGAGGATTGCTTTTGCAGGAAATCCGAACAGTGGAAAGACCACCATGTATAATGCCCTGACCGGCAGAAATGAGCATGTCGGAAACTGGGCGGGAGTTACCGTGGAACGAAAGGAAAGCCCGATTAAAAAGAGCTATTATAACGGAACGGAGGAGATAGTTGCGGTTGATTTGCCGGGCGCCTATTCCATGTCTCCGTTTACGTCAGAGGAAAGCATTACCAGCGCGTATGTGAAGAATGAGAAGCCGGATGCGATTATCAACATTGTGGATGCCACGAATTTAAGCAGAAGCCTGTTCTTTACCACGCAGCTTCTGGAGCTGGGGATTCCGGTGGTGGTTGCGCTGAATAAAAGCGACCTTGTGGAGAAAAAACAGACGAAGATTGATGAAAAGCTTTTGTCTGAAAAGCTGGGATGTCCGGTGATCAAGACGGTTTCTGCTTCTTCCGGTCATGAGGGATTGAAGGAGGCGGTTCAGGCGGCGGCAGAGCTGGCTGGAACGGGGCAGAAAGCGCCCTATGTCCAGGCGGAGATTGATTGGAAGGATAAGGCTGCTGTAGAGGCGGAGGATCGAAAGCGATTCGCTTTTGTGAACAGCATTGTAAAGCAGGCGGAAAAGAGAAAGATTTTTACGAAGGATAAAAATATTCAGGATAAGATTGACGCCATCATTACGCACAAGATCATTGGAATTCCGATTTTTGTAGCTGTGATTTTTCTGGTATTTTATATTTCTCAGACAACTCTGGGAACCTGGATTGCTGACTGGCTGGTAGGATGGATTGAAGCCTTCCAGGACTGGGCCGGCGGAAAGATGGAAAATGCAAGCCCGCTGTTATATGCGCTTCTTGTTGATGGTATTATCGGCGGCGTTGGCGCAGTGGTTGGTTTCCTGCCGCTTGTTATGGTAATGTATTTCCTGATTGCACTGTTGGAAGATTGTGGATACATGGCAAGAGCAACCGTAGTTCTGGATCCGATTTTTAAGCGTGTGGGACTTTCCGGTAAATCTGTCATTCCCATGGTCATTGGAACAGGATGCGCGATTCCCGGTGTTATGGCCTGCCGTACCATTCGTAATGAGCGGGAGCGTCGGACTACGGCCATGCTGACACCCTTTATGCCCTGTGGAGCAAAGATTCCGGTAATTGCCCTGTTTGCAGGGGCTTTCTTTGCGGATGCATGGTGGGTTTCTGGTGTTATGTACCTGACTGGAATTTTGCTGGTGCTGCTGGGCGCTTTGCTGGTGAAAAAGATTACCGGTCAGAAATACAGAAAATCATTTTTTATTATTGAGCTTCCGGAGTATAAGATTCCAAGCCTGAAGAGAGCCTGCATTTCCATGCTGGAGCGGGGAAAGGCATATATTGTCAAGGCTGGAACTATTATTCTGGTGTGCAACACGGCAGTACAGATTATGCAGAGCTTTAACTGGCAGCTTCAGCTGATTGAGGAGGGAGCGGAAAGCACATCCATTCTGGCGTCTCTTGCTCATCCCTTTGCCCTTCTGTTTATTCCGCTGGGCTTTGGTGCATGGCAGCTGGCAGCAGCGGCAGTAACCGGCTTTATTGCAAAGGAAAATGTGGTTGGTACTCTGGCTGTGGTGTATGGTGTAACAAACCTGATTGATACAGAAGAGCTGGCCCTGATTGGAAGCGGAAGTGAAGTGGCAGCGGTTATGGGGCTGACGAAGGCGGCAGCTCTGGCTTACCTGATGTTTAATCTGTATACACCGCCCTGCTTTGCAGCTCTGGGAGCCATGAATTCTGAGATGAAGAGCGGAAAATGGCTGCTGGGCGGAATTTGTCTCCAGCTCGGTACAGGCTATACCGCGGCATTCCTGGTATATCAGATTGGTACCTGGGTAACAACCGGTTCCCCCGGAACTGCATTTGTTCCCGGACTGATTGCAGTCCTTGTATTTGCGCTGATTGTTCTGTGGAGAATCCGCAAATCTGATAAGGAGTTTGCTTCCGAATACAGCCTGCATGCTGCGCAGTCATAAGGAATATTCGGGCAGTGGGAAGACTGTTTAAAAAAGGAGGAAAGCATATGGAGAATCTGATTGGGGTAATTGTTCTGGTGATTTTGACAGGAGGAGCATCAGCTTATCTCATCCGGGCGAAGAAAAAGGGTGTGAAATGTGTCGGCTGTCCCGCCGGAGGATCCTGCTGTTCCTGCCGGAAATAGCAGGAGGAAACGAAATTTTCTTGATGGATATATTGACTTTAAGAAATTAAGTTGCTATAATTTCTTACGACAAGAAACGAGCGAAGGGGCTCTGCCGTATGGCAGAGCCCTGTCTTTATTTCAGGGGAAAGTGGCTGCTGGCGCGGGAATGTTGTCGAGAGACATTTTTCTTATTATGGGAAATTGCAAGGAGGAGAATGAAAATGTCCTATGTTGATGAGATCTATGACAGAGTTGTTGAACAGAATCCGGGTGAGCCGGAATTCCATCAGGCAGTAAAAGAGGTATTGGACTCTTTAAAGCTGGTGATTGATGCAAACGAAGAGAAATATCGCAAGGCCGGTGTTCTGGAGCGTTTTACAGAGCCGGAAAGAATTGTTTCCTTCAAGATTCCGTGGGTGGATGATAAGGGAAATGTACAGGTAAACAAGGGATACCGTGTACAGTTTAACAGCGCGATCGGACCCTACAAGGGCGGACTGCGTTTCCATCCGTCTGTAAACCAGAGTATTTTAAAATTCCTGGGCTTTGAGCAGACTCTGAAGAATTCTCTGACCGGGCTTCCCATGGGCGGCGGCAAGGGCGGCTCAAACTTTGATCCCAAGGGCAAATCTGACCGTGAAATCATGGCTTTCTGCCAGAGCTTTATGACAGAGCTGTATCGCCATATCGGCAAGGATACGGATATTCCTGCAGGTGATATCGGTGTTGGCGGAAGAGAGGTCGGCTATCTGTTCGGCCAGTATAAGAGACTGACCGGATTATACGAGGGTGTTCTGACCGGTAAGGGTCTGACCTTCGGCGGTTCTCTGGCAAGAACCCAGGCAACCGGCTACGGACTGATTTATATTCTGGATGAAATGTTGAAGCACAATGGAAAGACTCTGGAAGGACAGCGTGTTCTGGTATCCGGTTCCGGAAATGTTGCAATCTATGCGACAGAGAAGGCACAGCAGCTGGGCGCAAAGGTTGTTGCCATGAGCGATTCCAACGGCTATATTTACGACAAGGACGGCATTAAGCTGGATGTTGTAAAGGAGATTAAGGAAGTACGCCGCGGACGTATCAAAGAGTATGCAGATGCTGTTCCGGGCGCTGTATATACAGAAGGAAAGGGCATCTGGACCATCCCCTGCGACATTGCTCTTCCCTGCGCAACTCAGAATGAGCTGAATCTGGATGATGCAAAGGCATTAAAGGCAAACGGCTGCTTTGCAGTTGCCGAGGGTGCAAATATGCCTTCTACCAGAGAAGCAACAGATTTCTTCCTGACAAGCGGAATGCTGTTTATGCCGGGTAAGGCAGCAAACGCAGGCGGCGTGGCAACCTCCGGACTGGAGCAGAGCCAGAACAGCCTGAGACTGTCCTGGAGCTTTGAAGAGGTAGATGCAAGACTCCATGACATCATGGTAAATATCTTCGCAAAGGTAGATGATGCCGGAAAACGTTACGGCGTAGAGGGCAACTATGTGGCAGGCGCCAATATCGCAGGCTTTGAGAAGGTTGTAGAAGCCATGATTGCCCAGGGTGTTGTATAAATCGGGAAGCTTTTGTTTCCCTTGTTTTTCAGGCCGTTTCCGGCTTGAAAAAACAGAAAAATTCTGCTGATTCCCCCATACCATAAGCAGGAAAAAAGGATGAAAACGGGGCTGCGGAAAACAGATTTTTGTTTTCCGCAGCCCCGTTTGATCTTTCTATTCAGAAGCATTTAAGATGCCTGTTTCAGAGTCATGGATAACGAAAAGCGGTGATTTTTCCGATCCAGGACTTCCTCCTCCTGCATGCAGGCAGAGGTGCTGAGAAATCCGTCAAATTTCTCCATAAAACGATACCCCGTAAAAAACAGAAAACCAATGATTGCAATGATGATTACCGCTGCCATAATGTCACCTTCCTTTCCCGGCTTTTTCAGATTCCGTGCATTTTCCTGCTTGAAGCTTCCTGTGAATCAATCTTATCTTTAATTATATTATAAAGGATTTTGTATTAGTTTTGGATTGGTGTTCAGGCGATCCTATTAAGGTTTTATAAATATAAAAAGGGAAATCTGATAAGGATTCCTGATTTTAATGAAAGCTTAATGCCGGAGGCGCAGTTATAGCCAAATACGGGATTTCTTCCAAAAAGGAAACGTGTTATAGTTATAAACAGGAATGGAAGCAGAAATCAGATGCGGAGGAAAAAGAGAATGGTGAAGGGCTGCAGAGGAGAGAGGATTACCAGGATTGGCGATATTGCAAAAAGCATTCTGCTTCTGGCAGCGGCAACCGGCACAGGTATGCTTTTTCAGAAAATCAATCTGCCGGAGTCTAATATTATCATGGCCTATATTATTGGAGTGCTGTTTATATCTGTGGCAACTTCACGGCGGATTTACGGACTTATTTCTTCGGTGTTCAGTGTACTGGCTTTTAATTATTTTTTCACTGTGCCGTATTTTACGCTGAAGGCCTACAGCGATGATTATCCGGTTACGTTTCTGACCATGTTTCTGACGGCATTTATTACCAGTACGCTGGCTGTCCGGATGAAGCAGCAGACAAAGGACGCATCAGAGGCGGCTTACAGAACGCATATTCTTCTGGAAACCAATCAGCTGATTCAGCAGCAGGGAGAGCGGCGGGAGATGATCCGGGTGGTAGCAGGACAGCTTGTGAAGCTTTTCCGGAGAGATATTATTTTTTATATGGCAGAAAAAGACGGTCTGTCAGCACCGTATATTTTTCCGGCGGAGCCGGAGCACGAGACGGGAAACCTGGAACAGAAAATGCTGCGCCATGCAGAATATACCAGTAACAAGGAGAGGCAGGCAGCGGAGCAGGCATTTTGCAGCGGGGAACCCGCCGGGGCAGGAACAGAGAAAATGCCTCAGACCAGGTGCCGTTACCTGGCAATCTGTTCCGGTGAAAAGGTCTATGGAGTCGTTGGAATTCCCATTCCGGATCCGGATGCGGAACCGGAAAAATTTGAATACAGTATTATGATTTCCATTCTGGGAGAATGCGCTCTGGCCCTGGAAAAGGAGGAGGCTTTGCGGGCCAGGGAGGAAAGCGCCCTTCTGGCGAAAAATGAGCAGCTTCGGGCCAATCTTCTCCGCTCGATTTCTCATGACTTGAGGACGCCGCTGACGACAATTTCAGGAAATGCGGGGATTCTGCTGTCAAATGAAAACAGTCTGGACAGCGCCAGCCGCAGACAGCTGTATGAAAATATTTATGATGATTCGCTGTGGCTGATTAACCTGGTGGAGAACCTTCTTTCAGTTACAAGAATTGAGGACGGAACTATGCAGCTTCACCTTTCTACAGAACTGATGGATGAGGTGATTACAGAGGCGCTTCAGCATGTAAACAGGAGAAAGGCGGATCACGAGATTTTTGCAGTGCCGTCAGAGGATTTTTTTCTGGTGAAAATAGATGCCAGACTGATTATGCAGGTGATTATTAATATTGTGGACAATGCCATGAAATACACACCGCCCGGTTCCCGGATTACCATATCTGTCAGGCGGCAGGAAAATTGTGTGGTGGTGGATATTGCCGACAATGGAAAGGGGCTTTCTGATGAGGCGAAGGCCCGGGTTTTTGACAGGTTTTTTGTTGCAGGCGATGGAGTGGTGGACAGCAGGCGAAGCCTGGGGCTGGGGCTGTCTTTATGCAAGTCGATTATTACGGCACACGGGGGAACGATAGAAGCGCTGGACAATCAGCCCCACGGCGCGCTGTTCCGTTTTACATTGCCGGAAGAGGAGGTAACATTACGTGAATAAACCATTGGTGCTGGTGGTAGAGGATGACGGAGCGATCCGCAATCTGATTACGACTACCTTGGAAACCAGAGATTATAAATACTGTACTGCGAAAAACGGCGGTCAGGCGATTATGGAAACCGTATCGAGAAATCCGGCGGTCATGCTTTTAGATCTGGGGCTGCCGGACATGGATGGGGTAGATGTGATCCGGAAGGTGCGCAGCTGGTCGAAAATGCCGATTATTGTGATCAGCGCCCGCAGTGAAGAGACGGATAAAATTGAAGCTCTGGATGCGGGTGCAGATGATTATCTGACCAAGCCTTTTTCAGTGGAGGAGCTGCTGGCCCGTCTGCGGGTAACTTTCCGCCGGCTGAATGATATGGCGGCAGCAGACGGAGACAATCATTCTGTTTTTGAAAATGGGGAGCTGAAGATTGATTATGCATCCTGCTGTGTTTTCCTGAATGGAACTCAGCTTCATCTGACTCCGATAGAATACAAGCTGCTGTGCCTTCTGGCCCGGAATGTGGGAAAGGTGCTGACGCATTCTTATATTACAAAAGAGGTATGGGGAAGCAGCTGGGATAATGATGTGGCATCTCTGCGGGTATTTATGGCTACACTGCGAAAAAAGATTGAGAAGGATCCTTCGGATCCCCGGTACATCCAGACGCATGTGGGAATCGGCTACCGGATGCTGCGGGTGGAGGCGGACGACTAGCTGGGGAGAAAGCTGAAGGGATGCGGAGAGGGAGCGGAATGCCCGAGGGGCGAGGCCAGGGGATGGACAGAGGGAGTGGAATATCCGAGGGGCGAGGCCAGGGGATGGACAGAGGGAGCGGAATATCCGAGCGGCGGGGCCAGCCGAATGTGAGGAGACGCGGAAGTCTGGTAATGCGGGGGTGAATAAGGAAAAAGCAAAGGTTACAATTGAAAAAAGAGAAGCTATCATGTATAATGATTGGGTAGATGTAAGGCGAAGGACTTTCTTCGCCTTTTCCTGACTCTGAAAATGAGAAAGTGAATGAAAAAGACAGCAGAGCTGATCCCATATAAAGAAAAGAAGGTGAAGGAATGCATAGATTTTTGAGAAGTGTCGGATTTCGTACTTATACAAAAAAACGTGATATTGAAAAAATGCTTTCAGAGCTGGAGAAGACAGCACTGAGACGGAGAATTGAGATAGATGCGGATGAAAATCTCTGTGAACTGAGAGCGGAGCTGGCTCCCGGTATGGGGATTGTTCTGGTGGGAGAGGTGGACGAACAGGGAAGCTTTCACCGGGAGTTTTATTATCCCTATCTGAGCAGCAGCGACGTATCCTCAAAGGCAGAATGCTCCATTCAGCGTCATACAGAAAAGGAGACCTATGCCGGCCTTCTGGATGAATACCGGGTAGGAATTTCTCTGATTTTTTATCTGGAGAATGGTTTTGAATATCGGGAACGGAAGCTGAACAAATCATCCCGCCGGGTAGAATCTGTGAATCTGACCGGTCTTGCCATGGATGGAAAAATCCTTCTTCCGCTTCACAAAACGAGAAAGCAGATTGAGCTGGCAAAGGTTGCGGCCAGAGATCGTACCAACCTGATCGAAGCGGCTAAAAACGGAGATGAGGATGCCATGGAAACTCTGACAATCGAGGATATTGACATGTATTCTCAGATTTCCAGAAGAGCCATGAAGGAAGACCTGTATTCCATCGTGGATTCCTGTTTTATGCCCTGTGGAATTGAATGTGACCAGTATTCTGTGATTGGTGAGATTATCCGCATTGAGGAGAAGAAAAACAGCTTTACCGGAGAGATGGTTTATGACCTGACGCTGGACTGCAACGATATGGTATTCCATGTGGGAATCGGAGCAGAGGATCTGATGGGTGAGCCAAAGGTTGGCCGTCGGTTTAAGGGACAGATCTGGATGCAGGGAGCAGCAAAATTTATCGAAGGATAGAAGATTGTTTCAGGTGAAGGAGGGAGATATAAAATGTCATTGGAAAAGGCAAAAAAGTATTTGGCAGATCGTGGTTTTCTGGATCATATAATAGAACTGGATCATTCCACAGCTACGGTATCTCTTGCAGCAGAGGCTTTGGGTGTGGAGCCGGGAATGATCGCAAAAACACTGTCATTTTTTCAGGGAGAAACTCCGGTTCTGATCCTTGCAGAGGGAACAGCCAGGATTGACAACCGGAAATACAAGGATACCTTCCACATGAAGGCCAGGATGATACCGTTTGAGGAGGTGGAGGCGGCAACCGGTCATGCGCCCGGCGGAGTATGCCCCTTTGGTGCGAATGAGAATGTGAAGGTTTATCTGGATCAGAGTCTGAGAAAGTTTGAGGTGGTATATCCAGCCGCCGGGAATGATCACAGCGCTGTGAAGCTTACCATTCCGGAACTGGAGCAGGCCGCGGATACCGCAGACTGGGTGGATGTGTGCCGGGAATAAGGGAAAAGTGGGAAAACACCCTTGACGATCAGGTGGTTTTTCTTTATAATAAGCAAAGTGAGTATTGTCTCTTCAGCTCAGAGGGATAGAGGGTTCGCCTTTTAAGAGCAGAAGGATCAGATCACGCAGGAATAAGGCAGGCCGAAGCCAAACGGGCAGAAAAGCCCGTAAATACGGCATTTGTTTCCGTAGTTAAATGGATATAACAAGCGCCTCCTAAGGTTGTGCTCTACCAGCTGCCTTACGGGGAAAAGTGATCGTTGCCAGTCTCAATTTAATATAAGTCTCTGTAGCTCAGCAGGATAGAGCGTTCGCCTCCTAAGCGAAAGGCCGTGGGTTCGAATCCCGCCAGGGACGCCAGCAAACACGCCGAAAACCTTTGATTTATCAGGGTTTTCGGCTTTTCTTATTTCTGCGGCTTTTGTGGCTTTTTTGCAAAAAACCTTGGTTTGCTAACATTTGCTAACGAGATTTGGCCTTTTGCTAAGAAAGGCGGTAAGTCAGAGGTTCGATTTTTACCAAAGGAACTTGCAAACATTTGTTAGCAGAAATTAGAGGAAGTTGCAAACAAAATCGCGAATTTGCTAACATCGCTCAAAAATGCTTTCAGAACCTTGCTAACAAAAAAAGTGTTTGGTCACTGTGCAAAGTGGTTCAAACGAAGAAAACCTCTCACAAAGTGAGAGGCGTTCTTCTGAGGGAGGGACTTTATAAAGCTTTTGCCAGCTGCTTGAGCAGTGCGGCAGTTTCGGGATTTTTAAGCAGTTCCAGTATCTTCGCTGCATCACTTTCATCACTTTCAGTGACGGCAGTATCCGCAGTTTTAGGCTCTGTATCTTCAACAGGGTCAGGAGTCTTGGATGAGTAAAATGCTTCCTCCAATCGCTGAGCGTTTATGCAGCGATCCTCGTCGATGATGTGAGAGTAGACATCTGCAACCATTTTTACCTGAGCATGACCAGAGTCGCCCTGGACGGATTTCATATCGCCACCATTGAGTTTCAGCTTGTAGGTGATACTGGAGTGACGGAGAGAATGGAATACAACATGAGGCAGTCCGTTTTCTTTGATAAGTTTATTGAAAGCACGGTTAATCACCTGGCTTTCCATCGGACGGCCATTGCTGGAGCAAAAGACCAGGTTATTGTCGATGTATTCATCTCCAAACAGATCCATCAGCTCATCAATTTCTTTTTTTCTCTCTACCAGCATATAGGCAACTGTTTTCGGCAGGTACACGCGGCGAATACTGGTTTTGGTTTTAGGCTCTTTCAGGACCAGAGCAGTATGGGTACTGGCTATGCAAGGTGGAAACTTCTTAATAACACCTTTGTCGCTCAAATCGTCCAATGCACCTCGTGTAACCCGTTGCAGCTCTTTGTTGACGAATATATAAGCTGAACCATTTTCTATGCTCTGTGGTGCAATATCAATGCAGTCCCAGGTAAGGCCCAGCATTTCACCAATGCGTAAAGAGCAGGAGAACGCCAGATTTAAGGCAAGGGAGAGGATAGAATCATCACAGACTTCCATAGCCTTGCTCAGCGTTTCGGCAGTCCATATATCCCGTTCTTTATGTTCTTCTTTGGGAAGTGTCGCATTCAGGACAGGGTTACGGCTGATTAGTTCCCAACGCACCGCCTGATTAAAGGCACTGCGAAGTAGCTTGTGAATTTCTCTTACTGTATGCGGGGTCAGATATTCGCTTGTGGGTTTGCGGTTGTTGACGCTTACCGTTTTCACAGAGAGCAGATCACGGTAATACTTATCCATCATCCTTGGAGTGATGTCGGATAGTAACATATCTCCGATAATAGGAGTTATGTAGTTTCTCGCCAGACCACGGCGGCTTTCATATGTTGACATTGCCCAGGTATTTACACCATAGATGGACATATATTCATCGAGCAGATCGTTCAGGGTCTTTGCCGTAGGAATAAAGAAGGTTCCAGAGTCCTGCTCATACTCAATTTGCTTTTTTCGTTTTTTTGCTTCTGCATTTGTGCTGAAGGTTTCCCAACGCTGTCTGCGTTTTCCGTTTTCATCTGTGTAATCATACACCACAGAATATTTGCTTTTACGCTTCACGATAGATGCCATTTTCATTGCTCCTTTCTGAGATTTTCACATAATGAGTTTGCTTTTGATACCAGGCTTCAAAACTGCTGGTAATGATACGAATTCTTCGATCAATCAAGGTCGTCTCAAAATAGCCCCTTTTAACAAGGTCATAAGCTGTGCCAGATTTCAGCCCCAAAAGATCCGCCATTTCCGGAACTGACATCGTAGTATGCCTCCATTTCTCTCCGGGCGGTGTACCATCCACTTTTTTATAGTGGAACTGGCAGGCATACCAATCTTCAAAGCTATCCAGCATAACTCTCATTCGTCCGGCCACTTGAATTGTTTTGAAATAGTTCTTTTTAACCAACCAGTAGGATTCTACTTTACCAAGCCCAAGCATTTTGCCCATCTCTGGTACAGACATACTGGTCTTTACTCTTTGTTTTTGCATGGCTTTTGCCTCCTCTATAAAGTTTTTCTTGCTATGGCCTCATTGTAAGAGAAAGCAGAAAAAAAGTTAAGGATGTCGATTTGGAGATCGGCATCCTTGACAAATCATTCATCTGCGTGATCCAGCCAGTCATCAAAGCTCTTTTTGGAAATGCGGATATGACCGCCGACTCTGACGCTGTGGAATACACCCTGTTTTACCAGATTATATGCTGTGGGACGACTGATACCCAGAATGTCCTGAATCTCATCGACCGTATAGGTTCTTTTGTCATAGCTGACAGGATTTTGTTCATTAAAGCGGTTCAATTCCGCAATTCTTGCTTCAAACATAAAAACGCCTCCTTTATCCGGTAAGTGGCCTTACGGAGCCTCCATTTCCTCCGGAATATGAATATCTAAACTAACTTGCAGAGCATCATCAATCGCTCTCATTTCTTCGCGAGATACGCGCCCAATGTACGATAAAACACGCCTTTTATCAATCGTTTTAATTTGCTCCAGCAGAACAACAGATTTCAGTCCAAGCTCTGGAACGCTCTCCAGTGCATAGTGTGTGGGCAGCTCCTTTTTCTTAATCCATTTACTGGTGAGCGGAGCTACGATCAAAGTGGGGCAGAAAAAATTCCCCACATTGTTTTGAAGAACCAGGACAGGACGGGTGCCGCCTTGCTCTGATCCAAAATAAGGGTTCAAATTGGCATAATATAAATCCCCACGCTTATAAATCCAATCTTCTTTCATGTTCATCCTCCTATGTTTTGAGATTTGATTATGTAAGAAGGAGGCTCTGCAAATTACAGAGTCTCCTTCAATTTAGCGCCTGTTTTATCCCTTACTTGTCCACGACACCCCAGGGACTTGGGTAATCATTAAGCCGCAGATGGCTGGCCTGCTTCTCAGGAATTTCACCTCCACTTCGTTTGGTCTTACCCATGGCCTGCGACGGTTGTTATCACGCTCGGACTATGGCTGTAAGAGAGCTTTCCTCCTTGTTATGCCATGACCGGACGCCATCCGATGTATTCCAGCCTGATATATTTCTGATAAACCGAAAACTCATCTATACAGCAAAAATGGGTTGGCCTGTTATGCGAGTGGCAGCTCTCAGAAAATATACCGCTGATGTAGCGGCTATTACGCCCAAAGAGGATCAAACTTAATGATTCGTATATGAGGTTGTCAAGGTGCAAGTGAAAGGATTTCCCTCTCACTTGCTACTGCCACTTTTTTAGAAAATCGCAACCAACTTTTTTATTTTTTCTTCAATTTTTTTCAATCGCTTATCTGCGGCTTGCCGAGTAATACCATATCGTTGGGCTAAACAAGTTGCATTTGGTATTTTCATTTCATAATAGGACAATATAAAATCTCGTTCTGCTGGACTCAGTTTCAATAGAGCTTGGTGTAAATCCTCAAGAAGTAAATTCTGAATAGCTTGTTCCGCAGTATCAACAGATTCATCCACAAACAAATCTGTATCCTGATAACCTTCCTCTGTGCCGCCACGATCTCCCACATGAGAAGCCGGGAATATAGAGCGACTTTTCTCATGTTCCTGGAGATAGCGGCTGTGGCGGTCCTCCTGTTGGTATTTTTCAAAATCTTTGCGAGAACATTCCATGATAATGCGGTCATCTTCATCACGGAACATTTTGACTGTTTCAACAAAAAAGCGCCCAGTAAAGCAACCATTGCGGCGTGCCTTACTGAACGCTGAAAAACTGATTTCCTCCCATTCCTGTGGGCTGTTATTTTTCCAAATGAATACTCTCGTCATATCCTTTCCTCCGTTCAAATTCTTGGTAGTCAGCGAATTTGAACGGTGTCATGGATATTTTGCTATGTACGCCTCCCAGCGCATACCGGCCTCCTAATACCGGGCAAAGAAAAAGGCCGGAAGTGTTTTCACCTCCAGCCATGTTCCTGCCGCCATATTGCAGCAGGAATGAAAAAAGCCCGGTTAATGCCGGGCCTTATGTAGAAAAGTATTCAATTTAGCGCATTCCTGCCACTATAACAAGTATAGCAGGTCGGAAGTCGGAAGGGAGTAGGGATTAGGTCGGGGATTTGTCGGGATTTAGTCGGGATTTAGTCGGGATTTAGTCGGGGCAGCTCCTCCAGGACTTCTGGAATAGAATATCCAAACAAGCAAACAGAAAATAAATAGATGGCTTCTCGTTTTCGGTCATAAAAGACACTGCGCTCTATATTTAGTTCTTCCAGCAATTCTTTCTCTGTACTGTTGAACCGATAGATAAATTGCTTAGTCAAAATTTCATAGTAAAGTTCTCCTCGATCCGGATACCGTTTCAGACGAAGGAGTGCACGGTCAATAATATTGACCAACATTTGATTTTGAACAAGGCAGCAAACTTTTTCTTCAAAGGCTTGCAGTTCAATATCTGGTGCAAAATTTTCAAGATAGCAGAGGCCAGACTCTATATCTTGTTCTCCCATAATCCAAGCAGTTTCTTGTAATTCTTCTGCCCGTTCACTCAGAACCCAGACTACATCACGGTAAATCTTTAGAATCAGCTTACTTCTATGAAACGCAGCGTCGCTGTTAAGCCCCAAAGCTGTTAGCCTGCTGTTACATTTTTGGATTGTTGTGCTTTCTTTTCTCATAGAACATCCCTCCTTGTTCGCAATATTGCGAACATATTAGGTACAAAATAGCATAGCAGAGGAGCGTGAGAGAGGGCAGTGCCTCTCTCTATTCCCCCATTTGGTTATATCAGGTTTCTGGATTTTAGACGAATCTGCATTGCTTGCTTGGAAACCTCAAAAATATTTGCCATTTCAGCAATGAGCTGTTCATCTGTCCGGCCTATTCTAAGCCGGTAAAAACATTTTTTGATCTGCGGTAAAGGCATTAGCAGAGCAGAGGCCAGAGTATCCGCCTGACGCTCAATTATGCCATGACTTTCGTCGGAAGAAACATTTCCGTTATAAGCAGCAACATCTCCAGTACCAGAGTACAACTTCTTATGTAGTACCCAATGAGCCAGCTCATGGGCACAGGTAAAACGGAGCCGCCCTAATTTTGATGGATCACAAAGCCGTTCATCAATTAAGATTGTACCAGCTCTTACTGCAATCATTCGATACTGTCTCTGTATCTGGTCATATAAAACAACGGCACCATCATCGAAAATTGTTTCCCCTAATATCTTGGGGTTTTTTCTTAGTGTATGAAACTCCAGGATTAGATCAAACTTTGTCTCGATAATGGTTTCGATTGGCACAGAACATGGTTGCCCGGATAGCAGAGAGGGATCATATTCCATCAGGATTTTTCGCCCTACCGCCTCGATTGCTTCTGTACGGATTTGTGGAATTGACAAAGCTATCCCCCCTATCGTTTACGCTCCTTTAGCATTTTCATAAATGTCTGCCATTCTTCATCGGTAGCATCTACTTCTTTTGCCACACGCAAGGCTGCCCGAACAATATCTTTTTCCATGATATAGTCTGGCAAATCAGCAGATACTGTATTGCGTGATTTTGCAGCCAGATCCAAAAGCAACTCATGTTCTGATTTATCCAAATTCAGAAAGGCAGAGATGCGTTCCACAAAATCTCCATTGGGTGCAGGACGGCGGCTTTGCTCAATATCACACAGATAACCGTAAGCAATATTCAAATGCTTGGCTGTATCGCGTAAATTGAATTTGTGCGCCTTGCGTTTCTCGGCTATAAATGATCCAAAAGTTATATTGCCCACAGCATTCACCTCTCATTTGTTCGACGAACTGCGAACATCTTGCTTATATTGTATATCGAACATCTGTTCACTTCAAGGATAAAAATTTCATTTGAAAAGAGGTGTTAAAAATCAATAACACCTCTTTTGCGCTATATAAATTCCTGAGCGATTTGCTGCATTTCCGTAATGCACTCTTTGGGAGAGAGAATTTTTATTTTCCCTTTGAATTTGAATATCCAGCCATAAAAAGTTCCACTGGGGTTCACTTCAATTTTGGCTGTGAAGTGTGTATCATCATACCTATCAACAGCAGCATCTTCTCCATAATGATCTATGATTACTCTCATCAATTCGTTTTCACATAGAAGGGTTACTTCCTTCGATGACTCCGATGTAAACATATCAACCATTTTATTTGTATAGGAGGCTACATCAAATCCCTCTATCGGCATAAAGTAAGTTTCCAGATTTTCTACACTTGTTAGCCGATCTACACGGAAGTGAGCAATTTTCTGATGCTTCAGAGAAAATCCAATCAAATAGTAATGGTCATTTTTCCATTCAAGCGCATAAGGATTTACGACATAATAATATCCATCATGCTTTAAGATTTTCTTTTTTTCTTGAGTATATTCATAGTATTGGAACCGAATTTGCTGATGGTTTCCAATCGCTGTTTGGATATTGTCAATGATGTAGTAAACCTTTTCATTATGCGGTTTGACACGGCTGGATAAAGCAGCAAATTTTTGAAGCTGCTTTGCCTGATGTAGACTGGTCAGACGGCATAATTTCTGCACCAGCTCCTCAGACTTCTTGGCAGAAACGATCTTCGAGGATGCTACTGCGTCTGTCAGCATTTTCAGTTCTGGATACTCAAAC
>ERZ835762.434-NODE-434-length-47912-cov-16.185804_pt1 | contig 47912 bp, 47 predicted proteins | sample MGYA00519687_ERZ835762 | MGnify/ENA primary metagenome ERZ835762 (study PRJEB31850, sample SAMEA3708783) | human gut metagenome | biome: human gut; feature: human-associated habitat; material: faeces | place: China | collected 2014 ... | reverse complement strand
TTTATGAAATTCGCAGTGTAGTTTTGTGCAATTTTTCAAATTTGCTCATTTATAGGAAAGAATTTAAAGATGATGTGGCAGTCTTATACCATGACAATTATTATCGGGATCAAAGTGACATTCCATTAGAGGAGCGAAAGAAGACGAATTATGATCATCCGGATGCAATGGAGACAGAATTACTGATTCGGCAATTGCTGGACTTAAAAGCGGGAAAGGCAGTAGATTGTCCGGTATACGATTATACACAGCATACAAGATCGGATCAGGTTGTGAGGGTGGAACCGAAAAAAGTAATTCTTCTGGAAGGGATTCTTGTTCTGGCAGATGAGCGTCTGAGAGATTTGTTGGACATCAAGGTTTATGTGGAGGCAGATGCGGATGAACGAATCCTGCGTCGGATCATCCGCGATGTCAAGGAGAGGGGACGTGATATGGAAGGTGTTGTGGAGCAGTATCTGACAACAGTAAAACCGATGCATTATTTATATGTAGAGCCGACGAGATGTATGGCAGATATTGTGATCAACAGCGGAAAGAATCCGGTGGCATTTACACTGGTAAAAAACACCATACAAAAAATATTGGATGAGGCAGAGTAACTGCAGATATCCGGACAGGCTGTAATAGAAAGGATGAGATTGTGCAAAAGAGTATAAACAAATTGCGAATTCTGACACCGGAAAAATTTCAGGCGGAGTATCCGCATATTTTTAAAAGAAATTTTGGTGAAATTGCGTTGAACAGAGTGCATTTCTGTAAGGCAGAATGTCTGCGTCAGGCAGTCACAGGAACATTTGCGATTCCAAGAAAAACAAAGCTGACAGGAGATAAGATCACGTTTGGGTACTGTATTGCAGAGGAACAGCTGATCTTTATTGAAAATCAGGATCATATCAAAATAGAGATGAAAAAAGTCCGGGAATATCAGGATGAAGAGCGTACTTCGCCATTGTTGCTTTTGTTTGACTGGATGGAGTATCTTATAAAAGATGACATGCTGTTTCTGCAGGATTATGAAGAAAAGCTTTCCCATCTGGAAGAGGAACTGCTGGAGGGAAATATGGAAGATTTTGACAGAAAAATCCTGTTATCCAGAAAGGAACTTTCTGTGCTGAGTGCGTATTATGAACAGTTATCGGATATGGGGGAAACTCTTCAGCAAAATGCAGCGAGACATCAAACAGAACAGGAAGCATTGCTTTTTGGGCTTTTCTGTGAGAAGGCAGGACGATTGTATGACATGGTGCAGACACTCAAAGAGTATTCCATGCAGCTTAGAGAAATGCATCAGACGCAGATCGATATCCGGCAGAATGAAATTATGAAAGTGCTGACGATTGTTACAACGCTTTTTATGCCGTTGACGCTGATTGCAGGATGGTACGGAATGAATTTTGCACATATGCCCGAACTGACTGCACCGGGAGGGTACGGGATCATCTGTGTTGTGTGTCTGCTTCTTATTGCAGTGGAAATCTGGATTTTTAAAAAGAAAGGATGGTTTAAGTAGTCATCATTTCCAATAACGCAGCCCCTTCAGTCACACCGTTATGATCGCAGTCCGGAAGCATATGATCGGCTTCTTTTTTCAGAATCTCAACGGCATTGCCCATGGCAAACTTCATTTCGGAAGCCTCAAACATACTCAGATCATTTTCTCAGTCCCCGATGCAGGCAATCTCAGATTTTGCAATACCAAGTGATTGGGCCAGATGCGTCAGAGCGCCCCTTTGGAGGGTTCTGATGAAAAGATCTCTGCATACTGACCGGTGTAGGCAGCACGAAGAGACGGGGAGTTTGCAAGATGCATTTTGAGCTGCGGCATGGAGTTTTTGGAAAAAAGTAAAACTGCAGTTCTTTCACATCACATGAAAGCTCCTGGATCGTCTGTTCCATATTTTGGACATAACGGACTTTTTTGGCATCTTTTCCATAGATCAGACGTCCCAGAAAAACAAGGCTGTGAATTTATGGAGATTATTATTTATAGTGTAACACCTTCAAATCAATACGAAAAGACTTCTAAAAAATTTTTTCCCACATAAAATTAGAAAAAATATAGTAATTCTATCAGATTTATAGTATACTTAAAACATACTGAAAAAGTAGGAATTATAAAGAATGAGGGAAAGGATGAAAACAATGAAAAAGATTTTAAAAAGTCTGCCGTTTCAGCTTCTTTTGGGAGTGATCATCGGAATTGTGCTGGGGCTGATTTCAAATGAAGCGGTCATGAATGTGATCGTCACGATCAAGTTTGTATTAGGAGAACTGATTAATTTCTGTGTACCGCTGATTGTGATCGGGTTTATTGCGCCATCGATTACGAAGCTCGGGAAAAATGCGTCAAGGATATTAGGAGTGGCTGTTCTTCTTGCTTATGTATCCTCCGTTTTGGCAGCGCTGGGATCGATGGCAGCCGGATATGGACTGATTCCGCATTTATCAATTGTTTCGGAAGTAGACGGGCTGAAAGAACTTCCGGAAATTGTATTTCAGTTGGAAATCCCGCAGATTATGTCCGTGATGAGTGCGCTTGCATTTTCTATTTTGATCGGGCTTGCGGCAACCTGGACCAAGGCAGAGACAGTGATCCGGCTATTAGATGAATTCCAACAGATCGTACTGATGATCGTATCCAAGATTGTCATTCCGATCCTTCCGGTATTTATTGCGCTTACATTCTGGTCTCTGGCATACGAAGGAACGATCACAAAGCAGCTGCCGGTATTTCTCAAGGTTGTGCTGATCGTGATGGTGGGGCACTTTATCTGGATGGCGGTTTTATATGCAGTGGGTGGAATTTACTCCGGAAACAATCCGTGGAAAGTTGTAAAGCATTATGGTCCGGCATACATTACTGCAGTGGGAACGATGTCCTCTGCTGCAACGCTTGCAGTGGCTTTAAAATGTGCCAGAAAGTCGGAGCCGGTACTGAGGGATGATATGGTAAGCTTTGGAATCCCTCTGTTTGCAAATATTCATCTTTGCGGTTCCGTCCTGACAGAAGTATTTTTTGTGATGACGGTCTCCCAAATTTTATATGGAAAACTGCCGTCAGTTGGAACCATGATCTTATTTTGTGCACTGCTTGGCGTGTTTGCAATCGGAGCACCTGGGGTTCCAGGCGGAACGGTGATGGCTTCTCTTGGGCTTATCACGGGAGTTCTTGGATTTGATGCCACAGGAACAGCACTGATGCTGACAATCTTTGCATTGCAGGACAGCTTTGGTACCGCATGCAATGTGACAGGCGACGGTGCACTGACTATGATTCTGACCGGATATGCAAGACGGCATAATATCGAGCAGCAGACAGAAACGATTGAATTTTAAGAATCGTGGATAAAAAGGGCAGGGACATATTGCGTAACAGGCGATATGTCCCTGCTTTTTAGCGTTCTTCTACTTTACAACAGAAGAGGAGACTCCTATAATAAAGTCAAAAGAAAATCCACAGGAGCAGAACTTATGACGATAAAGGAAATTGCAAAGCTTGCGCAGGTATCCAGTGCAGCAGTGTCGAGATATATGAACGGGGGATACGTAAGTGAAGAAAAGAAGGAGAGGATTCGGGCAGTGATCGAAGAAACAGGATACCGCCCGTCTGTACAGGCGAGAACGCTTCGCACCAAACGAGCGTGCCTGGTCGGAGTGATTGTTCCAAAGATCAATTCAGAGTCGATCAGTAGGATTACAGAGGGAATCGGTCAGGTACTTTCAGAAAGAGCCTATCAGATGCTTCTGACCATCACAGATAACGATCCGTCCAAAGAGCTGGAATACATGGATTTGTTTGAATCTTATCCGGTGGACGGAATCATTCTGGTAGGAACAGTCCTTTCCGGTGCGCACAAGGAAAAACTGAAAAAGTGCAGAGTGCCGATCGTCGTGATCGGACAGCAGACAAACGAGGTCAGCTGTATTTACCATGATGATTATGGGGCTGCAAAAGAACTGGCAGAACAGATCGGAAAAGAAATGTCCGGACGTATTGCTTATATCGGTGTGACAAGAGCGGATAAGGCGGCAGGTGCAGCCAGAGAAGACGGCTTCCGGGATGGTCTGAGAGCAGTTGGCAGAGAACTGGAGGAAGGATGTCTGCGCCGGGCAAGCTTCACAATGGAGTCCGGATATGAGCAGGCATGTGATCTTTTGAGATTAGAGAGTGATATCGATATCATATCTTGTGCCACAGATACCATTGCTGCAGGAGTGATCGAAGCAATTGCACAGCTTTCGCCCCAAAGGAGTATTCAGGTGACGGGATTTGGGGACAACCAGTTTTTGAAAGCGGTTACGGGCGGAATCAGAACCGTGCATTTCGGATATCAGACAAGTGGTGTAAAAGGCGCCAGATTGCTGTTGGATATGGTAGAATCAGGAAAGACACTCACGACAGAGATTAAGCTTGGATATGAACTGCTGTAAAACAGAAATCTGGCAAAATATACAAAAAAATAAAATATAAATTAGTAAAAATGCCATCTTTACAAATGGCATTTTTTTCACTATTATAATCTTACAAGATATGAAATCGATTACATGAAACATGAGTCTTGCAAAGAAAAAAGAAAGGGATGAAGGTATGGATTACAAAAAAACCGCACAGGAAATTTTGAATCATGTTGGTGGGAGCAAGAACATCATTTCAGCGGCACATTGTGCGACCAGACTGCGCCTGGTTATTGCAGATAACAAGAAGGCAGACAAAGGTGCGCTGGAGAATGTAGATGGAGTCAAAGGAGTGTTTGAGGCATCAGGACAGCTTCAGATTATTCTGGGGACAGGTACGGTCAACAAGGTATTTGATCAGTTTATTGAGATTGCAGGAGTGACAGCAAGCTCCAAGGCAGAAGCAAAAGAGGCAGCGGTACAGAAGCAGAACTGGTTTATGCGGGCAATCAAGCTTCTGGGAGATATTTTTGTTCCGATCATTCCTGCCATTGTGGCAAGTGGATTTTTGATGGGAATCATGAACTCTCTTGATTTTATGAATACGAATAATTTTATTCATATTGACACGACCAGTTCACTGTATGTATTTGCAAATCTGTTCAGTAATACAGCGTATACCTTTTTACAGATTCTGATTGCTTTTTCAGCTGCAAAAGCGTTTGGTGCGAATCCATACCTGGGAGCTGTAATCGGAATGATCACAATTAACCCGGCGCTGCAGAATGCGTATACTGTGGCGACAGAAGGTGTGAAAGCAACGCAGTCGGTATTCTTTGGACTCTATCAGATCGATATGGTTGGGTATCAGGGACATGTCATTCCGATTATCATTGCCGTATGGCTGATGTCTGTGATTGAGAAAAAGCTGCACAAGGTTGTTCCGGAGGTACTGGATCTGTTCGTAACACCTCTGGTAAGTGTATTTGTGACAGGGTATCTGACACTGGCAGCGATCGGTCCGGTCTTTGTATGGGCGGAGAATGCGATCCTGAACTGTATCCAGTGGCTTCTGACACTTCCTCTGGGATTGGGAAGTCTCGTAATGGGAGGTCTGTATGCACCGACCGTAGTGACAGGAATCCATCAGATGTATGCAGCGATTGACCTGGGACAGCTTGCACAGTATGGAGTGACTTACTGGCTTCCGCTGGCAAGTGCGGCAAACGTGGCACAGGGAGCAGCAGCGCTTGCAGTTGCAGTAAAATCAAAAGATAAGAAGATCAAAGCGCTGGCACTTCCATCATCTTTAAGTGCATTTATGGGAATTACAGAGCCGGCAATCTTTGGAGTGAACTTAAGATTTTTCAAACCGTTCATCGCAGGATGTATCGGTGGAGGATGCGGTGCACTCTATGCATCAATCGTACACCTTGGAGCAAAAGGAACCGGAGTGACAGGTATTTTTGGTATCCTTCTGTGCCTGAACCAGCCGGTACAGTATCTGATCGAGATGGCGATCGCAGTCGGAGTTGCCTTTGCGGTATCCTTTATCCTTTATAAAGATAAAAAGGAAGACATAAAAGAGCAGGCAGAAGCAGTGATTCCGGCAGAAGAGCTTCCGGTTTCACAGGCAGAGGCTGTCACAGAAGAGACGCTGGGAAGTCCCGTTTCCGGAAAAGTTGTTCCGACAGCTGAGATTTCCGATGCCACATTTGCGGAGGAAATCCTGGGAACAACTGTTGCTGTAGAGCCGGAAGCAGCGGAGCTTGTAGCCCCTTGTGACGGTACGATCTTGAGTATTTATGATACGGGGCATGCAGTGTGTATGACCACACCATCCGGTGGAGAGCTTTTGATCCATGCAGGAATTGATACCGTAAAGATGGAAGGCAGAGGATTTACAAAGTGTGTGGCAGACGGAGATTATGTTCATGCGGGAGATGTACTTCTTAAGATGGATCTGGATGCGATCCGAAAAGAGGGTTACGAGACAACAACGATGATGATTCTTACCAATGCAGATGACTATGATGTGGAAAAGGTTTCTGCAGATCATGTCAGCTGTGGAGAAAAAATGATGGTACTTCATAAAAAATACGAGGAGATAGAGATATGAATGCATTGACAAGAGATCTGGAAGGTTTAACAAAGTCGGCAGAAGCGTGTGCAGACGGCAAAGACCGTTTCCGCCAGAAGCTGCATCTGATGCCGCCGACAGGATGGCTCAATGATCCCAACGGACTGTGTCAGTTCAAAGGAATCTACCACGCATTTTTTCAATATTCGCCATTTAATGCAACGGGTGGTCTGAAGATGTGGGGACACTATACAAGCCGGGATATGATCGAATGGAAATACGAGGGTGTCAGCCTGTATCCGGATCAGCCGTTTGACTGCCATGGCGTGTATTCGGGATCAGCGTTTATTGAAGACGGAAAGATGTACCTGTATTATACCGGAAATGTGAAGCTTGAGGACGGAGAATTTGACTATATCCGAACCGGCCGGGAGGCAAACACAGTTCTGGTGGTCAGCGAGGACGGAGAGCATTTTGGCAGAAAAAGAGAACTGATGAGAAACAGTGATTATCCGCAGGATCTGACCTGCCATGTACGTGATCCGAAAGTCTGGAAAGAAAACGGCATGTATTACATGGTGCAGGGAGCCAGAACGCAGAAAGATGAAGGAAAAGTGCTGATTTTTGAGTCTGAGGATCAGCTGAACTGGATCTACAAAAGCGATGTAAAGACAGCAGAGCGATTTGGATATATGTGGGAGTGCCCAGACTATTTTGAAACAGAAGGCAGAAAGATTTTATCGACTTCCGTGCAGGGGCTGGAAGGCGGCGTGTGGAATGCACGAAATGTGTACCAGTCCGGATATTTTCTGGTAGAGGGGGATATCCTTTCCGAGTATGTGCTTTCTGACTATGAACTCTGGGACTATGGATTTGATTATTATGCACCGCAGAGTTTTGAAAGTGAGGATGGACGCCGGATCCACATCAGTTGGATGGGAATGCCGGATTGTGAGGAATACACAAACCTGACGCTGGAAGATGGATGGCAGCACTGCTTTACATTTCCAAGAGAAGTGCATGTCAAAGATAAAAAAGTGCTTCAGCAACCGGTAAAAGAACTGGAAGCACTGCGCAGAGGAGAAGAAAGAGCAGTCTCTGTTCTGGAGAAGAAAGGTACAAAAGTCTTTGAGGCAGAGGTGCAGAATATCACAGGAAATCACTTCCGCGCAGTACTGGCAAAAGAACTGGTTCTGGAATATGTAAACGGAAGATTTGAGATGAAGTTTACAAGCCAGGATAAGACGTCCGTATCCGCGGGAAGAAGTCTTAGATTCCGGGAAGTAAGTGAAGTCAGAAACGTCCGGATTCTTGCAGATGTTTCTTCTGTAGAAGTGTTTGTCAATGATGGAGAGACTGTGTTTTCTACAAGGTATTATCCGCAGGATTATGAAATAAAAATAGAAGCTTTGGATGCCAAGATTGCATTCTGGGAGCTGTAAAAGCAAAAATGTTCCCATCGGGATTTTCTGATGGGAACATTTTTGTTATGTAAGAAAGACTGTCAAATGTACAAATCAGTTTGCATCTTCTTTGTCTTTGGGCAGTACAATGTTGAGGAGTACTGCAAGCAATGTAGCCACTACAACCGGTGATTTGCCGAAGATCATCACAAACCAGTCCGGGAAGCTGGCAAGAGAATCACTTGCCTGTGAGATTCCCATTCCCAGTGCTGCCGCAAGTCCCACGATGGAAGTATTGCGAAACGTCATATTTTGTGATGTGATCAGTTTCATTCCGGTCATGGCGATGGATGCGAAAACAGACACTGTGGCACCGCCGAGTACACAATACGGAATTGTCGTTAAAAGAGACGAGAATTTCGGGATCACTCCGGCTATCAACAGAATCAGTGCCGCACCGCCGAGTACACAGCGGTTGATAACTTTTGTCGTTGCAACGATTCCCACGTTCTGGCTGTATGTAGCAGTCGGGAGTCCGCCGAGAAGAGAAAATAGAATATTGGAGATTCCATATCCTACGATTCCTCCCTGCAGTTCCTGATCTGTTGGCATACGATTCATTCCTCCGCTGGTTGTGGCGGAAAAGTCGCCGATTGCCTGAATGGAGTTGATTGCAAACAGAAGACCGATTGCGACACAGGCGGAAGGTTCGAAGCGAATTCCGAAATGAAGCGGGCTTGGCACCTGGAAGAGGGCAGCATCATGGATAGGAGAAAAGTCTACCATTCCGAAGAACAGTGCGATGATATATCCACCGATGATACCGATCAGAATGGATGCCAGTTTCCAGATTCCTTTTCCAAAATGATTCAATACCGTTACAATAGTCAATGTCAAAATAGCGACCAGCCAATTTTGCCAGGAACCATAATCTTCGCTGCCTACCCCTCCGGCCATATAGTTAATGGCAGTCGGATACAGAGAAAGTCCAATTGTAAATACAACGGTTCCAGTGATCAGAGGCGGGAAAAATTTGCGGATCTTCCGGATAAAAAGTCCCACAAAAACAGCCACGATACCACCTGCGATCATAGCACCTAAAATGGTGGCGACATCATACTCTTCGGCAATGGACTGCATACTCGGAACATAGGCAAAGCTGATGCCCATGATGACCGGAAGGCCGGATCCGATTGTAAGATACCGGGTCTTGATAAATGGAAACAGTTGTAACAATGTGGCAAGTGCGGAAGTGACCAAGGCAGCCTGAATTAAAATAACAGAGTCAGCTTCCGAAAGTCCGGCTACACCGGATACAATGATAGCAGGCGTTACACAGCCGACGATCATTGCGACAACATGCTGCAGTGCAAGTGGAAATGCCTGATTAAGGGCAGGCACTCCGCTTAGTTCAAAAATGGTAGAGCGGGTTGTCTGATGTTTCATAAATAAGGTGTCCCCCTTTATTCGAGATGGATCCGGGTTCCTGTAAGCCCCTGAATTCCTTCTCTGGCTTTTTCTAGTAATGTGATCAAAGATTGCCTTCCGGGTGCAGATTCTGCAAATTCTACGGCCGCCTGCATCTTCGGAAGCATGGAGCCGGGAGCAAAATGACCTTCTGCAATATACTGTTTTGCTTCAGCTACTGTGATATCATCCAGCCATGTCTGTTCTGGTGTCCCGAAATGAATGGCTGCTTTTTCTATAGCAGTGAGGATGATCAGAACATCTGCATCCAGTTCTTTTGCGAGAAGCGCACTGGCAAAATCTTTGTCTATGACTGCACTGGCACCTTTTAGATGATTGCCCTGACGAATGACCGGAATTCCTCCGCCGCCACAGGCAATGACAAGGTCACCGGAATCCACCATCGTCCGGATTGTGCCGATTTCAATGATCTCCTGTGGTTTTGGAGAAGCTACGACACGACGGTAGCCTCTTCCGGCATCTTCTTTCATAATGTAGTCATATTTCTGCGACATTTCGTCTGCCTGTTCTTTTGTAAGAAAACGTCCGATCGGTTTGGACGGACAGGCAAAAGCTGGATCATGTTCATCCACACGTACTTGTGTGATCATAGTTGCGACAGGAATATCGGTGATATTGCGATTTAAGAGCTCTTCACGGAGAGCGTTCTGCAGATCATAGCCGATATAAGCTTGGCTCATGGCAACACAGACAGAAAGAGGGGTATTGGGCTGGTGTGCATCTTCGTGAGTCAGGGCGAGCATTGCGTTGTTGACCATTCCTACCTGAGGGCCATTTCCATGAGCAATCACAACTTCACATCCTTCCTCGATCAGATCAACGATGGCGTGCGCTGTGATCTTGACAGCTGCCATCTGTTCCGGAAGGGTGTTGCCCAGGGCGTTTCCGCCCAGGGCGATGACAATTCGTTTCTTCCTTGTCATATCTATTCCTCCCTGATTGATGCGATTGTTTCTACCTCACATAAAACTCCTTTTGGCAGATCTTTTACAGCAACGCAGGATCGCGCCGGTTTGCCTGTAAAATATTTTGCATAGATTTCATTGAATGCAGCAAAGTCTTTCATATCTGCAAGGAAGCAGGTTGTTTTGACAACATCTGTAAAATCTGCATTCTGGCTGTTAAGAAGCGCTTTGATATTTAACATGACCTGTTCGGTCTGTTCCTCGATCGTCGTTCCGACAACTTCTCCTGTTTCTGGAGAAAGTGGAATCTGACCGGAGAAAAATGCAAGTCCGCTGCAGACGATTCCCTGAGAATAAGGTCCGATTGCTGCCGGTGCATTTTTGGTTTCTACATATTTTAGCATAGCTTAGTCCCTCCTTGAATATAATCCATTTCGCATCGTGTTCTAGTATAACAGGTTTTACTCAAAAACTCTAGGTGTGGATTTCTCTTCCAGCTTCTTTAAGATATCAGCAGGATCTGCAAATTTTGCAAGAAAGATCATGGCTGCGATGATATACGGTTTGTAGCTGGCTTCTTTATAAAGTGGTGTTCTGTAGCGGTCGAATACGCTGGCATCGACTTCACCGGATTCGCAGCTGACACCTGTGATATCTGCAGGCAGACAGTGCAGGTAGAGCGCGTTACCGTCTTTGGTCGTCTTCATCAGTTCTTCTGTACAAGCCCAGTCTTTGTGCTGTGCGTTCTGTTCCAGAAGTTCTTTTTCCAGAGCATCGATTCCCGCAAAGTCACCGTTTCCATATAATTCAGTACGTTTTTCCATGGCAGCAAACGGCGCCCAGCTCTTTGGATAAACGATGTCGGCATCTTTGAAAGCTTCTGCCATATTGTTGGTCTTTGTGAAAGAACCGCCGGATTTTTTCGCATTTTCGGCAGCAACAGCCTCCACTTCCGGGAAGACTTCATATCCTTCCGGATGTGCCAGTACAACGTCCATTCCAAAACGTGTCATCAGTCCGATCACACCCTGTGGAACAGAGAGCGGTTTTCCGTAGGAAGGAGAGTATGCCCAGGACATGGCGATCTTCTTGCCTTTCAGATTCTCGACACCGCCGAATTCATGGATGATGTGCAGCATATCGGCCATTGCCTGTGTCGGATGGTCGATGTCGCACTGCAGGTTGACAAGTGTCGGTTTCTGCTGAAGAATCCCGTCTTTGTGTCCTTCTGTCACAGCATCTACGACTTCGTGCATATAAGCATTTCCTTTTCCGATGTACATATCATCACGGATTCCGATGACATCTGCCATGAAAGAAATCATGTTGGCTGTCTCACGAACCGTCTCACCATGCGCAATCTGCGATTTTCCTTCATCCAGATCCTGCACCTCAAGTCCGAGCAGGTTACATGCGGAAGCAAATGAGAAGCGGGTACGTGTGGAATTGTCACGGAATAAAGAGATTCCGAGTCCGCTTTCAAATACTTTTGTGGAGATGTTGTTTTCTCTCATAAAACGGAGTGCGCCTGCCAGTGTAAATACTGCTTCCAGTTCGTCGTCTGTTTTTTCCCAGGTCAGGAAAAAGTCAGAGTTGTACATGTCTTTGAAGTTGAGTGCGTTCAGTTTATCGATGTAATCCTGTAATGTTTTCATAGTGTGATTCCTCCATATACTCAGGCTGTGCCTGTTGTGTTTCTTGTTATTTTGAAAGTTTATTTACAATATAAAGTCGGCAGTGCAGCGTAAACAGCGGCACATACTACCAGGTCTGCCTTCCAGGTCTTTTCATTTGGTGCATGAGCCTGTGCTTCTGCTCCAGGACCAAATCCGATACAAGGAATGCCGTTTCGTCCCATGATGGAAACGCCGTTTGTAGAGAACGTCCATTTGTCAGTCAGTGGGCGGGCTTTTCTCATCTTAGCAGTCTCTGGTGTTCCAATCCTTTCTTCTCCGTAAAGTCCCTTGTAGGCTTCTTCCAGAGCTTTTGTGACTTTGTGGTCTTTTGGAATGACCCAGGTCGGGAAGTAGCATTCGATCGGATATACCAGTCCGGTATAGGATGGTCTGTCATAGTTGTACATGGAAACCGTTACATCCTCCCCATATTTCTGTACGCTTGGAAGTGCACGAATCTCATCCAGACAGCTTTCCCATGTCTCTCCGGCAGTCATACGGCGATCCAGAGAAACAGAGCAGGAGTCTGCAACCGCACAGCGGCTTGGAGAAGTGAAGAAAATCTCAGAAGTTGTGATGGTACCCCGTCCTAAGAATCTTGCTTCTTCCCATTCCGGATTATATGTTTCATCCAGCATTTTTACGAGTCCTTTGATTTCAGTTGTCTCTTCGGCATCGTTTTCGTTCAGTGCACGGACATCCTGCAGGATATCAGCCATCTTGTAGATTGCATTGTCTCCACGCTCCGGTGCAGAGCCGTGACAGGATACGCCTTTGACGTCTACACGGATCTCCATACGTCCTCGCTGTCCGCGGTAGATACCGCCGTCAGTCGGTTCTGTGGATACCACAAATTCCGGACGGACTTTATCTTCGTTGATGATGTATTGCCAGCAGAGACCGTCGCAGTCTTCTTCCTGTACGGTTCCGGTGACAAGGACTGTATATTTGTCACTTAAAAGTCCCAGATCTTTCATGATCCTTGCACCGTAAACTGCAGAGACGATACCTCCGAGCTGATCAGAAGTACCACGTCCTCCGATCTCTGTGTCAGATTCGAATCCTTCATATGGATCGAATTCCCAGTTGTCACGGTTTCCGATACCAACGGTGTCAATATGTGCATCAAATCCGATGAGTGTCTCTCCAGTTCCCATATATCCGAGTACATTTCCCTGCGGATCGATCTCGACTTTATCAAAATCCAGTTTCCGCATCTCTTCGGCGATCTGTTCAATGTGATCCTTTTCCCCACAGCTCTCACCCGGGAATTTTACGATCTCTCTGAGAAATTTTGTCATATCCGCTTCATAGTTCTGTGCAGCTTCTTTGATTTTGTTGAAATCCATTTTAAAATCCTCCTTGATAAACATAATGAATGAAATGGTTTCCTGATCTAACGTTCATTGCCGTCCCATACGATGGATTCGTAACGGGCAGGATCGGTATCTCCTTCGGTGGAGAAAAGCAGTACCCGGGAAGTTTCATCCAGGCCCAGGTGTTCTCTTAATTCCTGATATTCGTCCATGCACATGATGCAGGCGAGCGTTCCAAACGGTGCGGCTCCGGATTCTCCGGAAGTGACCGGCGTATCTCCCTTGATCGGTGCGGCGAGCATCCGCATTCCTTTTGCAGCGACCCAGTCCGGTGCAGCAACAAAGGTATCCACATGATTCTTTAAGATATCCCAGGAAATGGTGTTCGGTTCGCCGCAGGCAAGACCTGCCATGATGGTCGGCATATCACCGTCCACGATACGGATCGCTCCGTCTCCGGCAACAGCTCCTTTGTAAAGACAGGCAGCAGATTCGGCTTCCACAACGACCACTTTCGGCGGGGTCTTGGGATAGCGGTTCGCAAAATATCCCTGAACAGCACCGGCAAGGGATCCGACACCAGCCTGGATAAATACATGAGTCGGGGCTTCGCAGCCGTCTTCATGAAGTTGATCGTCGGCTTCCATGGCCATGGTTCCATATCCCTGCATGATCCACGCCGGAATTTCTTCATAGCCGTCCCACGCAGTATCCTGCACGATGATACCATGTTCAGTTCTGGCAGCCATATCGGCAGCCATGCGCACGCATTCATCGTAGTTGCATTCTTCGATCGTAGCAGTGGCGCCTTCTTTTCGGATGTTGTTTAACCGTGTCTGTGTACTTCCTTTAGGCATCAGGACAACTGCCTTTTGTCCGAGCTTGTTGGCAGCCCAGGCAACTCCGCGTCCATGGTTTCCATCGGTTGCAGTAAAGAAGGTGGCCTGACCGAACTCTTTTTTGAGCGCTTCAGAAGTGAGGATGTTGTAGGGAAGCTCGCTGACATCTTTCCCTGTCTGCTGTGCGATGTAACGTGCCATGGCAAAGGATCCGCCAAGGACTTTAAAAGCATTGAGTCCGAATCGATAGGATTCATCCTTGATGTAAAGTGAACCAAGTCCTAATTTTTCGGCCATGTGGTTCAGTTTTACGAGTGGTGTGACACTGTATTGCGGAAAACTTTCGTGGAACGTGCGGGCTTTTTCCACCTCGGAAAGTGCCATGACCGGAAGGTTGGCATCCTCGGTCTTCGGCATATGATTGACTGCCCATTTGATTGTCTCCATGTGTAAAACCTCCTTATGATCTGCTATTTTCCTGCATCCATATAACTGTAAAGTGTAAATTTAGAAATATTGAGAAGATTTGCGACCTTATCTCCTGATTTTGTGATCAGAAACGCACCCGCATCATTCAGATAGCGGACCACCTGGATCTTATCTTCCTTGGTCATTAAAGCCACCGGTTTTCCGACCAGTGCCACGCCCTGCTGCATCAGATCGTTTAACAGCTCTTCTACATTGCGTGTGATCGTCTGCGGCGAGTGCGGCTTGCTGACTGTGTAAGTATCTGTTTCCGGTTCGGTGTGAAGAAGCGACCCCAGTGCACTGTCTATCGTAAGAAGTGCTGTGATGTCATAGTTGATGGAAAAGATATAAGAAATCTTTTCATCGGCATCCCGTATGTAAAGGGTACTGGATTTCAAAATCCGGCCGTCCTCCGTGCGTGTGAGATAAGAAAGCTTATCTTGTACTTTGGCAGCGTTTTTGTGCAAGGTCTCCAGTACGATCCCGGAAGGTCCGTCTCCGAACTTGCGGTTTGTCACCTGTCCGTTTTCAATGTGGACGATGGAGGTCTCCAGATCCTTGTTCAGATCATGAATGACAACTTCACAGGAAGTTCCGAACTGTTTTGCAATGCCATGCGCCATTTGCTTTAGAAGCTTGAGTGTATGATCCATAGTCATCCCTCCCTTTGTGAAAAACATTGGTAAAATCTGTCAAAAACAACTGCTTCTAAACTCATAATATCATAAAAGTCCATAAAATCAATAGTTTTTCTAAAAAAGTTTTAGAATACCTAAAAAAGTTTTAGAATCGTGTTGCATTTGTGCAGTTTTGATGGTATTCTATAAACAGCAAAAGCGGTTCTGGAAGATATGCACAAAAATAGAAGACTTTCAAAAAGAAAAGGAGAGGTTGATATGCTTATTTTAGGAAACGGCAGGATGATCACAAGAGATGCGGACAATCCATATCTGGAATGCGGGGCCGTGGTGATTGACGGGACAAAAATCGTGAAGGCTGGTACGCTTTCGGAAGTGAAGGCGGCGTATCCGGATGCGGAGTTTTTGGATGCAAAGGGCAAGGTGATCATGCCTGCCTTTATCAATGCACACGAACATATTTACAGTGCATTCGCAAGAGGACTGTCCGTCAAAGGATATGACCCAAAAGGATTTTTAGATATTCTGGATGGGATGTGGTGGACGATTGACCGCAATCTGACCTTGCATGATACATATTTAAGCGCCATGGCTACATATATTGATTCGATCAAAAATGGTGTGACAACGGTATTTGACCATCATGCAAGCTTTGGTTCCATCCGTGGTTCTTTATATGAGATTGAAAGGGCTGCGAAAGAAACCGGAGTCCGCTCCTGTTTATGCTATGAGATCTCGGATCGTGACGGGAAGGATAAGGCAAGAGATTCCGTTATGGAAAATGCAGAGTTTATCCGTCATGCACAAAAAGAGGATACCGGCATGATCGCGGGCATGATGGGAATGCATGCACAGTTTACAATTTCTGATGAGACGATGGAGCTGGCGGCAGCGAACAAGCCAGACGGCGTGGGATATCATATCCATGTGGCAGAAGGGATCGAAGATCTGCATCATTGTCTGAAACATTATGGAAAGCGGATCGTGGATCGTCTGATGGACTGGGGAATCCTGGGAGAAAAGACACTGCTTGGACATTGCATTTATATCAACGGCCATGAGATGGATCTGATCAAAGAGACGAACACAATGGTGGTACACAATCCGGAATCCAACATGGGCAATGCCTGCGGATGTCCGCCGACGATGGAACTGGTGCACAGAGGGATCCTGACCGGACTTGGAACAGACGGATATACTCATGATATGACAGAGTCTTACAAAGTGGCAAACGTACTGCACAAGCATCATCTGTGTGATCCGAATGCCGCATGGGGAGAGGTTCCGCAGATGCTTTTTGACGGAAATGTCAAAATTGCAGAGCGTTATTTCCCGCAGAAGCTTGGTGTATTGAAAGAAGGAGCTGCTGCAGATGTGATTGTTGTGGATTATGATCCGCTGACACCGATGAACGGGGACAATGCAAACAGCCACATTTTATTCGGTATGACTGGAAAACAGGTAGTAACCACAGTGGCGAATGGAAAAGTATTGATGAAAGACAGAGAACTTGTATCTATAGATGAAGCAAAAGTGATGGCAGACTGCAGACAGGCGGCAAAAGAGCTGGCTGAGAGGATCAACGCATAAGGAGGGCATGAGGATGAGTGAAGTTATGACACCGATGTCATTTGAACAGTTGGTAGAATGGGTATTACAGGAAAAGAAAAAAAGAGGAACCGTGTTCGGACAGCATCATGCGTACCGGGCAGATGGAACACATAACCGGACGATGTTCGGGCGTACTCTGGAGACGCCGATTGGACCGGCAGCCGGTCCGCATACGCAGATGACACAGAATATTGTGGCAGCCTACTATGCCGGCAGTCGTTTCTTTGAATTGAAGACCGTACAGATCATGGATGGAGAAGAGCTGGCGGCATGCATCAACCGTCCGTGTATCAAGGCGGATGATGAAGGATATAACTGCGAGTGGTCCACAGAGCTGACAGTACCGCAGGCAATGGAAGAGTATATCAAAGCCTGGTTCTTATTGAAAGTGATCGCCAAAGAGTTTGGACTTGGAGATATGAATGGATTTCAGTTTAATGTCAGTGTGGGATATGATCTGGCAGGCATCCAGTCCCCGAAGGTGGATACCTTCCTGAATTCCATGAAACACGCAGAAGATACAGAGATTTTCAAGAACTGCAAGGCATATTTACTGGAGCATGCGGATTGGTTTGAGCACGTGACAACAGAAGATATCGAGCAGATCCCGCCGGAAATCTGCAATTCCGTGACACTTTCCACACTGCATGGATGTCCTCCGCAGGAGATTGAACGGATCGCCATGTATCTGCTTACGGAAAAAGGATTCCATACCTTTGTAAAATGCAATCCGACACTGCTTGGATATGAGTTTGCGAGAAAGACCATGGATGAGATGGGATATGATTACATACAGTTTGGAGACTTCCACTTTAAGGATGATCTGCAGTATGAAGATGCAGTTCCGATGCTGACACGCCTGATGAATACGGCGAAAGAGAGGAATCTGGAGTTTGGAGTGAAGATCACCAATACGTTCCCTGTGGATGTGAAACAGAATGAGCTTCCAAGCGAAGAGATGTATATGTCAGGAAAATCCTTGTATCCGTTGTCCATTTCACTGGCAGCAAAACTGGCAAAAGAATTTGACGGAAGGCTTCGTATTTCCTATTCCGGAGGAGCGGATTACTATAATATAGAAAGAATTGTGGATGCAGGCATCTGGCCGGTTACTGTGGCAACGACTCTTTTGAAACCGGGCGGTTATCAGAGACTGACGCAGATGGCAAAGCTTCTGGACAAGGAGAATGCTCCGTTTGAAAAAGTGGACGCAGAATCTGCAGGAAAACTTGCAGAAGAGGCGGTGAAAGACCCGCATCATGTGAAGGCAATGAAGCCTTTGCCGTCAAGAAAGATGAAAAAAGAAGTTCCGCTCATGGATTGTTTCGTGGCGCCGTGTAAAGAGGGATGCCCGATCCATCAGGATATCACAACGTATCTGCAGCTTGTGGGAGAAGAAAAGTATGAGGAAGCAATGGAAGTGATCACAGAGAAGAACCCGCTTCCGTTTATTACAGGAACGATCTGTGCACATAACTGTATGAGCAAATGTACCAGAAACTTTTATGAGACACCTGTTCATATCCGGGAGATGAAATTAAAAGCGGCAGAAAATGGATATGAGGCGCTGCTTGAAAAACTTCCGGTGCCGGCAGTGACAAAAGCAGGAAAAGCGGCAGTCATCGGAGGCGGCCCGGCAGGAATGGCGGCTGCATACTTCCTCAGAAAAGGTGGTATGGAAGTTACGCTATTTGAGGCAAAAGAATCTTTAGGAGGCGTAGTACGTCACGTGATTCCGCCATTTCGTATTTCGGAGGATGCCATTGAAAAAGATGCGGAAATCTTAAGAAAGATGCAGGTGGACATCCGCTGCAATACAAAGGTGGAATCTTTGGAAGAACTGAAAAAGCAGGGATATACAAAGATCGTACTGGCAGTGGGAGCTCCGGTTCAGGGAAGCTTAAAGCTGGAAAGCGGAATGCCGAAAAATGCACTGGAATTTCTGGCAGAATTTAAACAGACAGACGGTAAGGTTTCACTTGGAAAACATGTGGTTGTTATCGGAGGCGGAAACACAGCCATGGATACTGCAAGAGCGGCAAAACGAAACGCAGGCGTGGAGCATGTTTATCTGATTTACAGAAGAACGAGACGGTATATGCCGGCGGATGAAGAAGAACTGGTGATGGCCCTGGAAGATGGAGTGGAATTCAAAGAGTTATTGTCTCCTGTAAAACTGGAAAACGGCCAGCTTTTCTGCAAAGTGATGCAGCTTTCCGATTATGATGTATCGGGCAGAAGAGGAGTGACAGAGACCGGGGAGACAGTTTGGGTTCCGGCAGATACGGTGATCGCTGCAGTTGGAGAAAAAGTGCCGACAGACTGGTATCAGGCAAACGGTCTGGCAGTATCGGAAAAGGGAAGATTATATGTCGATGAAAAGACATTAAAAACCAGTGATGACAATGTCTATGCAGCAGGCGATGGTCTGTATGGACCGGCAACAGTTGTAGAGGCGATCCGGGACGGACGAAAAGTGGCTGAGGCAATTGCAGGAGAAGTGTTGGCGTGTGATTTTGATAAACTGGCAGAGGAAGAAAAGGTCTATGCCAAGAGAGGGGTATTAAAAGAGGAACAGAAAGAGACAAAAGAGGCAGGCAGATGCCTGGGATGCTCGACAATCTGTGAAAACTGCGTAGAAGTCTGTCCAAACCGTGCAAATATTGCCATTCAGGTACCGGGGATGGAAAAACACCAGATCATCCATGTAGATTATCTGTGTAATGAGTGCGGCAACTGTAAGAGTTTCTGTCCATATTCCAGCGCTCCATATCTGGATAAATTCACACTTTTCGAAACAGAAGCAGATATGGAAAACAGTAAGAATCAGGGATTTGCAGTTCTGGATCAAGAGACCCGACGCTGTAAGGTACGCTTCTTTGGGAAGACCTTTATCTGGGAACCGGAGAAACCGGCAGCTCTTCCGGATGGACTGGGACGCATGATTGAAACTGTGTGCAGGGATTACTCTTATTTGATTCGGTAAAATCAAAGGTTGCAGGATCTGTGGGATTTCGGTAAAGTGAAAGGGGCTTCTGATGAAGAAGCCCTAAAAAAAGAAAGAGACAGCAAACAGACATGACAAGTATATGGAAATGGGAAAGCGGAAATCTACAGATCAAGAAGTCCCTCTTAGATGGACTGCAGATTACAGAGACAGCAAAAGAAGTGATCTCTGTAGTGGGAGCAGGAGGAAAAACAACTACGATCCGCAGGCTTACGGATGAAATGGAAAAAAGACAGAAAAATGTGGCAGTGACCACGACCACACGGATGAAAAAAGAACCGCATTTTTTACTCGGTGCGGATGCAGAGCGCATTACACAAAGATGGGGGCAGACTCATCAGGTGTGGTTTGGAGAACAGGATGATAATCCGGAAAAGGTCAGAGGTGTTTCAGAAGCGCTTCTGGATGAGGTGAGAAAGTATGGTCCGGATTTGTTTTTGATCGAGGCAGACGGAGCCAGAAGGCTTCCCTGCAAAGTACCGGAGTCGTGGGAGCCGGTCATCTATCAAAAAAGTACACGGGTGCTGGCAGTTTACGGTCTGGACGCAGTGGGAAAGTCCTTTCGGGAGGCGTGTTTTCGTCCCGGGCTGGCAGCAGAAATTTTGGAGAAGAAGATAACAGACCCGATATCAGCAGTGGATATTGCGCGGCTGGCACTTGAAAGCCGCGGCGGGAAAAAGAATGTCAAAGAAACCATGCGGTATCAGGTGATTTTAAATAAAGCAGACACCACGCGAAGAAGACAGTTTGCGCAGGAAATCTGCCGGGAATTGGAAAAACGCGGGTTTGCAGATGTGACAGTGACAGCAGAAGGAAGGCAGGAAGAAGAATGAAGATTGTAATCAAAGGAGCAGGAGATCTGGCAACAGGAATTGCCTCTCGCTTATACCATGCAGGACATCAGATTGTGATGACAGAGATTGCGGTTCCGCTGACCGTGCGGCGAAGCGTGGCGCTCTCCAGAGCAGTTTACGAAAACGAGGCAGAGGTGGAAGATTTAAAAGGGGTGCTGGTAAAGGATGCTGCAGAAGCAGACAGGATCTTACAAAGAGGAGAGATTCCGGTACTGGTGGATCCAGAAGCAGATATTATCGGGTCGTTTCATCCAGATGTAGTAGTGGATGCAATCCTGGCAAAGAAGAATCTGGGAACCCGGATCACGGACGCGCCGTTTGTCATCGGTGTAGGACCGGGATTTTACGCAGGAAAAGACTGTCACTGTGTCATCGAGACAAAAAGAGGACATACACTGGGAAATGTGATCTGGGAAAAAGAAGCAATCCCAAATACCGGAGTTCCGGGAAATATAGGCGGCTTTACAACCGAGCGTCTGATCCGTGCCAGTGCAGATGGAATCATGGAGCCTGTGGCAGAAATCGGAGATACCGTAGAAAAAGGCCAGCTTGTTGCCAGGACCGGGAAGCAGCCGGTCTATGCAAAGATGAGCGGAATTGTCCGCGGAATGCTCCAGAAGGATGTACAGGTCACAGAAGGATTGAAGATCGGAGACATTGATGCCAGATGTGAACCAGAGCATTGTGTTACAATCTCGGACAAAGCAAGGGCAGTCGGAGGCGGTGTGCTGGAAGCGGTATCTCTGTTTGGACAGATCTATGGAAATTATGGAGTGGCACTTCTGGCAGCAGGGGAAGCAAAACGGTTTGGAAGTGACAAGTTGTCGGAAAAATTTCAGGGAATCCCTCTTTATCGGCATGCACTTGAGAAGCTGGAAGCATTTTCGGGACTTTCCAGGGTGGTCGTGACCGCAAGAGAAGCACTGGCAGAAGAAGCGCAGCGCCTGGGGATCCATATTGTAGAGAACAGACAGCCGGAACAGGGAATTTCACATTCTGTCAGTTTGGCGCTGCAGGAACTGCTCTCACAAAATCCAGACCTGGAGGGTGTGTTGTTTCTGGTCTGCGATCAGCCGGGAATCCAGGCTGCTACAATCCAGAAGATTTTAAACGAGGGATGCCTTCATAAAAACAGCATTGTCTGTGCCGGATATGATGGAATGCGCGGAAATCCGGTATTGTGGGGAAGCACGTATTTTCAGGAGCTTATGCATCTGACCGGGGATACGGGCGGCAGACAGCTGATGAAGCAATATGAAGAGAAGATCCGGATCGTGGAGTGTGCGCCGGAAGAATTAAAAGACATTGACAGGAGAGAAGACATGACGGAATAAAACGGGGAGTACCCCAAAGGAGGTTTTCATATGCTGATGGTTCATGTAAATGGAAAAGATTATGAGGTGGAGCAGGATACGAAGCTGATGCGGTTTCTTCGGGATGATTTAAGGCTTACTTCAGTAAAGGACGGATGCAGCCAGGGCGCGTGCGGAACCTGCACGGTGCTGGTGGATGGAAAAGCCACAAAGGCATGTATTCCAATGCTTTCCAAGCTGCAGGGAAAATCTGTAGTCACAGTGGAAGGGCTGAGTGAACGGGAGAAAGAAGTTTATGCATATGCATTTGCAAAGGTCGGCGCGGTGCAGTGCGGATTCTGCATTCCGGGCATGGTGATGTGCGCCAAGGGGCTTCTGGATCAGAATCCGGATCCGAGCCGTGTTGAGGCGGCGGCAACCATTCGGAATAATATCTGCCGCTGTACCGGATATCAAAAGATCATCGAGGCGATCCTGCTCTCAGCAAAGATGTTTCGGGAAGATCTTCCGGCCAAAGAGAACAGCGGCGTGGTCTCTGTCGGGGCACCGATCCTGCGTGTGGATGCAAAGGAGAAAGTTCTTGGAACCGGGCAGTATCCGGATGATGTGTATCTGGATGATATGATCTATGCCAGTGCGGTGCGCTCCGAATATCCAAGAGCAAAAGTGCTGGCGATCCATACAGAGAAGGTATTGGAATTAGAAGGTGTGATCGGAGTATATACGGCGGATGATATTCCGGGTTCTGTGAAGGTGGGACATCTGAAACCGGACTGGGATACAATGATCCCGGTCGGACATGTGACACATTATCTGGGAGATGCCATTTGTCTGATCGCAGCAGAGACACCGGAGATTCTGGAACGTGCAAAGGCATTGGTAAAGGTGGATTACGAAGTGCTGCAACCGGTGCTGGATCCGTTTGAAGCATTAAAAGAGGACGCACCCCGCATTCATCCGGGAATCCAGCCGGATGGAAATGTACTCGCCCATGAGCATCTGGTCAGAGGAAATGCAGAAGAAGTGATCGCCAACTCGAAATATAAAGTGACCAGACATTATGAAACTCCGTGGACGGAACATGCCTTTTTGGAGCCGGAGTGTGCAGTGGCCATGCCGTTTGATGACGGAGTATTTATCTATTCTTCGGATCAGGGAACCTACGATACCCAGCACGAATGCAGTATGATGCTTGGACTTCCGCCGGAAAAAGTGATTGTGGAAAACAAGCTGGTAGGCGGCGGATTTGGTGGAAAAGAGGATGTCAGTGTACAGCATCATGCCGCACTGGTGGCATACCTGACAAAGCGTCCGGTTAAAGTAAAGCTGTCCAGACAGGAAAGTATCACCGTGCATCCCAAACGGCATCCGATGTGGATGGATATTACCACAGCATGTGATGAGAACGGATATCTGACTGCAATGAAAGCTGTAGTTGTATCGGATACAGGTGCGTATGCATCTCTGGGCGGACCGGTTCTGCAAAGAGCCTGTACCCATGCGGCAGGGCCTTACAATTTCCAGACCATTGACATTGACGGAAAAGCCGTGTATACCAACAATCCGCCGGCTGGAGCATTTCGCGGATTCGGCGTGACACAGACCTGTTTTGGAGCAGAACGGAATCTGGATCTGCTGGCGGAGATGGTGGGAATCTCTCCATGGGAGATCCGATATCGGAATGCGGTGCGGCCCGGACAGGTGCTTCCAAACGGACAGATCGCAGATGCCTCTACAGGAATTGCAGAGACACTGGAGGCTGTCAAAGAGATTTATGAACAGGCGCCGTATGCAGGAATCGCCTGTGCGATGAAAAATGCCGGTGTAGGCGTGGGGCTGCCGGACTGGGGAAGATGCCGTCTGCTGGTGCAGAATAAAATGGTACAGATTCATGCGGGAGCTTCCTGTATCGGTCAGGGACTTGGAACAGTCCTGACACAGGTGGTTTCGCAGACCGCTCAGATTCCGGTGGAGCAGATTTGGTACTGTCCTGCAAACACATCCAATTCTCCGGATTCCGGAACGACATCCGGTTCCAGACAGACATTGATCACAGGAGAAGCGGCAAAACGGGCCTGTGAAAAATTGTGTGAAGATTTAAAGACACATTCACTTCAGGAACTGGAAGGAAAGGAATACTACGGAGAATATCTTGCAAAGACGGATAAAATGGGCAGTGATGTTCCGAATCCGGTTTCTCATGTGGCATATGGATATGCAACACAGGTCTGTATTTTGAATGAAGATGGAACGATTCAGAAAATGGTGGCAGCCCATGATGTGGGGAAAGCCGTAAATCCAATCAGTGTGGAAGGCCAGATTGAGGGCGGTGTTGTCATGGGAATGGGATATGCACTGACAGAACAGTATGAGATCAAGGAAGGGCGTCCGGTTTCCAGATTTGGAACACTGGGATTGTTCCGGGCAGATAAGGTGCCGCATATTGAGTCCATGATCATCGAGAAAACAGGAGTAGAACCGGGATACGGTGCAATCGGAATTGGAGAGATCACATCAATCCCGACAGCTCCGGCGATCACGGGAGCCTATTATAAACTGACTGGTGAGTTCCAGACGAAGCTGCCGCTTCATGGAACACCGTATGAAAAGAAAAAGAAATAAAGAAGAAATGAGCAGGCGCTGATTTCTCAGGAGATTCAACGCCTGCACGATTTACACATCAAGTTGTTTTTGAAAATAACTTGATGTATAATAAAAGAAAAACACAAAACGAGGAGGTATGAGATGAAACGAAGAAAAATCTGGAGTATTCTGGCACTGGCAGCATTGACAGGTTCCCTGCTTGCAGGATGCGGAGAAGTAAAAACAGAAGAACAGACAAAAGAAACAAAGCAGGAGGAAAAACCGGCAGAATTACTGGTGGCTGCTGCAGCGAGTCTGGAATATTCTTATGAAGAAGAACTGCTTCCTATGTTTGAAAAGGAAAATCCGAATATTACCGTAAAAGGCACCTATGACAGTTCGGGAAAATTACAGACACAGATCGAAGAGGGGATTGAGGCAGATGTCTTTATGTCAGCGGCGACGAAGCAGATGAATGCGCTGACGGAGCAGGGATTGGTGGAGAAGGACTCTGTGGTAGATCTTCTTCAGAATCAGATCGTACTGATCACAGCAGCAGATTCTACGCTGGATCTGCAGAACTTTGAGGATATTACCAAAGCAAATGTGATCGCAATCGGAGATCCGGAAAGTGTTCCGGTAGGACAGTATTCGAAAGAAGTGCTGACCAATCTGGGAATCTGGGATACAGTGTCTGCAAAGGCAAGTCTCGGAACCAATGTTACAGAAGTTTTAAAATGGGTAGAAGAGGGCAGTGCAGACGCCGGAATCGTGTATGCGACAGATGCAGCGACTACAGATAAGGTGAAAGTAGTGGCAGAAGCACCGAAAGACAGTCTGGCAGAGCCTGCAATTTATCCGGTCGGCGTGGTAAGCGCATCGAAGCATAAAGATGCAGCGGAAAAATTTGTAGAGTTTTTACAGTCCGAAGAGGCACTGAAAGTATTTGAATCCTACGGTTTTCAGAAGAATGCAGAGTAACTGGGGAAGGAGAGCACATGGAGATTTCACCGATCATTGTTTCTATGAAAACGGCTTCTGTGTCCATTGTGATCACTTTTTTTCTGGGACTGGCAGCCGCATATGGCGTGGAGCGTATCCGCAGCAGAAAGCTGCAGCTGGTCTGTGACGGTATTCTGACGCTTCCTCTTGTCCTGCCGCCTACGGTGGCAGGATTTTTCCTGTTGTACATCTTTGGGGTAAAACGCCCGGTGGGGAGATTTTTTCTGGAATTTTTCGGGACAAAGATTGCATTTTCATGGCAGGCAACAGTATTGGCAGCAGTGGCGATTTCGTTCCCTTTGATGTACCGTTCGGCAAGAGGAGCGCTGCAGCAGGTAGATGAAAACCTCCTTTATGCAGGCAGGACGCTTGGGATGTCCGAATGGTGCATTTTCTGGAAAGTATGGTTTCCAAACGCTATGTCCGGAATTTTGTCAGGCGGAATCCTTGCATTTGCAAGAGGATTAGGAGAGTTTGGAGCAACTGCCATGATCGCAGGAAATATTGCAGGAGAGACCAGAACGCTTCCGCTTGCAGTATATTCCGCGGTGTCAGCCGGAAATATGGAAGAAGCGTATCAGTATGTGTGGATTCTGGTGATCATTTCATTCCTGGTAGTGACAGGAATGAATGCAGTCACGCACGGATTTCAGAAATTTAGCCGGAGGTAGTACAGATGAACGTATTAGAAGTGAATTTTGAGAAAAAACTCAAGAACTTTCCCCTGCATATACAATTTCAGGCAGAAGGCGGATGTATCGGGATTCTGGGAGCTTCAGGCTGCGGAAAAAGTATGACATTCAAAGCGATTGCCGGAATCGAGACACCCGATTCGGGAAAAATCTGCCTGGGAAAACGGGAATTGTTTCACAGAGGTCATAAAGTAAATCTGCCGCCCAGAAAACGCAGTGTGGGATATTTGTTTCAGAGTTATGCCTTATTTCCCAATATGACAGTGTTTCAAAATATTGAAGCAGGAATCCAGGGAAAAAAGGCGGCGAAAAGAGAGCGGGCAATGGAAATGATGGAAAAATTTCATCTGTCAGAGCTGGCATCCGGCTATCCCGCCCGTCTTTCTGGAGGACAGCAGCAGAGAGTGGCCCTGGCGAGGATACTGGCTTGTGAACCGGAACTGCTCCTTTTGGACGAGCCGTTTTCTGCACTGGACAGTTACTTAAAAGAAGAACTCCAGTTTGAGTTGAAACAACATCTCCGGGAGTTTGGAAAAACGACAATCATTGTAAGTCATGACCGGGATGAAATATACAAGTTGTGTGACAGAACGATGGTGATGGGGCAGGGCGAAATTCTGGTTTCAAAAGATACGAAAGAACTGTTTGAACAGCCGGAGCGTGTTATTGCAGCGAGGCTGACAGGATGTAAAAATATTTCGAGAGCAAAAAAGTGTGGAATGCATAAAGTGTATGCAATGGATTGGGGTGTGGAATTGACGGTAGACCGGAAAGTTTCAGAAAAAATCACCCATGTAGGAATTCGGGCGCATGATTTTCATCCGGCGGATGCTTCGTCACATGATAGTGAGAATAAAATTCCGGTGGCTGTGGACCGCGAGGTACGCGCGCCGTTTGAGTGGACGATTTTATTTCGAAACAGAGAAAATCCGAAAGAAAATATGTGGATGAAGATGGAGCGGGAACAGACACAGATCCCGCAGTGGGTACAGGTGGACCCGAAACGAATTTTGCTTTTAGAAGAATAGGAGGATGTGAGAGATGTTTCATCCGACATTAAAAATTAAAATATATCAGGAAGATCTGGTATTTGGACCGGGACTGGTCATTTTGATGGAGCACATTCTGGTGACGGAGTCCATGAAGGATGCCTGTGGGGAAATGGGAATGTCCTACAGCAAAGGCTGGAAGATCATCAACCGGGCAGAAAAAGAACTGGGCTATGAGTTGTTGGAGCGCAGGCACGGCGGAAAAAGTGGTGGAAAATGTACGGTGACAGAAAAAGGAAAGTCCCTGATGAAGCGCTATCGCCAGATGGAAAAAGAAACAAGGGACTGCCTGCAGAAGAGCTTTGAAAAGTATTTTCCGGAATATCAAAGGATTCGGTAGATTTTCCTTTCATTCAGAAGTATAATAAAAAACAGGCCACAGAACAAAACAGTGAGCCGGAAATGGAGGAAAAAAGATGCCGAACTGGACAAGAGGACAGCTGAAAAACAATGCAAAGATGAATTTTTATAAAAATTACTGGATGTGCGTAGGCATGGCATTGATTTTGACACTTGTGCTGATGATGGAACCGGATGGACCGAAAAAAGAGATCATGTTGAAGATCAGAGATTACACCGATATTCTTCCTGCTTATGGATATCAGGGCTGGTTGTCAAGTCTGTTTGATGGGTTGGGATACTGGTTTGGAGTATTATGGTCCGTTTTTTCATTGTTTATTGCATTGGTACTGCTTCTGATCAAGATTGTTGTGGGAAACGTGGTCTATGTAGGCGGCATTCGTTTCTTTATTCAGAACAGGAGAGAGAATCCGTCTGCGGGAACTATCTTTTTCGGATTTCAGAATGGAAATTACGGAAACATCGCATTGACCATCTTTTTGAAAGATCTGTATACTGCACTTTGGACACTTTTGCTTGTCGTGCCGGGGATTATCAAGCACTATGAATATCGGATGATTCCATATATTCTGGCAGAGAATCCGACAATGCCAAGAGAAGAGGCATTTCAGATCAGCCGCCGCATGATGATGGGGCAGAAAATGGATGTATTCGTATTAGATCTTTCATTTATCGGCTGGTTTATTTTAGAAAAGATTTCATTTGGACTGGCAGGATTATTTTTTGTAAGACCTTATTATGAGACTGTATTTGCAGAGCTGTATGAGGCAAATAAACAGAAGGCATACCGGGAAGGATATATCCGGTAATATGAAAAGGGGCTGCATCAGGACTTTCATCCTGTGCAGCCTTGAGAAAAGGGAAAATTTATCTAAAATTAGGTAATGTCAAAAATAAATATCTGGGCGAAGTCCAATGACCACAGATGCGCTGCATGTGCAGCCATCGTCTTCTGTTTTTGTTGATAGATATAGAATACCAGTGAATTGTGAATGAGATGTGACAAGAAGTGAAAAAATATCTTAATTAAATGTAATGAAAGTATAAAAAGGAGCTTATAGATTTTTTAGAATTAGGAAGTCTGATTGACGAGATGCATCGTGTTTTTGGAAACAGAGTTCCAGAAATCCCTGCGTGCATCGTACTGCTCCAAAAGCCAGGAAATCGCAGCATCCATTCCATCCTCGGTCATGGGAAATGTATTCTGTGTTTTTTGTTCGTCTGGTGTCTTTTCAAATGACCATGGCTCCGGATATACAAATACGAGAAAGTTTTCTTTTGTATCGTCAGCACAAAAATAATAGCGCATTCCAAAATGAGAACCTGAAAAGGGTTCTTTTTTTAATCCTTTGACAGGGATGAGTTTCTTATCGATCATGGTGTTCCCTCCTGAAAAGTTATTAACTATAGAGTAACACTGCATCAGAGAAGATGCAAGAATAAAAGGACAAAAGGAAAGAGCCACATTTCTGTGACTCAAAGGGGGAAAAAGTTTATGAAAAAGTGTTCTGTTCTTTTGAACAATTATAGTATAAAAAGAAATTGTGTAAAAAATGTGATATAAATTTGAATCTAATGTTAATAAAACCAAAAGAAATTGTGAAGCACTAATTTTGTCCGGCATTTTCTGCAAAATCAGTTGTGACCAGTTTTTCATAAGGAGCGCGGACCTTCAGCTCGCCGGCGCTTTCCAGGATATCCTGGAGCAGTTCAAAGCTGTCACGTTCAAAGATCAGATTTTCTTTCCAGGAATCCTGCTCATAATAGCGGGATACGATGGTTGTGATCGTGGAAAGGTCTGTTTCCGGGAATTGCGGTTCAATGATTTTGGCAATCTCTTCCGGAGAATGTGTCTGTACGTAGTCCATTCCCTTTTGCAGGGCATTTACAAATCCCTGAATAGTATCTGAATGTTCACTGATATAGCTTTTGCGGGCACTGAAAGCGGTATAAGGAATGTATCCGCTGTCGGTTCCGAGAGAAGCGACCACATATCCTTTCTGGCCTGTTTCCAGGGATGTGGCTCCGGGTTCAAATTCTACGGTATAGTCGGCCTGACCTTCTGAGAATGCGGCGGCAGTGGAACCAAAATCAATGTTTTGTACAATGTTCAGATCGGTTTTCGGATCCATACCGTGTTGCTTTAAGATATATTCAAAAACCATTTCCGGCATTCCGCCCTTTCGTCCGCCAAGTACAGTGCTTCCTTTTAAATCTGTCCACTCAAAATCGGGCCTCTCTTCTCTGGCAACAAGAAAATTGCCTGCGCGCTGGGTGAGCTGGGCAAAGTTTACAACAAAGTCAGAAGCGCCTTCGTTATACGTGTAAATGGAAGCTTCCGACCCCATAAATCCGATATCTGCTTCACCAGAAAGTACAGCAGTCATCGTTTTGTCGGCTCCAAATCCTGTGACGAGTTCCAGTTCAATGCCCTCTTTCCGGAAATAATCTTTTTCAATGGCAACATACATAGGGGTATAGAAAATTGAGTGTGCAACTTCATTTAAGGTGAGTTTTGTCAATTCCTCTTTGGAAGAATCCGGATTGCCGCCGGTCGGGGTACTGTTGTTTGAAGAGTGGCATCCCGTAAGCAGGATCATGGATGCGGCAAGAAGAAATGTGAGAATTCTTTTTTTCATAAGCACTCCATAGTTTTTAAAGATGTTACTAAAAGTATATGCCGGAAAAAAAGAAGCGTGAAAAAAACCGGTCTGAATGAAATCAGACCGGCATAAAATTATAATTTAAAATTAGTAGTTATCGTGATCCTCTTCGAATGGATCATCATAATCATCAAAGTCTTCGTCTTCCTCAGTGTCACGTCTGGACAAGATCGTCAGGATCAGGAAGATCACTGCAAGTACAACACATGCGATCGCACTGTATAAGAGCATCTTGTCATCACCATGTTTCAGGAAACCGATCACGCTGCATCCGATATAAAAGAGCATCGGGAGCAGGAATGCAAAAATCGTATTGCTCTTCTGAAGAATGAGAAGAAGCAGTCCGGAGATCAGCATGCAAAGTGCCATGATGACATAGAAAGTACCAATGTTGGAATTACTTCCGGAGGTAATGCTGTCCAGTCCGCTGATCACTCCTTTGTATGTAAAGAAACCAAACGCTACGATAGAAAGAAGTCCGAAAATCACACGGAGTACCCGGAATCTTGGAGTGATGTAATCATCCTCATATTCTTCCTCGTCTTCGATTTCTTCCGGTTCTTCTACTGGCTTCGGCGCCGGCTTGCGTTTGTGTACAGACTTTCTGTCCGGATCAGATGCAAGCATATCCTCGTAACTTTTTTTCACTGCACGTTCACGTTTTGCACGTACTTTTTCAGAAGGAATATTACCGTAACGCTGCCCTTCTTCGGAAGGTTCCTGTTTGAATTCTTCCGGAACAGAAATCACTCTTGTTTTTGAATCTGCAGGAGCCGGGCGTTTTTTCTTAGGTACAGCATCAGAAGCTTCGGAAGCAGGACGTTTTTTCCGAGGCGCTTCTTCAGAATGATCAGAGACCGGACGTTTCTTTTTCGGTCTTTCGGAATGCTCAGAAACAGGTCTTTCGGAAGCTGGACGCTTCTTTTTCTGTACAGGCTGTTTTGGCTCGTCTGTGTGCTCAGCGATTTTCTTTTGTTCTGTTGCTTTTGTTTCTTCTGTTTTTTCTACAGGTGCTTTTGGCGCCTCCTGCTTTGGAGCTGCTTCTGTATGTTTTGCTACAGAAGCAGCCGGTTTAGGAGCCGATTTTTTTGCACGTTGTTTGTCAAGATTCCATTGTTTTTTGCAGTCTTTGCAGATTGCGTATTCGTTTAAAACCGGATTGCCATTTTCATCAACCCCTACTTGCTTTTTCTGTAAAATGACATCCTTTCCACATTTTGGGCATTTCATTATTTATATCTCTCCTTTGTATCACTTGTTGTGACTCGTTTTACCTACGATAAAGACATTATAGCATTTTGTTTGACGAAGAACAACGTTTTTTGTCAAATTATCGTGATTGGAGAGTGGGTGTGTTACTGAACAGTAACCGGGTGTGCTCCCTCTATGATTTTGGTTTGACGAGTGGAGTCTGATATTGATAAACATCATTGTAGGCATCAAGCTCGTCCTCGGATTCGGGCAGCGCCGGGATCAGTCCGGTGCAGTCTGTGGAGGAAGCGGCATTTTTTAAATAATCATAATGGTCAATCAGTTCTTGATTTTTTTTCATTTCTTTTTGTGTTTCTTTATCCAAAATTATCACCTCGGATTTAGTGTATCCATGATGAAAAATTGTATTCAGAACAAAATGTGGTATACTGAATAAAAAATCAAAAGAAATGGAGTGGATAAATTATGAGATTGATCGCAGATACACACGCACATACAATTGCAAGCGGACATGCATACAGTTCTTTGAAAGAAATGGCATATGCAGCATCAAAAAATGGACTGGAAGTATTATCTTTGACAGAACATGCACCTCAAATGCCGGGATCTTGTCAGGAGATTTATTTTCGGAATTTTAATGTGATCCCGCGCGAAATGCATGGTGTGAAACTGCTTCTTGGAACGGAGCTCAACATTATGAATCCGGACGGAGATCTGGATCTTTCAGAATCTCTCTGCAGAAATCTGGACATTGTGATCGCATCGATTCATTCTCCATGTTATGGACTTGATCATACCAGAGAAGAAAATACGAAAGCTTATACGGCAGTCATGAAAAAGCCGTATGTTGATATTATCGGGCATCCGGATGACGGCAGATTTCCGGTAGATTATGAAGTGCTGGTTCAAACTGCAAAGGAGACAAAGACGCTTTTGGAGATCAATAACAGTTCCTTAAGACCGGATGGATTCAGAAAAAATACCAGGGAAAATGTGTTGCAAATGTTAGAATTATGCAAACAATATGAAGTTTGTGTGACAACGGGAAGTGATGCTCACATTGACGTGGATGCTGGAAATTTCAGCTATATAAAGGAAGTTTTGGAATTTTGCAAGTTCCCGGAAGAGCTGGTGGTGACAACAGATTTTAATAAATTAAAGGAATTTTTGAATAATTATAAAGAATCGTAATATTTCTTTAAAAAATTGAAAATTGTCTGAATCTCTAAAATCTCTATAAAAAAGTGGACTTTAAAAATTTAGTGTGATAAAATGTAAAAGTAGTGACCTGACTGACAAAGGAGAGGTAAGAGATGAGTAAAAAAATCAGAACAGAAGCAGTAGATTACCTGTTTGATGCAATCTTGAGTCTGAAGGACAAAGAGGAGTGTTATACATTCTTTGAAGATATTTGTACCATCAATGAATTGCTCTCACTTTCCCAGAGATTTGAAGTGGCAAAGATGTTAAGAGAGCAGAAGACATATCTGGAGATTGCAGAGAAGACAGGCGCATCCACAGCAACGATCAGTCGTGTGAACCGGTCATTGAATTATGGAAATGACGGATACGATATGGTGTTTGAGCGGATGGAAAAATAAAAGATGTGAAGAAATAAAAATGCCCGGCCAGTATAGCCGGGTATTTTTATTTCTTATGGGAAGAATCTTCGCTGGAAAACGTATCGATTAGTTTTTCAATCATCATTTTTTTTACGTATACGTCAAAACTCAGGCTGCAGATAAATGCCAGAATCTGAAAAGTATCTTTGCTGGTATCAGGAATCTCGGAAAATGTCTCTCCGGCAGTCTCCCAGGCAGAAGAAATATTTTCTTTGAGCTGTTCAAGCTGGCCTTTGCACATGGTGCAGATCTGCTGGTACATATCTGCAAGGCTGGAAGTATCCTTGTCAGAATCCTGACCAAAGCCGGCATCTGTCATCGGCTTTAACAGTGTCTCGATATCCTTGATGGAAAGAATACTTTTAAAATAGTAAATAAAAATCAGAAGGAGCAGATGATCCTTGGAATATTTCTTCTTAACAGGCGGCGGAAGCAGATTGTTCTTCGCGTAATTGTTGATCATGGTCTTGGTCAGAATCTTGTCATCTGCGTAGCGCTTGGTTGAAGAAAGCTGAGTATCCATAAATGTGGTCACCTGATCCATATATAAGTCGATATTCGGAATATCCTCGGGATGAATGTAGTCGATCCGGGACAGACTTTCCAGTATGCTGTTTAAAATATCATTTGTATCAATTGTCATATAATCACCTCGATGTACTTATTATATAGTAATGAAAACCAGATAGTCAAGCAGTATTTATTATTGATATATGATCATAACGAGAGTAAACTAAAAGAAAAACGGGAGGATTTCAGATGTTGAAAGCAGAACTCAGTCGATTTAAGGTAAAAGAAGGAAAATCCGGGAAAGTAGATGAATGGATGGCCTTTCTGAATGACCATATGGAAGATACACTTCTTACATTAGAGAATGAAAAAATGTTTGTAGAATCGATTCACCGGGAAGTGGTCAACGGAACAGAATTTCTGTATTGGTACTCTGTACAGGGAGAAGGCGGTACAGAGGTGTACGATTCAGAAAGCTATATCGATATCAGGCATCTGGAATATTGGGATGAATGTATCGATGATGATTATAAAGATAATGATATTCCGGCAGAAGTAGTGATGATCCCAAATAAGATCAGAGATGTTATGAAGTGAATACAGTCATTAAAATCCCGCTGTTTTGTAAGGAAATGGCGGAGATTTTTTATCTGTTTCCATAATATAGTTGACTTGAACGAAACTATGTTCGATAATAGAATCATGACAATTAAAGGAGATCAATTATGAGCATTTATGATACACTGAACGAACAGCAGAGGGAGGCGGTCTACTGCACGGATGGTCCGCTTCTGATCCTTGCGGGAGCGGGATCGGGAAAGACGAGAGTGCTGACGCACAGGATTGCATATTTAATAGAAGAAAAGGGGGTGAATCCATGGAATATCCTGGCGATCACGTTTACGAACAAGGCGGCCGGGGAGATGCGGGAGCGTGTGGATAATCTGGTGGGATTTGGATCAGAGAGTATCTGGGTGAGCACGTTTCACTCGACTTGTGTACGGATTTTGAGAAGACATATTGACCGCCTGGGGTATGATACGAATTTTACAATCTACGATACGGATGATCAGAAGACATTGATGAAAGATGTCTGTAAGCTGGTGGAGATCGATACGAAAGTATATAAGGAGAGAAATCTTTTAGCGGCGATTTCCTCAGCAAAAAATGAGATGATTTCCGCACAGGAGTATGCGCTGAATGCGCAGGGGGACTTTGGAAAAGAGAAGATCGCCAAGGTATATCAGGAGTATGAAAAGCAGATGCATGCCAATAATGCACTGGATTTTGACGACCTGCTCGTGAAGACGGTGCAACTGTTTGAGACTCAGCCGGATGTGCTGGAGAATTATCAGGAGCGGTTTCGTTATATTATGGTGGATGAGTATCAGGATACAAATACCGTGCAGTTCCAGCTGGTGAGTCTGCTGGCGGGCAAATACAGAGATCTCTGTGTGGTCGGTGATGATGATCAGTCCATTTATAAATTCCGGGGAGCCAATATTAAAAATATTTTGAATTTTGAACAGGAATTTCCCGATGCGACAGTCATCAAACTGGAGCAGAATTATCGTTCTACAGGCAATATCCTGGATGCTGCAAATGCAGTGATCAGCAACAATGTGGGTAGAAAGGACAAGCAGCTTTGGACAGATAATGGAGAAGGAGAGAAGATTAAGTTCTGCCAGTTTGATACCGGATATGATGAAGCAGAATATATTGCAGATGACATTGAAAGGGAAGTCAGAAACGGGGCATCTTACAATGATCATGCGATTTTATACCGGACTAACGCGCAGTCCCGTCTGTTTGAGGAACGGTTTGTGGCACAGAATATTCCATATAAGATTGTCGGCGGTGTGAATTTCTATGCGAGAAGAGAAATCAAGGATGTGCTTGCATATCTGAAGACCATCGACAATGGAAAAGATGATCTGGCAGTCAGAAGGATCATCAATGTACCGAAGCGAGGCATTGGCCTGACTACGATCAATCGAATTCAGGAGTCAGCGGCGTCCAGAGGAATCGGATTCTATGATGCTCTTTTAGGGCTGGATCTGATACCGGGGGTGGCAAGAGGTGCTGCAAAGCTGGAAGGATTTGTGGCATTGATCGAGTACTTTAAGGGAGTGGCAGAAACCTTAAGTCTGTCGGATCTTTTGCAGGAAGTAATCGATAAGACGGGATACATAGAGAGTCTGGAAGCAGAAGGAAAAGAAGAGTCAGAGACAAGAATTGAAAATATCGACGAGCTTCGAAGCAAGGTTGCGGTTTATGAAGAATCCTGTCTGGATCAGGATGAAAAACCGACACTTAGCGGATTTTTGGAAGAAGTCGCATTGGTGGCAGACATTGACAGTCTGGATGAGGAACAGGATTATGTAGTTTTAATGACACTGCACAGTGCAAAAGGTCTGGAATTTCCACATGTGTATCTGGCAGGAATGGAAGACGGACTGTTTCCAAGTTATATGACAGTTACATCAGATGACAGGGAGGATATGGAAGAAGAGCGGCGCCTCTGCTATGTGGGAATCACAAGAGCAGAGCAGAAGTTGACCATGACCAGTGCTATGCGGCGGATGGTGCGGGGAGAGACACAGTACAATAAAGTGTCCCGGTTTATGAAAGAAATTCCATTGGAACTGCTTGACAATGGCAACCGTTCTTCGAAAATGTTTGAAGAAAGACAGGAGATTCCGAAACAGACTGCGTATACGCAGGCAAAACAGACCTTTAAGGCAAAGGCATTTTCTGCGGCTGCGCCAAAACAGTTTGCAGTCAGCAAAGAAAAGGGGCTGGATTATGGTGTGGGTGACCGTGTCCGGCACATGAAATTTGGAGAAGGAACCGTGACACAGATTACGGAAGGCGGCAGAGATTTTGAGGTAACCGTAGAGTTTGACACCGCCGGAGTGAAAAAAATGTTTGCCGGATTTGCCCGTTTGGTAAAATTATAGAAATTATGTGAATTTGGCATAAATCAGTAGTAATCTGAAAATGATAGTGTTATAATAATGAAAAGCAAACCTGTACGGCGGCAAGGAGAAAGGACGTGAATATATGAGTAAAGTTGAGGAATTGATCGCAGAGTCAAAACTGAATGAATTACTGAAAAAGAAAGATGATGAAAAAGTGAAAAAGACAGTCATCTGGGTATTGGCGATTGTAGGTGCTGTTGCAGCAGTGGCAGCGATCGCATATGCGGTATATTGCTTCTTTACACCGGATTATCTGGAAGATTTCGAAGAAGATTTTGATGATGATTTCGATGATTATTTCAGTGAGGAAGATCAGGTTTAATCAGAACGAAAAGAGAACAGAAGACAGGATGTGGTCGGAATACACTGCACCCTGTCTCTTTTTTCGTCAGGAAGTATTACAAAAACAAAGAAAAGATAAGGATAAAAGAGAATGAAAAAAGGACAAGTATTAGAAGGAACGATAGAAAAAGTGGAGTTTCCCAATAAAGGAGTTGTCACAGTTGCAGAAGAAGGCAAATCTGTGATCGTAAAGAACGGGATTCCGGGACAGAAGGTAAAATTCTGTGTGAATAAGTTTAAGCGAGGAAATGCAGAGGGGCGCCTGTTGGAAGTGCTGGAGAAATCTCCGCTGGAAACAAGAAAACCGGTGTGCAGCATTTTCCCGGTATGCGGAGGGTGTATGTACCAGACCATGTCTTATGAAGCACAGATGGACATGAAGGCAGAACAGGTGAAAAACATTCTGAATGAAGCAGTGAACGGTGAATATCTTTTTGAAGGAGTGAAGGCAAGTCCGAAAGAATTTGCATACCGCAATAAGATGGAGTTCTCGTTCGGCGACGAGTATAAGGACGGGCCTCTGACATTGGGACTGCATAAAAAAGGCAGCACGTATGATGTGCTGACAGCGTCAGACTGCAAGCTGGTACATGATGACATGACAAAAATCTTAAATTGTGTGCTGGAATATTTTAAGGAGCGAAATGTCAGCTATTATAAGAAAATGCAGCATACAGGCTATCTGCGTCATTTGCTGCTTCGGAGAGGTGACCGCACAGGAGAAATCCTGGTCAATCTGGTTACAACTACACAGGAAGAACACGATATGTCTCCATTAAAAGAGGCACTCCTTAATTTGGAACTGGAAGGGAAAATCGTGGGATTTCTTCATATTTTAAATGATTCTCTTTCTGATGTGGTTCAGAGTGATGAGACCAGAATCATTTACGGGCAGGACTATTTTTATGAGAAGCTGTTGAATTTGGAATTCAAGATCACGCCGTTTTCTTTCTTTCAACCAAATTCAAGAGGGGCGGAAGTGCTTTACAGTACAGTTCGTGATTATATCGGAGATATCAACGATATGACAGTGTTCGATTTGTTCAGCGGAACTGGGACGATCGCGCAGGTGCTGGCGCCGGTGGCAAAACAGGTGATCGGTGTGGAGATTATCGAGGAAGCTGTGGAGGCAGCCAAAGAAAATGCTGCACACAACGGACTTTCCAACTGTAAATTTATTGCCGGGGACGTATTTAAAGTGTTGGATGAGATTGAGGAAAAACCGGATGTGATCGTCCTGGATCCGCCAAGAGACGGGATTCATCCAAAGGCTTTGCCGAAAATCCTGGATTACGGAGTGGACAAGATTGTCTACATTTCCTGTAAAGTGACCAGTCTGGCACGGGATCTGGAGATGATACAGGCAAGAGGATATGAGGTTGTGAAGAGTGTGGCGGTGGATCAGTTTTGTCAGACGGTGCATGTGGAAACTGTGTGCCTCTTGAGCAACCGAAAACCAGATACCACGGTAAAACTCAGTGTGGATATGGATGATTACTACCGTATTAAAGATGGTAAAGAGCCTAAATAAAACCGAATAATACACTGAATTAAAGCAGGATAGAAGCTGTTGATGCGTTAGAAGATAACGTGTCAGCGGCTTTTTCTTTTTATCTAAAAATCTATTAGTCAAGTCTGAAAGGAGTCAATTCTATGGCAAAGAAAAATGTAAGAAATATGAAGGTTTGTGGACAGAGCGGTTATAAATATGAGACAGTTCCGGCGATTACATTAAAAGGAAAGTGGCTGGAAGGACTGGGCTTTCATCTTGGGGATTATGTGCAGGTGAAATGTGAAAATGGTCAGCTGATTATCACGCCGGATGTGAATAAAGCACAGGAGCAGGAAGCAAAAACAGCATTTATGGATGAGGAGATTAAGAAACTGAAAATCAGATACCAGAATGAAAAAGAAGAAATTACTGCAAAATATGTGGCAGAGCAGAGTGCTGGCTGTTATGGAAAGAAAGCATGAGAGGGGGAGAAAGTATGGCAAGAATTATCATGTGCGGATCATTTAAAGGGGGAGTTGGCAAGACTGCCAGCTCCTGGAACCTGGCTTATTCACTGGCTGAGATGGGAAAAAGGGTTCTGGCTGTTGGTTTTGATAGCCAGGCAAATCTGACAACCTGCTTCGGAATTGAAGATCCTGCGGCTGTGCCGGTGACGATTGGACATCTGATGATGAATCGGCTGGAAGATGAGAAAATGCCGGATCCATCAGAATTTATTCAGAGCAGAAATGGCGTGGACTTTATTCCGTCATCCATGATGCTTTCAGCAATGGACAGTAAGCTGCGGATGGAGATGGGTTCAGAGAAGATGCTGGACGGTATTCTGGAACCGCTGAGAGGGCTGTATGACTATATTATAGTAGATACCTGTCCATCGCTCGGAACGTTGACGATTAACGCGCTGACGGCGGCTGATGAGGTGATTATTGCCGTCAATCCACAGCTTCTGGCAATGATGGGATTGCAGGATTTTATCCGGACAGTGAAGAAAGTCAGAAGCAGACTGAATGACCGCTTGCAGATTGCAGGGATCCTGCTGACTATGTGTGATGCTAGAACAAATCTTTGTAAGGTAATCACAGAACAGCTGACGGAAACTTTTGATGGACAGATCCGGATTTTCAAGAGCATTATACCGAATACAGTAAAGGTGGGAGAATCAATTTATTATAGTGAGCCGCTTCTGGAGTACGCACCGGAGAATAAGGCTTGTAAAGCATATCGGAATCTGGCAGAGGAGGTGGCTGGGGATGAAAGCTAATGCACCAAAAAGAAAAGTATTTCAGGACGCACTGGATCTTCTTTCTGAGGATCCGGTGAAGGATACGCCAGTGCCTGTGAACGGGATTGTTTCTATTCCTGTTGAGGAAATCCATCCGTTTCATGATCATCCATTCCGGCTGTATGAGGGAGAACGCTTGGAAGATATGGTACAGAGCATCAAGGATCATGGTGTGCTGAATCCGGTGATCGTGAGGAAAGCTGCAAGGGGCTATGAGATGCTTGCAGGGCATAACAGAACCAACGCGGCGAAGATAGCAGGATTGACGGAAGTGCCGGCGATAGTGAGGACGGATCTGTCTGATGAGGATGCCTATGTATATGTGATCGAGACAAACCTATTGCAGAGATCTTTTGCGGAACTGCTTCCATCAGAGAAGGCGGCAGTGCTGGTGGCACGTTATGAGAAGATAAGCAGTCAGGGGAAACGGAATGATATCCGGCAGGAAATTGAGGCTTTGGAAGAAACCTGTGGACATCATGTCCACAAGTTACAGAAAAGCCGTGATGGGCTTGGTGAGGAATATGGAATGACTGGAAGGAATATTGCCAGATACATGCGGCTGGACCGGCTGATTCCGGAGTTTAAGGATGCTGTGGATAAGGGGTCAATGGCAATGGTAGCCGCTGTGGATTTGTCTTATCTGAATGTGAAAATGCAAAAGATGATCCAGCAGGTGGCAGAGGATGAGGGAAAGAAACTGAAACCGAAGCAGGCAGTGGAACTGCGGAAGATGGGAAAGGAGATTACAAAAGAAGGAATTGAGAGTGTGCTGGCGGGTAAAGAACGGAAGAAGCCGCAGAGTGTGTCTGTGAAACTGTCGGTGGAATTGTATGAGAAGTATTTTGCACAGATGGATGTCGGAGCAGTGCAGGAGATCATGGAGAAGGCACTGGAAGGGTATTTTGGAAAGGAGGCAGCAGGTGTTTAGCAGGGAAGATCTTGAATGTCTGGATCCGGGGTATTTTGAGATTATTTATATGGGTGACCGGGATGTGACCATCATGTCCCGGAATACAAGGCATATGTGGTATATACATAATCCGAAATATCCACTGATGGGATCTTGTATCATATTTCATAAACATAAGGTGTCCCATCCGTATCATCAGTATGGCCGCAGTAATACGCTGCGGCAGGCTGTGCGGAGTATTAAGAGCCATGATAAATGGCAGTTGGGTGGGAGAAAGTAGTTGCCCTTAATTTGCCCTGATTTTAGATTGATATTTTAATGAATATAGTTTAATATAGACCTATAATTTGACAAATCAGGAGAGATAAGATGGATAAAAAATTGGTATTTTTAGATTCTGTTTTGCTTCAACAAGATATGAGAATTAGGTTACCAAAATCGGTTTTGGTTAATATTGATGGCAAGGCTGGAGAAACACGATTAGATGTATATTTTGATGCAATTACAAAAGAGATTATTTTGAGAAATTCTGATAATCAAAATAATAAAGAGAGTAAAATAAAAAAACAAGGTTAAAGGAGAGTAACAATGCCATATACACATGTTGATTGTTTTAGTGGTCCAGGTGGCTTTTGCACTGGTTTGCATGCAGCAGGATTTGAAACAAAAGTTGCGATTGAATATATAAAAAGTTGTGTAGATACATATTCAGCAAATCATCCAGAGGTACATGTTATTCATTCAGATATTCGAGAGGTAACAGCTGATCAGATACTACCTTATATTCCAAAAGAGGGAATTGATTTAGTAACGTCTGGAATGCCATGTGAAACTTTTTCTACCGCGGGTAATTCATCAAGAGCTGCGTATGATGATCGTCAATTTCTATTTAGAGAGGGAATTAGAATCGCACAGATTGTTAATGCAAAAATGATACTGTTTGAAAATGTTCCCAATATACAAAATAAAAGGATTGCAAAGGATTCAAAAGAACTGGTCATAGATTATTTAAAGAAGGAATTAGAAGAAGCCGGGTATGGAAACTTTAAAGAATTTGTCTTGGATGCAAGCAAATATGGGGTACCTCAAAAGAGAAAAAGATTTTTTATTTTAGCAAGTAAAGATTCTCAAATTGATGTAAGCCAGACTCCAGTAGAAACGACACCGGATAAAGAAGTAACTGTGAAGGATGCATTTATTGATATACCAGAAGTTATAGCAAATACATGGACAGAGAATCCGAACTATTTGAAAGAAGAATCTGAATATACACGGTTAATGAAAAATGACTCTTTTTGGAAAAGAATTACAAAAGAAAAGAAATTACTTAATCATCTTCCAATGAACCATAGAAAAAATATATTAGAAAGATTTACGATTTTACAACAAGGCGAAGGCTTAAAGGGATTGTTTGAAAGATTAACAGCAGAAGAGTTGGCAGAATATCAATCAAGAAAGGTTATTCCTAAAACAATTTATGTGAAAAGAAATTACCGCTTAAAATGGGATGAGGCTTCACCTACAGTAACGAGTCATTGCTTAGATGAATTTGTTCATCCTGTACAGCCAAGGGCATTAACAGTTCGGGAATGTGCCCGCTTACAATCGTTTCCAGATTCATATGATTTCATAGGTGGAAAATATTTAACTGCACATGATAACAGAGAAGAACAGGATAAATATGAACAGATTGGTGATGCGGTTCCACCGTTATTGGCATATGCTTGGGGAATCAAAATAAAAGAATTATTGGATTAACGGAAATTAAAAGCAGGCAAAAAGGCCTGCTTTTAATTAGTCTAGCAAATCTTCCCATTCAAAGAAGAACTCACCAAATTTTTTTACATGGATTCGTGGAAAAGAATTATTTAATTGATCATAACGATTAGGAACATCTAAGTAATAGGCTCGCTTAATTTGTGCAATAAATAATTGATAATTGATCCATTGATTTGGAACGCATACATCATCTACTTTCCACTTGGAATGATCTTTGCTTTCTGAGTTCATTTTTGCCTCGGATATACATGTGAGTAATCCTAAAAATCTTCCAGCGCCATACGCACCATCGAGGATACGCTGTTGAGCCCATACTTCTACACAACGTTCACGGGTAGAAGTTTTTACAGGAACATCAAATTTAGGCATATTAGGACCAAGATTGAAAATAAAATCGGTAGGAATCTTGATGCTGGTAGAATCAAGTTCACAGGCATATTGCGTACTGCTTGGAGCTACATTTAAATGCCGAGAATAGATATGACCTATTAATTTTTCAAAATAGGTACCACAAATTTTCTGGGAATTTAACGCAATTAAATCAGTAGAACAACAAAATTCCATTGATATAGCATATAATGCAGAAGTTATGTCATCAGCAGACTGGTTTTTAATTGTATTGTTTTTTAGATTATGTAAAAACCAGTCTGCTTTGGTTATGGTCAAGCCTTCTTGATTCTTAACTGGATTACCAGAAAAATCAGTAGCAGGTTGATAACCATCTTCAAAAAGCACTTGATTTACAGGACGAGAATGTTTTTTATCATCTGAAAAATAGAAGTAAGTTTTGCCAATAGTTCCATTACCTGGATTAAGATTATGCTTTTGTTTGGATTTTAATTCATTTTGGCATTCATTGTGAATGTTTATTATTATATCAGTAACTGCAGATGCAAGGGGATTTTGATTAAAAGACTCCTTTAATAAATTATATTCATTTAGTATGGGATGCTTTGTTTTTGCCATGTTCTTCCTCCGATTGTTCAATGGATTTTTTCAGTAGTAAATATGGATCAATTTTTAGGGCAGATGCAATTTTTGCAATATTATCTATAGATATGTTTCGCTGTTCTCTTTCGATGGAACTGATATATGTTCGGTGTAGACCAGAGAGTTCGGCTAACTTTTCCTGTGAAAGATCCTGCTGTAGACGATATTTTCTTACATTGATAGCAAATATGTGTAGTAACGACATAGTGTAACCTCCAACAAATTCTTAATTTATATTATGACAAAAAGAATACAATAAGTCTACATACAATACGTCACCTACTTGTTGTACATAAGTAGAAAATTGCTTTGAAATATGGTATATTATGAATTATATAATTGATTTTGGAGGGACACATTATTGAGCGAAATTAATATCTCTGTAGATTTTCAGAAGTTTTGTAATTCACTTAGAATGTCAGATAATACAGTATCAAATGTGCGTAATAGATATCATATGATTACTAAAAGGATTAATCAGGACTTTTGGAATAGTGATTCAATTGTTTCCCACAGCTGGTATGTAGGTTCGTATGGACGGGGAACCAGTATTTACACTAGTGATATTGATATAGTAGTGGAAATTCCATGGACAGAATATGAAAGATATGACAATTATTTATATAATGGACAATCCTCTCTTCTTGCAACATTGAGAAATAGCTTATTAAAAACTTATAGTTCATCAAAAGTTAGTGCAGATGGACAAGTGGTTGATATTATGTTTTCAGATGGAATCAAGTTTGAAGTAGTTCCGGCATTCAAATATTCAGATGGAGCAGGATTTTGCTACCCGGATACCAATAACGGAGGATCCTGGAAAAGCATGGATCCAGGAATGGAAATTGGAGTATTTAACTATAGAAATAATGAAACCAATAAAAATTTGAAAAAATTATGTAGAATGGCCAGAGCATGGAAGGAAAACAAGACAGTTCTAATGAGTGGAATTTTGATTGATTCTATGGCTTATAATTTTATGCTCTCATATCAATATGCAAAAGAGCCGTTTATTTATTATGATTGGATTTCCAGAGATTTTTTCAAATATGTGTATGATAATTCAGATAAAAGATATTGGAATAAGCCAGGGGGGACAGGAACAGTAGAGCGCAAATATTATATAAAAGATGATGCTAAATTTGCTTATGATAAAGCATGTGAAGCGATAGAAGATGGTGAAAAAGGTTTCAGTTTCTGCTGGCATAATGAATGGAGGGAAATATATGGGTCAAGATTTCCAAACGCATAAGGAAAAACTTTATCAGCAACTTAAGGAACAATATGGAAAAGTAGTCTATACATATACGGCACATCTTAAAAATGCAGGATTTCTACAGAGAGATTGCAACAGATTTAAATGGGTACAAATCATTTTGTCTGCCATATCAACAGGGGGATTTGTGGCAACTGTTATTATGGATGAGGCAAAAGTCGCTTGGGTCGGGGGAATTGTATCTACGGCGTTGCTTGTTGTGAATGGTTATTTAAAAAGTAAAGACTTTGCAGCAGAAGAACAGAAACACATTGATGTTGCTAATAGCTTATGGTCAATAAGGGAAGATTATATTTCTGTATTAACAGACTTTGATGCATTATCTGAGAACGAAATAATGGAAAAAAGGGAACTGCTTAAGGATCGGACTGCCAAAGTATATGAGAATGCAATTCAAACGGACAAAAGAAGTTACGCGGCAGCGCAGCAAGCTTTACAAAAAGAAGAGGAACAATTCTTTCATGAAGAGGAGTTGGTTAATATTTTACCACAGCATTTGCGCCAATGATTTTAGTTGCCTTAGAAGTCTATAAAGATAAATTATGCTATATTTTGAGGATTGTTATGGACAAGTTGACGCCTGAGCAGCGCAAGAAAAATATGCGGAGCATAAAGGGAAAAGATACGAGTATTGAAATGATATTAAGAAAAGCCTTATGGAAGAAAGGATATCATTACAGGAAGAATTACAAAAATCTTCCTGGGACGCCAGATATTGCGCTGACCAAATATAAAATTGCTATTTTTTGTGATGGAGAATTTTTTCATGGAAAAGATTGGGAAATTTTGAAACCGCGTCTTGAGAGAGGGAAGAACAGTGATTTTTGGGTGACAAAGATTTCTAAAAATCGTGAGAGGGATGAAGAGATTAATAAGAAATTACTGTTTATGGGATGGACAGTGATTAGATTTTGGGGAATGGATATAAAGAAGAACACGGATGAATGTATACGGGTTATTGAAGAAACTATATTTGATTTGAAAGTATCTGAAGATACGGGTGAATAATAGGTAATGGGCATTTAGGATGCTAGACAAATGATAAAATGTTGATGGGGTAAATAAAATGGATGAATATGTTTTGTTGACATATTATGCGGAATATCTTAAAAAGATACGCAAGGTATCTGATTCGACAATTAAACATTATCAGCAGGCAATGAGATATATTTCAAAATTTCTTGTTGAGAAAGAAAAAATAAAACAATCAATCTATGAAATTCAGAATTTGGACGAATTAGTTATCATTAAGGAATACTTATATTCAGAACCGGAGTTTATTGAATTAGATACACGGGGACATCGGATGTATAGTGCGGGGTTTAATAATTATTTTAAGTTTGCTAATGGTAAAGGATTTGAAAATATTCATCAACAAATAGGGGTTATGGATATTGAAATTCCAGCTACAAACAAGCAACTTCTTGTTGCGGATACATGGAGGAGATCATCTATAATTAAAATGCAGTCCATAGAATCAGCAGGATATGAATGTGAAGTAAATCCAACACATGTAACATTTACTGCTAAGAGTACAGGAATGCCCTATATGGAAGGTCATCATGCTTTGCCGATGAAATGTCAGGACAGATTTAAGAGTAGTTTGGACATTTATGCCAATATAGTTTGTTTATGTCCAACATGCCATAGATTATTACATTATGGTATTGCATCTGAAAAAGCAAATGTTATAGATAAAATATATTATGATAGAGCTGATCGCCTTGCAGCAAGTGGCATAAAAGTTGGGAAAAATGAATTTGAAAATTTGATGGAATGTTAATCTGTATTGAAAAATTAAATGAGGAGAATTAGAAAATATTATCAAAGAACTGCTCTCAAAAGGATATGAGGGAGGCTATTGGGATTATAAAGAGGACTATACCTCATGCAAAGAAGATAAACTGATAGATATTATTTGTATGGCAAATAATATAGAAGGAAGAGATGCTTATTTGATTTATGGAGCTGATGATAATGGTATAGTAAAGGGAATTGAAACAACAACTGAGCCAAGATATACAACAAAAATGGTTACTGAGTTCCTTAGGACTAAGCACTTTGCAGGTCAATATGTTCCAAAAGTTTCAGTACAAGTGCTGAAAATAGATGGACATGAATTGGATGTACTGATAGTTCATAATACAAGAAATACGCCATATTACTTAACTGACAAATTTAATCCAAGCCATGATAATAAAAAGATGCTTCTGCCAGGCGCGGTTTATACCAGAATTAATGATATTAATACACCTAGAATACAAACAGCAAGTTTTGAACATACTGAATATTTATGGAGGAGGAGATTTGGCATTGATATGACACCGTCTGAAAAGTTGTTAAGATTACTGGATAATCCAGAAGACTGGTCAGAAACTCGGTGGGATGTAGATCGGCATAGTTATAATATATATAATCCAGAGTATCAGATAAATGTGTTAGATTCACAAGACGCATATGAAACTATAAGTTATTTTTACGATGATGAAAGAATGTTGTATGCGCCTTTAAAATTAAATTATTTGACGACAACGTTGTATGAGACAGAACTTTGGTATATGGACATGGGAAGATGCCTGATTCCAAAACCTGAACATAAATATGATATGGAACATGGTTTGTACTATTATTACATTGAAAAAGATTCATTAAATGGAAAGTTATTACCGTTGTTTGCGTATGGGAAAAGTCAGTGCTGTGATCGGTCAGGAAGGGAAGTTCCTATTATGATTTTTGAAAATAAAGAAATGCGCACAGAGTTTGAAAGTTGGTTGGTAAATAATCTTTTTTTAAAGGAAAAATACATTGCTGATTTAGAAAATAGTGCCATTTTTCAACACATTAGGCCACTTATAAATGATTTTCTACGCAAAATGGCAAAATTTCGGCATCAGGAAAATCAAGATGTAAGCGCCGGAACAAGGATAAGGTTTTTTATCGATAAACCAGCAGCTATGATCTCTTTTCCAAGAGCCGTTATCAAATATTTATAGGATCCTGGGATTTTTTCAATCAGTCCATGGACTTTCAGACGTTTAAAGATCCTTGTCATGGCAGACGGAGTGATTTTCGGAAGATGCTGGCGGATCTGTTTTCCTTGTATCCCGAATGTCATGTATTCCCCTTTGCTGATGGCTTCCAGTACAG
>ERZ835762.432-NODE-432-length-48139-cov-16.913984_pt1 | contig 48139 bp, 40 predicted proteins | sample MGYA00519687_ERZ835762 | MGnify/ENA primary metagenome ERZ835762 (study PRJEB31850, sample SAMEA3708783) | human gut metagenome | biome: human gut; feature: human-associated habitat; material: faeces | place: China | collected 2014 ... | reverse complement strand
GTAGCCAAGCTGTTTCATGACGCATTGGTGCCTTTCGCAGAAAGGCGGATTATAATTATGAAACGATTTACAGCCTTTTTTCTCAGTCTGGTCCTTCTGTGCAGTTCCCTCTGCACCACGGCCTTTGCCGCGGCAGAATGGCCTGACAATGTTTCCATTTCCGCAGAGGGCGGGATTGTTATGGATGCCGGTTCCGGCGCTGTCCTCTACGGGAAAAATATCCATACTCCGTATTTTCCCGCCAGTATTACAAAAATACTGACTGCGCTGATTGTAATTGAAAACTGCGATATGGATGATATAGTAACCTTTTCCCGCAATGCGGTTCACAACGTAGAGCCGGGAAGCACCAGCGCCGGTATGGATGTGGGCGATCAGCTGACGGTCCGCGACTGTCTGTACGCCCTGGTTCTCCGCTCTGCCAATGAAGTAGCCAATGCCCTGGCCGAGCACACTGCCGGTTCCATAGAAGCCTTTGCCGATATGATGAATGAACGGGCCGCCTCCCTGGGCTGCACGGATTCTCATTTCTGCAATCCCAGCGGACTGAATAATCCCAATCACTATACCTCAGCCTACGACATGGCTCTGATTGCCCAGGCTGCATTTCAAAATGAAGCCTTCGTCACCATTGATTCCACCCTGTACTATGACCTTCCGCCTACCAAACGAAATCCTGACGGTTTCCGCATCTATCCGGGACACCGGATGATGAAAAAAAATGCGCCTCAGTATTATCCGGGAATCATCGGCGGAAAAACAGGCTATACCTCCCTGGCCGGCAACACCCTTGTCACCTGCGCAGAGAAAAACAACACCCGGCTGATTGCCGTTGTTTTAAATGGACACCAGACTCATTATACAGATACCAAAGCCCTGCTGGATTTTGGATTTTCCAGCTTTCAGTCTCTGAAAGCCGCAGAGATAGATACCACTCACACCTCTGTGACAAATGATATGACCATTGCCGGGCTGCCTACTACGGATCTGTCCGTGCTCTCGATTCAGAAGGACTGCCGGATTTCCCTTCCAAAGCTTGCCGATCCGGCTGACACCACCTCGTCCATTTCCTACGAGCTGCCTCCCGCAGCGCCTCAGGACGCGGTGGCGCAGATTTCCTATGAATACGGCGGTCACGCCGTCGGCGCAGCCTATCTGATCCGCCAGGAGCCGGATACTGCTGTACAGGAAGCCGATATCGCCATGGCAAGAGCCATGACCTTTGATGAAACTGCCGCGCTTTCTCCGGCAGACGAAGGAAACGCTCCGGCAGCTTTTTCCGGAGAGCTTCCCGTATCTTCCGGAGAAGAAGAATCCGGCAGTGACGAACCGTCAGACACTCCCGCATTTCAGCTGTACATTCCTCAGGGTATGAAGACAGGTCTGATCCTGTTTGTCATTCTGGGAATTGCAGGCGGCGGACTTCTTGTTCTGAAATTCCATATTGAAAAGCAGGAAGCCGTGGAGCGGGCTGCCCGCTATCAGCGGCGCCAGAAACGTCTGGAGGACATCGGTATGTCCTCAGCAGAATTTGATCTTCTCATGGAAAAAAAGCGGACGGATTCGGTTCTGAAACAGAGCCAGCCAAAGAAAAGGCCCAGAAGCCACCCGTCCTTCCTGGACAGAAAACATTAAAAAAGAGGGATTCCAAACCGTTACGGATTCGGAATTCCTCTTTCTTTTTTTGCCTTTTTTCCTTTTTTCTTTCTTGTTTTGCCGGCTGCTGCTTCCTCACGCTGGCGCAGACGTTTCGCCCTGCTGCGTTCGGCCCGCTTCTTCCGCAGCTCCTCTTTTTTGTTTACAACAAAGGCTGCGCCCTCCTCATCAGTCAGCTTCAGGGTCTTTACTGCAAACACCCGATCCCCGTCTGCCTTTTTGATGCGGATTTTTCCTTTCAGATATCCGTGCTCCGGACAAACCGCCAGCGAAAAGTACATTTTCTGATTGGCCGTAAACCACCGGATTTTTTTCCGCAGGCTTTTCCCGCAGAGACAGCATTTTGTAGAGGTAACGCTCCGATCCTTCATGGCATCCTCCCGGGAGTCAAACACACGGGACACATATTTGGAGTAGCCGGGAAATGTTACCTGAATCTCCTCTTTTTTATTTCCGGGAAGCCGGTAATAATCAACTGACTGAAAGGGAAGAAGAGCCTCTGCCCCTGTTTTTTCTGCCAGACAGGCCAGAACCCGCCCGGTGTAACAGGCATCGTCCAGAGCCCTGTGAAACGGCCGGTCCTCTAAAATCCCCTCCTGTTCCACTGCCGCATCCAGTGACAGTCTGGCTCCCTCAGCTGCAAACAGTCCATACAGCTTCTGCACATCATAATAAAACAGAGGGAAGGGGAAAAATCCTTCCATTCCGTAATATGCCATATTTCTCTGCAGCTCTGTCAAATCCATGGAGCCCCAGGTGCCGTATACCGGCTCTTCCCCGCACCAGCTGAGAAACTGTCTGGCTGCTTCGGGAAAATCCGTTCCCTGCGCCTTCAGCTCCTCCATATTCATATGCGTCACTTCCGATATCATATGGTGCATCTGACCATAGACCTGGGGACGAATCAGGCGGTGGAACTCATCCACCGGCTGAAAATTCTCATCCAGCTTTACTGCGCCAATCTCAATAATCTCAAAGGGGAAATCTGCTACCGAATTCTCCCGTCCCCGGGGACTCTGATTCCACTCTAAATCAAATATAATATAATTCTTCATAATGGACGATTATATCATAAAGAAATGATTTTGCATAGGCAGTCCTCAATGGCTTCCGGAGAGCCCTGAACCGTGCCCTGAACCATTGGTCCCTTGCCGCCTCCTCTTCCTTCAAAATGACTGTAAAGCTCCTTTAAAACCTGCTTTAAATCTGCGGAATTGCTTCCCAGGGTAAACTGGTATCCGCCCTCTTCCTTTCCCAGGAAAATCCCGCAGACACCGCTGCAGCGTTCCTTTCCCGCGTCCACGAAACGGCGGGCCGCATTCTTGTCCAGATCCTCTTCAAATACAAAATAATTAACCGTTCCCTCCGGAAGCTCCTCCAGCTTTTTCTCCAGATACCGGGTCTGCATCTGAATCGCCTTTCCCTTCCAGAGAAGAGCCTCCTCTCTGAGACGTTCCACTGCTTCTGCTACCTCATGAGGCTTTGCAGACAAAAGCCGGGAAATCTCCCGCACATTGTCCTCCTTCATCCGGTAATCCTCCAGAGCCCGGAAACCGCATACCATCGTCACACGGGTGCCGCCCTTGTAATTCACCGCATCAACCAGCTTAATCAGGCCGATTTCCCCGGTCCGGGACACATGAGGAGCGCAGCAGGCGCACACATCATATCCCGGTACTGTCACAATCCGCACCTGTCCGGCCAGCTCTTTTTTGCTTCTGTACTCCAGAGCAGCCAGCTCCTCCCTGGTGGGATAATCCACGCGGATCTCCAGATTGGCTGCCACAGCCTCATTGGCCTCGGTCTCAATCCGGCGCAGCTGCCCCGGCTCAAAGGTTCCGTTAAAATCCAGAGTCACCACTTCATTTCCCAGGTGAAAGCCCACATTGTCATATCCAAAATACCGGTGCACCAGGCCCGATACAATGTGCTCGCCGGAGTGCTGCTGCATTCTGGAAAATCTTGTTTTGTAATCAATTTCGCCATGTACTGTCTGCCCAGGGGTCAGAGGCGTCTTCATCATGTGAACCACCTCGCCCTCCCGTTCCTTTACATCCTCTACGGGAATGCCGTCAATCACACCGGGATCCGCATACTGTCCGCCGCCCTCCGGAAAAAATACCGTCCGGTCCAGAATCACCTCGTACCATTCCTTTTTTTCATTCCACTCACAGGATACCACCCGGGCCTCGAATTCCTTTCTGTGGCTGTCCTGATAATATAATTTCTCTGTCATTGTTTTTTCTCCATATCTTTCCATCCATCTGCCTTTGCAGAATCGTTTCTCTCTATTGTAGCAGGCCCGGGCCGTCCCGTCCAGACATATCCCTTAACAGCTGCTCTCCCTATCGTCTGCCGCCTCTGCCAGAGAACCGGCCGCCGGCTCTGCCGTGGCTTCCGCCTGCCGCCCTCTCCTGGGTTTTCTGCTTCCGCCGATATAAATCTCCAGATTTTTATGGCTCTTGCGGTACCCGGAGGGTGTCATTCCTGTCACAGATTTAAATACTCTATTGAAATGCGTCAGATTGGAAAATCCCATCTCCCTGCTGATCTCCGTGATACTCTTATCCGTCTCCATAATCATTCTCTGGGCATTCATGATTCTGGTAACATTCACATACTGAATCACCGTACTGTTGGTATAGGCCTTAAATTCCCGGCAAAGATAATAGCTGCTGACATAAAAACGTTCCGCCAGACTTTCCAGCGTAATATTTTCATCAAAATGGCGGTGAATATAATGCATCACCTGCCCCATTCTTGTTTTCTGCTCTGTTTTTACCGGCTCCGCCACCCGCTTCTGACGAACCAGCAGATACAGAAGAAGATTCAGAAGAGAGTGCTGACATTCTCTCCTGAAATCCGCTTCCTCCTCCTGCTCCCGCAAAAGCTCTCCAAGAATCCGGTGTATCATCTGGCTGTCTCTGACTCCCATACTGTACATGCCATTGGCCTGATCCAGTAAAGCAGCCAGCTCCGGCTCATCAATATCCTCTCTGCGAAAATACAGCACAATTCTCCGGAAGGACATATCCTTTTTTCCGTAAGAATAATGCATAATGTAGGGAGAAAACAGCATCAGCTCCCCCGGCTGAAGCACATAAAGCTCATCCTGAAGACGCTGGTACCGCTCTCCTTTTTCCAGATAATACAGCTCATAATAATTGTGATAATGCGGCTGAGTCATATTGTCATTGACCCCCGCAATCCGCTCACAGGCAATCTCCGCCCCCTGCGCCATCATAATTCCCGCCTGATCAATCATAGCTCTTTCTCCTCAGCAGTTCTTTCTAATCCCCATAAAAATACTGTTAAATTTTGTAATTTCTGTCAACACGAAAAGCAAGATATGTAAAATATTATACTATTCTACGCAAAATCTGTCTAGTTTTGACTCTTTCAATTTTTTATAATACAGGCACATCGACTTCAAAAGATTTACCAAGGAGGTTTACAAAATGAAAGTTTGCACTACTGCATTTGCCGTAACAAAACAGGGCTCCGGCTTTTCCATTGCAACCAACTGTGTGGAAATCCGCCTTCTGTTTCTGACAGATTCCATTCTGCGGATCCGGGCCGGTTTTGACGGAGATTTTGCAGAAGAATCCTACAGTCTCGTTATGACTGCATGGGAAGATCGTATGGATGGTTTTCTGAAAAATTACAGAAAACGGATTCAGCCTGCTGACGCGATTCTGGAGGACGGAGAGGAAAAAGCAGTCATCCGCGGAAAAGAGCTGACCGTAGTCATCGAAAAATCCCCCTTCCGCATCTGCGTATACGATCAGGACAATACTCTGCTTCATGCCGATATTGTGGATCTGGCCTACCAGGAGGACTCCAACCGCCGCCGCATTCATACCAGCGAAATCACCCCCCAGGACTGCTTCTATGGATTTGGCGAAAAAAGCGGCGACTTCAATAAAGCCCAGAAATTCATGGGCATGAGTCCCAAGGACGCCATGGGCTACAACCCGAAGGAAACCGACTCCCTTTACAAGCACATTCCCTTTTATATTAAACTGAACCGGGATACCAGAAAGGCTGTCGGCTATTTTTACCACAATACCTGTGAATGTGATTTTGACATGGGACGTGAAAAAAGCAATTACTGGAAAATGCACAGCCGTTACCGTACAGACGGCGGTGACATTGATCTCTTTTTAATCGCCGGTCCCTCTGTCCGCCAGGTTGTGGAACGCTATACCGATCTGACCGGAAAATCCGCTCTGCTCCCCCGCTATGCCCTGGGTTATCTTGGTTCCTCCATGTACTACCCGGAACTGGAAAAAGACTGTGATGACGCTATCACAGAATTTATTGATACAACCAGAGAAGAGGGCATTCCCGTAGACGGATTCCAGCTTTCCTCTGGTTACTGTACTGTAGAAACGGACAAAGGCGTAAAACGCTGTGTATTTACCTGGAATAAAAAAAGATTTAAGGATCCGAAAGAGTTCTTCCATCAGATGAAGGTCCGGGGCGTTACCGTAACCCCCAACGTAAAACCCGGCATTCTTCTGATTCACCCCATGCTGGAAGAAATGAAGAAGAAAAACATGTTTGTCAAGTCCAGCACCAGCGAAGAACCGGGCGTAGGAACCTGGTGGGGCGGACAGGGTGTGTTTGTAGATTTTACCAGAGAATCTGCCCGCGAAGACTGGAAGGCTCTGCTGAAGGAGAATGTGCTGGATTACGGAACCTGCTCTATCTGGAATGACAACTGTGAATATGACAGTATGGTAGATAAGGACTGCCGCTGCGATTTTGAAGGCAAGGGAGGCACCATCGGACAGCTGAAATCCGTTATGTCCAATATTATGTGCCACGTTACAGACGAAGCCATTCACGAGACCTTTGAAAATACCAGACCTTATATTGTATGCCGTTCCGGCCACTGCGGAATCCAGCGGTATGCCCAGACCTGGGCAGGCGACAACCTGACCTGCTGGGATTCCCTGAAATACAACATTGCCACCATTCTCGGCATGGGTCTGTCCGGCGTAGCCAGTCAGGGCTGCGACATCGGCGGATTTTACGGTCCGGCTCCGGAAGGCGAGCTCTTCCTGCGCTGGGTTCAGAACGGAATTTTCCAGCCCCGCTTCTCCATCCACTCTACCAATACGGACAACACCGTAACAGAGCCCTGGATGTACAGCGATTATAAGGATGAGATCCGCCGCGCCATTGAATTCCGTTATCAGTTAAGCCCCTATCTGTATTCCCTGACAGACCGGGCCCACAGAATCGGACTTCCCATTATGGAAGCCATGTGCAGCGCATTCCAGAATGATCCGAAATGCTATGATGAGGGCGTTGATTTTATGCTGGGAGATTCCCTTCTGGTTGCAAACGTAGTAGAAAAGGGTGCGGCTTCCAGAAGCATCTATCTTCCGGAGGGCAATACCTTTTACGACTTTTATACCAGAACCCCCTATGAAGGCGGACAGACTATCGAAATCCCCGTTACCTTAAGCAGCATTCCTCTGTTTGTAAAAAGCGGAGCCATCCTGCCCATGGCAGCGAATCCCATGACCAATCTTGCCACTCAGCAGGCCACCGGTCTGACCATTCTCTGCGCAGCAGATAAGGACGGCGAATTTGATCTTTATGAGGATGACGGTGTTTCCATGGATTACGAAAAGGGCGGCTGTCTGAGAACTCATATTTCCATGAAAACCGGAGAAAAAACCTGTCTGGACTTTACCCCGGAAGGACATTATGAGACAGCTGTGGAAACCATAGCCATTGACATGATTCACCGGGAAAAAGCGCCCTACTGGGTAACTCTTGACGGCAAAGAGCTTCCTCATTTCCTTCACAGAAGAAAATTTGAAGAGGCAGAATGCGGATGGTACTACAGCCAGCGGCTGAAATCCGTTCAGATCAAATATAAAAACCCGAAAAAGGATTACCGTCTTCTGGTTTCCTTTGAACAGTTTGATTTAATTGGAATGTAAGGGGGTATTTGTTTTATGAAAAAATTAGCAGCATTTGCACTGACACTGAGCCTTGCAGCAGCTTCCCTCACAGGCTGCGCCTCCGGCGGAGCCGCCACAAGCGCCCAGGCAACCGCAGAAAATCCCATGGTTCTGACTCTGGCTCACGGCCTGAGCGAAACCCACACCGTACATATTGCCATGACCGAATTTGCAGAAAAGGTGGAAGAAGGCACAGACGGAAGAATCCAGATCCGGATTCTTCCCAACGGCCAGCTGGGATCTGAAAATGAAAATATGGAGCAGCTTATGGCCGGCGTTATTTCCATGACCAAGGTATCCGCTCCCGGCCTGGCTACCTACAACGAGGCTTATCATACCTTTGGCCTTCCCTATATTTTTGATGATACGGAAAATTTCTATCATGTGATGGATTCCCAGCCCATGCACGACTTTTTCCTGTCCACTGCCGATGACGGCTTTGTTACTCTGACCTACTACACCTCAGGCGCCCGTTCTTTTTATACTATCAATAAGGCAATCCGGACTCCGGAGGATTTGAAGGGATTAAAAATCCGTGTTCAGGATATGAAATCCCAGACGGATATGTTAAAGGCTCTGGGCGGCATTCCTGTTGCCATGTCCTATGGAGATGTTTATACCTCTCTCCAGACAGGAATTATTGACGGAACCGAGAACAACGAAACTGCTCTGACTACCGGAAAGCACGGCGAAATCTGCAAGGTGTATTCTACGGATCAGCACGCCATGATTCCTGACGTTCTGGTTATGAGCGCCAAAACATGGGCTTCCATCAGTCCCGAGGATCAGCAGGTCATCCTGGATGCAGCCTACGCATCCACAGAAAGCCACAAAATCGCCTGGGATGCAGCTATTGAGGAAGCGATTCAGGAAGCATCCGCTCAGATGAACGTGGAATTTGTCAATGATGTGGATAAAGACGCTTTCCGAAATGCAACAAGCGGTATGCTAAATGAATACTGCCAGGAGTATCCGGGTGTTCAGAACCTGATCGATATTATCAATTCCGTTGAATAAAGGGGGAGGATTTCCATGAAAGAACTGTTAACTGCTGTAAAAAAATTCATGATAAAGCTTCTTGCCGGTATTGCCACTGTCCTTCTGTCTGCCATGACGCTCCTGGTTCTGTATCAGGTATTTACCAGATACGTCCTGAACAGTCCGGCTGCTTTTACAGAAGAGCTGGTGCGCTACTTCCTGATCTGGACCGGATTTATCGGCGCAGCCTACGCGTTTTTTACCCGACAGCATATGTGCCTGGTGCTGATTCGCGACAGCTTAAATCCTGCAGGCCGGCGGATTCTTATGACTCTTGTGGATCTGCTGATTCTTCTGTTTGCACTGTTTGTTATTACCATCGGCGGCTTTAAACTGGCTCTGAGCGCTGAAAAGGTATATTCCGCTCTGCTGGGTATTCCCAGAAGTCTGGTTTATGCCATGGCCCCTGTCTCCGGCCTGTTTATGATTGCCGCACAGATTATCAATCTGTACGAGGATATTACCGGAATTACCATTGAAGGAGGGAATGAAGCATGAGTATCGGAGTAACTGCCATTATCCTGTTTGCAGTCTTTGCACTGCTTTTGTTTGCAAGCTGCCCTATTTCCGTAAGTATTGTAATTTCTTCCATTGTTGCCGCAATCTCTTCCCTGTCCTGGGATCAGATCACCTTTATTACCATGCAGAAAATGAACAGCGGTGTGGAAAGCTTTTCCCTGCTGGCCATTCCTCTGTTTATTCTGGCCGACAACATTATGAATAACGGCGGTATCGCCAGACGCCTTGTAAACTTTGCAAAGCTTTTCGTTGGCTGGATCCCCGGCTCCCTGGCTCAGGCCAATATTGTGGGAAACATGCTTTTCGGCGCTCTGTCCGGTTCCTCTGTTGCCGCAGCTTCCGCTATGGGCGGCTGCATTTACCCTATCCAGAAGGACGAGGGCTATGATCCGGCATTTGCCACCGCTGTCAATATTGCATCTGCCCCCACAGGACTTCTGATTCCGCCGACCAGCGCATTTATCGTATATTCTACCGTAGCAGGCGGCGTATCCATTTCCACCCTGTTTATGGCCGGATATATTCCCGGTATTCTCATGGGTCTTGGTTCTATGGTTGTTGCTTTCCTGTATGCAAAAAAGCACAACTACCCGGTATCCGGAAGGGCATCTGCTTCAGAAGCTCTTAAAGTTACTTTGGAGGCTCTTCCCAGCCTGCTGCTGATTGTTATTGTAATCGGCGGTATTGTAGGCGGTATCTTCACTGCAACAGAGGGCGCAGGCATCTGCGTGCTGTACTGCCTGATCCTGTCTGTCTGCTACAAGAGCCTGACTGTACAGTCCTTTATGAAAATTCTGGTCAGCAGCGCCTGCACCAGCGGCATTATCCTGTTTCTGATTTCCGCTTCCTCCGCCATGTCCTTTGTTATGGCATACTCCGGAATTCCGGCGGCAATCAGCTCAGCTATTATGTCTGTATCCACAAACAAATATGTGATTCTTCTTTTGATGAACATTATCCTGCTGATTGTAGGTATGTTTATGGATATTACACCGGCTATCCTGATTTTCACCCCCATCTTCCTGCCTATCGCAGAAAGCCTGGGCATGTCCAACATTCAGTTCGGCGTTATGCTGATCTTTAACATGTGCATGGGCAACATCACTCCGCCGGTAGGTTCCGTACTGTTCGTAGGCTGCGGAATCAGCAAGATCAGCATCGAGGAGGTTACAAAAACTCTGCTTCCCTACTTTGCTGTTCTTCTCCTGCTGCTTCTGGCTGTTACCTATATTCCTGCTCTGTCTCTGGGCGTTCCGTCTATGATGGGACTTCTGTAAAGGAGAACAGGCACAAGGGCGCCGTTCCATCATCCCCGCCAGCCGATGATGGAACGGCGCCCCTTTTTTACAGCATATAGGTATTGACTCCCCGGCTCTCATCTTCCTCTGCATACAGCTCCCGCACATACGCAATAAACCGTTCTACCTGTTCGCTGAGAATAAACTGATTTCTCCAGACCAGATACAGATGCCTTGCCGCCCCCAGCCCCGGCAGCGGAAATGAAAGCAGCTTTCCCTCCTGACAGCAATTTTCTGCAGCCTTTGCCGATATAATAGAAATTCCCAGGCCGCAGGAAACCAGACGCTTGACCGCCTCCTGATCATTCATCCGGGCAACCACATGGAGATCCTGTTCCCGGATTCCCGTCTGAAGAAAATAGTTCTCCATGCATTTGCGGCTTCCGCTTCCCTGCTCCCGCAAAAGAAATGGCTCTGCAAGAAGAGTCTCCATGGAAACCTCTCCCTTCTCCTTCCATTTCCGGTAATGCTCTGTCACCGGAGTAATCAGAACCATCCTGTCTTTATAGAAGGGCAGAAACGTAAGATTTTCATCGGAAACCTTCATTCCAACTACTCCCAGCTTAATATTTCCTTCCAGAACCTGACTGATAATCTCCCTGCTGTCTCCCTGATGAATATGAACCTGAATTCCGGGATTTGTCTTCAGAAAGCCGGGCAGCACCTCCGGAAGAATATAGGCAGAGGGAATTGTGGAGGCGCCCAGATTAATAATATGCTCTGACTCCATCTGCCAGCTCTCTATCAGACTGTCCCGCAGCAGAAAAATTTTCTCTGCGCACTGATACAGCTCCTGACCTCGCGGAGTAATCTCCACATCCTTGGTGGTGCGCAGCACCAGACGGGACTGCAGTTCCTCCTCCAGCGCCCGGATGTGGGTGCTGATGGTTGGCTGAGAAATATAAAGCATCTCTGCCGCCTTCGTAAAACTCTGATATTTTACAACTGCAGCAAATGACTGAAGCTGTTTAAAATCCATATTTTTTCCTCCTGCACGTTTCCTTTATGACAGCTCGTCCGGCACCCGGAGCGCCGGCTCAGTCTCCTTTATGACAGCTCGTCCAGCGCCCGGAGCGCCAGCTCAGTCTCCTCCCTGGTATTCCACCAGCCGAAAGAAAAACGAATGGTTCCTGTCGGAAATGTTCCCAGAGTCTGATGGGCAGAAGGAGCGCAGTGAAGCCCGACCCGCGTCATGATTCCGTATTGAACGTCCAGATCATAGGCTGTTTTTGCCAGCTCTCTCCGCACTGTCTGAACAGAAACAACCCCGGTCCGTCCCTCAGTATCCTTTTTTCCCACTGCACGAAGCCGTTTTTCATACGGATCCATGGACTTTATTCCCTCCAGAAACTGCTCTGTCAGCTCTAACTCATGGCGGCGGATGCGATCCATCCCTGTTTCCCTGATCCAGCCAAGTCCTGCATGAAGTCCCATAATTCCAGGCAGGTTCATGGTTCCCGCCTCAAACCGGTCCGGCATAAAATCCGGCATAACCTCTGTATGGCTGACACTTCCCGTACCCCCGGCAATCAGGCTCTCCATCTGCGGAAGAAGCTTCCCACTCAAAAGGAAACCGCCGATTCCCTGAGGCCCCAGAAGGCCCTTGTGGCCTGTAAAAGCAAGGGCGTCAATCTTCATGCTCTCCATATCCAGAGGCCACACTCCCGCTGTCTGAGCAGTATCGGCAATAAACAAAAGACCATGTTCCCGGCAGAAGCTTCCCACCTGTTCATATGGCATCATGGTTCCGCACACATTGCTGGCATGAGTCATAACCACTGCCCTGGTTTCTTTTTTCACCAGAGGTTCCATTTCCTCCAGAATCAGGCTTCCGTCTCTGCGGCAGGGAATCCTTGAAAAAGAAATCCCCAGCTTTTCCAGCTGAACCAAAGGACGCATCACCGCATTGTGCTCCATGGAAGAAACCAGAACATGATCTCCCGGCTTTAGAAGCCCCTTTAAAATAACATTCAGGCTTTCTGTTACATTTTTTGTAAACGCCACATTTTTGCAGTCTTTGCCTCCAAATAAACTGCAGAGTCTCTGTCTCGTTTCATAAACCAGCTCCTCAACGGCATACGCCCGATCATAACATCCCCTGTTTATATTGCTGCCGGAGCGAATCATGTATTGATACATGGCATCCGGCACCGCCTTCGGCTTGGGAAAGGTTGTGCTTGCATTATCCAGATAAATTGCATCCATTTCTTCTGTCTCCTTCCTGCGGCTTTTCCGCTTCTTTCCTGCTTTCTCGTTTTTCTGATTTTTGCCGCATTCATTTTCCTGCGTCTTTCTTTCATCATATCATATATTTATTTAATAATCAAATAAATCAATCCAAAATATTAATAACTGCTATTGGACTTCATTTTTTATGCATGTTATCATAAGATTAATGAATTTATGACAATTTTTTCACTATTTTTACGAAAAACCAACGTCATAAAAAGAAAAAAGGAGTGTAGCGTATGTCTCAGACAAAAGAAAAACAAACAATCATAGCTGCCGGCTGTATCATCGGCCTTATTTCCGCGGCGCTGGTATTTCTGGGGAATCCGTCGAATATGGGCTTCTGTATCGCCTGTTTTCTGCGTGATCAATCCGGTGCCCTGGGCCTTCATTCTGCAGCTGCCGTCCAGTACATCCGTCCGGAAATCATCGGACTGGTGCTGGGAAGCCTGATTCTGGCTGTAAGCCGGAAGGAATTCCAGGCAAAGGGAGGAAGTTCTCCCGTTACCCGTTTCATTATTGCATTTTTTGTAATGATTGGCTGCCTGATGTTTTTAGGCTGTCCCTTCCGTATGATTCTCCGTCTTGCCGGCGGCGATTTAAACGCGCTGTTTGGCCTGGCCGGTTTCGTATTTGGAATCCTTGCCGGAATCTTCTTCCTGAATAAAGGATACACTTTGAAAAGAACCTACCGGCTTCCCAAAACAGAGGGAATGATTCTCCCTGCCATCGAAGCAGCTCTTCTGATTCTTCTGGTTGCCGCTCCGTCCTTCATTTATTTTACAGAAGCAGGCGGCGGTCCCGGAGGCAGCCATGCTGCCATTGCAGTCAGCCTGGGAGCCGGCCTGATCGTAGGCGCTCTGGCTCAGAGAACGCGTCTGTGCATGGTAGGCGGTATCCGTGATATGGTACTGTTTAAAGAGTCCCGTCTTCTTCTGGGATTTATCTCTGTTTTTGTGGCTGCCCTTGCAGGCAACCTGATTCTCACCGCTGCAGGCGCAGGAACCTTCTTCCGTCTGGGTATGGAGGGACAGGCTGTTTCTCATACCGACGGCCTCTGGAACTTCTTAGGCATGTTCCTGACCGGATACGGCTGTGTTTTACTGGGCGGATGCCCTCTGCGTCAGCTGATCCTTTCCGGTGAGGGAAATACAGACAGCGCCATTACTGTTATCGGCCTCATGGTCGGCGCTGCTTTTGCCCACAACTTCGGCCTTGCCTCCAGCGGAAAAGGACCTACCGCAAACGGAAAAATCGCCGTTCTCATCGGTCTTGCCGTTGTTACTGCAATCGCCTGCTTCAATACATTTCAAAAGGAGGATTAAGCAATGAAAACCATAGATGCCAGAGGACTTTCCTGTCCGGAACCGGTTATTATGCTGAGAAAGGCGCTGTCCGGCGGAGAGCCCTGCCAGATGATCGTAGACAACCATGCTGCCAAAGAAAATACATCCCGCTACGGAAAGTCCCAGGGATATCAGGTAGAGGTTCAGGAACAGGGCAGTGAATATACCCTGACCTTTACAAAATAATGTATATTGCTACGTTTTATTCCCACTTCGGCGCTATCCGGTATAAGCGGCTTTGCGCGGAACGTAATATTTCCGCTCATGTCATGCCGGTTCCCCGGGACTTAAGCAGCAGCTGCGGCTCCTGTGTCTGCTGTGAGGGAGCCTATCTTGAACCGGATGGAACTTCGCTGGAGGAAGTGGAGCAGATTGTTGAAAAAACAGAAACCGGCTACCGCCGGATCTATCAGGCAAAGGACAGCTGAAATTCGGCCTCCTTGACACCGACATAAAAATATGATAGCATAAAAGACGCGAAAGCTATATTTTTCCTTGTGGCTGAGATAAACAAGGGGGAATATAGCTTTTTCTTTTAGCTTCAAAGAAAGAGAGGATACAAAAAAATGCAGCAAACCTTTATGAAAACCAGACCGGTTCTGCCGCTGGTTCTGTCCATGTCCCTGCCAATGGTTGTGTCCATGATGGTAGCTTCCCTGTACAATATTGTTGACAGCTATTATGTGGCAAAAATCAGCGAGAATGCCATGACCGCCTTATCTCTGGTCTTCCCGGTACAAAACCTGATCAATGCCGTTACCATAGGATTTTCCATTGGCGCCAATGCCGTTATTTCCTATCACCTCGGCGCTCAGGAGCATCAAAAAGCCAATGCCGCCGCCACCCAGAGTATTATTTTTAATGCCATTCACGGAATTGCTCTGACGATAGGATGTATTGCCGTTATGCCGTCTTTCCTTCGTATGTTTACCTCTGACGAGCAGGTAATCGACCTGGGAATCCGGTATTCCAGAATCGCCTTTGCCTTTGCAGTCTTTGTAGCCGCTTCCATGTCCATGGAAAAAATATTTCAGGCTACGGGAAAAATGATGATGACCATGATTTGCATGATGTCCGGCTGCGTTGCCAACATTCTTTTAGACCCGGTTCTGATTTTTGGCTGGGGACCTTTCCCGAGCATGGGGATTGAGGGCGCCGCTCTGGCAACAGGCCTGGGGCAGATTCTCAGTCTGGTGATTTATGTAATCTGCTACTTTGCAGGAAACCTGCCGGTACGCCTTGGTTTCTCTGCAGATACCTTTCATCTGCACTTAACCGGAAAAATGTATTCTGTCGGCATTCCTGCAGCCCTGAACCTGGCCCTGCCCTCCCTGTTGATTTCCTGCCTGAACATTATTCTATCTGCATATTCTCAGATCTATGTTCTTGTTTTAGGCGTATACTACAAGCTTCAGACCTTCCTGTATCTGCCTGCCAATGGAATTGTTCAGGGAATGCGGCCAATTATCGGATACAATTTCGGCGCAAAAGAAGCTGCCAGAGTAAAAAAAATATACCATGTGTCACTCACACTCTCTGTCTGCATCATGGCAGCCGGAACCCTTCTGTGCTGGCTGATTCCCGGTCCGTTGATCGGACTGTTTTCCTCCGATACTGATACCATAGCAGCGGGAAGCACGGCCCTGAGAATTATCAGTATCGGATTTGTAGTCTCTTCTGTCTCCATCATTTCCAGCGGGGCGCTGGAGGGATTAGGTATGGGAGGCCCTTCCCTGGCCATTTCCCTGCTCCGGTACGTTTTTCTGATTATTCCAGCTGCTTTTATTTTAAGCCGGCTTTTCGGAGCGGTTGGCGTATGGCACGGATTCTGGATTACAGAATTGATTACAGCCATAACTGCATATTTCCTATATCGAAAAAAAGTATCTCTTCCGGATTCCGCACCCGAAGCCTGCTCCCATCTGCAGAACCAGTCAAATATTCCGAAATAACTTCAAAAAGCCGGCGGTTTGTGATTCTGTCACTTCCCGCCGGCTTTTTCCTCTCCATAATTCAATAAATTGATATAGTGTTTCAATAAATAGATATTGCAATCCTATCTATTTCTTAGTAACATGATCATATAGTTCCACATTAAAAATAAAGGAGCATACGTCTATGAAACCTGAATCTTATCTCATGCAGGAACGCCGCCTGTTGGAACACCACGTTCAAGCTTTCTTCGGCAGATTTGAAACCATACTGCACGAAGCTCTTTCTCCGGATGTCTCCGCAGACATCGGGATCATTCCTCCGTCCAAAGAGCGCAGCTGCCATACTCTGGTTTCCCTGGGAGAATCCTCTGCCGCTCCGAATCAGGAGCAGGGAAAATCAGACAGCATCCAGCTTTTGCTCTTCCTTCCCGGCGACTGGAATCCCGATGACCGCAGAGAAGAGCAGTACTGGCCTGTCCGGCTGCTTGCCAGACTGTCAGCAGCTGCCGGCTGCTTTCGTGAACCTCCGGCCAATGGCACTATCCTGAAAACAAATCCTCCTGCGCAGGAGAATCTGCCCATGTCCCATGCCCTTTTGCTTGCGCCTTCCTGTTCTCCCTCTGAGGGCTCCTGCTGCCGTCTTCCCGAGGGGAAAAACGTACATTTTTATCAGGCAGTCCCCCTCTATCCCGACGAGGCGGAATACGGCTGTACTGCTGGCTCCGAAGAACTGCTGAAACGGCTGAATATCTGCAATTCCATCCTCTTTCCTTTCCGGGGAGATTTTCTGGACTGTGATGAAATCAGTCAGGAAGAGGCGGAAGGACTTCTTCTGGATGACGTTTCCTGGCACCTGGAATCCATACAGGAAAAGCAGCTGCCCGCAGATACGCTTTCTGCCTGCAGTCATATGGCAGCCTGGCTGCACTGGTTTCAGAAACACAAATTTTTAACTCCGCAGCTGGAAGAAAAACTCCCGGACAGCTGCAGCAGCCTCCGGGAATTTATTCTGGAACAGCTAAACGGACAGCTTCTCCGGTCCCATTTCATACAGGAGGTTCAGGACTTTGCAGACAGCTATTACAGCGGAGAAAACGGCCCCTGTTTTCTGTCTGATCTGGAAGACTTTGCCCGAGAGTACGGCCATTCGGCTGACTCTGACTGTGCCGCCTCCTGCGCCGCGTTTCCGGAAGAAGCCTATCTTTTCCTGCCTTACAATGATGACTATATCAACTCGATATCCCGCATCATAGAGCAGAGATGGACAAATTGGCAGCGCCAGAATAACCGCCTGTAAAAACAGAAAAGAGAGCTTGTTCTGCGGAATTATTCTGCCAGCTTTCCTGTTACACTCTGAGGAATCGTAAAGGTAACTGCCCCCATATATCCGGGTGCTACCTCGTACTCATCAAAGCTGATAACAAGCTCTCCGTTTTCATTAAAATAATAGCTTTCCTCCCCTGTGATTCCCTTAAAATTGGAATCCGGCAAATCGGTATTTAAGAAGTACGCAATATTCTCATCTCCAGCCATCTGGGCCTTCATCTGCTGCCTGATATTCTCGCTGATTGCTTCCATCTGTTCTTTGCTTCCGCCCAGAAGGCTGCCAAGAGAAACCACTTCTCCTGTTGCCTTATTGACAGTAAACACCTTTACATACTGTGTTCCGCTGGCCATAATTACCGTTGTATTAATGCGGATAGATACGTATTTTTCATTCTGAAATACCACATCATAGGACGAATCCAGCGCATAATTTCCCTGTCCCTCAGACTCCTTCAGCTCATTTTCATACATGGCAATCAGGGAATCTGCATATTGCTCCAGGTCCTGGTTTGCTGCAATTTCCGAGCTGTTTTCACTGTCTATCCAGGGAATATCCACCTTTCCTTCAAAATTCCCCTGGCTTTCCTCAAAGGTACGGAAGGTCATCACTTTAGCCAGAGCGCCGATAATCGGCAGATTCTCCATAGCATTTGCCGTGATGGGACTTGCATTTGCCAGGGTTCCTACTGTCACCAGAAATACAGCTGCCGCTGCTGCTGTTTTCTTAAAAATCCCGAATCGTCTCATACTGTTTTGTCCTTTCCTGATGTCTGTTTTCTGTTCCGTTCCGGTTATTTTTTCCTGATTCTGACTGTAAACTTCCTTCGATTTTTCATTCCTGTCCGTGTCTTTTTTTATTCGCCCTGATGCTTCAGCCTGACGCTGAATATCCCGGAAAGAAAGAATTCTTTCCTTTTCTGTTTTTGCCTGACGGATTCCTTCCAGAATTCTGTCTCTGGCTGTTTCCGGAACCGGAATTTCTCCGTATTTTGCCTTCATATCCAATGCCCTCTGCTTAAATTCCATTTCCAGAAAATCCAGTTCTTCCGGATATTCTGTTCTTTCTTTTTCTATTTTTTCTTGTTCTGTTCTTTCTTTTTCTGTTACCGCTTTTTCTGCTTTCTCCTTCATGCTGCTCTCCTCCAATATTCTGTCCTTATGCCAGTTTCTGTTTCAATTCCCGCAGAGTACGGTAAAGCCGGCTCTTTACCGTATTAACATTTTCATCTGTTATTTCCGCAATTTCCTCCAGCTTTCTGTCCTCAAAAAACCGGAGAAGAATCAGAGTCTTCTGTTCCTCTGTCAGACTGGCCAATGCATTCTGCAGATCTGAATTTTTGTATTGTGCATAAACAGAAAGAGTTTCCGCCTCATCCAGAGACACCGTCTCCCGCCGCTTCCGCAGCTGGCTGATTGCCGTATTAATTACAATCCTGTAAATCCAGGTTTTTGCAAAAGCAGGAGTTTTCAGCTTATCTGCCTCCCGAATTGCTTTATATGCGCTTTCCTGAACAATGTCCAGGGCGTCCTCCTCATTTCCCACATATCCGTAAGCCAGGCGGTAAAGCTGCCTGTAATTTTCTGTCAGCACATCTTCTATTATCTTTTCACAGCTGTTCATGTTATTTTGTGCCTTTCTTGTTTGTTTTCTATTTATTTGACGTCTCCTCCTGTAAGAAAGTTTCATCTTTGCTTTCTTTTTTTCTGTTTGCTGGTACAATAGAAGTAACTATTTAGGACGGCGGGAGAACTGGAAGAAAAAGAAAAACCCGTTCTTCTGGCCCCTTCTGATGCGATTGTCAGAGTTACTCTGTCCAGCATCTGTACCAGTGATCTTCACATCAAACACGGCTCTGTTCCCCGCGCCGTTCCGGGAATTACCGTCGGTCATGAAATGGTGGGAATCGTAGAAGAAACCGGGTCTTCTGTTACAAAAGTAAAGCCCGGAGACCGGGTGACTGTCAATGTCGAAACCTTCTGCGGCCATTGCTTTTTCTGCCGCCAGGGCTTTGTCAACAACTGCGAGGATCCCGATGGCGGATGGGCTCTGGGCTGCCGGATCGACGGCGGTCAGGCAGAGTACGTCCGCGTACCCCAGGCCAACCAGGGACTGAACCGGATTCCCGATTCTGTCTCTGATGAACAGGCACTTTTTGTGGGCGATATTCTGGCTACAGGCTACTGGGCTGCACGGATTTCCGAGATCAAAAAAGAGGACACTGTCCTTATTATCGGAGCTGGTCCTACCGGTATCTGCACACTCCTGTGCGTTTTATTAAAAGAGCCAAAACAGGTTATTGTCTGTGAAACCGATCCCCTGAGAGCCGACTTTGTCCGCCGTCATTATCCTCAGGTTCTTATCTGCAATCCTGCCGAAGAAGATATGGAAACATTTGTAAAATCTCACACGGACCATGGCGGGGCTGATGTGGTACTGGAAGCTGCCGGTGCAGAAAATACCTTTGAAATGGCCTGGAAATGTGCCCGCCCCAATGCCATTGTAACTGTAGTTGCTCTTTACGACAGCCCTCAGATTCTGCCGCTTCCTGATATGTACGGAAAAAATCTGACCTTTAAAACAGGAGGGGTAGACGGCTGTGACTGCGAGGCAATTTTGAAACTGATAGAAGAAGGAAAAATCGACACCACACCGCTGATTACCCACACACTTCCCCTGAGCCAGATCGAAACGGCCTATGAGATCTTTGAAGAAAAAAAGGACGGGGTAATCAAGGTTGCTGTAAAACCCTGATACCCCATCCCTGTTCCTTTAAAGCTACTCAGCAAAGAAGCGCTCTTCCACCTCTTTCACCGGCATTTCCCTGCCGGTAAACAACTGGAAGGCGGCAGCTCCCTGCCACAGCAGCATACCGATTCCTCCGATTACCTGACAGCCTGCCTCCTTCGCCTCGCGAAGCAGGCGGGTTTCCAGAGGATTGTAAACCGTGTCGGCCACAATCAGCCCCGGATGAAGAAGCTCTGCCGGAATCAGTGTGTCTCCGTCCATCGGCTTCATTCCAACCTTTGTGGCATTGATCAGAATATCACTGTCTCTTACTGCCGCTGCCAGACGCTCCTGATCCTCCAGATCGCACATTTCAGCCCTGCAGTCCGGAACCTCTCCGGCCAGCTTTTCTACAATTTTCTGACCGCTGGCAAAGAACTCATCTTTGCGGTTGAAAATCGTAATTTCAGCCGCTCCTTCCAGGGCTGTCTGGATGCTGATGGCATTAGCTGCGCCGCCGGTTCCCAGAATCAGCAGCTTCTTTCCCTTCACCTCTACGCCATGGGCGCGAAGGTTGTCTGTGAATCCCCGGCCGTCTGTATTGTATCCAATCAGCTTTCCTTCTTCTGATACAACAACCGTATTGCAGGCGCCAATCATCCGGGCTGCCGGACTGATTTCATCGAGATAATCCATTACCGCAGTCTTATCCGGCATGGTAATATTAAATCCCTTTACCTGAAAGGTTTTGATTGCCTCAATTGCCTTTCCCACCTGATCCAGCGGCACATCAAAGGCCAGATAAGCGCCGTCCACTCCTGTGCGGGCAAAGCTGTAATTGTACATGGCCGGAGAGCCGGAATGACCTACCGGAGAGCCAATCAGGCAGTAAAGCTTCGTATGTCCTGTAATTCTGTTTTCCATCACAAACTCCTCCTCAAATCCTTTTGTTTACCCATTTTACACTGAGAAAGGATTTTTTTCCAGACCTGTTTTTATTTTTTACTGCCGGCTGCATTTTGTTTGCCCTTCCCCGGCCTAACGGTTTACATATCTCCACAAGGTTGTTCTGCTGATTCCCAGTTTTTTTGCCGCTGCAGTCTGATTTCCTCCGCACAGGCTCAAAACGTGAAGAACTATTTCCCGGTTCATACTGTCCAATGACTGCTCCAGGTTTAAAAAGAACTCCTGACCGGCCGGCTTTTTCGCGTTTTCTTCCCTGTCAGCCCCGGAGAAAAATTCTCCCTCCTCTTTTAGAATCTGTTCGATGGTTTTTCCAGAGATATAGGCCTGCTCTGTCTCCAGCACTGCCTTCTTCAGAATTCTCTTAAACTGTGTAATATTACAGGGATAATCATACTCCTTCAGCAGCCGGGCTGCCTCCTCGTCCAGGCCTACCGCCTGTCTGCCCAGCTCCTGATTTAAGGTGTCAATATAAATAGCAGCAGCGGAGCCCAGATCCCCCCGCTGTTCCCGCAGAGGCTTTGCCGTCACATGAACTGCCCCCAGCATATTCGTATATTCCAGAGCCGTGTGAGGAACACCCTTTCCCCGGGGCTGTGTGCAGGAAAAAATCAGCCGGTTTCTCACATGGAGATTGGTATCCAGAATAATAGACAGCAGACGCTTCTGCCTCTCCTGGGAAAGAGATTCCAGGTTACAGATATAAATGGTATTTCCATTATCTGTAAAAGGAGAATTATAATGATTAATCAAAAATTCCCAGGTTTTATCGTTGAGAAGGGAACAGTTTACCACATAAAGAGGACTGTCCCTCCAGGCGCTTTTTGCATAATAAATACAGGCTACCCGATCCTTTCCCGTTCCAACCTCTCCCGTAATCATCAGCGGAGAAGAATTGCCCGCCATCATTTCCGTACTGGCAACAATCTCCCTGGCCCGCTCTGTATTGCTGTAAAAGCTTTCCAGAAAATTCTGAAGAGCCCTCTCCTTATCCAGAATGGTAATTCCGTATTTGGAATAAGCCATGGGAATTTTGGAGGGCATCACCCGGAAAATCACATAATCTGCAGCGTCCGTATCTGACAGCTGAGAACGGACAGAATACATCTGGCCCCCCAAGGTCACAAAAAAGGAACGCCGTTTTCCACCGCGGCATCGCGGCAGTTCTTTTTTCAGCTGCTGGGCCATCTCCTCTGCCATCTCCTCCTCCAGGGTGGAATAGAGACTGTTTCCCTCTGTATCCAGAATCAGATAACGGTTTGAACTGCTATGTACCAGGGTTTCCAGCATAGAAAAGGATTGATACAGCTTTTCGTGCTTCGACCAGCTGTCCACCGCATGATCAATTGCCGATTTCAGACTTTCTACACTGGAGGTTAATAAAATGGGAGTGATTCCAATAAGCTTTGCATATTCATAGGGAATCATATCGCAAATCACTGTTTCATATCCCTGCTCCTTCATCCGATCTAACAGGCTCCCGGAATCTGACCAGTTATTGATAGAAAAAGAGAAAATATCGATCTTGATCTTCAGCAGATCGCAAAGGTTTTTTGCTATATCTGTCAAAGAATGGAATCCCAGAATCGCAAATTTCGTCCCCGTATTTTCTGCTATTTTAATGCACCGGAGAACGTCATAATAATCAATGCCGATATCTACCACCGGCACAGGAACTGCCTGAGAAATCATACTGGCCGTATTCGCCCGGGAAATAATCATATCGTATCCCATGCCCTGGAACAGGTGGATTTTTCTCAGTTCCGCCATATTATTAAAAAAATTGATTCAACCATGCGCGGAAATATTGCCATGGAAATCCGGGCAGTCGATGAGGCCTTTCGCCCGGAGCTTATTATCTTCGCTCCGGCTCTTCCGGCACTGGGAAGAACTACTGTGGACGGGGTTCAGCGTCTGCACGGCGTGGAAATCTGCAAAACAGAGCTTTCCAGAGATCCCAAAAATCCTGTGGTGGAAGACAATCTGGTCAGTCTTCTGAGTCGGATTTATGAAGAAAAGATTCAGCTGAAACGTCTTCCTGAGATCCGGAGCAGTTCATTTTCTCTGACTGAAAGCCGTATTTTTGTATGTGATGCAGAAACAGACGAGGATCTTTCCCGCATTGTCCAGGCCGCAGACAGCAGCCAAAAGACGACTCTTTACATTGGGACTGCAGGCATTGCCGACCGCCTCATGGAGCTGGAACGGCCGTCTTTCCCTGCACTGGGAGTAGCTGCCAGCATCAGCACCGTAACAAACCGCCAGATGCACTTCTGCGAACAGCAGGGCATCACCCTGATCCGTCTTCCTGTAGACAAAATCCTGCAGGGCAGCGACACGGCAGAGCGTTATGTACAGGAAGCTGTCGATGCCTTAAACCGCGGCGAAGACACTATCTTTCTTACAGATACAGCCTACAATCGGGAGCTTCTGGAAGCTTCCTACCAGGCGGGCGATACCCTTGGCCTCACTCCCCTGGAAATCGGCGATCGGGTCCGCTCAATTATCGGTCACGGCGCTACGGAAATTCTCAGACAGGCAAAGGTCTCCGGAGTTTTCCTTACCGGAGGGGACACTGCTCTTGGCCTGCTGATGAACATTGGCGCAGACGGTTCGGAGATCCTGTCCGAAATTATGGTGGGAATCCCCCTGATTCAGGTTAAAGGCGGCGAATTTGACGGGCTGAAGCTGGTAACAAAAGCCGGAGCCTTCGGCGCAGATGATGCCATTGCCTTTGCTATGCGTAAATTAAAGGAACATTTATAAATATCACACATCCATTACAAGGAGGTATTCACATGAAGGAATTTTTACTGCCCTACGGAAAAGAAAAACTGACCGCTGCTATTGAGGAAGAGCATCTGGCCGGTGTCCTGCTCTCTGAGCTGCACAGCTACAAAGCTCCAAAAAGCGGTTCTGACCTGGTTCAGGATGCTCTGGAGCACCCCATCGGTACTCCCAGACTCTGTGATATGGCTGTGGGAAAGAAAAATATCGTAGTCATCTCCTCTGACCATACCAGACCGGTTCCCAGCCACATTATGATGCCGCTCATTCTGGCAGAAATCCGCAAAGGCAACCCGGACGCAGACATTACCATCCTGATTTCCACCGGACTTCACAGAACCACTACCCAGGAGGAGCTGACTGACAAATTCGGCCCGGAAATTATGGCAAATGAAAAAATCATTGTCCATGACTGTGATGACAACGATAACCTGGTATACCTGGGCAAGCTTCCTTCCGGCGGCAACCTGATCATTAACCGTCTGGCTGCAGAAGCAGATCTTCTTGTAGCAGAGGGCTTTATTGAGCCGCACTTCTTTGCCGGCTTCTCCGGAGGAAGAAAGAGCGTGCTTCCCGGCGTTGCCAGCCGTGAGACCGTTATGTACAACCACAACTCCGGCTTCATCGCAGATCCTCATGCTCGCACCGGTGTGATTGAAGGCAATCCGATTCACAATGACATGCTTTATGCTGCACGTGCTGCCAGACTGGACTTTATCGTTAATGTTGTTATCGATGCTGCCCATGATCCTATTTTTGCGGTGGCCGGCGACTGCGATCTGGCTCACAGAGTCGGACGTGAATTCCTGGCTTCCAAATGTCAGGTAGACGCTGTTCCTGCCGATATCGTTATTTCCACCAATGGCGGATATCCTCTGGATCAGAATATTTATCAGTCTGTAAAGGGTATGACTGCCGGAGAAGCTACTGTAAAAGAAGGCGGCGTCATCATTATGCTTTCCAAGGCCGCTGACGGACACGGCGGCAAATACTTCCATGAAACCTTCCGGGATGAAAAGGATCTGAACCGGATGATGCAGACCTTCCTGGACAGAAAACCAGAAGAAACCATCATCGACCAGTGGCAGTCCCAGATTTTTGCCCGTCTGCTGCTGAAAGCAACTGTAATCTTCATCTCCTCCTGTGATGACCAGCTGGTAGAGGATCTTCATATGGTTCCGGCACACAGCATGGAAGAGGCTATGGAAAAGGCAAAAGCCATTGTTGGAAAAGACGACTACAAGGTAACAGTAATCCCGGACGGTGTTTCCGTCATTGTAAAAGAATAACGCAGGGAGGTTCTGTCTAATGAAATTTATTCTGATACCGGACTCTTTTAAAGGTACTTTAAGCTCCGCCCAGATTTGCGGAATTATAAAAGAAAAAGTGGATCTTCATTTTCCCGGTTCTGAATCTGTCAGCGTACCGGTTGCCGACGGCGGAGAAGGCTCTGTAGATGCCTTTATCACTGCTGTTGGAGGCACAAAGGTTACGGTTCCTGTAAAGGGCCCTTATTTTGAAGATATCGAATCTTATTACGGGCTGATCGACAACGGAAGCACTGCTGTTATTGAAATGGCGGCTGCGGCAGGCCTTCCTATGGTAGAGAACCGGAAAAACCCGAAAAAAACCACAACCTACGGAGTAGGCCAGCTGATCCTGGCTGCCGCAGAAAGCGGCGTTAAAAAAATCATTGTAGGACTGGGCGGTTCCTGCACCAATGACGGCGGCTGCGGAGCAGCCGCAGCTGTCGGTGTAAAATTCTACGATAAAAACGGAGAATCCTTTATTCCTACCGGCGGCACTATCATTGATATTCAGCGCATTGATCTGAGTCAGAAAGCTCCTGTTCTGGATCAGGTGGAAATCGTAACCATGTGCGATATTGATAATCCCATGTACGGCCCCACCGGTGCTGCCCATATTTTCGGACCACAGAAGGGCGCAGACGAAGCAATGGTTCTGGAGCTGGATGAAGGAATTAAAAATTTAAGCCGTGTGATTCTGGATGCATCCGGTCAGGACATCAGCCAGATTCCCGGAACCGGCGCTGCCGGAGCTATGGGCGCTGGTATGATTGCCTTCTTTGGCTCCCGGCTTCAGATGGGAATTCAGACTGTTCTCGACACCGTAAAATTTGACGAGATGATTGCTGATGCAGACTATATTTTTACCGGCGAAGGAAAACTGGATTCTCAGAGCCTTCGCGGAAAGGTTGTTATCGGTATTGCAGAAAGAGCGAAAAAGCAGGACAAGAAAGTCATTGCCGTGGTAGGCGGCGCAGATGACAGCGAAATTGCCCGTGCTTATGAGATGGGAGTTACTGCTGTATTTCCTATTAACCGTCTTCCTCAGGACTTCTCTGTCAGCAGATATCACAGCGAGGAAAACCTCGCTTACACTGTAGACAATATTCTTAGGCTGATTGCTGCTAAATAGAAATACCGATTACCAATTGAATTTGTAAAGGGGGATACTTTAATGAAGATTTTACAGACCGTGAAAAAAATTCCCGGAGGTCTTATGGTTGTTCCGCTTCTTTTGGGCGCCATTGTCAATACCTTCTTTGGCGGAACCATATGGACCATGTTTGACGGAACCTTTACCACTTATCTGTGGAAATCCGACGCTATGCCGATTCTGGCCGTATTTATCTTCTGTAACGCTACTACCATTAACTTTAAAAAAGCCGGCGTTACGATTTATAAAGGCGTTGTTATCACAGCCGTAAAAGTAGGACTTGGAATCATTATCGGCCTGATCTGCGGCAATCTGTTTGGAGAAGCCGGTTTCCTGGGTCTGTCCACTCTGGCAATCGTCGGCGCTCTGGCCAACTCTAACGGCGGCCTCTATGCTGCTCTGGCCGGAGAATACGGAGATGCAACTGACGTAGGTGCTGTTTCCATTCTGTCCATTAACGACGGTCCCTTCTTTACCATGGTGGCCCTGGGCGCTGCAGGCGTTGCAAAGATCCCCATGTCCATTCTGGTAGGCTGTATCATTCCTGTTATTGTGGGCTGTATCCTTGGAAATCTGGATGAGGATATTCGGAAATTCTGTGAGCCGGGTGCTTCCATGATGATTCCCTTCTTCGCTTTCCCGCTGGGAGCAGGCTTAAATATCATGAACCTGTTAAAGGCAGGCGCACCTGGAATCCTTCTGGGTGTTGCATGTACTCTGCTTACCGGTATCGGCGGTTATCTGGTATACAAGCTCCTCCACATGAATCGCCCGGAGGTAGGCGGCGCTATCGGAACCACCGCAGGCAATGCAGCAGCAACTCCCGCTTCTGTTGCTGCAGTTGACGCAACCCTTCTGGCAGTTGCAGAAGCCGCAACCGCTCAGATCACCGCAGCAATTATTGTAACTGCAATCTGCTGTCCGCTTCTGGTTTCCTGGCTCCATAAATTCGAAGAGAAGAAAAGAGCTGCAAAATAACCGGAATCCGGAATGTATTTCTCTGTGAACCAAAACCAGCCGGAACAGTACCTATTTACTGCTCCGGCTGTGCGTATTTCAGGAAAGGAATGAAACTCTTATGAACAATAAAAAAATCATTGGAATTACTATGGGGGATCCGGCCAGCATAGGACCGGAAATTACTGTGAAAGCCTTTGCTGATCCATCTCTGTACCAGCTTTGCCGTCCTCTTGTTGTAGGTGACGCCGGCGTGATGGAAGCCGCTCTTCCGATTGCAGGTCACGAAGAATTGCGGATTCATCGGATTCAGAATGTCTCTGACGCACTCTTTGCCTTTGGAACCATTGATGTTCTGGATATGGGACTGATTGACGTTTCCCGCCTTCAGAGAGGACAGGTATCTGCGGAATGTGGAGACGCTGCCCTCCGCTATGTTACCAAGGTTATTGAGCTGGCCATGGCGGGAGAAATTGATGCCACTGTTACAAATGCCTTCAACAAAGAAGCCGTCAATCTGGCCGGACATCATTATTCCGGACATACAGAAATCTATGCGGAGCTGACAGGAACTAAAAACTACACCATGATGCTGGCCCATGAAAACCTCCGGGTAGTTCATGTTTCTACTCACGTTTCTCTCCGGGAAGCCTGCGATCGGGTGAAAAAGCAGAGGGTTCTCGATGTGATCCGCATTGCGGATCAGGCCTGCCGCGATCTGGGAATCGAAAAGCCCCGCATTGGAGTTGCCGGGTTAAATCCGCACAGCGGTGAGCACGGCCTGTTTGGACGTGAGGAAATTGACGAAATTATTCCCGCAATTGAAGCAGCTCAGGCAGAGGGCATCTGCGCAGACGGCCCCGTCCCGCCGGACACAGTATTTTCTAAGGCCCGCGGCGGCTGGTATGATATTGTCGTAGCCATGTATCACGATCAGGGACATATTCCCTTAAAGGTCGTAGGCTTTGTCTACAACCACGACAAAAAAGCCTGGGACGCCGTAGCCGGCGTAAACATTACCCTGGGACTTCCTATTATCCGGGTATCGGTCGATCACGGCACAGCCTTCGATCAGGCTGGAACCGGAACCGCCAGTGAACTGAGCCTGCGCAACTCCATCGAGTATGCTGTAATGTTTGCGGAAAATCGGAAATAGCTTTGTATATTTTCCACATAGAAACAGGAAAATCCGCCAAAAAATATACAAAACCGTGAAATTGTGCTGTGAACCATAGAAAAGTCTTCTTGTAGAAGGAGCGCTTACAATGATATGCTAAGCTTATCAAATGAATAAAGCGCGCGTATTCAAAATAATTAAGAAGGGAAGACAGTTATGAAAAAAGTAATCAGTTTATCTATGGCAGCAGTCATGACTGTAAGTATGGCTGGATGTGGCAATAATCAAACCACACAGGAAAGCACCGTTTCCGAATCTGCAGCAACAACAGCAGAAACTGAAGCAGAAACTACGGCTGCAGAAACCTCTCCATTTGAAGAAAGCAGCAGCGAAACGCTTTCCTGGGATATGGCAGAGGAAATCCTCACTCATATCAGTGATCCGGAATTTCCTGACTATGAAGTAAGTGTTCTGGATTATGGTGCTGTTCCTGGAGATGGAAAACTGGATACCGCCGCCATTCAAAGCGCCATTGATGAAGTAAGCACCAAGGGCGGCGGAAAGGTAAGCATTCCCGCTGGAGATTACGACACCGGAGCCATTACTTTAAAAAGCAATGTAAATCTTTGCCTGGAAGAAGAAGATACGATTCTCAAATTTACCAGGGACATTACCCATGAAAACTATCCTCTGGTATTTGCACACTATGAAGGTTCCAAGCTGTATAACTGGAGTCCGTTTATCTATGCTTATCAGCAGGAAAACATTGCCGTAACCGGAAAAGGAACTCTGGACGGACAGGCAGACAAGGATACCTGGTGGAACTGGAGCCGAAAATACAATGAAGACGGCACCACATCTAACCCATCCTCTGCAGATGCAAAGCTTCTGCGTAAGATGACCGATGATGGTGTTCCGGCAGAGGAACGAGTTTTCGGTGAGGGTCATTTCCTCCGTCCCAACTTCTATCAGCCCATTGAATGTGAAAATGTACTGATTGAAGGCGTTACCATTTTAAACTCCCCCATGTGGGAATTAAATCCTGTTCTTTGCACCAATTTTACCGCCAGAGGTGTTCATATTGACACCCACGGTTACAACAATGACGGCTGTGATCCGGAAAACTGCAATTATGTGCTTATTGAAGACTGTTACTTTAATACCGGTGATGACTGTATCGCAGTAAAGGCCGGACGAAATCGGGACGGACGTGAACTTGGTGAGGCCGGCTTCCCAACTCAGAACCTGATTATCCGCAATAACATCTTTGCTGACGGCCATGGCGGCATTGCCTGCGGCAGTGAGATGAGTGGCGGCATTAAAAATCTCTTCGCTGATAACAATACCTTTGACAGCCCCAACTTAAACTATGCACTGCGTTTTAAAACCAATGCGCAGCGCGGAGGCGCCATTGAAAACGTATACCTTCGCAACTCTAAGGTAAAATCCGTAGGAAATGCCGTTGTACATGCGACCATGCTTTACGATGTAGGACGCGACGGTGACTATCTGCCTCAGTTTAAGAATATCACGATTGAAAACCTGACCAGCAGCGGCGGTGAGTATGGTATTTTCATGGAAGCCTTTGACGAGGTTCCGATTACCGGACTTGTTCTGAAAAATGTGGATATCACCAATGTAGGTACTGATATCCGTGCACTGAACTGGGAAGATCCGATTTTGGAAAATGTCTCCATCAATGGAAAGAGTTATCCCAGACCGGTAGAAACTAAGATGATCGGTACTCCAGTTCCAGGCGAAAAAATCGAAGGCAGCTCCGTTCTTCTTGGCGGTGACAGCTCTGAACTGACCTATGAATGGAAAATGGCTGACGCTGTTGACGGATCCTACGAAACTGTTGGAACAGACAAAACATTTTCCGTTCCTGCTGATGCAGCCGGCAAATACCTGACTCTGACAGCAGCAGACAAAAAAGGGAATACTCAGACCAGCATGGCTTACAAAATTTTGAAAGAGAAAAAGGCCGCTGGTGTTACAGATGATGAGGAAGTGATCCGCGCAGCTGTAAAAGGCTATATTGATGAAGATGAGGTTCTTGATCTGAACCGGGAAATCACCAACCGCGACTGTGCAAAGCTGCTTGGCAAGCTGTGGGGTCTGACTGCTCCCAAGGAGACAGTTGTCATCTCTGATGTTCCAGAATCTGACCCGGATTACGGTGTAATTGCAGCAGTTGTTGAAGCTGAAATGATGAACTTAAAGGATCCCAACGCTACAGGTGCCCAGGGTACCCTTTACAATGCCGGCGTCACTCAGGATGAGGCCGCAAAGAGAACCGCTTTCCTCCCGGACGCTTCCATCAACCGCGACGAAATGGGCTACATTGCCCTGCTCTCCTGCGGCGTTCCTTACAACGAAACGCTGGGAACAGAACCAAAATTTGATGATGCGGCAGAGATCGATTCCGCATACGAGGATAACGTCGGCGCCAGCCAGTATTTTGGTTTCGTAGAAGCAAAGGAAGGAAATAAATACATGCCTAAGGACAAGACTACACTGGGCGAATTAATCCACATTGTAACCCGCATTTCTGATTTTGCCAACAAATAAATTTCTCCTTTTACTGCAGGGCCCGAAGACCTTTGTCTCCGGGCCCTGTGTGACTCTCCGTCTGGCAGAAGCATGCTTTCTATGCTATAATAACCTCAGACTGCAAAGGAGAACTTTAATTATGAACCATATAAAAACAATCCGCCAGCATTTATCCTCTGTTAAGGTACGTGTTCTGATTTTCCTGTGTTTTATGAGCGCTCTGTTTGTATTTTCCAATGTATATTCCATTTATCATGGCCTCCGTTCCGAACAGCAGTTTAACCGAGTGCTGACAAAATATTACTCCATTAATCAGTTTATGACTGTCTTTTCTGACAGTCCTGTTCTATTTGAAGAATATATTGAAGACAAATCTGAAGAAAACTGGATGCGCTTTATCAACAATGAGCTCCATGTTCAAAATGCCTTGCGGAAAATGACACAAGAAGCAGATGGTATGTCTCTGGAAAGCTTTCTGCTGATGCAGTCTGTTAAAAATACCTATCTGAACTACTATTCCATTGCCAGAAATGGACTTCCTGCCAACCATGAAATCCGCCAGCTGATTCTCATGAAACAAGCTGCTTCCCAGATTGAAACCTATACTGCAGAGCTTCTCCAGGACAGCCTTACCTTTGGTACTGATGTTCACCGGGAAATGCAGCGCCGCATGAATCAGGAACAAAAAATTTCCATGATTCTCGTAGCTGTGGTTTTTGCTGTTTCTGCTCTTTGTCTGACCTATATGAAACAGAGGATCCTAGATCCCCTAAATCGACTTTCTGAAACAGTAGAGGAAATTGCAAAAGAGAATTTTCAGGCAGACGATCTTCCGACAGGACGAAAGGATGAAATCGGTAACTTAAATCTGGCAGTTAACCGGATGAAGCTGGCTATGCGTGATACCATTGGCGCACTGAAAGAAAAGCAGGCTCTGACTCAAAAAGTCCATACTCAGGAATTGGCTCTGATCAACCGTCAGAAAATGCTGGAAAAAGCCAGATTTTCCCTTCTTCAGTCCCAAATCAATCCCCACTTTCTTTTTAATACTTTAAATGTTATTGCCGGAGCAGCCGCTCAGGAACAGGCCAGAGACACCGGCGAGCTCATCCGCAGTCTTTCTGATTTTTTTCGCTATACCCTAGAAAACAAACAGGAACGGGTTCTTCTATCCCAAGAACTGCAGATGACAGGACGTTTTATGTATATTCAGCGAAAACGCTTCGGCAAACGGCTTCTGTACCGTTTGCGGGTAAATGTCGAGCCGGATCACTACCGCCTACCGCCCTTTACTCTCCAGCCACTCATTGAAAACAGCATCCGTCACGGAGTTCTTGTCAAGGAATCCGGCGGTTCAGTAGGCATTCATATCCGGGAAAGCGGAGGAGATCTGGTTATCCATGTACTGGATAACGGCGTTGGAATGGAAAAGGAACAGGTTTCCGCGCTGCAGTCTGCAGCCTCCCAGACACCTCTGAATACAGAAACTGCTGCCAGCAAATTCAGTTCTGCTGTCAGCTTTGGAAGCACGGGGCTAGGCGTCTGCAATGTTTTTGAACGGCTTCACCTGAGTTTCCCTAACAGCCGTATGCGTATTTACAGCAAACCCGGTTCTGGTACCTGTATCGAAATCAGACTTTCTCTGGAGGAATGCAAAGATGTTTAAAATACTGATTGCAGATGATGAGGAACTGTCCCGTTCCGTAATTCGCTGTATTCTGGAATATTATTTCAAAGGAAAATTTCTTTTATTTGAGGCATCCAACGGCCGGGAAGCCGTATGTCTTGCCCTGGGAGAGCGGATTGATGTCGCTTTTCTTGACATTGAAATGCCCGTTATGGACGGACTGACTGCAGGATGGGAAATCAAGCAGCAGTTTCCCTCCTGCAGCGTCATATTTCTGACCGCTTACGCTCAGTTCAGCTATGCCAAACAAGCCATTTCCATGGGCGCTGCAGAATATCTGGTAAAGCCTGCTGGAGAACGTGAGGTTGCAGAAATCATTACACGGGAAATGCAGCGACATTACGCCAGTCACAGCCCGGAGACGGCTCTGACTCCCGCCCTTCCTAGAGCGTCCTCAACAGCTCTGCCAGCTGAGCCCAACAGTCCGGCTGGACAGGGCCGAGCTGCTAAAATCGCTGCCGAGGTTCGTCAGTTGATTGACACACAATACCGTCAGGAATTATCTGTGGAGGAAATGGCTGACCGCTATCAGCTTTCTGTCAACCATTTCAACAAAATATTCAAAGATTTTAACGGAATGCCCTTTCGAGAATATTTAATCAATGTGCGGGTAGAAAAAGCCAAGGAGTATCTGGGCAATCCCCAGATGAATATACGCGAGGTTGGAACTCTGGTTGGCTATATTAATCCCAACTATTTTTCCAGAATTTTCAAAAAGAAAACAGGGTTTACCCCCATTGAATACCGCAATCAGCTGTTCTTTATGTAAAACGGAGGAATATTATGGACAAAAAAAGAACTCGCCGCAGATTGACAGGACTGGTCGTTCTGCTTCTTGTTCTGGCTTCTACTGGAAGTTTCTTTTCTGCGCTTCAGAAGAAAAAAGCTGCAGAAGACAGTACCGCATCTGTTATTTCTGGCATCCAGACTGATTTTCTCACAGAACCTATGAAGCGAGACGGACAGATTATTCTTCGTCTGGCAGACAACCAGAGAGCCGAACATCCTACGTCTGTGGCCTGCGACTATTTTGCCCGTCTGGTCGAGAAACGCAGCAACGGACGAATTCACATTATTACCTATCACTCCTCTGCTCTGGGAGATGAAAAGACTGTTCTACAGCAAATGCGTTTTGGCGGTATCGACATGGTTCGAGCCTCTGTCGCTTTAATGACTGACTACAATCCAGAGCTGACTGTGCTGGAAATGCCATATCTTTACCGAAATTCTGACCACATGTGGCAGGTTCTTGACGGCGAAATTGGAAATTATTTTCTTCAAAGTATGCGAAATAACGGCATAGAAGGCCTGTGCTGGTATGATGCCGGAGCCCGAAATTTTTATACTATGGATAAGAAAATCACGAAATTATCTGATTTGAAAGGACTTTATATCCGCGTCCAGCAAAGCGCCTTTATGATGGATCTGGTCAGTATGCTGGGGGCCAATCCCGTAGAAATGCCTTATGAAATGGTAGGAAGCCAGCTGCGGGAGCACATTATTGACGGAGCAGAAAACAACATTCCCAGCTTTGTCAGCGCCCGACATAGTTCACTTGCCCCCTATCTGGTGCTGGACGGACACACACGAATCCCAGAAATGATTGTTATGAACCAGAAGGTTTTGGAGTCCCTGCCTTTTGAGGATCAAAAAATCATTCGTCAGGCTGCTCTGGAATCATCCGTTTATCAGAGAGAACTTTGGAAAAAAGAAGAAGAAAAAAATTACCAGGCCTTTCAGGAGGCTGGCGGAACCATTACAGAACTGGAAGATCTCAGCGAATTTGTGAAAAAGGTTCAGCCAATCTACGATCAATATGTTCCCCGATACGGAAACGTAATCGAGCGGATTCGTGCAGTAGGACTTACTGACTGAATCCGCTCGAAAGAGCATGGGGGTATTCATACTGCCCCTGTATTACATCATTCCTGCAATCCCGTAAACTGCCAGAGCTGCAATCCATGCCAGAACGCACTGGCCAATCACCATAGCCACTGCCCATTTGCCGCCCAGCTCCCGCTTTACCGATGCAATCGCTGCAACGCAGGGAGTGTACAGCAGACAGAATACCAGAAGAGAAGCAGCTCCTGCCATCGACAGAATGCTGTGCAGAGCCTCTGTACTGCCAAACAGCACAGTCAGAGAAGATACCACGCTCTCCTTTGCCATAAATCCGGAAATCAGGGCTGTTACAATCCGCCAGTCTCCAAAGCCTACCGGTGCAAACAGCGGAGCCAGCCATCCTGCTGCCAGAGCAAGAATACTGTTATGAGAATCTGATACCATATTCAGTCCTGTGTCAAAATTCTGCAAAAACCAGATGGCAATGGTTGCAAGAAAGATAACGGTAAAAGCCCTCTGCAGGAAATCCTTTGCCTTATCCCATAAAAGATGAAGCACGTTTCCTGCCCCTGGCATACGGTAGTTGGGCAGCTCCATAACAAACGGCACCGCCTCTCCCTTAAAGGCTGTTTTCTTGAAAATCAAAGCCATAATAATTCCCATAATAATTCCAAACAGATAAAGCCCAATCATCACCAATGCTCCATGCTGCGGGAAAAATGCCGCTGTAAAAAATGCATAAATGGGAAGCTTCGCCGTACAGCTCATGAAGGGCGTCAGAAGAATGGTCATTTTTCTGTCCCGCTCAGAGGGAAGAGTCCGGCTTGCCATAACTCCCGGCACAGTACAGCCAAATCCAATCAGCATTGGCACAATACTTCTTCCGGAAAGTCCCAGCTTTCTCAGAAGCTTATCCATAATAAAGGCAACGCGGGCCATATATCCGCTGTCTTCCAGAAGAGACAGGAAGAAGAACAGGGTTACAATAATCGGCAGGAAGCTCAGTACGCCGCCAACGCCGTTAAATATGCCGTCGATCACCAGAGAATGAACCACTTCATTCACCTGCGCCGCCTGCATGGCCTGATCCACCGCATCTGTCAGTGCTGTGATACCCGACTCCAAAATGCCCTGGAAAAATGCTCCAATCACATTAAAGGTCAGCCAAAATACCAGACCCATAATTCCAATAAACGCAGGAATTCCCGTATATTTTCCCGTAAGGAACTGGTCAATCCTTCTGCTTCTGGTTCTCTCCCTGCTTTCTCTTGGCTTGACCACTCCCTCACTGCACACATCTTCAATATAATCAAACCGCATCTGAGCCACTGCTGCCGCCCGATCCATGCCAGTTTCTTCCTCTGTCTGCCTGGAAATTTCCTCCAGAATCATGGCTTCCTTATCTGTCAGCTTTAGCTGCTCCAGAATCTTCGGATCTCCCTCCATAACCTTGCTTCCTGCAAACCGGACCGGAATCTCCGCCTGAGCGGCATGATCCTCAATCAAATGCATCACTGCATGGATTCCTCTGTGAATCCCCTCTTCCCGCTTGCAAAAATCAATCTCCAGGGGACGCTCCTGATACCGGGCCACATGAAGCGCATGGCGAATCAGCTCCTCGATTCCCTCGCCCTTGGCCGCAGAAATGGGAATTACCGGGACTCCAAGAGCCTCCTCCATTTCATTCACCTTGACAGAACCGCCGTTTTCCCGCAGCTCATCCATCATATTCAAAGCCACAACCATGGGAATCTCCAGCTCAAGCAGCTGCATGGTCAGATACAGATTCCGTTCAATATTCGTGGCATCCACAATATTGATAATGCCTCTGGGCTTTTCCCGGATAACAAATTCTCTTGTTACAATTTCCTCGCTGCTGTAGGGAGACATGGAATAAATTCCGGGCAAATCCGTAATCAATGTATTTTCATGACCGCGGATCACTCCGTCCTTCCGATCCACCGTAACTCCCGGGAAATTTCCCACATGCTGCTTGGAACCGGTCAGCTGATTAAACAGTGTAGTTTTTCCGCAGTTCTGGTTTCCCACCAGCGCAAAGGTCAAAACCTCGCTGTCCGGCAAAGGTTTTTCCTCTTTTCGATTGTGGAACTTTCCGTCCTCACCGTATCCCGGATGAAGCTTCTCTTTCTTTTGAGAATTTTTCCAGTTTTCTCTCGCTTTCAGCGATTTTTCCTTCTCCTCCGGCTCTTCAGAATGCTCCCGGGCCTCGTGAGGTTCGCTGATCTCAATATTTTCTGCATCCTCCAGACGAATCGTCAGTTCATAGCCGTGAATGCGCAGCTCAATGGGGTCACCCATCGGCGCATATTTGACAACGGTTACTTCCGTTCCCTGAATCAGGCCCATATCCAGAAAGTGCTGGCGCAGCGCACCGCTTCCGCCTACTGCAAATATGGTCGCTGTCCTTCCAATCTGCAATTCACTTAATTTCATGCTTCTTATCCTCTCCATATTAGTCTTGTCTAACTTTGCGTTTTTACTATACGATAAATGAGAAAAAAAGTCAATAAAAACATGGAACAGACTTTGCTCTCCAAATCAAAACCGGCGGAGCCGCCCTGGGCTGCTCCGCCGTAATTTTTCATCTTTATTTATTTTCCTCTAACAGGTTTCTTGCCACATAAATTCCGCTGGCCGAAGCATGGGACAGAGAGTGGGTAATTCCGCTTCCGTCTCCGATAATGTAAAGTCCCTTATGGCAGGATTCCAGCTTCTCATTGACCTGCACCTCCATATTATAGAACTTCACCTCAACGCCGTAAAGAAGAGTATCGTCATTGGCCGTACCCGGCGCAATCTTATCCAGGGCATAAATCATCTCCATGATGCCGTCCAGAATCCGCTTCGGCAGCACCAGACTCAGATCTCCCGGCGTAGCCTTTAAGGTCGGCGTAATAAATGCCTCCTCAATTCTTGCCGGAGTGGAACGCCGTCCGCGAATCAGATCCCCGAAACGCTGAACAATCACTCCGCCTCCCAGCATATTGCTTAAACGGGCAATGGATTCACCATATCCATTGGAATCCTTAAACGGCTCGGAGAAATGCTTTGCAACCAGAAGAGCAAAGTTTGTATTCTCCGTATGCTTGGAAGGATCCTCATAGCTGTGTCCGTTTACCGTAATAATACCGTTGGTATTTTCCGTAACAACCGCGCCCTTGGGGTTCATACAGAAGGTGCGCACCTGATCCCCGTATTTCTGTGTCCGGTATACAATTTTACTCTCGTACAGTTCATCTGTCAGGTGAGAAAATACCTCTGCCGGAAGCTCTACACGGACTCCAATATCCACACGGTTGGAGCTGGTAGGAATCTTCATATCCCGGCAAATCCGCTCCATCCATTTGCTTCCGCTTCTACCCACAGAAATAATACATTTTTCGCAGCTATACGTCTGTCCATTGGAGGAAATCTCATAGCCGCCGTCCACTGCAGCAACAGAATCCACCGGAGAATCAAAATAAAAATCAACCTTTTCCTTCAGCTCTGCATACAGATTTTCCAGAACCTGGTAGTTAATATCCGTACCCAGATGACGCACTGATGCATTCAGAAGATGAAGGTCATGCTGAATACATTCCTTCTTAAACTTGGAACCTGCTGTGGAATAAAGCTTCGTTCCCTCGCCGCCGTAGCGCAGGTTAATATCGTCTACATAATACATCAAATCAAGAGCCTGCTTCTTGCCGATATACTTGTACAAAGTCCCTCCGAAATCATTGGTAATATTGTACTTTCCATCTGAAAATGCTCCGGCTCCGCCAAATCCGCTCATAATAGAACAGCTCTTGCAGCCGATACAGGATTTGATCTTTTCCCCGTCAATGGGGCATTTGCGCCGGCTCAAGGCATGGCCTGCCTCAAACACGCCGACCTTTAAATCAGGGCTCTTCTGACTTAATTCATATGCCGCAAAAATTCCGCCCGGTCCTGCTCCAATAATAATAACATCATATCTCATAAAATCTCCTCCTAAAAAATAAGGTCAACTACAAAGGCATTGTAGTCAACCATTTCCGGCGGTTGGTAGAAACACCCATCCGTATTATGGGCTTATACACATGCATATCACCTTATTTAATTGTACCATGGATATTCTATTAATTCAACTTATAATCAGCCTTCCCTGCCCGAATCCGCACATGGAATCGTGATCATTGTCACATAATCCTCCTGGCTTCGGACAGCCATTTCATTCAGTCCCTCCTCGTAGGCGCAGCCTGAAAGCGTCAGACTCTTCTCCTCTGCATAATGCAGGATTTTCCGATAAACCTCTCCCAGCCGGTTCCACGGCCCCACACAGTATGCCCGCAGAAAAACCCCTTCCGGCAGAATCTCATCATAAATCTCAGAATTGCCGGGACAATACGCAAAAAAGGATTCATAGCTGTTAAATTCCCCTTTGTACACTGCATCCATGGAAATCCGGCTTCCAAAGCTGTCATAAAGATGAAACAGCTTTTTTAACCGAAGGGAAAACTCCGCTGCAACGGAAAAATCCCCTTCATCATATCTTCCGGAAATAGGCGCAGACCAGATAATTTTCCTCTCCGGAAGCGTACACAGCTCAATCTCCCCGTGCCGCGCCTCAAAGCCCGCCTGCAGCCTCTGTGATTTCTTTTCCAGAAAAGCCTGAACCGACAACAGCTCCCGGATAGACGCATCAATCAGCCGCTTCTTTTTTTCCATCATCCGGGAAAATGATTCATCTGACGGCCCTGTCACATATTCCCGGATTTCCTCAATAGACAGACCGATTTTTCTCAAAGTCAGAATCAGCTCCAGCTGTGCAAACTGAAAACAGGAGTAATAATGATAGCCGTTTTCTCCAATGACTGCAGGGCAGAAAAGCCCGATATCATGGTAATAATGAAGGGTTCGCTTATTTACTCCTGCCAGTCTGGCAAATTCTCCTGACGGATACAGATAATCGCCTTTTTTCATAAAACACCTCTTGACCGTACAGTTACTGTACATAGTATGATACCTTACAACAACAAATAATTCAATTCAGAGAGGAAGATTTTATGGAATTTACCTGTATAAAAAACAATCAGTGGCCGGAAATCAAAAAAATCTACCTGGAGGCATTCCCCCAGGCAGAACGAAAACCTTATTTGTCCCTCCGGCATTCTGTCAAAAAAGGAAAAGCCCTTCTTATGACAGCGTCCGAAAATAACCAGCTTCTGGGCTTTACTGTTCTCATTCCCTACCAGAATATGGTAATGGTTGATTATCTGGCAGTATCCTCCCGAATTCGGAGCAAGGGAACCGGAAGCTATATCATGGAACAGGTCTGCCGTCAGTTTTCAGATAAAAAAATCGTTCTGCTGATTGAACGCCTGGATGACACTGCAGAAAACAGCAGCCAGCGAATTGCACGCAGGAAATTTTATCTGAAAAATGGATTTTCCTCCTCCGGACTCTTTATTACCGGCACAAGCGGGGAAATGGAAATCCTGAATTACGGAGAAAAGGTTTCCCGGGAAGAGTATCTGAGTCTTCAGAAATACGCTCTTGGAAACCTGTTTTTCAGGCTTTCCCAAATCCGTATTATCCAGGAATCCACCTCGGAATGCTGAGCATTCACCAGGTCTGCCGGAGTACTTTTGCAGATTTTTCAGATAGCCTGCTTTAACACATACTGCTCCACAAACTGAGCCACCCCGTCTTCATAATTGCTGCAGGTCACATAATCCGCGCACTGCTTTACCGCCTCTCCAGCATTATCCATGGCGACGCCGATACCTGCATGCTTCAGCAGTACGGCGTCATTACTGCCATCGCCAAATGCCATTACATTGCTTAATTCCAGGTTCAAAAAGCTGCAGAGCCACTTCATTGCGCTTCCCTTGCTGACACCTTTTTTTGTAAGCTCCAGCCCGTATCCATCCGATGTTATGGTAAAGCAGCCGCAGGCCTCCAGCTCTTTTTCAGCCCCCTGCCAGCCCTCTGCGTCCTGGCAGATAATATTGATTTTCGTAACCTGAGGCCCGCCGAAAGGCTCCTCTCCTTCCTGATTTTTCTGAATCTTATCGCAGTATTTTTCAAAGGAATCTACAGTAAGATATCGTTTTTCTCTTAAAAAATCCTCCTGGATTTTTGTCAGATGAAGCTGTCCCGCCTGGCTTAAAAGCTGCTTTTCTACTACAATTCTGCCGTCTGAAACAAGCTCCACAAAGGCGTGATATTTTTTCCCGATTCTGACAGCCGCCCTGAGCTGTTCTGCCGCAACCGGCTGGCAATAAAGCACCTGCTCTGTGCCGCCCCGGTAAATAACAGCTCCGTTTTCTGAAATCAGATAATCCGGAAGCGGAAGCTTTGAAAAGGGTACAATGGAGCGGCATCTTCCTGTGGCAACCACATACAGCATTCCTTCATTTACCGCACGTTCAACAGCTCTGTAGTTTCTCGGGGAAACCTCATTGTCATGATGAAGCATGGTTCCGTCCAGATCCGTTGCCAGTATTCTTATTATATTATGCATATGTTTTCCTCACAAACTCCTCAATCGGTGTTCCATCTGTATCCGGCAGCTCCACGCCCAAAAGCATGGCATAAGTCGGAGCCTGGTCAATCAGACGGCCCTTCTCCAGTACTGCAGATTCTGCAAAATCCGGTCCCTTGGCCATGAAAACCGGCTGTGGTCCTTTCTGCGGATAATATCCGTGGGAAGCCCTTCCATACCGGTAATCTCTGTCTCCAAAGCTCTCCACCAGAGGCCCGGATGTATTTTCCCCAAAGGAGGTATAATCATCAGATTCAAGGACAAAAGAAAACGGCCCATTCAGTCTGTATTTTTCCTCTGCCTCCTCTGCAGTAAGAACCTCACCGATTCCATAAACTCCTTCGTTTCTCATCCAGCGAAGCAGCTGAAATACCCGCTGATACAGCTTTTCATCCAGAGGATTCTTCAGATATACAACTGCAGAAAGTCCGTTAGAAAGGCAGTACGCCCGCCAGTCTGCAACATATCCGTCCTCCCTTACATCCAGAAATCCATAGTCTGCCAGCATTACGTTCAGATTCATAATCCTCTGCACCTCCATCTGGCCGTGATCACTGGTCACCACCAGATTTGTCTGCTCTGCAAGTCCCAGCTCCTCCTGCACACCCATCAGCTGCTGAACAAACCGGTCTGTATCCACAACAGCCTGAGACACTCTTTCATGAAATACTCCGTACTGATGTCTGGCTCCGTCAATATTGGCCGGGTGAATCAGTATAACATCCGGCTGCTTCTCCCGCAGAATATCGCAGGCGCAGGCAATGATAAATTCATCAATATAAGGATGTCCCCATTCCTTCAAAATCGAGCTGTTTTTTTCCACAATCCGAATCATGTCTTCCTCGCAGCCCATCTTCCGGAATGCCTGTTCTATAGTTTCCCCGTTTTCCGGAACATATTCCGGAATCTTATAGTCAATATCCTTGTGACATCCTGTTACCGGCCAGAATACTGCAGCTGTAGTCAGTCCTTTTTCCCTGCATGCCGTAAAAATATCCCGCGAACAGATTACGTCTGCATAACGGTTCCAGGGCGTCGGTTTCTGATTAAAAGCCAGAACAAAATTGCTGGTAACTCCATGACGATCAGGATAATTTCCCGTCATCATCGTCGTGTGACAGGGATAGGTTACCGTCGGATAAACAGACTCCACACGGTTGATTCTGCAGCCGCCGTCCAGATATTTCTGATATCCCGGTAAGGTGGAAAACAATTCCAAATCCTCCGTTACCATGGCATCAGCAGAAAGTATAATTAACTTGTTTTTCATTTTATTTCTCCTCATAAAAACGATAAAATCCTATTGATTTAAAATTTTATTCACCTTTATTTCCAGGTCAGCCAAAGTCGCATCAATATCGCTGTTATTTATATAAATCGCGTCAAGTGCGGCCTTCATGGCCTCTCCTGCCTCTGTATAATTCGGGTTGGAATATGCCGCACGGTTTGCATAAGTAAGCTGATCCAAAGCCACACGGGCCATAGGCATTTCTTCAAAATAAGCCTTCATTGTCTCTGATTCTCCGGCGCTCTTTCTTGCAGGCAAATAACCGGTTTTAATCGAAGATTTTACTGTCTGCTCCGTGTCAGTCATAAAGCGGATAAACTCCCAGGCTGCTTCCTTTTTCTTATCAGGAAGCTTACTCATCATAACAAGATTACAGCCGCCGGTAGGGGTTCCATAACACTCTTCCATAGGAATAAATCCCACTCCCAACTCAAATCCCAGCTCGTCGGCCATAGATGAAAATTTCGTCAAATCACCGGTAGAGCTGAACCAGATAGCCGTATCTTCATTCTGCACATCTGCTGTTACCTTATCGGATTCTGTGTTATTAAAAGCATGTACCACGCCCTGATCAATCAAATCCCGGAAGAATCCTATCACTTCTTTTCCTGCCTCTGAATTCAGGTTGGTTGCCGTCTCATCATCATTTAAAACAGAGCTTCCATGCTCTATCATAAAAGCATCAAGAGTCCAGATATAGCTGTACTGGGAAATCCCGTATCCCCCGGTTTTCTCATGTACGGCCACTGCCATTTCCTTTAAATCATCCCAGGTTTTCAGATTCGCCCCGTCATATCCTGCTTCCTTCAGAAGGGTATTATTGTAATACATAATAGGGGTGCTTCTCAGGTAAGGAAGGCCATAGCAGGAACCATCAACCTGACCGTTTAACAAAAGAGCATCATAAAAATCTGTCATATCTATTCCTGATGCTTCAATATAGGAATCCAGCGGCTCAATCACCCCGTTTTCGGCAAATCTTCGAATGGAACTGATCTCCATAACAGAAACATCAGGCATTTCATTGGCAACAAAAGCTGCCTGCAGCTTCTGATGACATTCATCATAAGTGCCCTGATATTCCGCAGTAACATGGATCCCTTTTTCCTTTCCTACTGTTTCATTAAACAGCTCTGTCAGCTCCAGATTATTCTCCTGAATTTTGTCTGTCCAGCAGTACCAGTAGGTTAATTCTGTTAGATTTCCGTCTGCTTCAGTCTCCTCTTTTTTTCCTGTCTCACCAGATACGACAGCGCTGCTTTCTGTCTTGTTTTCCCCGGAATTTCCGCAGCCTGCCAATACTCCTGCAGCCATACAAACCATTGCTGCTGTGCCTAAAATTTTCTTTTGATTTTTCATTTTTTCTCCTCTTTTTTATCTGTTTTTTCAGACTTTTATTCCTTTTATATCAACCCTGTTTCAGGGTAATTTTTATGTTTTTATTTTACTCCCATATAAGTAAATCCCTTAATAATCTGCTTCTGCGCAATCGTATAAACAAGGATAATCGGAGCCATCAGCAGCACATTTCCTGCCATTAAAATGTGCTGATACACACCGTTTTCCACACTCCGCAGCATCGTCAGTCCCACAGGAAGCGTCCTGACTGCATCTGTTGTTGTCAGAACCATAGGCCAGAAATAGTCGTTCCACGTACCCACAAAAGTCAGCATTCCCAGCATAATAATCGTTGGTCTTGCCGCCGGAAGCATGATGCGGGTAATGATTTTCAGCTCTCCCGCCCGATCCAGCCGCGCCGCCTCAATCAGCTCTTCCGGAATCTGCTTGAAATTCTGCCTCAGCATAAAAACTGCAAACGCGCTGGTAGCCTGTGGAAGAATCAACGACCAGTATGTATTGATCAGCCCCCACTTACTCAGCATTAAAAATACAGGGAGAAAAATAAGCTGAGCAGGAATCATCATTGTTGCCAGAATCACTCCGAAAGCAATTCCCTTTCCCGGAAATTCATATCTGGCAAAAGCATACGCTGCAGGAATCACCGTTACCACCTGCAAAACCATAATCCCGCCTGTTACAATCAGCGAGTTTTTCAGAAAATGAAAAAACGGAATTACTTCTATTGCTCTTGCAAAATTCCCCCACTGAGGATTCCTTACCCAGAATGCCGGAGGGGACTGAAGAGCCTGAGCCGCTGTCTTGAAGGCAGTCAATGCCATCCAGTACAGGGGAACAAAAAAGATGGCTGTCAGAAGCAGATTTATCATAAATCTGACAGCTTTTGACATATATTTCATACTCTGTCTCCTATAATTTTTTATGTTTTGATAATGAAAAATAAAAGAGGTTTTTCCCTGATATCATGCTATTGATAGTGGACTTTTTTCTGCAGACATCCAAAATATACCAGGGTAAAAGCGCCTACAATTACCATTAAAATCACGCCTGCTGCAGATGCATAACCAATCTTATAAAACTGAAATCCGTACTGATAAATGTAATATACAAGACTGGTAGTCGAGTTCTGCGGACCGCCTGCCGTCATCACATTTACTGTCTCAAATACCTTAAAAGAACTGATTACAGCTGTAATTGACAGAAAAAACAAGGTGGGGGACAGCATCGGAAGAGTAAGCCGGAAAAAAGTCGTAACCGGATGAGCCTGATCCAGCTCTGCGGCCTCATAAATGTATTTCGGAATACTCTGAAGAGCAGATAATATAATCAGGGTATAATAGCCGACACCTTTCCAGATATTCACCAGAATCAGGGAATACATTGCCACATCAGGGTCATCCAGCCACCTTACCTTTTCGATTCCAAAGAATCCCAGAATATAGTTTAGAAGACCGATATCTCCGTCCATAATCCACATCCAGATAAAGGCAATAGAAATCATGGGAAGTACATACGGCGTAAACATAATCTCCTGAACAAGCTGCTCAAATCTGGCATTTTTATTGAGATAAAGAGCGAACATCATTCCCAGAATCATACATCCTGCTACCGTCCAGAAAGAGAACTGACAGGTGTTTTTCAGCACCTGCAGGAACTCCGGATCCGTCATCAAAGCTCTGTAGTTATCCAGCCCGATAAACTTCATTTCTCCTACCATATTCCACTTGTAAAATCCCAGCTTAATCATATATAAAATAGGGTATACCAGGAACACAAGACTGACAGCCATCGTCGGCGCAATCATCAGATAAGGCAGTCCTTTTTTTATAATTTCCTTCCAGAAAACGCCTTGCTCTGTATGCTCTGTTTCCACCTTAATCCGGTTATTTATTACCCCTGCATCCATACTTATCTCCTTTCTTTTTCCTGCAAAAAATCATCGGATTCTCTGTTCTTCCCCGTCAAAATACAGGATTTTACTGTGAGGAATAAACAGTTTTACCAGACCGTCAGAAGCCCTGTTATCATCAAATATTTTAGCCTGAATACGGCCATAACAGGTATCAATTTTATACAGAATTTCTATCCCCAGCATCTCATGAGTAATCACTTTTCCCTCCAGAATCAGTCCCTTTTTATCCTTATGTTTTTCCTCATCATAAAAGGCTGCATACTCCGGGCGGAAGCCAAGATAACACGCATTTTCAGCATCTGAATATTCATAATTCACCTGATTCTGCTTCAGAATATTCATAGGAGGCGTTCCGATAAACTGGGCTGTAAAAACATTATCCGGGTCATGATAAATCCTGTATGGAGTCCCGCTCTGCATGATTTTTCCCTTATTCATCAAAACAATCTGTGTCCCCATAGACATGGCTTCAACCTGATCATGAGTTACATATACAAAGGTAGAACCAAGCCGGTTATGCAGCTCAATCAAATCCGTCCGCAGCTGTGAACGCAGCTTGGCATCCAGGTTAGACAAAGGTTCATCCATCAGGAAAACTCCCGGTTTTTTCACCATTGCTCTTGCCAGCGCAACTCGCTGCCGCTGACCTCCGGATAAGGCGCCCGGCTTTCGGTTTAAGTATTCCTCCAATCCCACAGAACGGCTGACATCCAGAATCCGCTTTTCCCTTTCTTTTTTGGGAACACCTGCATTCTTCAATCCAAACTCAATATTTTCCTTTACCGTCATCGTAGGATACAGGGCATAATTCTGAAAAACCATTGCAATATCTCTCTCCCCTGGTCTGACCTCCTTCATATCCTTTCCGTCAATGTACAGAGAGCCGCCTGTTTCCTTTTCCAGTCCTGCAATCATACGGAGTGTCGTAGATTTACCGCAGCCGGAAGGACCAAGCAGCACCGTAAAACTCCCCTCGCCTATTGCAAGATTTAAGCCCTCAATAACAGGCCTGTCCTTACCGTAGGTCTTCTCAATATTCTCCAAAACAATTTTATTTTCCACTCCATTTTCCTTTCTGATTTCCTTCTGTATTTGTTTTCTCCGTATGAATAATTTACAGGCGCAAAGTAAAAACCACTACCGCAAATCCGAAAAATTTAAGTAAATCTATCTCTTAAAAAAAGCTTAAACTTTCTTACATTTTATGTATTTTATTGAAATTGCCTTTCTTTTTATGATATTCTAAAATCAGAAAATACGCACGTTTGTTTCAAAAAAGGGAGGTGTATTATGAAATCGAAGCCCTCAAACCATCTTCTTATTTCTGCTGTCCTTCTGACAGCCGCTCTGACTCTGTCCGCCTGCGGAGGTTCGTCAAAAAGCGTCATGGCCGTAGCTGAAACTACCGCCGCCGCTGCCGGATATTCTGCCCCAAAAGCTTATCTGGAGGAAAAGGGAAGCGCAGACTTCGACACCGCCGCAGACGCGGGCGCCGAAAGCGAATTTCCTGCAGAAAACGAAACGGGCCGGCTGCCTCAGATACAGACAGGAAGAAAACTGATCCGCACTGTATGGCTTGACATGGAAACAACCGATTTTGACCGTTCACTTCAGTCTGTTTACGAAAAAATTTCTGCTCTGGACGGCTATACCGAACAATCTGAAGTCACCGGAAACCGCCTGAATTATGCCGGAGAACCTATTCTCCGCCGCGCTTCCATGACTGTCCGGATCCCCGTCAAACACCTGGATGCCTTTCTTCAGGCAGCCCGGACCAGCGGAAATGTTGTCAGTCATTCTGAATCCACCGAAGATGTTACTCTTCAGTATTCTGATGTGGAAAGCCGAAAAAAATCTCTGGAAATTGAGCAGGAACGAATCTGGGTTCTGCTGGAAAAAGCAGAAAGTCTGGAATCTGTTATTGCCCTGGAGGATCGTCTTTCAGAAATCCGTTACGAGCTGGAAGCCCTGGAATCCCGCCTGCGCCTTTATAACAATCAGGTAGAATACAGCACCGTCCACCTGACGCTTCAGGAGGCAGATGAAAGCCGTCTGACGCCCTCTGAGCCACTGACTGCCGCCCAGAGAATCAGCCGGGATTTTCAGAACAATCTGGCTTCCATGGGGCAGTTCCTTCTCAATTTGCTGATTAGTATTTTAACTCTGGCGCCCTTCTGGGTTCCGGCTGCCCTTCTTATTTTCCTTCTGATCCGGCTCCTGAAAAAGAAAGCCGGAGCCAACAGACCGCTTTTCCGTAAAAAGAAAAAAGCCGCCCCTCCGGACGGCGAATCAAACCCTTAATTTCTTTCTGTATGCAGCAGGGCGGGGACTTTCGTCCCCGCCCTGTGACTATATCCAGATGTTTCCTCTGAATATAACAATTACAATTCCTCTGCGACTGAGTTCTCTATAGACTCGTCCTCAACAATCACGGATTCTTCGGACTCCGGCTCTTCTGCAGACTCTTCCCCGGCAATCACGGATTCTTCGGACTCCGGCTCTTCTGCAGGCTCTTCCTCAGCAATCACGGATTCTTCAGAGTCCGGCTCTTCTCCGGCAATCTCTAATAACTCAATGTCGTGAACTACCCATTGTCTAAAGCCAATGGGCTTCCTGCTTCATCGACCTCGTAA